>ENA-UEQN01000002-UEQN01000002.1-human-gut-metagenome-genome-assembly--contig:-NODE-2-length-362729-cov-13.566957_pt1 | contig 362729 bp, 324 predicted proteins | sample MGYA00242940_ERZ507944 | MGnify/ENA primary metagenome ERZ507944 (study PRJEB26167, sample SAMN06115449) | human gut metagenome | host: Homo sapiens | place: China:Fujian | collected 2015-08-20... | reverse complement strand
ATGGCAAAGCCGATGCCGTAGGATGCGCCGGTGATCAGCGCGACCTTGCCGGTCAGGTCAAAGGATTTCGGGGTGCAAACAGACATGATGCAAAACCTCCTAAAGTTTGTAACAGTCATATATTCCAGCGCCCATTGCCGGGGCGCGAGAACTAAAGTGAATGGTTGCGCATATCTTGCGCAAACCAGCGCAAAATATGTGCGTTTCTTGCGATCAGCGCAAATCGGTTGTGGCGATATTATCCATATCATCGAACTCCATGTTCTCGCCGCCCATGGCCCAGATAAAGGTGTAATTCGATGTACCTACGCCGCTGTGGATGCTCCAGGAGGGGCTGATGACAGCGTCATAGTTATGCATGACGATGTGGCGGGTCTCCGTAGGCTCACCGCACATGTGGAAAACCGCCTGACCCTCGGGAACCTCAAAGTAGGTGTAGATCTCCATGCGGCGCTCATGGGTGTGGCTGGGCATGGTGTTCCAGTTGCTGCCCGGCTCCAGAGCGGTCATACCCATCGACAGCTGGCAGGTCTTGAGGACGCTGGGGTGGATAAACTGGTTGATGGTGCGCTTGTTGCAGGTCTCCACAGAGCCGAGGGGGCGCTTGGCGGCCTGCTCGATGGTGATGAGCTTATTCTCATAGCTGCAGTGGGCCGGGGCCGATACCATGTAGAATTTAGCGGGGTGCGCGGGGTCGTCACTCTTGAAGGAGACCTTCTCGTTGCCCTTTGTGATGTACAGGCAGTCCTTGTAGTTCAGGTGATACTCTTTGCCGTCAGCCGTGACCGTACCGGCACCGTCACCGATGTTGAAGATGCCGATCTCGCGGCGCTCGAGAAAATAATGGGTGCCGAAATTGGCCCAGACATCAATGCCTTTGTCGATGGGCACTTCCTCATGCACCGGCATACAGCCCAGTGTGACCATGCGGTCCACATGGCTGTAGACGGCCACGACCTCATCGGCCTTGTACAGGCCGGTAATCAGCATCTCCTTGCGGGTTTCCTCCGTCGTATAGCGCTTGAAATCGCGCTGATTGCAGGAATAACGAATATCCATACAGCGGCTGCCTCCTTGACAGGTGTGTGTTTGTAAGCAAACATATTTTGCTATCGTTACCTCTATTATACAGCATTCAGTGCTGGTAACATAGTGGCAGTATTGCACAATTATTGCGTCCCATTTTTGTGCAATTTATTGATGAATACTTTTCACTTTACAAATTAGCATCTTTCAAGTATACTCATGTCAGTGTCACGGCCGCGAAGAAGCGGCCCGGCCCGACCCGGAAGCACCGGGTCGGGCCGATCTATTGTCAAAAACGAAGGAGCAGCCCCATGCTTACATTAGACAAAATCTACCACGCAAAATTTATTCTAAAACAGGTTGCCCGCAAGACTGATCTGATTGCAGCGCCCCGGCTGTGTCCCGGCACGGACCTTTATCTAAAGACCGAGAACCTGCAGGTCACAGGCAGCTTCAAGGTGCGCGGCGCTTACTACAAGATCAGCCAGCTCAGCGAGGAGGAGCGCGCCAAGGGCGTCATCGCCTGCTCGGCCGGCAACCACGCGCAGGGCGTGGCGCTGGCCGCCACCCGCATGGGCATCAAAAGCGTGGTCTGTATGCCGGACGGCGCCCCTATTATGAAGGTAGAGAGCACCAAGCGCCTCGGCGCAGAGGTCGAGCTGGTCAAGGGCACCTACGACGATGCCCACGACCGCGCTGTGGAGCTGCAGGAGCAGACCGGCATGACCTTTATCCACCCCTACGATGACGAGCTTGTCATTGCAGGGCAGGGGACCATCGGCCTTGAGATCCTTGACCAGCTGCCTGATGTGGACGCAGTCATCGTGCCCATCGGCGGCGGCGGCCTGATCTCCGGCGTGGCGTTTGCCATCAAGAGCCTGCGCCCCGAGGTAAAGGTCTACGGCGTGCAGGCTGCCGGCGCCCCCAGCATGGAGCATGCCTTCCACGACCACAAATACGAGACACTGGACAGCGCCGTGACCTTTGCGGACGGCATTGCGGTCAAGACACCCGGCGAAACGACCTTTGAGATGGTGAGCCAGTATGTGGACGACATCGTCACCGTAAGCGAGGACGAGATCGCCGCCGCCATCCTGGCCTTGATGGAAAACCAGAAGCTGGTGGCTGAGGGGGCCGGTGCCACACCGGTGGCAGCCGCGCTTTTCGGCAAGCTGCCGCTGGCGGGCAAAAAGACCGTCTGCCTGATCTCAGGCGGCAACATTGATGTAAACATCCTCTCCCGTGTCATCACGCGCGGTCTGGTCATGAGCGGCCGCAAGACAAACCTGATGATTGCGCTGGAGGACAAGCCCGGCCAGCTGAGTCTGGTCAGCGACATCGTCTCAGGCTGCGGGGCCAATGTTGTGAGCGTCCACCATGACCGCAGCGATGCAAACATGGCCATCACAAGCTGCTTCCTGAAGCTGGGCCTTGAGACCCGCGATGCCGCCCAGATCGAAACGATCAAGCAGAAGCTGACCGAAGCCGGGTTTAAGCTGGTGACGGAGCGCGCCTGATTCTTATGCTATGTAGGGGCGAACATTGTTCGCCCGCGGAAGCTTTGCGGCAGCGCTGACTTCCCGGGTCGTTGAGGACGCCGACCCCTACGCGTAGGGGCGGATTCCATATCCGCCCGCGGATCTTTCTGCCGCCGCGAACGAGCACGGGCGAACATTGTTCGCCCCTACAGGGTGGCGAAATTTTATACCTTGACGCCCGCTGCCAGCAGTTCGACAAACTGCTTGGCAACGCGCGGGCTGCGCCCACCGGCACGGATGGCGAACGCCGCGCCCTTGATGTACAGCTGGTCGCTGGGCATCTGGATGCCGTACTGCTTCGCCAGCTCAAGCAAAATGCGCTCATAGCGGTCCTTGTCAGGCTGTTGGAAGGTCACCGTCAGACCAAACCGCGCGGCCAGACTCATCAGCTCCTGTCGGGTATCCGCCGCATGCAGGTCATCCCCGCTGCGGTCGGCCATCGTCTCTTTGACGAGATGGCGGCGGTTGCTGGTCGCATAGACCGCCACATTATGGCTGCGCCCGCCGACACCGCCCTCCAGAATCGCCTTCAGCGCCGCAAAGTTATCATCGTTGGCAGAGAAGCTCAGATCATCAATAAAGAGGATGAATTTCAGCGGATTGTTCGCCAGCTCGTCCATCAGGGCGGGAATCTGGTAAAGCTGGTTCTTCTTGACCTCGATCAGCCGCAGGCCGTCCGGCGCAAGCTCGTTGGCAACGGCCTTGACCGTGCTGGATTTGCCGGTGCCGGCATCGCCGTACAGCAGCACATTGTTCGCGGGGCGGCCCTCCAGCAGGGCGCGGGTGTTGGCGATGACCTTCTCCCGCTCCTGCTCATAGCCGGGCAGCTCGCTCAGCCGCTGCGGGTCGGGGTAGCGCACCGGCACCAGACGGCCGTCCTCCAGCGCAAACACATGGTAGCGGGCAAACATACCGTAGCCCTTGCGTCCGGCCGCCGCGCGGCGCGCCTCATAGGCCGCGCGGTAATCCGCATCCGGCGTGGTCTGCCAGCGGGGTAGAAACGCCGCCGTGCCGGGGAATACCTCGTCCAGCGTGGCGCGCCCCAGCTGCTGCAGAAAGTCCAGCTCATCGGCCAGCGCCTTTTCCAGCACAGGGCCGGCATCCTGCCCGGCCGCCACACGCAGGCAGAGGTTTTCCTCCTCCAACACAGTATTCAGCAGGGTATCCGTCCAGTTCGTGCCGCGGGCAAACAGCGCCGCCTCCAGCGCGGCAATCGCGCCCGTCAGCTCGTTTTCCTCCGCCGCCAGCGCAGCACGCAGAGAGCCGAGCGGCTCGGCCGAGAGCAGCCCGCGAAACACCACAAGCCCGTCCAGACGAGCTAACCATTCCTTACGCAACATATTTAGTATTCCTTTCCCAAGAAGATCACTCTTTATCACAGTATAACCGCCGCAGCCCAAAGTTGCAAGATTTGATTGAAAAACTTGACAAATACTCAAAAATGAGGTATAGTTTATCACAAATCCAGACAATGCTTGGATGGGAAGGTAGTAACGGTTCCCGCACCCTACAGAGAACTGCCGGTCGGTGCAAGGCAGCAGGGCAGCGGACCGTGAACTGATCCCGGAGCAGACCACCCGAAAATCACAGTAGGGCGGTACGGGTGCACCCGTTACAGTGCCGGACCTTGTTGGAGGTCCATGAGGCGGGGGCACAGCCCCAATAAGAGTGGTACCGCAGAGTCGTGTTTATACAGGCTTTGTCTCTTGGAATACGAGGGGCAAAGCCTGTTTTCATTTATTGCCCCATACCGGGGGAGCATCTGGGCATGCCGCCCTACGCACCCCCGGAAAGCAGTGTCAGGCAACAGGAAGGAGCAAGCATCATGAAATTGACCGGTTCGCAGATCTTCGTTGAGGTACTGGTCGAACAGGGCGTTGACACCCTGTTCGGCTATCCCGGCGGTGCCGTGCTGAATTTGTATGACGAATTGTATAAAAATTCCGACCGTATACGCCATGTATTGACCGCGCATGAGCAGGGTGCCTCCCACGCTGCGGACGGCTACGCCCGCGCGACCGGCCGCACCGGCGTGGTGCTGGCCACCAGCGGCCCGGGCGCCACAAACCTTGTCACCGGCATCGCCACCGCTTATATGGACAGCGTACCGATGGTTGCCTTCACCGGCAATGTGGCTACGACCCTGCTGGGCAAGGACTCCTTTCAGGAGGCCTACATCGAGGGCATCACGATGCCGATCACCAAGCACAACTACACGGTCCGCCGTGTTGAGGATCTGGCCGATACGATGCGCGCCGCCTTCCGCATTGCCCAGTCGGGCCGCAAGGGCCCCGTGCTGGTCGATATTCCGAAGGACATCACCGCCGCCAGCTGCGAGTTCACCCCCAAGGCACCGGAGCTGATCCGCACCGTGACCCGCTACGATGAGGAGGAGGTCAAGGCCGCTGCCCGGATGATCAACGAGGCGGAGCGCCCCATCGTCTACTTCGGCGGCGGCGTGCGCAGCGCGGCGGGCTGCCAGCCCCTGCGCGACCTGCTGGAAAAGACCGGTATGCCCGCCACCTACACCCTGATGGCCGCCGGTGTGCTGAGCTACGGCGAGCCGCACAATCTGGGGCTGCTGGGTATGCATGGCTGCTACGCCGCCAACAAGGCCATTGATGAGGCCGACCTCGTTATTGCCATCGGCACACGGTTCAGTGACCGTGTGGCGCTGAACCCCAACACCTTCGCCAAGCGTGCCAAAATCATCCAGATCGACATCGACCCGAGCGAGCTGGGCAAAAATGTTGCGGTAGACCTGAGCCTGACCGGCGATGCAAGCTATATCCTGCAGGCCATCCTGCCCTATGTTGAAAAGACCGAGCACAAGCTCTGGATGGAGCAGATCCGCGGCTGGCAGAAAAACGACTACAAGCCCGTGGACAGCGAAACCGAGCTCAAGCCCCATCAGATTATTGACGAGATCTGCAATCAGGCCGGCCCCGAGGCCGTCTATGTCACCGATGTAGGCCAGCACCAGATGTGGGCGGCGCAGTATCTGCACCACACGAAGTCCCGCGGTTTCCTGACCAGCGGCGGTCTGGGCACGATGGGTTTCGGCTACGGCGCGGCCATCGGCGCACAGATGGCGCTGGGCCGTGACGCCCGCGTTGTCATGCTGACCGGAGATGGCTCCTTCCACATGAACCTGAACGAGGGCTGCACCGCAGTCAGCTATGAGCTGCCCATCATCACGGTCATCTTCAACAATCAGGTGCTGGGCATGGTCCGCCAGTGGCAGACGACCTTCTATGAGAAGCGCTACTCCGACACCGACCCCCACCGCCGCACCGATTTTGTCAAGCTGGCCGAGGCCTTCGGCGCAAAGGGCTACCGCGCCGCGACACCCGCCGAGTTCAAGGCCGCCTTCGCCGATGCGATGAAGCAGAAGGGCCCCAGCTGGATCGACTGCCGCATCGGCAAGGACGAGAAGGTTTTGCCGATGATCCCCGGCGGCGGCAGCATCAACGACATCATCATGGAATGAGGTGACACGCATGGAACAGAATAACAGCACCCGGCGGGTCATCAGCCTGCTGGTCGATAACTCCAACGGCGTTCTGGCGCGCATTTCCAGCCTGTTCTGCCGGCGCGGCTTCAACATCGACAGCCTGACGGTTTCAGCCACCAACGACCCCGCTGTCAGCCGCATCACTGTCACGCTGCGCGGCACCGACCAGGCGCTCAACCAGCTGATCCTTCAGACCGAACGCCTTGAGGTCACCCGCCAGATCTTTGAGCTGGACCCCGACAAGAGCCTGCAGCGTGAGCTGCTGCTTTTAAAGGTGGCATGCGATGCCGGGAACCGTGCCGCCCTGCGGGAGATTTCCAGCATTTACAAGGCCAAGATCATCGACCTGTCGCCCGACAGCATGATCTTTGAGCTGACCGGCAAGCCGGACAAAATCGACGCCTTCCTCGCAATGCTTCGGGATTACGACATTCTTGAGCTTTGCCGCACCGGTGTCACGGCTTTGGAGCGCGGCGGCAAGCACCAGCACATGCAAAAGCCCGCGCAGGAGGTCGGAGAGGCGCAGCTGCCGCTGCCCGGGACGCACTGCCATTGAGCGAAGCTCAATGGCAAGATAAAAGATAATAGATAAAAAATAAAAAATGTTGTGGACCGCATCGCTGGCGCTCCTCTCAAAATTTTGTTTTTGCCCCAAGGGGCAAAAATTCCACATTTTTTATTATCTATTATCTTTTATCTCTTATCTATTTTTCGTTTCCCATTAAAAATTCAAAAATATAAACTTAAAGCAGCAAAAAGGAGACACCACAATGGCTATCAACAAGTATTACGATTCCGATTGCAACCTCGGCGTGCTCGACGGCAAGACCGTTGCCGTCATCGGCTTCGGCTCTCAGGGCCACGCCCACTCCGAAAACCTGGCCGAGAGCGGCGTCAATGTGGTCGTTGGCCTGCGCAAGGGCTCCGCCCACTGGGAGAAGGCCAGCGAGTTTGCCGCCACCCATGAGAACTTCAAGGTCATGGAGGTCGAGGAGGCTGCCAAGGCCGGTGATGTCGTCATGATGCTCGTGCCCGATGAGCTCTGCGCCGACATCTACAACACGCAGGTTGCCCCCTACATGACCGAGGGCAAGGCACTGGCCTTTGCACACGGCTTCAACATCCACTTCAAGACCATCACCCCGCCGAAGAATGTTGATGTCATCATGATCGCCCCCAAGGGCCCCGGCCACATCGTCCGCCGCCTGTACACCGAGGGCGAGGGCTGCCCCTCCCTGATCTGCGTGGAGCAGGACTACACCGGCAAGGCCAAGGAGATCGCTCTGGCCTACGCCTCCGGCATCGGCGCAGGCCGCGCCGGCATCCTCGAGACCACCTTCAAGGAGGAGACCGAGACCGACCTGTTCGGTGAGCAGGCTGTCCTCTGCGGCGGTGTCTGCGAGCTGATTCAGGCAGGCTTCGACACGCTGGTCGAGGCCGGTTACGCCCCCGAGATGGCCTACTTTGAGACCTGCCATGAGATGAAGCTCATCGTTGACCTCATCAACGAGGGCGGCTTCTCCAAGATGCGCTATTCCATCTCCAACACTGCCGAGTACGGCGACTACCGCACCGGCAAGCGCCTCATCACCGAGGACACCCGCAAGGAGATGAAGCAGGTTCTGAAGGAGATTCAGGACGGCACCTTTGCCAGTGAGTTCCTGACCGAGATGAGCCCCAAGGGCGGCCGCAAGACCCACTTCCTCGCACAGCGCCGCATCGCCGCCAACCACCCCATTGAGAAGGTCGGTGCCGAGCTGCGCAAGATGATGAGCTGGCTCAAGAAGTAATTATAAGATAACGCTCTAAGCCTTCCCCTGAGGGGGAAGGTGGCCCCGCAGGGCCGGATGAGGGCAGAGTTCCCGCAGTATCCCGTTTACGGGCAGCGGCGCAAGGCCGCCCCTCATCCGCCGCTTCGCGGCACCTTCCCCGCAGGGGGAAGGCATTTTATTTGAAAACGGAGAAAACCTTATGAACAGCGATAATGTCAAAAAAGGCCCCGAGCGGGCACCGAACCGCAGCCTGTTCTATGCGCTGGGCTACACCCCGGAGGAACTGGACCGCCCGCTGATCGGCGTTGTTTCCGCCTACAGCGAGATCGTCCCCGGCCACGCCCATCTGGATAAGATCGCCGATGCCGTCAAGGCAGGCGTTCGCATGGCGGGCGGCACCCCCATCCTCATCCCGGCCATCGGCGTCTGTGACGGTATCGCCATGGGGCATGTGGGCATGAAATACTCCCTTGCCAGCCGTGAGCTGATCTGCGACAGCGTCGAGACGATGTTCATGGCCCACCAGCTGGACGGTCTGGTGCTGGTGCCCAACTGTGACAAAATCGTCCCCGGCATGGTCATGGCTGCGGTGCGCATGGATGTGCCTACGGTCGTCTGCAGCGGCGGCCCCATGCTGGCGGGCCGCTACGGCGGCGAGGAGGTCAGCCTTTCCAAAATGTTTGAGGCGGTCGGTGCCTACAAGGCCGGCATGATCGACGATGCCCAGCTGGAGGACTGCACCTGCAACTGCTGCCCGGGCTGCGGCTCCTGCTCCGGCATGTACACGGCCAACAGCATGAACTGCCTGTGCGAGGCCATCGGCATCGCCCTGCCCGGCAACGGCACGATTCCCGCTGTTTACGCCAAGCGGCTGCAGCTTGCCAAGCACGCCGGTATGGCCGTCATGGATCTTGTCAACCGCGGCGTGACCGCGCGCCAGATCATCAACGAGCGCTCGATCCGCAACGCCCTGACCTGCGACATGGCGCTGGGCTGCTCCACCAACACGGTGCTGCACCTGCTGGCCATCGCGCAGGAGGCCGGCTGCCCCATCGACCTTGCGCTTTTCAATGAAATCAGCGCCAAAACGCCGAACCTCTGCCATCTGGCACCCGCAGGCCCGACCCACATGCCCGACCTGTATGAGGCGGGCGGCATTCCGGCCGTGCAGGCTGAGCTGGCCAAAAAGGGCCTGCTTGACCTCGCGGTTCCCACCGTCACCGGCAAGACACTGGGGGAGAACATTGAGGGCGCGAAGATCCTGAACGACAAGGCCATCCGTTCCATCGACAATCCGTACAGTCAGGCCGGCGGTTTGCAGATCCTGTGGGGCAACATTGCACCGGACGGCTGCGTTGTCAAACGCAGCGCTGTTGCGCCCGAGATGCAGGTCCACAGCGGCCCCGCCCGCGTCTTTGACAGCGAGGACACCGCGATCGCGGCCATCTACGCCGGCGAGATCCACCCCGGCGATGTGGTCGTCATCCGGTACGAGGGCCCCAAGGGCGGCCCCGGTATGCGGGAGATGCTCAACCCCACCAGCGCGCTGGCGGGCATGAAGCTGGATACCACGGTGGCGCTCATCACGGACGGCCGCTTCTCCGGTGCGTCCCGCGGCGCAGCCATCGGCCATGTCAGCCCGGAGGCTGCCTCCGGCGGCCCCATCGGCCTCATCAAGGAGGGGGACACCATCGAGATCGACATCCCGAACGCCTCCATCCATCTCGCCGTCAGTGAGGAGGAGCTTGCCGCCCGCAAGGCCGCCTACATCCAGCCGGAGCCGAACATCAAGACCGGCTGGCTGGCACGCTATGCACGGCTGGTCACCAGCGCAAATCTGGGTGCGGTGCTGAAGTAATCCGCAAAATAAAAAGTGCTGCTTTCCGCAATGGATCGCAGCACTTTTTCTTGCTTTGTAGGGGCCGGACATGTCCGGCCCTCAGCTTTGCCGTTGGCACCCCTTGACTGGTTGTTTTGTAGGGAGGGGTCTTGACCCCTCCGCGGCGGCCAGAGGACTGGCCGCCCTACAATTCACCCGAAAAGTACATGCCTGCCCTGCGGGGCGTCGGGGACGCCGCCCCCTACAGGTTGCGCACTTTTTTGTGCGCTTCCGCCAGCTGCAAATATTCTTCCTCGTTGGCTTTGATTCCTGCGGCCTGCTCCGCGCTGACCGCGCGAACGACCTTACCCGGCACCCCAATGACAAGGCTGCCTGCCGGGATGACCGCCCCCTCCGGCACCAGCGCCCCGGCAGCAATCAGGCAGCCGTCCCCGATGACCGCACCGTTCAGGATCGTGGCGTGCATCCCGATCAGGCAGTGATCGCCCACTGTGCAGCCGTGGACGATTGCCCCGTGCCCGATGGATACGCCGCGCCCTATCGTCACATCCAGCCCGGGGCCTGTGTGCAGCACGGCGTTATCCTGCACATTGGTATTCTCGCCGATGATGATGCAGCCCGTGTCGGCGCGCAGCACCGCACCGTACCAGACGCTGCTCGCCTTTGCAAGGCGCACACAGCCCGCCAGCGTTGCATTCTCCGCTACAAACGCCGCACCGTGATCGGCAGGGGAGCGCCCATTTATTGTGATAAAAGCCATAGGGTTTCTTCCTTTCGATACCGTCCTACGGGGCGTCGGGGACGCCGCCCCCTACATTGTAGGGGCGGATTCCATATCCGCCCGCCCTCAACCATTATACCGCCGCAAAACAAAATTGCAAAGACCTAACCGAATATGGTACAATATCCCTGTGAAATAAAAGGAGTTGTACTATGGCAATCAAAATGATCTGCAGCGACATAGACGGTACGCTGCTGCAATATGGCCGCAAAAAGCTGGAGGGCGAAATCTTCGACCAGATCCGCGCCCTGCATGACCGCGGCATCCTGTTCTGCCCGGCCTCCGGGCGGCAGTACACCAGCCTGCGCCTGCTGTTTGAGCCGGTGGCCGACTGCTGTGTTTTTCTGTGTGAGAACGGCGGCGTCCTGTTCAAGGACGAGCAATGCATTGCGGAAAACCCAATGCCCCGCGCCTTGGCCGAGGAGATCGCCCACGACCTGTGGGAGCGCAGCGACGGCCAGGGGGAGGTCATGCTTTCCGGCCAGAACTGCGCCTACCTGATGGAGCGGGGCCTCGGCATGCTCGACCGCATCCGGTTCATCGGCAACCGGTACAGGGTCATTGCCGACCCGTCTGAGATTCCGGAGGAGATCGTCAAGGTGTCGGTCTATCTGCATGAGGGGGTCGCACCCTATGTCGACCGCTTTGTGCCGCGCTGGCAGCAGGCCAACTGTGCGGTGGCCGGCCCTTACTGGATCGACACCACGACCGCAAACAAGGGCGTCGGTGTAGAATCGCTCTGCAGGGTGCTGGGCTTTGCCCACGATGAGGTGATGGCGTTCGGCGACAATTACAACGATGTAGCCATGCTGGACCTTGTCGGCATCCCCTACATTATGGACAGTGCCGCCGCGCCCCTGCGTGCGCGTTACCCCCTGCACACCCCCCGGCCGGAGGATGTGCTGCGCGAATTTCTGCAGAAATAGGGCATATATGCCGCCGCATGGACGAAACGCACACCGCCGCACAAAAATTCTTGACAATTTGACCAAAGTTTCAGCTCGTTTTCGGCCCTTTTTCCGTTGACGCAGACGGATTAGTATGTTATTATAATAACAGCTTATTGAATTGCACCGCACCCTACCTGCCGTGCATTTATGGGAGGAAAAAGCTATGAAAGAATTCACCTATACCATCAAAGAACCCGTTGGCATCCATGCGCGTCCCGCCGGTATGCTGGCAAAAGAGGCCAAGAGCTGCCAGAGCACCGTCACCATCGTTGACAAGAACGGCAAGTCTGTTGACGCCACCCGCCTGATGGCCCTGATGGGCATGGGCATCAAGTGCGGCGACACCGTCACCGTCCAGATCGAGGGTGCTGACGAGGAGACTGCCGCCCCCGCCATGGAGAAGTTCTTCAACGAGCATCTGTAATTCCGATTTTACGGCCGCGGCCGCCACAGCAGTACGGCGGCCGCGGCCTTTTATTTGATGAAAAGGGAGGCTCCCCCAATGATCACAATTCAAGGCAAGGGCGTTTCCGCCGGTGTCGGCGTTGGCCCGCTCTATTTTTACCGCCGCGCCACGGCAGAGATCAAGCGCTATACCGTAGAGGATACCGATGCCGAGTGGCATCGCTTTAAAGGTGCCCAGACCGGCGCCGTCGAGCAGCTGGGCGATCTGGCCGAGCAGGCCCGCAGGGAGGCCGGTGACGAGGCCGCCATGCTGTTTGAAACGCACCAGATGATGGCTGAGGACCTCGACTATGAGGAGGCCATCGAGGACCGCATCCTCAACCAGAAGATGAACGCCGAGGCCGCCGTTTCCGACACGGCCGAGCAGTTTGCCGAGATGTTCGCCTCGATGGACGATGCCTACATGCAGGCCCGCGCCGCTGATGTCAAGGACGTCAGCCAGCGCATCCTGAGCATCCTCTGCGGCATCGTACAGGGCGGCATTGCCTCCGATGTGCCGGTGCTGCTCTGCGCCGACGATCTGGCCCCGTCCGAGACGATCCAGCTTGACAAGACCAAGATTCTGGGCTTTATCACGGCGGGCGGCTCCGGCTCGAGCCACACCGCCATTCTGGCCCGCACAATGGGTATCCCCGCCATCGTCGGCATGGGCGATGCGCTCAAGCCCGAGTATGAGGGCCGCGCCGCCATTGCGGACGGCAGCACCGGCGCGCTTGTCATCGACCCCGATGACGACACCCGCGACCGCCTGATGAAAAAGCGCGATGAGCAGCTGCGCCTCCAGCGTCTGCTGGAAACGCTGAAGGGGCAGGCCAATGTGACGAAGGACGGCAAGACCATCCGCATCTACTGCAACATCGGCTCGCCCGAGGATGTCCACGCCGTGCAGGTCAATGACGGCGGCGGCATCGGCCTGTTCCGCTCCGAGTTCCTCTATCTGAACACCAGTGACTATCCGACCGAGGATCAGCAGTTTGAGGCCTACAAGCAGGTCCTGTCCGACATGGACGGCAAGGAGGTCATCATCCGCACGCTGGACATCGGCGCTGACAAGCAGATCGGCTACTTTGATCTGCCGAAGGAGGACAACCCCGCCATGGGTATGCGCGCTCTGCGCATCTGCCTGACCCGGCCCGAGATCTTCAAGACCCAGCTGCGCGCGCTCTTCCGCGCCTCCGCCTTTGGCAAGCTGGGCATCATGTTCCCGATGGTCACCTCCGTCTGGGAGGTGCGCGAGGCCAAAAAGCTCTGCGAGGAGGTCAAGCGCGAGCTGAAGCAGAAGGGCATCCCCTACAGCGAGGAGGTCCAGATTGGCATCATGATCGAGACGCCCGCCGCCGCCATCAACAGCGACCGTCTGGCGAAGGAGGTCGATTTCTTCAGCATCGGCACCAACGATCTGACCCAGTACACGCTGGCCTGCGACCGCCAGAACAACGATTTGGGCCGCTTCTATGACCCGCATCACCCGGCTGTGCTGCGCCTGATCCGCCTTGTGACCGAGAACGCACACAAGAACGGCATCTGGGTCGGCATCTGCGGTGAGCTGGGCGCAGACCTCGCCCTGACCGAGACCTTCCTGGCATTCGGTGTGGACGAACTTTCCGTCACCCCGCGCTCGGTGCTGCCGCTGCGCAATGCAGTCCGCATGACCGATACCCGCGAGACCAGCGACCGCATTTTGAGCGAGCTGGATTCGGATTATACGGCACGATAAAATTGGTTTTATAAAATAAAATGGACACCTGACGAAATGTCAGGTGTCCATTTTTTGTGGGCGGCAGCGGCAAAGCAGCAAAGCCCCTCCGGTCATCGCTGGCGCTCGACCACCTCCCCTGTGAGGGGAGGCTTTAAAAGGCTCCCCTTTCAGGGGAGCTGGCCGAGCCCGCGAGGCCTGAGGGGCTTTACCCATCTGCCGTTAGCACCACTTATTCCAACTCAAAATCCCCGGGCAGCAGCAGCTCCAGACTTGCATCCGGGTCTGCCACCAGACGCTTGGACTGGTTGAGGATAGCCTTTTCCAGCGTATTGCGGGCCATACGGCCGTTGCCGTTCGTGGCGGCGTCCTCGGCCTGCTTGCGGTCAAAATAGGTGACCAGCGGCAGTCTGCAGCCCTCGTCCAGCGTGTAGCCCTTGCCCTTGGCGATGGAGAGCATGATCTTATACAGCTCCTCGCCGGTATAGTCGGGGAACTCGATCTGGTTGGGGAAGCGGCTGGCCAGACCGGAGTTTGCGTTCAGGAAGAGCTGCATCTCCTTCGTATAGCCCGCCAAAATCACGACCAGATCATCGCGGTGATCCTCGATCCCCTTGACCAGCGTGTCGATGGCCTCCAGCCCGAAGCTGTCCTCCCCGCCGCGGTAGAGGGCGTAGGCCTCGTCAATGAACAGCACACCGCCCAGCGCACTCTGTATGACCGAATTCGTCAGCGGTGCCGTGTGGCCCACATAGCGGCCCACAAGGTCGGCACGGGTGACCTCGACCAACTGGCCGCCGCGCAGCGCGCCGATGGCCTTGAGGTATTTTGCCAGAATGCGGGCGATCGTGGTCTTGCCGGTGCCGGGGTTGCCGGTAAAGATCATGTGCATGTTGACCTCGGCCACCTTGAGGCCCTGCGCCTTGCGGCGCTGCTGCGCCTGCACATTTTTGGCAATGTCGCGCACATAGCTCTTGATTTCGTCCAGACCGATGATGGCATCCAGCTCCGCTTCGACCGCGTCCACATCGCCGCGGTACTGCCGGGGCAGCAGCGCCAGCAGGTCGATGGGCGCACCGCCGTCCACCGCCATGCGCAGGCGGCCGTTCTCGGCGCTCAGCAGGGCAGGGGTGCCGTCCGCAGGCGGCGTGTCGGCATCCAGCACATACTCGGCAATGGCACGGTAGGCAGTCTCGCAGTAGTCGCGCATTGCCTGCATGCCGCTCGTCTTGCCGTACTGGGCGGCCAGCAGGTCGCGCACATCCGCCCCCATTGAGAGCGCCAGCCCACACTGCCGGCGTGTGCGCTGCGCCAGATAATTCAGCTCCCGGGCCGCTACGGCGGCCAGTGCGTCCGGGGTGAACGCCTCCGTGCGGCAGATGTCACCCGCCACGGCGTCCACAAATTTTGCGCCGAAGCTGTCGGCCAGCGCGGCCTCGCCCTTGTTGGAATAGAAAACAAAATATTTGCCGCCTGCCTGCAGCTCCCCGATGGCACCGGGGGCCAGCGCTGTGCCCACATCCACCAGAATGCCGCGCTGCAGCACATACCGGCTGGACAGCGCCAGTGTGCCGTCCATCGCAAGGGTGGACAGCATATTCAGATAGTTGGCGGCACAGCTTTCATAATGCTCAAAGGCCAGCACCTCGGCGTCCGACTGCAGCGCCGCGTACAGATCCTGCAGAAACAGCTTTTCCTGCGCGGGGCCGGGGTAGAGGGCCAGATCCAGCGTTTCAATGCGCGCGCTGCGCAAAATGCCACGGGCGGCCAACTCCTCGACCACACAGCCCAGCGCATAGTGGCGGCCGGTGCCGTTGGGGCCGCAGAGCAGCATCACGCTGCGCGCGCGGTCGGCCTCCTGCGCGGTCCCCAGCACAAAGGGGCGGCGGAACGCCTTGACCAGCGCCGACACAAAGGCGTCCTGCCCCAGTACCTGCGCCCTGATCGTATCGGCCACGCCGGTAAAATCCGCCTTTGCGGGGGCCTCCGGGGCCGGGGCAGGCGCCGCCACCGTGCCGCCGAGCAGTCCGTCCTGCTTGAGCGATTTTGTCAGGTCACTGCTCATTTTGCGCACGCTCTCGGCCGTGGCGGCACTCGCCTTCTGCACACCGGTCAGCACGCTCTCTGCGGCGGTCTGCCGCTTTTGGGCGGCGGTCAGGGCATCCAGCTGGGCCTGCATCTGCTGCACTGCCTCGCTGGCCTCAGCGGTCTGGCGAGGGGTGGCGGCGTATTTGCCGCCGCCCATCAGGCCGCGGACCCATGCATCGTAGCTATCTTCCAGACTCATGATTCGTCCTCTTTTTCCGGGCTGATGCCCGCATCAGCCCCTGCAGAATCGCGGGGGAGTTTAACGGTGTAAAAGTCCTTGACGCTGCAGCCCGCACGGCCGCCGCCTGCACAGGCGCAGGCACACGCACAGCTCGAAGCACACGCGCAGGCACAGCTGCTTGCGCAGCTTGCATGGTTGGAGTGGCTGCGCCCCGTGCCGCCGCCGCGCGTCCGGCCACCGCCGGACTGGTATTTTGCAGGCGGGTCGGTGCGGTGGTAGCCGCTGGGCGGGGGTGCCGCACAGGGCCGGCGGATCGTGTGTACCCCGTTGGTGTACCAGAACCAGTCATCGGGGTCGATGTCACTGCCGAAGCCGCCGCCCCAGTCGGGGGACTGGGCTGCCACCGCAATGATGATAATGGCCGCCGCCAGCAGAAGGATGATTACTGTTGCCAGCACCCCGATAATCTCATCGGTGGTCATGCCGCTGTCGTAGTCATCGGTGGTCAGGGCGGCATCGGGGGCAAAGGCTGCGGCGTTCGTCACAGGGACCGTCACATGCACATTGGCGGCCTGACCGTGCTTCAGCGCGCCGAAATCCCATGTCAGGTACTCGCCGTCAATGCCGGTGTTATCGGCCACAAAGCCATCGTAGCTGCGCCAGCGCACCTGCATGCTTTCGACGCTCAAATCGTCGAACCAGCCGGGCGTGAAGTTGAAGGTTGCCGTGCCGTCATCGTTTTTTGTGAACAGATGGCTCTGATGCACGCGGAACGCAAAACGGACGCTGCTCTCGCCGCCGTTCTGCGCCGCTACAGTGGGGGAATAGTAGCGCTGGGAGAACACGACCTTGGCATAGCTGCCGCCGTCATCAGAGTACTGCAGATCGTAGATCGTATCGGTCAGCGGGGTCAGCTCGTTCACGCTGGAATTGGCCAGCCCGATCTTGACCCAGCTCAGATAGTCGGTCTGATCGCCGTCAATGACCTGCCAGTCGATGTCGTAGGTGATGTCGGCAGAGCCGTCCTCCCGCGGGTCGACCGTCACGACATAGCTGCGGATATAATCCATATCGCCGTCCTCGGCGCAGGGGGCCTCGGTCTGGGCCGCCGCAGCGGGCAGGGCCAGCAGTGCGCTGCAAGTCAGCACGGCACATAAAAGCGCCAGACGGCGCAAAAATTGCATCTTCATCGGCAGCCCTCCTGCATCGGGGTATCGCCCAGCTGGCAGCGCTGTGTCATCTTCGCGCTCTCCTCCCGGATGGTGCGGCACTCATAGCTGTGCCAGATGCGCGGCCACGGTGTGCGCAGCAGGTTGCCCAGCCCCTTGCCGGACAGCCAGCTCTGGCAGGGCAGGACCGTGCCGTCCGGGGCGATGGCCATATTGGACAGGCAGGCACCGCAGCTGGGGATCTGGGTAAAGCCGAGCGTCCGCAGCGTATCCTCGGGCAGCCAGCCGGGGCTTGTAAAGCTGATCTCGATGCCGTTGGCGGCGGCGTACTCCATCGCGGGGCGCAGCGTTTCCTCCAACTCAGCGGGGGTCAGCCGCACAGCGCGGCTGGCAGCGGTATCGGCATTGCCGGCCGGGATAAGCCCGCTGCAGGTCAGATACCGTATGCCCAGCGTGTGGGCCAGCTTCACGACCGACAGATAGTCGCGGTTCAGGCTGCAGAGCGGCGTGTTCAGGCTGACATTCAGGTCTGCGGCCAGCGCGTTGCGGATGCCGTTGAGGGTGTCATTGTAGCCGTCCACGCCGACCAGCTGGTTGTGGATCTCTGCTTCGGCAGAATAAAAGGTGACCTGCACCGCATCAAGGCTGGCGGCGCGCAGCTCCTTGCACATCATGCTGGTCAGCATCCGGCCGTTGGTGTTCAGCCGGGTCACAAACCACTGGGCCGCCTGCACCAGCTTGATCAGATCGTGGCGCAGCGTAGGCTCGCCGCCGGTAAAGGTCAACTGGGTGACACCGGCGCTGCGGCATTTTTCAATGACCGCCAGCCACTGGTCGGTGTCCAGCTCCGGCACGGCGGAAAGCGGCTGGTTGGCCGCATAGCAGTGCAGGCATTTCTGGTTGCAGTGCCACGCGCCGTCCTTGACCATTGAGCTGACCATCAGATCCATGCGGTGGGGCCCGACCATGCGGGACGCATACGCCGCCAACTGCATGGGCTGGATCGTCAGCGTCGGCGTACCGCCCCGTGCAACGGTGCACAGGCAGTCCAGCATCGCCTGCAGGTCGCCCTCGATCTGGGCATACTCAGCCTTGCGGTAGATTTTGCGGGTGGCAGACACCGCCTGCGCCTGAATGGCCTCCCAGTCCTGCGGGCGTATCTCCTTGCCGGTGTAGGGATGCAGCGCTTCGATCAGGTTGGTCAGCAGGATCGCCCAGCTGACATTCAGCGGCAGAATGTCCTGCCCGTTCAGAATTGCTGTGAACGGTGTCTCACGGTCGGGCCTGTGGCAGGGCACCAGATGGATGCGCACCACGCCGGGGCCGTCCGGGTCAAGCGTGATATGCCGCACCCGGTTCAGATGACCATGCAGGAATCGATGCTCCCGGTAGGTCAGATGTTTTGTATTTCTCATAAAAAGAGGTTCCCCTCGTCAATCGTAATATAGGGCAACACCGCACAATTCCCGCCTAACGGCTTAAGCACCGCTCCGGCGGCTGCGGCGCGGCATCTGCGTTGCCAAAATGCTCGATAAGACATCCAGTCTTATCTGCGCTTTTGGCTTAGCAGCTGCCGCACCTCGCTCGCCGTATCGGCACTTAGAATTATGCGGTATTGCCATAGCGGTATCCTTTCGATACTTATAGGAAAGTATACCATATTTTGAAAAGAATTACAACTCTGTAACAACAGAAAAGCACCCGCCGCACAGGCGGGTGCAGGGTATACGGAACCGGAGCGGCTCTTTGCTTTGTCAGATTGACCGGAAGCCCTTGCCGACGATCTCACTGCTGTTGACGATCGTGATAAAGGCGTGGTCATCCAGCCCGCGGACATGCAGGCGCAGCTTCTGGGCCTGCCCCCGGGTCAGCACGGTGGTCAGCACCCATTTTTCATCGTGGGTGTACGCACCCTCGGCATGCTCCATCGTGGCGGAGCGGTGCAGGTCATTGACAATGAAGTCCCGCACAGGCTCAGGGTTGGAGGTCACGACCGTGCAGACCTTGCGCATGTTGATGCTCTCGATCGCGCTGTCTGCAACGGTGCTTTTCAGGATCATGCCCAAAATGCAGTACAGGCCGGTGGCAGGGCCGTAGAGATAAGCACCCACCAGCACAATGCCGAGATCGCTGATCATCAGCGCGCGGCCGACCGGCATACTGGTGTACTTGTTCAAAATCATCGCCACAATGTCGGTGCCGCCAGTGGACGCACCGATGTTAAAGACGATGGCCGCACCCACAGCCGACAAAATAACCGCAAAGCAAAGCTCCAGAAAGACATCATCGGTCAGCGGGCGGGACAGCGGGTAGACGCGCTCACACAGGCTGACATAGAACGACAGCGCAAAGGAGGAGTAGATCGTCCACCCCATTGACCGCACACCCAGAAAGACAAAGCCCATTGCGACCAGCGCCGCGTTGATGAACCACATGAACGCGCCCACATTCCACCGCGGGAACAGCGTTGCCAGCACGATCGACAGGCCGGAGGTCCCGCCGAACGCAAAATGGTTGGGCGTTTTGAAAACGGCAATGCCCACTGCCGTGGCCACAAGGCCGAGATTCAGCAGAAAGAAAAATTTGACATCGGACCACAGCTCCCGCAGGGTCAGGTGCTTTTTCAGCTGCGCTAACAAGTCAGACGCCCTCCCTTAGAATGTCAGGTTGCCGAACTCGGAGAGCTTGAGGGTCTCATTGTGCTGCTCGGCCCAGTTGATGCTCCACGGGCTGCCGAAGAGGAGCAGCGGGTTGCCCTTCATGTCCTCGATGGCGCGGGTATCGCTGGTCAGGTCCAGATGCTTGATGTCCAGCTCGTCGGGGTCGTTTACAATCCAGCGCAGATGCTCATACGGCAGGGACTGCATACGGATATCGACATTGTACTCGTTTTTCAAACGGTACTCCAAAACCTCCAGCTGCAGCACGCCGACCACGCCGACAATGACCTCCTCCATGCCGGAGCCGAGGTCGCGGAAGATCTGGATCGCGCCCTCCTGCGCGATCTGCTCCATACCCTTGACGAACTGCTTGCGCTTCATTGTGTCCACCTGCGTCACGCGGGCAAAATGCTCGGGCGCAAAGGTCGGGATGCCGGCAAACTGAACATGCTTTTTGCCGGTGCAGAGCGTGTCGCCGATCGAGAAGATGCCCGGGTCAAACAGACCGATAATATCGCCCGCATAGGCCTCGCTGACGATGGCGCGGTCATCGGCCATCAGGCTGGTGCCGGTGGCAAGCTTGATGTTCTTGCCCTCCTGCACATGGAAGGCCTCCATACCGCGCTCAAACTTGCCGGAGCAGATGCGTAAAAACGCAATGCGGTCGCGGTGGTTCTTGTTCATGTTGGCCTGAATTTTGAACACAAACCCGCTGAACTGCTCACTGCAGGGGTCCACCAGCTCGCCGCTGGCGGCATCCTTGCGGGGCAGGGGGGTGGGGGTCAGCCGCAGAAATTCCTTCAGGAACGGCTCAACGCCGAAGTTGGTCAGGGCGGAGCCGAAGAACACGGGGCTCAATTCGCCGTGCTGCACGGCCTCAAGGTCAAATTCCTCGGCGGCGCCGTCGAGCAGCTCAATGTCCTCGGCCAGCTTTTCATGGTTGGCCGTGCCGATCAGCGCGTCCAGCGCGGCATCGCCCAGCTCGGCCTCGACCTCATCGACCATCTTGACGCCGTTGGCGCGCCCATCGCTCGAGAACGCCAGCACGCGCTTGGCGCTGCGGTCGTAAACGCCCTTGAAGTCCTTGCCGCAGCTGATGGGCCAGTTCATCGGGTAGGTCTTGATGCCGAGGATCTCCTCGATATTTTCCATCAGCTCAAACGGGTCGCGGGCCTCGCGGTCCATCTTGTTGACGAAGGTGAAGATGGGGATATGGCGCAGCGTGCAAACTTTAAACAGCTTGATGGTCTGGGCCTCAACGCCCTTGGCGGCGTCGATGACCATGACGGCGCAGTCAGCCGCCATCAGGGTACGGTAGGTATCCTCACTGAAGTCCTGGTGGCCCGGGGTGTCCAGAATGTTGATGCACTTGCCCTGATAATTGAACTGCAGGACAGAGGAGGTGACCGAGATACCGCGCTGCTTCTCAATATCCATCCAGTCGGATACAGCGTGCTTGGCGCTCTGCTTGCCCTTGACGGAGCCGGCCGTCTGGATGGCCCCACCGTAGAGCAGGAGCTTTTCGGTCAGTGTGGTTTTGCCGGCGTCGGGGTGCGAGATGATCGCAAATGTGCGCCGGGATTCGATTTCTTCGCGCAATGATGCCATGATGACTCCTTATATTTTTGTGTGTGTACGGAATTTCGTCCCGATTCTTTACATGGGGGCACACTCCTCTATAATAATCCAATATTATATCATACACGGTTTGCCCACCAAATGCAATGAAAAATTTGCTTGACAGAGAGAAAAGTGTGGGGTTTAATGGGGGTAGGTGCGGCGGGCAGGGGACTGCCCGCCCTATAAAGCCACCGCGGAATGTTATCCTTATTGCAGCTATACTAAAAAGATCGGAGTGTCCCACTATGCCTCTCACCCTCGCTGTCATTTCCACCAGCCGCATTGTTGACGAGTTTCTTGCCAACGCCGCCGCCATGCCGGAGATTTCGGTGCAGGCCCTCTGCTGCCGTCCCCAGAGCCGCTCCAAGGCCGAGGCATGGGCCGCGCAGTACGGCATCCCGGCCGTCTACACCGACGAGGACGCCTGCTACGCCGCAGGCGGCTTCGATGCCGTTTACATCGGCACTGCCAACCACCTGCACTATGCCGCCGCCAAGCGGGCGCTGAACGCAGGATACCATGTCATCCTTGAAAAGCCCTTTGTCTCCACCGCTGCCGAGGCGCGGGAGCTGTTCGCCCTCGCCGATGCCAAGGGCCTTGTGCTGCTTGAGGCCATCACGATCCCCTATATGCCGCAGTTTGCCTTCCTGCAGCAGCAGACGGCAAAGCTCGGGCCGATCAGCGCAGCCTCGGCGGTGTTCTGCTCTCACAGCCGTCTGTACGATGATTACTGCCGTGGCATTGTCCACCCTGTGTTCGACCCGGCCTGTCAGGGCGGTGCGCTGGGGGACATGAATGTCTACTGCCTGCATCTGCTTGTCGGGCTGCTGGGTATGCCCAAGGCCGCAGAGTACCGCCCTGTGCGCGGGGAGAACGGCATTGATATTGCCGGGCTGGCGCTGCTTGATTACGGCCGCTTTACCGCCACCGCGCTGGCCGCCAAGGATTCCAACAGCCAGAACGGCATGGTGCTGCAGGGCCCCGGCGGGCACCTTGTGGTGGACGGCAGCCCCAACTCTCTGCCCGCTGTTTACAGCCTGCTGGGCGCCCAGCGGGACGACTGTGTGCGCACGGACGGCCCCGCCGCGCCCCGCCACCGCATGGCCTATGAGTTCGCCGAGTTTGCCCGCATCATTGCCACACACGACACAGTCGCCGAGACGGCTGCCCGTCTGCGCACGATGCATGTGATGGAGCTGCTGGAGCTGCTGCACCAAAATACCGCTGACGGTGAATAAATAAGCGCCCCCCGTCCAAACTAACGGCATACACATTTCAACCGAAAGGGACGGGGAGCATGAACCATATCAAACAGTTTTTTAAGGAAAAAGGGCTGTATCTGTTCTGTCTGGCCATGGTGTTTGCGGCCACAGCGGCGGGGATTCTGGCACTGCGCAGCATTGTGGGCAATGTTGCCGACCTGACGCGCATCCGCAAAGAGGCCCTGCAGGACGATTCCGTCTGGACACAGCCGGATGCGGCCATCGACAAGCCTGCCGAGGATGTACCAAAGCCTACCCAGACGCCGGCCGCAGCCGAAAAGCCCGCAGCCACCGCCGCGCCCGAGGCCGCACAGGCCCCGGCAGCCGATGCACCGCCCGCCGCCAGACCGGGGATCTGGGATGCCAAGCCGCAGGCGGCGTTCAGCGGCAATGAGCTGGTCTACAGCGAGACGCTGGGTGACTGGCGCACCCACAACGGCGCAGATTACGCCGCCCCCGCCGGCCAGAGCGTATGCCCCGCCAAGGCCGGCAAGGTCACATCCGTGACCGAGGATGCGCTGTGGGGGAATGTGGTGGAGGTCGAGGACGCCAACGGCATCACATGGCGCTATTGCGGCCTGACTGCCCCCGCCGTCAAGGCAGGGGACAGCGTGACAACCACCGCCACACTGGGCAAGGCGGGTGCCATCCCCGCCGAGACGAGCGGCGAGAACCACCTGCACCTTGAGTGCATCAAGGACGGCGCGTACCTCGACCCGGAGGGGCTGCTGTAAAGTGCCTTCCCCCGTGGGGGAAGGTGCCCGAGGCCCCGCCCGAGGGCGGATGAGGGGTGGCCTTCCGGTTGCGGCCCATGCACGGGTCGTGATGGTAAACTCTGCCCTCATCAGTCAGTGGTCTGGGCCACTGACAGCTTCCCCCGCGGGGGAAGCCATTTCAAAAAAGGCGTGTACCCACACCGGGCACACGCCTTTTTTTATGCAACTTTTACTGGTACTGCTTCACATTCAGCATCCGGGTCGCATTCAGCACGGCCAGCACCATGACGCCTACATCTGCAAAGACACCCCACCACATGTTTGTGATGCCCAGCGCCGTCAGGATCAGGCACAGTGCCTTGACCGCCAGCGCAAAGACAATGTTCTGGTAGGCAATGCTCATGCACTTGCGGGAGATGCGCATTGCAAGGCTGATCTTTGCCGGATCATCGTCCATCAGCACAATGTCGGCGGCCTCGATGGCGGCATCGCTGCCCAGCGCGCCCATCGCAATGCCGATGTCAGCGCGCATCAGCACCGGTGCATCGTTGATGCCGTCACCCACAAAGGCCAGCTCTTTTTTCTCAGGCTTCTGGCTCAGCAGTTTCTCGACCCACTCGACCTTATCGGCGGGCAGCAGGCCCGCATGGACCTCGTCAATGCCCAGATCCTTGGCCACCAGCTCGGCCACAGCGGGGGCGTCACCGGTCAGCATGACGGTGCGCACGCCCTGCGCCTGCAGGCCCTGCATGGCAGTCCCGGCAGTGGGCTTCTCCTCGTCAGAGATCAGGACCGAGCCCAAGAAGCTGCCGTCACGCGCCACATAAACGACCGTACCCGCGCCCTCGGCGGCGGTGTAGGGGATTTTTTCGCTTTCCATCAGGCGGGCATTGCCGGCCAGCACGGTATGACCGTCCACCAGCGTTTTCACGCCGTGGCCTGCGATCTCCTGCGCATCGGAGGCACGGCGGGCGTCCAGCCCCGGGCAGGCCTCGCGCAGACTCTTGCTGATGGGATGGCTTGAGAAGCTTTCCGCCAGGGCGGCGCTCTCCAGCAGCTCCGCCTCTGTCACACCCTCTGCTGGGGTGGTATGGGTGACCTTGAAAACGCCCTTCGTCAGGGTGCCGGTCTTGTCAAACACGGCAATGCCGGTCTTGGACAGCGCCTCCAGATAGTTGCCGCCCTTGACCAGAATACCGCACTTGGACGCGCCGCCGATACCACCGAAGAAGGTCAGCGGGATCGAGATGACCAGCGCGCAGGGGCAGCTGATGACCAAGAAGGTCAGTGCGCGCATGATCCAGTCGAGCCAGCCGCCAAGGAACAGCGGCGGCACAACGGCCAGCACCAGTGCGGCCATGCAGACAGCGGGGGTGTAGTAGCGGGCAAATTTCGTGATGAAATTTTCGACAGGGGCCTTTTTCAGGCTGGAGTTTTCCACAAGGTCCAGAATTTTTGCCACCGTGGACTCACCGTAGAGCTTTGTCGTGCGGATGCGCAGCACGGCATCGGCGTTGACGCAGCCGCTGATGACCTCATCGCCGGGGCGCACGGTGCGCGGACGGCTTTCGCCGGTCAGGGCCGCGGTGTTCAGCGTAGACTCACCGGTCAGTACCACGCCGTCCAGCGGGATCTTCTCGCCGGGCTTTACAACGATCGTAGAGCCGATGGCCACATCATCCGGGTCAACGACCGAGACGCCGCCGTCCGCAGCCTCGAGATTCGCGCTGTCGGGCCGGATGTCCATCAGTGCCGAGATGCTCGACCGGCTCTTGCCGACCGCATAGGACTGGAACAGTTCCCCGATCTGGTAGAACAGCATAACGGCCACGCCCTCGGCGTACTCACCGCAGCCCATGGCGCCCACCGTGGCGACCGCCATCAGGAAATTCTCGTCAAAGACCTCGCCGCTCTTAATGCCCATAAGGGCCTTGCGCAGTACATCATGGCCGATGATGAAATAGGGCACCAGCCACAGCGCCAGCTGCACAAACCACGGCAGTGCGGTAAAATGGAACACCACCGCCAGCAGCACCGTCAGCACCAATGCCGCAAAGATGCGCTTGAGCGTTTTTTTCTGTTTCTTCGTCATGAGTAGCTTCCTCCCAATCCGGGGCAAAAGGCGGCCCACCGCCGTGGATGGGCCGCCCTTGCCTTACAGCTCGATCTCGAAATCAGGCTCGATCTTCTTCGCCGCCTTGACGGCGTCCTTCAGGACGGCATCAAACTTGTCATCGTCAGCCTCCAGCAGCATTTTCTGGGCCATAAAGCTGACGCTTGCGTTCTTGACGCCGGGCAGTGCCTTGACGGCGGTCTCGATCTTGGCAGCGCAGTTGGCGCAATCGACTTCGATCTTGAATTTCTTCTGCATGGTGGTGGTCTCCTTTGTATAAATAAGTATTTTTTAATATGGGTAACTGGATTAAAAGGCTTCCCCTGAGGGGGAAGCTGTCCGCGAAGCGGACTGATGAGGGGCAAACTTGCCGTTATTGCCCGTTGGCGGGTCACTGCCGAAACGCCGCCCCTCATCCGGCCCTCGGCCACCTCCCCCCCTAGGGGAAGGCTTTTTACTCCTCCGTATGCTCCATGCCAAGCGCAATCATGCTGCGCACATGGTCATCATCGAGGGAATAGTACATCGCCTTGCCCTCGCGGCGGAACTTGACGAGCTTGCTGGTTTTCAGCACCCGCAGCTGGTGGCTGACCGCACTTTGCGAGATGCCTACCACCTGAGCAATATCGTTGACGCAAAGCTCACTTTCAAACAGCGCATACAAAATTTTGATGCGGGTCGAATCGCCGAACACGCGGAACAACTCGGCCAGATCGTACAGCACTTCGTCATTGGGCAGGTCATCCTGCAGGCGGCGGATGTCGGCCTCACCCAACTGGGCGGTTTCAGGCAGCTTTTCGCCTGTTTTTTCGTTCTCGGGCACTGTCATCATCCTCTCATATGTTCGTTTGTTCATATGATACAGCCTAACAGGAGCTTTGTCAATAGCAAAACACAAAAAAATCCCCCGGATGTGAAAATTCTCACATCCGGGGGAAATCTCAATCGGTGATGGGGGCAAAGCCCGGCTCACCGGGCAGGATGACACTGCTGTCGGCCAGCATTTTGCGGAACTCCTCCTCGGGGAAGTCAAAGACAACCTCTTTGATCATGCTCTGTTCGTGGACGAGTATCCTCCACGGCGCACCATCGGGCTGCTGCAAAAACAGGATGCCGGAAACGCTGTCCAGACTTTTCACGCCCTCATCGGCCCAGAAAGCAGGGGAAGGGGTGACAAAGTAGTGATCGACCATCCGCCCGCCCGGGAAGTCATGCTCGATGACTGCAGGGACCTCGCCGTCAGCCTGAGCGGATTTGTATTGCAGATGCAGGTTGGTGAAATCGGAAGCAGTCATAAGTTGTTACCTCTCGGGCGATTGTAGGGGTCGATGCTCGCATCGACCCGCGGGCGGATGCAAGCATCCGCCCCTACATGGGGTTCGCGTAAATGCAAATCAAACGCGCAGGCTGGCGCTCTCCGGCTCGTTGCTGCCCTCGTCGAACTCATAGTCGTTACCGGGCAGGATGGCGTTCAGCAGGATGCCGGCGATGGCCGCGATGGCCAGACCGGACAGGTTGATGGTGACATTGCCCAGACCGAAGCTGATGCCGCCCACCGAGTTGAAGCCCAGAGCACTGACCAGAATGACGGCGGCAATGATCAGGTTGCGGGAGTTGGTGAAATCAACCTTGTTCTCAACAACATTGCGCACGCCGATGGCGGAGATCATACCGTACAGCACAAAGCTGATGCCGCCCACGATGCCGGTGGGAATGGTGTTGATGACGGCCTCAAACTTGGGGCTGAAGCTCAGCACAACGGCAAACACAGCAGCAATGCGGATGACCAGCGGGTCGTAGATCTTGGTCAGGGCCAGAACGCCGGTGTTCTCGCCGTAGGTGGTGTTGGCGGGGCCGCCCAGCAGACCGGCCATGGCGGTGGCAAGACCATCGCCCAGCAGGGTCTTGTTCAGGCCCGGGTCGCGGATGTAGTTCTTGCCGGTGGTGGCGCTGATGGCGGCAATGTCGCCGATATGCTCCATCATGGTCGCCAGTGCGATGGGCACGATGGTGAACACGGCGCTGATGAAGGTCTCGCTGCCGTCAATGGCGAACAGACCCATGGAATCCTTATGCAGGGGGATGCCGAACCAGGCGGCAGCACCGATGGCCTGGAAGTCAACTGCGCCGGTGACCAGCGCCACGGCGTAGGAAACCAGAACGCCGATCAAAATGGGCAGGATCTTGACCATGCCCTTGCCCCAGATGTTGCAGATAACAACGGCAGCCAGTGCCACAATAGCCAGCAGCCAGTTGCTCTGGCAGTTGTTGATGGCGCTGGGGGCCAAAATCAGGCCGATGGCAATGATGATGGGGCCGGTGACAACCGGGGGGAAGAACTTCATCATCTTGCGGATGCCGAACGCGGAGATCAGCGCGCTGAACAGCACATACACAAGGCCGGACAGGGCCACGGCTGCGCAGGCGTAGGGCAGGTTCTCAGGGTTTTCACCGTTGTTGGACACAATGGCAAAGCCGCCCAGATAGGCAAAGCTGGAGCCAAGGAACGCCGGGACCTTGCCCTTGCACAGGAAGTGGAACAGCAGCGTGCCCAGACCGGCGCAGAGCAGGGTGGTGCTGACGCTCAGACCGGTCAGCAGGGGAACGAGCACGGTTGCGCCGAACATTGCAAACATGTGCTGCGCACCCAGAATGAGCAGCTTGGGTGTGCCAAGCTGCTTGGCATCATAGATGCCCTGCGAGTAATCCATTTTTTCTGCCATGAATGATATCCTCCTCAACAATGGCCGCAAAAAAGGGAGACTGACTTGCTTTATGCAAACTGTACAGCCTCCTGACTTATCCTTATAAGGATAGCAGAATTTGGCGCAAAGTGCAAGAGATTGACGAAAAAATGAAAAGTTTTGTTGCCGTGCAGGGGGCGTGCAGGGTCGTACATGCCCGGCCCCTACTATCTTTTTGTCGGAAAGTGTGTTACTATAGATAAGAAATTTCAAATAGCAGGAGAAATGTTTATGCTTACCCCCGGCATCAAGGGGCACGCAGCGCTGCGTGTCACCACCGAAAACACCGCCCTTGCCATGGGCAGCGGCGAGCTGCCTGTGCTGGCCACCCCCGCCGTGGCGGCCCTGATCGAAAAGGCCTGCTGGCAGTCGGTTGCCTCCGAGCTGGAGCTTGATCAGGGCACGGTCGGCACCGCGCTGACCGTAGCCCACACTGCCCCCACCCCGGTCGGAATGATCGTACAGTGCGACTGTGAGCTGATCGCTGTGGAGGACCGCCGCCTGCGGTTCACCGCCCGCGTCTATGATGCTGTGACCCAGATCGCCTCCGCCACGCATGAGCGCTACATCGTGGACAACGACCGCTTTACCCGCAAGGCAAACAGTAAGCGCACCGCCGAGGCGTAAGCCCCGGCAGGCCGGATGTAAGGGGGCAGGCCGCGCCCGCCCCGCGTCAGTAGATCGCTTCCTCCCGCCATTTTGCAAGGCGGCGCACGGTGTCCTCGTCCTCCACCCAGCCCTGCTCCGCATCGGGGCGGGCCTCCGGGGCGTAGCGCTGCATCGTGCCGGGGCTGCGCCCCGCAAGGAACTCCCGCGCCTGTTTCTGGCGGCTGGGCGCAATGCGGGACAAAAACTCATCCGTCTGCCTGCTGTCCATTTTCATCACCTCGACCCTAGTATACCCCGGCAGCCCCTACCCAAGCCTGCCAAATCGTGGTATACTCATATCCATACACCAACAAGAGGAGCTATTTTCTATGGAAGTCAAGATCAATCAGGTCGTGCTGCATCTGCTGGACCCCGGCGCATCGGAGCCGGTGCTGTCGGACCGCGCCATGGACATGGACGCCGACCTGTACGAGTATTATGCCGTCACCCTTGAGCGCGCCTTTGCCAGCGATGAGGTCAAGAACTGCCGGTTTTTGCCCGACTCCGCCTTTGCGCAGGAGATGGCGCAGAATCAGGATTTCATCGACCTGTCCCGCCGCATCGCGGGCGTCATCTTTGAGCAGATGCTCCAGTATCAGGCCATTCCGGCCGGTGATCTGGCCGTGGTAGATTTTACCGCCGACGGCGTACCGTTCTACGGCGCGCTGAAGCTGAACTACCGCCCCGGCTACACCCATCATACCGAGCTGCTGGGCAACGGCCGGTTCAGCAGTATGGTGCCGCAGCGCACCCTGCTGCCCGGTACCCCCAAGGCGGACGAGGCGGCCCTCATCGACCGCGCCAACGGCACGGTGCGGCTGATCGAGAAAAAATTCACGATGGATGACAAAAAGGGCTACTATCTTTCGACCCGCGTTTTCGGCTGTACCGAGGCCCTGCAGGAGAAGGCGAAGCTCAAGGCCGTATGCGAAACAGCCGTAGCCGCCGTGAAGGAGGCCTACCCCGAGCCGGAGGAGCTGGACGATGTACCGCCCTTTGACGGCGGCACCGAGACCGCAGTCGAGCTGCTGGTACGCAATCAGGCTGTGGACAACCGGATCTCTGTCGAGGATGTCCGGGAGCGCATCCGGGAGAATTTCCCGCTTGCCGCGCCGCGGTTTGAGCAGGCCCTTGCCGAGACCGGTGTGCAGCAGGATGACCGCGTGACCGTGACCCCGGCGCGCATCAAAAAGCTGGAAAGCCGCAGCTTCAAGACCGAGTCCGGCATCGAGATCAAGATCCCCGCAGAGCTGTGCAGCAGTGATGACGCTGTTGAGTTTATCCATTCGGCCACCGGCGGGCTGAGCTTATTGATTAAGGACGTATTGGTGTAAACATACGGCACTTTGCGGGCGGATATGGAATCCGCCCCTACGAATCACACCCGTAGGGGCGCATTCTATATGCGCCCGCACTCTGCCGCTCAGGATATGGGTATAGAGAAAGCAAACTATGGAAACGAAACAAAAAACAACGCTGATACAGGGCAGCGTTGCCAAGGGTATGCTGCTGTTTGCGCTGCCGATTTTTATCAGCAACCTGTTTCAGCAGCTGTATAACGCCGCCGACTCCCTGATCGTCGGCAACTTTCTGGGCGGCGAGGCCTTGGCCGCCGTCGGCTCGTCCGGCAGCCTGATCTTTTTGCTGACGGGCTTTGTCAACGGCGTCTCGCTGGGTGCCGGTGTGGTGGTGGCGCGGTATTTCGGCGCCAGGGACTGGGACCGGATGCGCCGCACCATCCACACCACAGTGGCACTGGGCATTGCCGCCGGCGTGGCGCTCACCGTGGTGGGCGTAGTGCTGACACCGCAGATCCTGCGCTGGATGGGCACACCGGACAGCGTGCTGGCCAACTCGATCGCCTACTTCCGGATGTACTTCTTCGGCTCGATCGCCGTGGTCATGTACAATGTGGGGGCAAGCATCCTGCAATCGGTCGGCGACAGCAAAAGCCCGATGCGGTATCTGATTGCCGCGTCCATCATCAATGTCATTCTCGACCTGATTTTGGTCGGCTGGCTGCGCATGGGCGTGGGTGCGGCTGCCTTTGCCACGATTGCCTCCCAGACGGTCAGCGCTATTTTGGCCTTTGCCAAGCTGACCCGCAGCAAAGAGGAATGGGCCGTGCATTGGAACGAGGTCAGATTTGACGCCCCATCACTCAAGGCAGTCGTTGTGCAGGGCCTGCCGTCCGGCATCCAGAACTCGGTCATCTCGATTGCCAATGTCATTGTGCAGTCCAACATCAACTCGTTCGGTGCGCAGGCCATGGCCGGGTGCGGTGCCTACAGCAAGGTCGAGGGCTTTGCTTTTCTGCCCGTGACCTGCTTTTCGATGGCACTGGCAACCTTCGTCAGCCAGAATGTCGGTGCCGGTCAGCCCGACCGTGTGCGCAAGGGGATGAAGTTCGGCACGCTCTGCTCGGTGCTGATGGCCGAGATCGTGGGCGCGGGCATCTACACGCTGTCGCCATGGCTCATCGGCGCGTTCAGCCGTGAGCCGGATGTCATCGCGTTCGGTGTGCAGCAGGCCCACACGGCGGCGCTGTTCTACTGCCTGCTGGCCTTCAGCCACTGCTGTGCAGGCATCCTGCGCGGGCTGGGGCGGCCGGTCGTGCCGATGATGGTCATGCTGATGATCTGGTGTGCGCTGCGCATCACCTATATCACGATCACACTGCATTTTATCCGCGCCATCAGTGTGGTGTTCTGGGCCTACCCGCTGACATGGAGCATCTCCTCGGTGCTGTTTGCGTGGTACATCCTGCACTGCCCGATCCCACAGCTGGGCGGCGGTGCCCCCGCAGTCAAGGCATAAACAGGGCATAAAAAGCACCCCGTATCCGCATGGGTCACACGGATACGGGGTACTTTTATTTTTTGATCACAAAGCACGGCAGCGGGGCGGTGTCCGCCCAGTTTGCAAACTCACAGACCAGCACCGTGTATTTTGTCAGCGGCAGGCTGCGGAAAAACGCCAGTGCCGCCTGCTTTTCGGCATCGCCTATGACCTTGCCGCTGTACAGCACAGCCGCCAGCACACCGCCGGGGCGCAGGGCATCCAGCGCGGCACACAGGGCGGAAAGACTGCCCTGCGCCGTGGAATGTACGGTGTGCTCGGCCCCCGGCAGCCAGCCGAAGTTGAACAGCACGCAATCCACCTTGCCGGGCTGCACAAGTTCCCCCAGCTTCGCATGGTCGTAGAGCACCGCGCGCCCCACTTTCTCATACCCGGCGTCGGTCAGGCGCCTGTTCGTGCGGTCCACCGCCTTTTGCTGGATATCCATGGCCAGCACGCGGCCGTTCTGCCCGGCCAGACGGCACAAAAACAGCGTGTCGTTTCCGTTGCCGCAGGTCGCATCGAGATACAGCCCGCCGGGGGTCACATGCAGCTCCAGAAACTCATGGCACAGTTCCACAGCGGACAGATCCGGCACACGGCGGCGCACCAGCCGCCCGCCCTCCGCCACAAAGTCGAACCGCCGCGCCAAAGCACGGCCTGCCTCGTCCCGGGGCAGGGGCGCAGTGAAGCGCGTGGCCTGCTTCGGGTCCAGCCCGCCGCCGCGCCGCAGCAGCTCCTTTACCAGATAGCTGCCGTAGCCGCGCCCGCGCCACGCGGGCACGATCTCCAGACGCAGGATCGCAGCGCCGTCCACCACAGCCGTACCGATGGCTTCGCTCTCCTTATATAAAGTATAGTGGCCTTTTTCCTGTTTGATCTGCATATATATTACCCGCCAATCGTATTTGTGTTCAGGTCATAGTATGTCACATCATCCCAGTGGCGGCGCAGGGCGATCTGCGCCGTCAGCGCCGCCGATTTATAACCGTTCTTCGGCGCACATTAGAATTATGCGGTATTGCCCTAAGTGTGGTTTGTAATTTGAGTATACCATATCTTGCCGCGCTGCGCAACGACATGATTTGTAAAAAGCAGCAGGGCGGCGGCAGTTTTTTTACTGATCACAATCTACACCGCTTTTCACACACTTTTCACTCTCTGACGAAACCTATTTCACAATTAGCGGGTATACTGTAGGCATACAAAGCGAAAGGAGACGACCCCTATGAGCAATGAATATGATTACTCCGGTCTCTATAACCATACATCCGATGGTCAGCCCGCACAGCCCCAGAGCAGCCAGCCTGAACAGGGCGGCTACCCCAATGTAGGCTCCAGCGGTATGAACACCGCCAACACCGCCCGCACCGATTATTCGGGCAGCGGCGCAAGCCCCAATCCGCAGCAGGACCCCAACGGCTACACCAGCAGCTTCAGCGGCGGCAGCGGGAACAACGGCGGCTATAACGGCTACAGCTATTCCAGCGCACCGCAGCAGCCCCCCGTACCCCAGAAAAAGAAGCCCCGCAAGGTGCTGCTCCGCGTGCTGGCCGGTGTCGGCGTGGTGGCGCTGGGCTTCGGCGGCGGCTTCGGCGGCGCGATCGTTGCCAGCCGCACCGGCCTGACCGGCAATCAGGTCGTGGTTCAGCAGGTGCAGCGCAGCACCGATGCCACGGCGGCAGGCAGCACAGACGGCAGCAGCATGAGCGTCCAGCAGATTGCCTCTGTCGTTTCGCCCAGCGTCGTCGCCATCACGACCGAGCAGATGAGCAGCAGCCAGACCTGGTTCGGCGGCCACTATGTGCAGAGCGGCGCAGGCTCCGGCGTCGTCATCAGTCAGGACGGCTACATCCTGACCTGCGCGCATGTCGTCAGCGGTGCCACCAGCGTCAAGGTCCAGCTGAACGGCAGTGATGAGTCCTACGATGCTACCGTTGTCGGGCAGGATTCCGCCTCCGACATCGCAGTGCTGAAGATCAACGCCACCGGTCTGACCCCGGCGGTCATCGGTGACAGTGACGCGCTGGCCGTTGGCGAGGTCGCCGTGGCGGTGGGCAACCCGCTCGGCACGCTGTCCAACACCGTCACGGACGGCATCGTCAGCGCGCTGAACCGTCAAGTTACCGTACAGAACAACGATATGACGCTGATCCAGACCGATGCCTCGATCAGCCCGGGCAACTCCGGCGGCGGTCTGTTCAACGCAAACGGCGAGCTGATCGGCATTGTCAATGCCAAGAGCAGCTACAGTGAGGCCGAGGGCATCGGCTTTGCCATCCCCATCAACACCGCAATGGAGATCAGCCGCCAGCTGATCGAGAGCGGCTCGGTCGCACGCCCCGCACTGGGCGTCAAGATCATGGATGTGACCAATGCGCAGACCGCCCAGCAGCTGGGTGTGTCCACGATGGGCGTCTATGTGGTCGAGGTCACCAAGGGCAGCGGCGCCGAGGCCGCCGGTGTGCAGGCCGGTGACCGTGTGCTGGCTGTGGATGATACCGCTGTCAGCGATTCCTCCGCCCTGAAGAATTACCTCAAGGACAAGGCCATCGGTGATTCCGTGAACCTGCAGGTCGAGCGCAACGGCAAGGTGCAGACCCTGACTGTCACGCTTGGCACCAACCAGTAAAAAGCAGCCGGCGGGCTGCAGATCCAAACGATCTGCAGCCCGCCTTTTTATACCCTTTGCAGGGCAGCTTCAGTTCTGGTCCCTGCTTTTTCCTGCAAGCGCGGCCGCCACGCCGAAAATCAGGCTGGCAGCAATGCCGCCCGAGGCTGCCGTCAGCCCGCCGGTGAAGGCCCCCGGCAGACCGCACTCATCCACCGCATGCTGCGCCCCCTGCGCCAGCAGGTGCCCAAAGCCGAGCAGCGGCACGCTGGCCCCCGCCCCCGCAAAATCTGCCAGCGGCTTGTACAGGCCAACGGCGCTCAAAATCACACCCGCGACCACATATCCGGTCAGGATGCGCGCAGGGGTCAGCTTCGTGTAATCAATAAGCAGCTGCCCCACAACGCAGATGCCGCCGCCCACCGCAAACGCCCAGAGATAATTCATACCGCACCTCCCAGCTCAACACAGTGGGCAATGCCGGGGATGCTCTCCCCCTGCAAAAAGGTAGTCTGGCTCATCAGCGCACCGGTGGCCAGAAACAGCACCCGCCGCAGCTGCCCCGCCGCCAGCATCGGCAGGATTTTGCAGCACAGCACCGCCGCGCTGCACCCGGCTCCGCTGCCGCCGGCCTGTACATCCTGCCCCTGCGTGTCATACAGCAGGCAGCCGCAGTCCCGGTGGTTGTCCAGCGGCAGCCCCTCCCGTGCCATCTGCTCCCGCAGCAGGGCGGAGCCGACCTCGCCCAGATCACCGGTAAAGATCGCATCAAAGTCCTGCGGGCGCGCGCCGGTGGCTGCAAAATACTGCAGCAGGGTCGAGGCCGCTGCCGGCATCATGGCCGCCCCCATATTATTGATGTCATGCACTGCATAGTCCTGCACCCGGCCGAAGGTCACGCTGCGCACCGGCACGCCGGTGCCGTGCGCCCGCACCAGACAGGCCCCGGCGGCGGTGGCGGTCCACTGGGCGGTAGGGGGGCGCTTGGCACCGTATTCCAGCGGCGTGCGGAACTGCCGCTCCGCCGCGCAGAAATGGCTGCTCGTCAATGCCAGCGCCCGCTCCGCCATGCCGCCCGCCGCAAACACGGCGGCCAGCGCCAGCGTTTCGGCCATGGTGCTGCAGGCACCGTACACCCCCGCAAACGGAATGCCCAGCTCCCGCATCGTGTAGTTGCTGGCCGTGCACTGGGCCTGCAGGTCGCCTGCAAAGGCGATGTCAACCCTTGTGCGCGGCAGATCGGCCTTGCGCAGGCAAAGCTCCGCCGCCCGCCGCTGCAGCAGGCTTTCGGCCTGCTCCCAGTTTTCACAGCCCTGCTCACAGAAGCCCGCATCCTGCGTCAGAAAATCAAAGTCGGAGGCCAGCGGCCCTTCACTCTCCTTTTTGCCGCCCGCCGCGGCCCATGCCGCCACGACCGGCGGGGTTTCAAACAGCAGGGTGTCCTTTTTGCGCGCCATCGCTCACCCCACCTTTCCCAGCAGCCAGTAAACTACGCCCCACACAAAGCTTGCCAGTGTGCCGTAAGCGATGACCGGCCCCGCAATCGTAAAGATCTTGGCCCCCACGCCGGTGACCCAGCCCTCGGCCTTGAACTCGATGGCCGGGCTTACGACCGAGTTGGCAAACCCGGTGATCGGCACCAGCGTACCCGCGCCCGCCTTAGCGGCCAGCTTCTGGTACCAGCCGGGCAGCGTGAACAGCGCCGACAGAAAAATCAGCGCAATGCTCGTCAGCGTGCCTGCCAGCGTCTTGTCATACCAGATCAGAAAGAGCTGGCGCAGCCCTTCCCCAACGGTGCAGATCGCCCCGCCGACACAGAACGCCCAAACGCAGTCCCTCACGACGGGGGAGGGCGGCGAGGCGCGGCCGATCATCTCATCATATTGCTTGGGATTCAGCTTCACACTCCATTCCTCCTTTTGGGGGATAGTATGTGCTCAGCCGCCGTAAAATATGACCCGGCCGCGGCAATACGGCTCCGGCACCATGACCTTGTAGAGCGCGCGCAGCTCTTTGCAGAGCACGGCATCGGGCGCAGTGCCGCCGCACGGCAGTGAAAGCACCGCATACCGGCTGCCGAACACGCGGCTCTCCAGCGCAGTGGCGCGCGCCCCGGCCCGCAGGTAAAACCCGATGCGCCGCCGCGCAACGGCGGGGTCGGGGGCCTCGGCAGGATGCTCACATTCCAGCAGCAGGTCCTGCACCCGCAGAGCGTAGTAGTCACGGATCAGCTGCAGCGCCGCCGTACCCACACCGCTGCCGCGCAAATCACACCGCACGGCAAAATAGTCCAGCAGCGCCGTCCGCTGGCCCGGCAGCACGACCTGCCATGCGTAGGCCAGCCGCGCACCGGCATCATCGGTCAGCAGCAGCGGCTCATACACCCCTGCCTCCAGCAGGCGGCGTACCTCGGCAAAGGGCTTGCACTCGGCGGCGGGGAAATCCCGCGGCAGGGCGGTGCGGTACAGTTCCTCACAGCCGGCAGGGGACAGACGCTTGATTTGCATGGAGATTTCTCCTTTCTGTGATTGAATTGTGGGGGAAAATACGGTATAATAGGTAAAATTACGCATCATGGGTGCTGCCCAACGGCGGCCAGAGGACTGGCCGCCCTACCATGCGGCTGCCCTGTAGGGCGGTCAGTCCTCTGACCGCCGCCATTTGCGACACACTTTATAAACAAGGAGCCACCCACATGGAATGGACTGACATCAGCATCACCGTTGCCAAGCGCGATGCCGACACGGCCGAGGCCATCGCTACGATGGTCGCCAACGGCGGCATTTATATCGAGGATTACAGCGATCTGGAGCAGCAGGCGTGGGAGATCGCGCATGTTGACCTTATTGAGCAGGAGCTGCTCGATAAGCCCCGCGATGTGGTCATCGTACACATGTACCTTGCCCCCGATGAGAACCCCGCCGAGGTACTGCCTCTGTTTGAGGAGCGGCTGAAAAACAGCGGCATCGACTACCAGCTCAACACAACCGGCGTTGAGCAGGAGGACTGGCAGAACGCCTGGAAGAAATATTACCACGCCATGGACATCGGCAAGCGCCTTGCCATCGTCCCCGGGTGGGAGGAGCATGACACCGACCGCATCAAGATCATCATGGACCCCGGCATGGCGTTCGGAACCGGCACGCATGAGACGACCTCCCTCTGCCTTGAAACGCTGGACAGCCTTGTCAAGGGCGGCGAGCGGGTGCTCGATATTGGCACCGGCTCGGGGATTCTGGCCATTGCAGCGCTCAAGCTGGGCGCCGGCAGCGCTGAGGGCGTTGACATTGACCCCATGTGCGTGCGCACCGCCGGCGAGAACGCCGCGCGCAACGGTGTGGCCGACCGGTTCAAGGTGCTTGTAGGCGATCTGTCCGACAAGGCCAGCGGCCAGTACAACATCATCACAGCAAACATCGTGGCGGCGGCCATCCTTTCTCTGGCCCCCCATGTGCCGGTGCTGATGGCCCCGGACGCCCGCTTTATCGCCAGCGGCATCATTGATGAGCGCAAGGACGAGGTTCTGGCCGGTCTGTGCGCCGCAGGACTTACACCTGTCGAGGTCAAGGAAAAGCGCGGCTGGGTCTGCATCATCTGCAAAAAATCCGAGACGAAAGAGGCGTAAACGATGCCGCACCGTTATTTTACCCGTGAGCTGGCGGACGGCCGCGCTGCGCTGACCGGCAGCGATGCCCACCACCTGGCAGATGTCATGCGCGCCCGCCTTGGCGAGGAGGTCGTTCTCTGCGGCCCTGACGGACTGGAATACCTCGGCACCGTGACTGCCATCGAGCCGGGCCGGGTCGAGTTCTCGGTCACTGACGGCACGACCAGCAAGGCCGAGCCGGACTGCACCGTGACGCTGTTTGCAGGCTACCCCAAGCAGGGCAAGCTTGAGGAGGTCATCCGCCACAGCGTTGAGCTGGGTGTGACCGGGATCGTTCCGTTTTTCAGCCGTTACTGTGTGGCCGCACCCAAAAAAGAGGACGCCAAGAACGAGCGGTACAACCGCATTGCCGCCGAGGCCGCCAAGCAGGCGGGCCGCGCCATGCTGCCCCATGTGGCCATGCCGCTGCCCGATTTTGCCGCCGTCTGCGCCGCCATGAAGGATTTTGACCTTGTGCTGTTCTTTTACGAGGGCGGCGGTGCCCCCCTGCGGGAGGTGCTGCGCCCCGGGCAGTATAAGCGCATCGCCATCATTACCGGCAGTGAGGGCGGCTTCTCGGTCGAGGAGGCCGCCGCCGCCAAGGCCGCAGGTGCCGTGACGGTGGGCCTTGGCCCGCGCATCCTGCGCTGCGAGACCGCGCCGCTGGCCGCCCTGACCGCCGCCATGCTGCTGACCGGGAATTTGGAGTAACCGCAAACCATAGTATGTAAAAACAAAGAGGAGCGTCACCGGGAAGTGATGCTCCTCTTCTTAGGTTGTTCATGTTGCAGTTGTAGGGGAGGGATTCGTCCTTCCCGACAGTGTTGCGGTTGCGGAAACATTGCACGGAGGGGTCAAGACCCCTCCGTGCAACCCTTTTGCCGATGCCCTGTAGGGAGCGGTCTTGACCTCTCCGGGAACCGTGCGGCAACCTCGATGTGCCCGGGAGGGATGAATCCCTCCCCTACGACCTATTTCGCCTTCACATACGCGCCGAACGCATTCGGCACGGGGTATACCCCGGCCAGATCCTCGGGCGCGGCCCAGACATAGCCCTCCGGCAGGTCGCACGCCGGGGCAGTACCGCGCCAGCCGCCCAGCTCCCAAATTTTGTGGGTAAACACATGCTTTGCGGGGGGCAATGCCTCGCCCAGCGCGGCCCGCACGCCCAGTGCAGCCAGCGCAGCGGTCAGCTCCTCTCGGGTCAGGCTCTTTTCCCACGCGGCGGGCTGCCACAGGCCGGCCAGCAGGCCGCGGGCGGGGCGGCGCTGCAATAAAATGCCGCGCTCACTCTCGATCAGCGCCACCGTCACGGGCACCCTGCCCTTGGCTTTCGGCGCAGGCTTCACGGGCAGCTCGGCAGCACGCCCTGCGGCGTACCCTTGGCACAGCTGCGCCAGCGGGCATACCTCGCACCGGGGCGCACCGGGCACGCAGACCAGCGCGCCCAGTTCCATCAGCGCCTCATTGTACGGGCCGGGGGTGGCCTTCGGCATCTGGTCAACCACCCGCACGGTAAACGCTTTCTTTGCGGCGGGGGTCATCACATCGGCATCATCGTTGTACAGCCGCGCAAAGACCCGCAGCACATTGCCGTCCACCGCAGGCACCGGGATGCCGAACGCAATGCTCGCCACCGCGCCCGCCGTGTAGTCGCCGATGCCCGGCAGGCTGCGCAGCGCCTCATAGTCGGCGGGCAGATCACCGCCGTACTGCTCACAGACGATGCGGGCCGCCTTCTGCATATTGCTGACGCGGTTGTAGTACCCAAGGCCCTGCCACAGCTTGCGTAGGGCGTCCGGCTCACAGGCAGCCAGCGCGGCGGGGTCGGGCAGCGCCGCGATAAAACGCTCATAATAGGGGATAGCCGCCGCTACGCGGGTCTGCTGCAGCATAATTTCGCTGACCCAGATATGGTACGCAGAAGGCTCCTGCCGGAAAGGCAGGAGCCGTTTGTTCGCGTTGAACCATTGCAGCAGCGGTGCGGCAATGGGCTGCATCAGAAGCCTCCGCAGGTGCGGGGGAAGGGGATGACATCGCGGATGTTGGGGATGCCGGTGACATACATCAGCAGACGCTCAAAGCCCAGACCATAGCCGGCATGCTTGACGCTGCCGTAGCGGCGCAGGTCGAGATACCAGTCATAGTCGGCGGTGTTCAGGCCCAGCTCCTTCATGCGGGCCTCCAGCACATCGAGGCGCTCCTCACGCTGGGAGCCGCCGATCAGCTCGCCGATGCCGGGCACCAGCATATCGGCGGCGGCCACGGTCTTGCCGTCCTCGTTCTGGCGCATATAGAATGCCTTGATCTCCTTCGGGTAGTCGGTGACGAACACCGGCTTTTTGAAGATCTGCTCCGTCAGATAGCGCTCATGCTCGGTCTGCAGATCGGTGCCCCACTCGACCTTGTACTGGAAGTTATCGTTGTTCTTCTTCAGCAGCTCAACGGCATCGGTGTAGCTTACGCGGGCAAACTCGGAGTTTGCGACCAGCTCCAGCCGCTCGATCAGGCCCTTGTCGAAGAACTGGTTGAAGAAGGCCAGCTCATCGGGGCAGTTGTCGAGCAGATAGCGGATGACATAGCGGGTCATCGCCTCGGCAGTCTCAAGGTAGGTGTTCAGGTCGGCGAAGGCCATCTCGGGCTCGATCATCCAGAACTCGGCCGCATGGCGGGTGTCGTAGCTCTTCTCGGCGCGGAAAGTCGGGCCGAAGGTGTAAACATTGCCCAGCGCCATCGCCATGGCCTCGGCCTCCAGCTGGCCGGAGACGGTCAGGTTGACAGGGCGCTTGAAGAAGTCCTTCGTAAAGTCGATGCCGCCCTCCTCGTTGCGGGGGATGTCGTTAAGGTCGAGCGTTGTGACCTGAAACATCTCACCGGCGCCCTCGCAGTCAGAGCCGGTGAAGATCGGCGTATGAACATAGGTAAAGCCATGCTCATGGAAGAACTGGTGCAGGGCAAATGCTGCCTGACCGCGCACGCGGAATGCCGCATTGAAGGTGTTGGTGCGGGGGCGCAGGTGGGTCATGGTGCGCAGATAGTCCATGCCCATCTTCTTTTTCTGCAGCGGATAATCGCCGCCGCAGGCACCCAGCACGGTGATCTCATCGGCGTTGATCTCAAAGGGCTGCTTGGCGCCCGGGGTCACGACCAGCGTACCGGTGACCTCAAAGCTGGTGTACAGGCCGCATTTGGCAATCTCGGCATAGTTGGCGAGCTTATCTGCCTGAAACACGATCTGGACAGGCTTATAGCAGCTGCCGTCCGACAGCGAGATAAAGCCGATATTTTTGGAATCGCGCACAGTCTTGGCCCAGCCGCAGACAGTGACCTTAGTGCCGTCTGCGGGGGTAGCCTTGTACAGCGATGCAAGTTCCGTTCTCTGCATGGGTAGTCCACTCCTCTTTATACTATGAATATCACTATTGTAGCAGGTATTTTATAAAAAGTAAAGAGCCGATATTTATCGAGTTGCGAGTTGCAGGGCGGCATGATTTTCATCTGTCGGCTCACAGTATTTTCGCCAGCGCCTCCGCGGCGCAGCGGCCTGCGCGCACGGCTTCATCCAGCGTATTGGCATGGCCGCCAACCTCTATCAACAAACTGCCGGTCGTTAAATCTTGGTTATAAAACCTGTACCCGCACAGAACAGGGCGGGTCAGGCCGGGGTAGGACTCCTCCATGGCGGCCTCCCATGCGGCGGCCAGACGCAGATTCAGCCGCCAGTTTGGCAGCGGGATGCTGCCCCCGTTGCCGCACCCGGCAATCAGCATGACCTGCGCCGTGCTTTCGCCGTCCTGCACCCACACGGGCTTGACCCGGGTGCCGTCCTCATCCTCGATGGCATCGCGGTGAACATCCAGCACGACCTTGATTGAGGGATACCGCGCCAGATACTCCTGCACACCGGCGCGGCTGCGCTTGTAGCTGTCGGTGTAGCCGGGCGCATCGTAGAGCGTTGTGTCGTGCAGGGTGTTGATGCCGGCCTCGTTCAGCACCCGGGTCATCTCAGCCCCCACGGCGCAGACATTCAGTGCCGTGTTCCTGCTGCGGGCCGCATAGCTTTTGTCATAGACAAGGTCGGGCCAAAGCTGGTAGCTTTCCGTGGCGTGGGTGTGCATGATCAGCACCTGCGGCGCGGCGCTGTCCCTCTCAATAGAAAAAGGCAGGCTGGGGGTCGTGACGGCGGCGCGCAGGTCAGCGTCCGGATGCTCGGTGCTGTTTTTGATGCTGCCTGCGGCAAGCTGCAGATAGCCGGTACCGCTGCCCTGCCGCAGCTGCACCGCACGGATGCGGCCCGCGTCCGCCAGCTCGGGCGCGGCACTTGGCAGCGGTGTGGCCGTGGGGGCTGCGGATGGCTGCGGCGTTGCGGACGGTGCCGGGGCAGGGCAAGGCGTGGGCAGCGGCGTGGGGCGGCTTTCCGGCCGCTGCGGGCTGCTGACGCTCTGTGCCGGGGCGGCGGGCCAGTCAAGCGCCGCCGCAGCCGCAGGGTCCTGCAGATAGAGCGCCCCCCGCAGCAGCCATGCGCGCCCGGGGCAGAACGCCAGCGCCGCCCCAACCGCCAGCACCCCGGCCGCAAAAGCACCCCCGCACACCGCCGCCGAGGCCCACCGGCGCAGTCTTTGCATGGCACACACCCCCTCTGCACCCAAATTTTATGCGCTTTTTTTGCTTTCTATGAAGTTTTTTTCAAAAACCACTTGCAACTTTGCAAAAAGTATGATAGGATAACTTGTACTGTTATGGGGAACTAAGGAGGTGGAACGAATGCCTAATATTAAATCTCAGAAGGATCGCGTTGTTCAGGCCAAGAAAGAGGCCCTGCACAATAAGGTCGTCAAGTCCAACCTGAAAACAGTTGTCAAGAAGGCAAACGCTGCCATCGACAGCAATGCTGCTGACAAGGAGACCGTCGTTAAGGTTGCTGTCTCTGCCATCGACTCTGCTAAGAGCAAGGGTGTCATCCATAAGAACACCGCTGCCCGCAAGATCAGCCGCATGGCTAAGCGCGCCAACAAGGCTGCTGCTCAGTAATTGATCGCATGAACAATGCCCGCCGTGAAAACGGCGGGCATTTTCATTTTATTAAGCGCTGCGGGGTACAGGTTCAAACCTCCTGCTCCATCAGCAGCTTCTTCAGCGGCAGCAGCGCGGCAGGCTCTGCGCTGAAGGTGCGCACGCCAAGCCTGAGGTACTCCGGCATGGCACTCACCGCCGCCACCGTGATGCCGCAGACATAGACCGGCACACTGCGGGCCGCAGCCTGCTCCACCACGCTCTTGACCAGCCGCAGCACAGCGGGGTTGGTCAGCTGGCCCACGGCAGCGGTGGGGTTCTGCACAAGGCCCAGCGTATAGCGGGTCAGGTCCTCCGCGTCAATGACCATCAGCTGGGCGCCGCGGTCCATGATGTCGGCGGCCATCAGAGCAGCCGAGGGCATATCTATCACACAGCCCAGCATCGGCATGCCGATCTCGACACCGCTGATCTGCAGCTCATCCTTGCAGTTGTTGACCTCCTGCAGGCAGGTATCCCAGTCTGCCGCATCCTTTACCATCGGGAACACGACACGCAGATGCCCCTCCGGGGCGGCGCGCAGCAGCGCACGGATCTGGGACTTGAACAGCCGGTCCCCGCCCAGCCGCGCCTGCAGCTCGGCAGACCATGGGGCATCATCATCGGCGCGGGTGTCGCAGGTGCGCAGCACCACGGGGACGCCCTCGGCCGAGCGCAGATATTCCTTCAAGCGGCTCGTCTGGGTCTGCTCGCTCTGATCGCAAAGGATCGCGCTCTCAGAGCGCACGATGCCGATACCCGCCGCCCCCTGCGTATGGGGCACCTCGTTGTCGATCAGGTTGCAGGTCTGCATCAGGCGGAAGGCTGTGCCGCCCTTGGTCAGGCAGGGCAGGGCGGCCACCGGGTCAGGCTGTTGGCCGTGCAGGCGGTTCAATGCGATCTGGCAGTCCACCCGGGCGATCTGCGCGCCGTCCGGCTCGACCACCAGTGTGCCGTTGTCGGCGTCAAGGATCGCGCGGCAGCCCGCCGCCATGGCGGCTGCGCCGTCCCCCAGCTGCACCACCGCCGGGATACCCATGCTGCGCGCCATAATGGCGGCGTGGCTGATCGTGCTGTCCTGATCGCTGGCAAGCCCCAGCACCATCCGGCGGTCAAGGCTGAACAGATCGCTGGGGAAAAACCGATCCGCGACCAGAATGCTCGGCCGCTTGAGATGCAGCCGCCGGCGCGGGCGGCCGTCCAGAATATCCACGACCCGGCGGCAGACATCGCAGACATCGACACTGCGCTCCCGGATATATTCATCGTCCACATTCTTCAGCCGGTCTGCAAAGATCTGCTCTGCCCGCTCAACGGCGGCAGCACCGCCCGCACCGGCGGCGATATAATCGCCGATCTCGTTGGTGAAGGATTCATCCTCCAGCAGGGCGATCTGAAACAGCAGAATATCCGCATCGGGGCCTTTAGCGCGCTGGCTCAACCGGCGCAGCTCGTCCTTGGCCAGCACAACGGCCACATCATAGAGCGCGCGCTCCCGGAACGGGTCGCAGACGATGCGGTGCAGCCCTGTGGTGCCGTGGTCGATCTGCTCGACCGGGCCGACCACAATACCGGCCGAAGCCGGCACGCCGGTGTAGGTGTGCATAGAGTTGGCCTCCTTTTTGAATCTCCTTCGCCTTCCCCGGGGGAAAGCCCTTTTACAAAATCGGCATTTCGGAGAGTGTTTTGCTCACAAGGGCCGTGACAAACTCCTCCGGCACGGCGGCGGCAATGGCGCGCTCGGTCACAAGGGTGTTTTCCTTTCCCTCCAGCAGGGCGGGGAACCGGTCTGCCGGGTCCTTGTCAAAGCTGCCCATAAAAGTCGCAGCCAGCAGCTTCGGGGTATACGGAATGTCCTCAGGCACGCCGACACGCTCTGCCGCTAGCTCCAGCGGGGCCAGCGCGCCGCGGGTCGGGGCGCTGGGGTTCGGCGCATAAGGGGCCGGGTAGCTTGCCCGGGTGCGGGCGTTCTTCTCGACCAGATCTATCTCGGGTGCGCGGGCGCAGACCTCAGCAAGGTTTTTCTGGTATCGCTCCGCGAAATGGGCAAGGTATTCCTCGTTATCGGGCAGCATCGCGTAGGCTGTGCCGCCGCACCGGCCAAACAGGCGCAGCGTATCAAAATAGCCCAGTGCAATGTTGCGCCCGGCGCGGGCGGGGTCAAAGTCCAGCGTGGGGCCAAGATCCCAATGGCTGCGCACAATGCGGGTGGGCAGGCCGGTCGTGTTGGGCCGCACGATGCCGATGCCGTCCACATCGACCCCAAGCAGCTCGGCCGCGCCCATGCGGGCGGCCAGATCCAAAGGCATATTATCCCGCCAGCCGCCGTCAATGTACTTTACACCGTCAATTTCCCGCGGGCGCAGGGCAGGGAAGCAGGCGCTGGACGCCAGCATATAGTCCTTGAGCTGCCCCTCGGGGATGTCCTCAATCGGGCATTGCACGCTGCGCAGGCTGCCAAGCTCCGTCATGACAAGGCCGAAATGAATGGCGGAATGCCGCACGGCATCCTCGTCGATCAGCCGGTCGATCGTCTCGGCCAGCGGCTCAACATTCAGCCCGCCGCTGCGGAAAATATCGAGGAAGAAGGCGCGCAGCTCCTCACGCTTGAGCGATTCGGGAATCTCCAGCACATCATGGATCTCCAGACTGCGCCAAAGCTCCTCTGCCTCGCGGGCCTTGCCCATCGTGAAAAGGCAGCCGTTCAGCGTGCCGACACTGGCCCCGGTGATGATATCCGGCGTCCAGTCCAGCGCCTGCAGGGCATGCCAGACACCGATCTGGTAGCTGCCCTTGGCACCGCCCCCCGCCAGCACCAGCGCGCGCTTTCCGGTATGTTCCATCTCAGTTCCCCCTCCCGGTCATGGTTTCCTTTATTATAGCATCTTCTGTGTAAAGTTGCCATAGCAAACCGCGTCACAATCTGCGGTTTTTGTATGGAATTTTTGTGTTTTGTCAGGGGTTGCAACGAAAGGGGAAACGCAGTATTATTATAAGACAATACCATATGAGTGAGGGAATTTCCATGTCTACCAAACCTATCCTTGTTGTCATGGCTGCCGGTATGGGCAGCCGCTACGGCGGGCTCAAGCAGATCGACCCGGTGGGGCCGTCCGGCGAGGCCATTCTGGACTACAGCCTTTACGATGCCCGCCGCGCCGGGTTCGAGACCGTTGTTTTCATCATCAAGCATGAGATCGAGCAGGCGTTCAAGGAGGCTGTCGGTGCCCGCGCCCTGCGCGCCGGGTTTGAGGTCCGCTATGCCTACCAGCAGCTCGACAAGCTGCCGGAGGGGTTCACCGTGCCGGAGGGGCGCGTCAAGCCCTGGGGCACGGCCCACGCCATCCTTGTGGCAGAGCAGGCCATCGGCGATGCGCCGTTCGCAGTCATCAACGCGGATGACTACTACGGCCCGCAGGGCTTCCGCCTTGTTTACGACTACCTGAGCACCCACGCCGATGGCGACCGCTACGCCTGGGCGATGGTGGGCTTCCTGCTGGGCAACACGGTCAGCGCCAACGGCAGCGTCAGCCGCGGCGTCTGCGTGACCGATGCGCAGCACAACCTCGTCAGCGTGACCGAGCGCACCTGCATCGAGCCGTATGACGGCGGCATCCATTACAGCGAGGACGGCGGCAAAAGCTGGTGCGACCTGCCCGCAGACGCGGTTGTTTCGATGAACCTGTGGGGCTTCACACCCGGCTATGTGCAGCAGGCCAAGGCCGGTTTTGCGGCCTTCCTGCAGGAGAATCTGCCGGTAAACCCGCTGAAGTGCGAATATTACCTGCCGGCCGTTGTGACGGCGGCGCTGCAGCGCGGCGAGGCCGATGTCCATGTGCTGACCAGCGCCGACAAATGGCACGGCATCACCTACCGCGAGGACAAGCCCGAGCTTGTCGCCGCCCTCCGGCAGATGAGCGAGGCAGGGCTGTACCCGGCTGACCGGCTGTTCTGATGCCTCTGCCGCCGGACGCTGCGCGCAATATTTTACAATTACGCTGTTGTATTTGCGCGGGATGTCGGGTATAATAAATTCAGTAAGTCGGAATATTTCACCAAGCTGACGCAGCAGCGCAGCTTTTGCAAAGGAGTTTTTATCATGATGAAAAAGACCACCTTCGGTGCCGCTCTGGCCTTCCTGTTTGCCGCTGCCGGTGCCCTGACCGCCGCCGCCCTCTACCTGCATCACCGTGAGAAGGAGCTGGACGAGTACGAGCGCCTGCTCTTCAGCGATGAGTATGACGATTTCGATGACGAGGACGACACCGACGCCGAGGACACCACCACCTACGAGAAGATCCCCGACGCCCCCAACACCGAGGAGTAATCCCCATCGGGGTCCTGTGTGACCGAATACGAACCGGCTGGGCGCTGACCTGACGGCGCCCAGTCTTTTGTTAATGGAGAAAGCTAGATCATGCGCAAACTGCTGCTTTGGCTGGTGATGGTCGCCGCCATGGTTGCCGCGATCCTTGGCGGAACAGCGGCGTTTCTCTACAGCCGCACCGGCGAGGACCGACTTCCCCAGCAGCCCGTGCAGTTCGGCGGGCTGACACTGACCGCCAACGGCTGGGACTGGGCCATACCCGTGCTGGGCGACAAGGTCAGCAAGACCTATGAAAGCCCCACCAACCTGACCGTGCAGAAGCTCGGCACCTTCACCGATACGATCCCCGCACTGACCCTGCCCGAATGGGTCACAGCGGCCGAGGTGCAGATCACCGCGCCAGACGGCACCGTCTGGTCGGGCGGCCTGACCGACTGCAACACCTATACCTACACCCAGAACGGCGCGTATCAGATCATAGTGACCGCCCACCACAGCGACAGTGATGCCCCCGGTGACCCGGTGGGCTGGTACGCCTACCGCGCAGGCTACACAATGGCGATGAACCCCAAGGTCACCCTGAGCAGTGAGCGCGCGCCGCAGGGCAGCATCGTGGCGATCCAGCTGTCCGGTATTCTGGACGGCGAGCCGACCGTTGAGAGTGATCTCGGCGAGGTATGGTTCCGCAAGACCGCCACGGGGTACATGGGCTACCTGCCCGTAACCTACAACGCCGAGGGCGGCGACCATACGCTGCAGCTGACCTGCGGCACCCTGCAAAAGGAGATTACCCTGACGGTGACCCGCACACTGTACGACACCGTCTCCGTCCCGGCGGAAGAGGATGCCGGCGGTGGGGAGGAGTTCCGCAACGCGATCTGGCCGCTTTACACCACCGGCAGCTCCGCCAAGCTATGGAACGGCCGGTTCGAGGCCCCCAGCGCCGGTGCGGTCAATCTGGCCTACGGCACCACCCAGATGGTGGACGGACAGCGCAGCGGTCAGGCCACCGGCCTGACCTATGCTGCCGCAGACGACGAGACTGTCACCGCCCCTCAGGCCGGCAATATCGTGTTTGCCGGCACGCTGACCCTGACCGGCGGCACTGTGGTCATCGACCACGGCTGCGGCGTAAAAAGCTATCTGTACGGTCTGGAAACAGTCGGCGTTGTGCGCGGGCAATCGGTTTCCACCGGCGACCCGCTGGGTACTGCCGGGACGAGCCACAGCCTGATCTATGAGCTGCGCATCGGCAGCAAATCCACCGACCCGCAGCTTGCCCTGAACGGCAGCAGCGGTCTGCAATTCCGCGAGGCTGAATAACGCAGGCATCGCACGGCGATGCCGCCCATAGAATGTTACGATCGGCGCGGTGCCCCCGGCCCGCCGTGCCGTGTGTATGGCCGGGTGTGCCAAGGCAACACCGCACAATTCCCGCCTGACGGCTTAAGCGGTATTGCCCTAAGAGAGTGGGAGTAAGCATGGAAGAAGAGAAGAAAGCCGCAGCCGGCGTGGACTGGGCCGAAAAAGCCCCCGCCGCGCCCCGCAGGCGCAGCCGCAAAAAGTCAGCGGCCAAGGGCAAGCCCAAAAAGCCCGCAGCCCCGGCAGAGCCGAAGCAGCAGCCGGCTGTGAGCGATACCCCGGAGACCCCCGCAGAAACTGCACCTGCACCCCTGCAGGTACCCGAGGCCCCGGACGCCCCGCAGCCCGACACCGCCCCCGTGACACTGCCGGAAACCCCTGAAACAGCATCTGAAACGGCCCCGGCACAGCCCGAGACTACCGAGCAGCCGGAACAGGCAGAGCCTGCCGAGGCAGCCCTGTCTGATACCAGCACCGATGAAACAGCGGTGGCCGAGCCTGCGCCTGAAGATACTGCCTCCGCAGAGCCGAAGCAGCCTGTACCCGATGCAGACGAGGGTGCGGCCAATGCACCGGAGGATGCCCCGCAGGAGGATTCCACAGAGGAGGACGCCCCCGAGAAAAAGGCCCGTGCGGACACCATCGCCCGCACGGCACAGCTTTCCATCGCCCAGATCATGGCCGGGCTGGCAGACACCCCCGCCGAGGATACCCCCGATGCGCCGCCCGCCGAGCCGGACAGCACTGAGGAGGACACAGAGGAGGAGCCTGCGGACACCCTTACCCAAAAGCTTGGGCGCGGTGTGACCGGCATGCTGCGCTGGCTGCTGCTGGTCGTGCTTTTTGTGCTGGTCATCGCGTGCGGCGGCGTAGCGTGGCTCTACCACAATGCCACCCCCGATATGCTGCCCCAGATCAAGGCCACCTTTGACGGACAGGAGCTTGCGCCCACCGCCTACAAATGGCATGTGCCGATCGTTGGCAGCTGGCTCCGCCGCACCTATGCCGAAACGCTGAACCCCACCCCGGCCGAGCTGGCGCTGCCGGTATCCGGTGCTTCCCCCGATCTGGTCGTCACGCCGGGCGGCTACAGCGCCCAGCTGACCATCACCGATGCCGCCGGGGAATCCATCTATGACGGCAGCGCCACCGGCTTCCGCAGCTACCGTTTTGTTGAGAACGGCACCTACGATGCCAAGCTGATCGTCAGCACAAGCGGCACCCCCGCTGATGAGGCGACCGTGACCGGCACCGAGACCTGGCAGTTCCGCTTTACGGTCAGCATCAAGCCGTCCATCCAGCTGGCGACCGACAGCGTGGCACAGGGCGGTGTGGCGGCGGTGCGGGTCGGCCAGACCCTCGGGCAGGATGCCCCGGCCATCAAGACCACCCTCAAAAATGTCGGTTTTGTCAAGGCCGGCAGCGGCTGGATCTGCTACCTGCCTATCCCATGGAACCAGAAGCCCGGCAACATTGATCTGGAGGTATCGGCCGATGGCTACACCGAGACTCTCTCCCTGTCGGTGCGCGCAGGCTCCTTCAGCTACAAGGACTACAGCAAAACCTCTCAGATGGCCGCGCCCTACATCGGCGAGGATGATGCCCCGGCGGCGGTCAGCAAGCTGTTTGCCACTGTGGACGACAAGATCCAGTGGTCCGTAGGCGGCTTTGTGCAGCCCTTCCTCGACAGCTTTGACACTCCGCTGACCTATGGCATGACCGAGTACGCGGGCCGCTCCTACAGTGAGCGGGGCACCAACTACGGCTACGGCGGGCGTACCTCGACCAATGTGATCATCCGCCCCAAAAACGGCAAAGGCTCGATGATTGCCCCTGCCAGCGGCCGTGTGCTGCTGGCGAAGGACCTCGGCGGCCTCTATGGCAACACCCTCGTGATCGAGCACGGCGCAGGCCTCAAGAGCATCTTCTACGGCCTTGCCTCGCTGGAGGTCAAGACCGGTGATACCGTCAAGCAGGGCCAGCTGCTGGGCGGCTGCAGCAAGGCCGTTGTGGCAGAGATGCGCATCGGCACCGTTCCCATCGACCCGCTGGCCGTCTGGCGCAGCCGCTGCGATGGTCTGAAGCTCTATTGATCCCACGGCACCCATCCCAAACGGGATGGGTGCTTTTTTTGCTGTCACCGCTCATCTGCAGCCGAAGGGGCGGGCCGTCAGCGGATGTTCACACTCTGCGCGGGCAGGACATAGTATGGCGCAAAACAAAACGAGGTGAGCGCGTATGCCAAAGACCTTCTGTGTGGTGGGTCACGATGCCCGCCAGCAGGCGGCGGCCCGTGTGCTGCGCCGCGCAGGCTGCGGCGTGACCGCCGCCGACAACGCCGCCGCAGCGGATTATATCCTGCTGCCGATGTCTCAGGGCCGCGTCAGCGATGAGGTTGCCCGCGCCCTGCAGGGTGCGGGGCAGGGGACGTTGATTCTGGCAGGCCGCCCCGGTCTGCCGGTACGGCTGGCCGCGCGGGAGGCCGGGCTGCCGCTGATCGACTATTTCCGGCGGCCCGAGCTGGAATGTCTGAACGCCGTCCCCACGGCCGAGGGCTGCCTTGAGCTGCTGCTCCGCCTGCGGGAGCGCACGATCTGGGAGAGTGCCTTTCTTGTGCTGGGCTACGGCCGGGTGGGCCGCGCCGTGGCGCGTCGGCTGGCACTGCTGGGCGGGCGGGTCACCGTGGCCGCCCGCAGCCCCGAGCAGCGCGCCAACGCCCGCTGCAGCGGCTGCCGCGCCGCTGCGCTGACTGCCCTGCCCGCGCTGCTGCCGGGGTTTGACGCCGTCATCAACACGATCCCCGCGCCGGTGCTGCCGCGCACGCTTTTGCAGCGGCTGCCGGCCGGGGCGCTGATCATCGACCTTGCCAGCCTGCCCGGCGGCACCGACTTTGCAGCCGCCGAGGAGCTGGGCCTGCACGCCGAGCATGCGCTGGCCCTGCCGGGGCGCTGCGCCCCGCAGACCGCCGGAGCGCTGATTGCCCAGACCGTGCTGGCCATTCTGGAAGAACACGAAGAACAGAAAGAAAGGAGCGAGCCATGACGACCCGGCCGAAACGCACTGCCGCCTTTGCGCTGTGCGGCAGCTTTTGCAGCTTTTCCGCCGTGCTGCCCCAGATACAGGTGCTGACGGCGCGCGGGTGGGAGATCCTGCCCATTCTCAGCGCCAGCGCGGCAGGGCTGGACACCCGCTTCGGCACTGCAGCAGCCCTGCGGCAGACCCTGTTGGAGCTGACCGGTCATGAACCGCTCACAACACTGCAGGGCGTGGAGCCGCTCGGCCCGCAAAAGCTGGCCGATGCCCTTATCATTGCCCCCGCCACCGGCACAACGATGGCGCTGCTGGCGGCGGGCATCAGCGCGACCCCGGTGACGCTGGCGGCCAAAAGCCTGCTGCGGGGCGGCCGGCCGGTCATACTGGCCCCCTCCACCAATGACGGTCTGGCGGGCAGCGCCCCGGCGCTGGGCCAGCTTTTGCAGCGGCGCAGCTACTATTTTGTGCCCTTCGGTCAGGACGACTGCTACAAAAAGCCCCGAAGCCTGAAAAGTGATTTCACCCTGCTGCCCGATACGCTGGACGCTGCCCTGCGCGGGGTGCAGCTGCAGCCGATGCTGTTGTAATATGTTGCCGGGCAGGCGGCATATAACAGGGTAGAAGATATACCCCAGCCTTCCCCCTCGGGGGAAGGTGGCCCCGCAGGGCCGGATGAGGGGCAGGCTTTCCATCATTGCCCGGCAATGGCACTGCTGCGGCAAACACGCCCCTCATCCGTCAGCTCTGCTGACAGCTTCCCCCTCGGGGGGGAGCCTTTTTGCATACAGTTCTATATTTCTTCGGGGGAGGCCCGCTCATGCAGATGATCACCATTACCGGCAAACAGGCTCTGCATGGGCGCATCCGCCCGGCGGCCGCCAAAAACAGCACGCTGCCGCTGCTGGCAGCCACGCTGCTCTGCCGCGGACCCTGCCGCCTGCAGGAGGTGCCGGCCCTTGCCGATGTAACGACCAGCCTTGCGCTGCTGCAGGCCGTGGGGGCCGATGTGCGGCGGTGCGGCGCGGACCTGTGTACACGGCCGGTGCAGACGCTCTGCGGCGAGATTCCCGAATCCCTTGCCGGGGCAATGCGCAGCTCGGTGTTTTACCTGGCGCCGCTGCTCTGCCGCACAGGGTATGTGCGGCTGCCGCTGCCCGGCGGCTGCCGTCTGGGGCCGCGGCCGGTGGATATTCATCTGGCGGGACTCGCCGCCATGGGGGCCGAGGTCGAGCTGGAGGGCATTGCCGTGACGCTGCGGCGCAAAGGCCCGCTGCATGGCGTGGACTTTACGCTGCGCCTGCCAAGCGTCGGCGCAACCCTCACGCTGCTGATGGCTGCCTGCTGCGCCCGGGGCCGCACCGTGCTGCGCGGCGCCGCGCAGGAGCCGGAAATAGGCGATATGGTGCATTTTCTGCAGGCATGCGGTGCCCGGATACTGGGCTGCGGCACGCCGGTACTGACGGTGGACGGCGGCTGTCCGCTGGCGGGCACCGCGCACCGCCCGCTGCCGGACCGCATCGCTGCCGCCACCTATGCCGCCGCACTGGCCGCCGCCGGCGGCGAGGTTGAGATCTGCGGCTGCGACCCGGCTGTTTACGGGGCCTTTCTGCGCTTTTTGGCCGAAACCGGCGTGGCCGTGACCCGGGCAGGGGACTGCGTGCGGCTTGCCCGCGACCCCGCCGCACCGCTGCGGGGCGGGGCCAGACTGACCGCCGACGCCTGGCCCGCCTTTGCGACCGACACTGCCCCGCTGGCCGCCGCCGTGCTGCTGACGGCAGCGGGGGAGAGCGAGATCTATGACCGCCTGTTCGCCAACCGGTTTGCCTGCGCAGCAGGGTTTGCCGCACTGGGGGCCGGCTGCACCGCACAGGGACGGCGGCTGCACATTGACGGCGGTGCGGCGCTGCACGGAGCCGCCGTAACCGCACCCGACCTGCGCGGGGGTGCGGCGCTGCTCATTGCGGCACTTGCCGCCGAGGGGCAGACCACACTGCGCGACCCCGGCCATATCCGGCGCGGCTACGCCGACCTGCCGGGAGAGCTGCACAGCCTTGGGGCAGACTGCACCGCCGCGCGCGGTGCAGCGTAATTCAAAACCCGCGCCACAGGGGCAGACCGGGTCTGCCCCTGCGGTGCTTTTTTGTGGGAGCTGCCTGCTTTCCCCTTCAAAATATAGCAATCTGACGAATTTTCGCGTTTCTATCCCGTGCTTGTCCGGCAAAAGCGCAAGGAGAAACGCAATTTTTTATGAATTTGCCCTCAGGGTATTGAAATTGCATGTAAAATTTGATATTCTAATAATCAGTTATATGTAAAAAATAGCGGATCAGTGTGCCCCTGCGCGGGGTGCAGTACCCATCGGGTCCGGTTTAACAACTTCACTTTTAGGGGGATACACTCATGGCATTCGTTCTCGACGAAGAAATGCAAAATGTAACCAATATCAAGGTCATCGGCGTAGGTGGCGGCGGCGGCAACGCTGTCAACCGCATGGTCGAGTCCGGTCTGTCCGGGGTCGAGTTCGTTGCAATGAACACCGACCAGCAGGCCCTGCTGAACTCCAAGGCCACCCAGAAGGTCCAGCTTGGCGCCAAGCTGACCAAGGGCCGTGGTGCCGGTGCAGACCCGGAGATCGGCCAGCGCGCTGCCGAGGAGAGCAAGGATGAGATCACCAACGCCCTGAAGGGTGCGCAGATGGTCTTTATCACCGCCGGTATGGGCGGCGGCACCGGCACGGGCGCGGCCCCTGTCGTGGCCGAGACTGCCCATGATCTGGGCATCCTGACCGTCGGCATCGTCACAAAGCCCTTCGCCTTTGAGGGCAAGCGCAAGATGGCGCAGGCCGAGCAGGGCATCGCCTCCCTGATGATGCATGTTGACTCTCTGATCGTCATCCCGAACGAGCGCCTGAAGCTCATCAGTCAGGAGAAGATCACCCTGATGAACGCCTTCGAGGCCGCCGACAATGTGCTGCGTCAGGGCGTTGAGAGCATCTCCAGCCTGATCAATATTCCTGCCTTCATCAACCTTGACTTCGCGGATGTCCGCTCCATCATGAAGGACGCCGGCTTTGCCCACATGGGTGTCGGCGTTGCCAAGGGTGCCGGCAAGGCCGAGAACGCCGCCAAGGCTGCCATCTCCAGCCCGCTGCTCGAGACCAGCATTGCCGGTGCACGCGGCGTCATCATCAACATCACCTCCAGCCCCGACATTGGTCTGGAGGATGTCGAGACCGCTGCCAGCATGATCACCCAGAGCGCCCATCCCGATGCCAACATCATCTGGGGTACTGCCTTTGATGAGCGCCTGAGCGATGAGATGAGCATCACCGTTGTGGCCACCGGCTTTGAGAGCACCCCCGAGGTGGACGAGCCGATTCAGGCCCATGTTGACGCCAAGCGCGCCGCCCAGCAGGCCACTGTACAGCAGCCCGCACAGCCTGCCCAGCCCGTGCAGCCCGCCGCCCCCGTGCAGCAGCCCATCAACCCGCCGATGCCCAACCCCATCTTCACCCAATCCTTCAGCACCGGCATGGATACCCCCGTGGCTGCCCAGCCTGCTGCCCCGGCTGAGGAAGAGGATGACGGCGATTACTTTGACGATCTGCTCAGCATCCTGAACAAGCGTTCCTGATCAATTTTCTGCGAGAGGATGTAAAAAGCCATGCCGTCTGAACCTATGAACATTCAGGAACAGGGCTTCCGTTCCAGCTTGTTCGGCTTTGATAAAAATGATGTGCTGGCTTACATGAACGCGCTGGCCAACGAGGCCCAGCAGCATGAGCTGGAGTACAACCGCCAGCTGCAGCAGATGCAGTCCCGCTTGGACGATCTGCGCAGCCAACAGAGCAGCGATGACAGCCGGATCGAGGCCCTCAAGGCCGAGGTGGCCGCTGCCAACCAGCGCGCCGAGGCCGCCGAGACCCGCCGCCGCGAGAGCGAGGAGCAGCTTGAGGCGCTGCAAAAGCAGACTGCCTCCTACCAGTCCAACCAGCGCGAATCCCAGAAAAACGCCAATATCTGGCAGCTGAAGCACCACGATCTGCAGCAGAAGAATGACGATCTGCAAAAGCAGGTCGAGGATCTGCAGAAGCAGCTGGATTCAGCGCGCCAGCTGAATACCTCGTCCTTGAGCACCCCCGCGTCCGATCTGGTGCGGGAGGCAAAGCTTGAGGCCGGTAAGATTCTGGCCGATGCCCGCCTGTACGCCGAGAGCGCCGAGAAGGAGCTGAAACAGCAGGCAGACAGCCAGAAAAACCGCATGGCCGAGAATGCCCGCAGCATCGCCTCGGGCGTCATGCTGGTGCGGGAGCGTCTGGCCCGCGTGGATGAACGGCTGAGCGCCGCCACGCTGGATCTGGACGGTCTGACACAGGCTATCTATCAGGCCCTTGACCAGACTGAGGCCGAGCTGAAGGAGCTGGGCACCGACATGCGCAGCTTTGCACAGGGCACACCGGAGACGGATCTGCCTGCACTCCTGCCGCCGCGCCCCGCCGCCGCACAGACCCCGGCAGCCAAGCCCGCCGACCGGCTGCGCGTAAAAGCAAAGAAGGCTCAGCCCGCGCACCATACGCCCCCCGCCCCGGCCCACCGGCTGCGCAACACGCGCCGCCCTGTGTCCCAGCTGCTGCAGGATCAGATCGACCGGCTGAATGGGGAAGAACAGTAAACTTCAATACATAAATCTCACCCGGCGATGCAGCTGGGTGAGATTTTTCTTTGCCTTCCCCCAAGGGGGACAGACTCCCCCGGTACGGGGGAGGTGGTGCATAGCACCAGAAGGGGAACGGTGGCCCCGCAGGGCCGGATGAGGGGCGCGTGTGCCGCAGAGCCCCGTGAAGAAGCAATCGCGGCAAGGTCCCCCTCATCAGTCCGCTTTGCGGACAGCTTTCCCCGAGTGGGGAAGCCTTTTCGCCCCTCCCGTTTGTTCACAAACCCTTCTTAATTTGTTGAATATTCATTCACGACTTTAACACAAATCCGGGGTATACTATAGATGTTCTCAGGAAGGGAGCAGGGACCCGACCTGATGAACAGGACCCCAAGTTTTTCATCCATACTCCTCTTTTCTTTTGACGCGGAAGCGGTGCGGATTTTTTCGCACCGCTTCCGTGTTTTTGTACAATTCCTGCCATTTGACAACGATTTTATGCGGCGGCACTCTTGCCGAATTTTCAAGAAACCTGTATAATATATGCTGATATTGTAGCGCCTTGGGGCAGACCCGGCCTGCGGTATCCCGCAATCACCCCAACGGCAACCCCGCTTATCCGCCCTACGGCGCGCAGCTTCAGTGGGTTTGCCTGACCCGCAGGAGGCTAAAGCCTATGAGAGTTGGTCTGGATATTGGTTCCACCACCATTAAATGTGTCGTGCTGAATGACGCCGGGCAGATCGTTTATTCTACCTACGAGCGTCATTTCAGCCATATTTTAGAAAAGGGCAGAGCGCTTTTGGAAAAAGTCGCCGCCGAATATCTGCCTGAAGGCCGCGCGTATCTGGCCATCTCCGGCTCTGCCGGCATGGGTCTTGCCGACAGCTGCAGGGTGCCCTTTGTGCAGGAGGTCTTTGCCACCCGCGTGGCTGCCAACCGCCTGACACCGGGCACCGACTGCATCATTGAGCTGGGCGGCGAGGATGCCAAAATCCTCTTTCTGACCAACGGCACCGAGGTCCGCATGAACGGCAGCTGTGCCGGCGGCACCGGCGCCTTTATTGACCAGATGGCCACCCTGCTGAAGATGGGTGCCGATGAGATGGACAAGGCCGCCCAGGGCGCCACCCGCACCTACACGATCGCCAGCCGCTGCGGCGTTTTTGCCAAAAGCGACATCCAGCCCCTCATCAATCAGGGCGCGCAGGCGGGGGACATCGCAGCGTCGATCTATCAGGCAGTCGTCAACCAGACCATCGCCGGCCTTGCGCAGGGACGGCCCATCAAGGGCAATATCCTGTATCTGGGCGGCCCGCTGACCTTCTCCCGGACGCTGCGCCGCAGCTTTGACAAAACGCTCGGCGTCACCGGCACCCTGCCGGAAAACAGCCTGCTCTTTGTGGCGCTGGGCGCAGCATTCTACGCCGATGAGGAGTCCGACCTGCGCGAGGTCGCAAAACGGCTGGACAACTACAGCGCCGCCGCCACCTATGTAAGCCTGCCGCCGCTTTTCGCCGATCAGCAGGAGTACGAGGCGTTCCACGCCCGCCACATGAAGGCCACCGTGCCCTGCCTGCCCTTCGGCGCAGACTGCGGCCCCGTGCATATCGGCATCGACTCCGGCTCGACCACCATCAAGCTAGTCGTCATTGACAACAACGCCAACATTCTGTTTGAAAGCTACCGCCCCAACCTCGGCAACCCGATCCCGCTTGTGAAGGAAACGCTGCTCAAGCTGTATCGGGATCACCCCGGGCTGCAGATTGCCAGTGTGACCACGACCGGCTACGGTGAGGAGCTGGTCAAAAATGCCTTCCACTGCGACCGCGGCCTTGTCGAGACGGTGGCCCACTTTACCGCTGCCAAGCACTTCCTGCCCGATGTGGACTTCATCATCGACATCGGCGGGCAGGACATGAAGTGCTTCAAGATCGAGGACGGCGCCATCAGCAACATCTTCCTGAACGAGGCCTGCTCCTCCGGCTGCGGCAGCTTTTTGCAGACCTTCGCTCAGGCGCTGGGCTACGATGTCAAGGCGTTTGCCGCCCTCGGCCTGTTTGCTGACAAGCCGGTGGACCTCGGCAGCCGCTGCACTGTCTTTATGAACTCCAGCGTCAAGCAGGCGCAGAAGGACGGTGCCTCGATTGAAAACATCAGCGCCGGTCTGTCCATCTCGGTCGTCAAAAATGCGCTGTACAAGGTCATCCGCGCCTCCAGCCCTGAGGAGCTGGGCCGCCGCATCGTTGTGCAGGGCGGCACCTTCTACAACGAGGCCGTTCTCCGCGCCTTTGAGAAGGAGATGGGCGTCCATGTCATCCGCCCTGACATCGCGGGTCTGATGGGTGCTTACGGCGCAGCGCTGTACGGCAAGGCCAAGGCAGGGGAGAACGCCCGCAGCACCGTGCTGACCGAGCAGGAGCTTGCGCAGTTCAGCCAGAAGGTCAACACCGTGCAGTGTCAGGGGTGCGGCAACCACTGCCAGCTGACCGTCAATGTCTTTGCGGACGGCAAGCGGTACATCTCGGGCAACCGATGCGACAAGCCCGTGACCGGCAAGGCCAACAACGAGGACCTGAACCTGTACGCCTACAAGCTGAAGCTGCTGGACGGCTACCGCAATGCCCCCGCGCCCGCCGCACCGCGCGCGCGCATCGGCCTGCCGCTGTGCCTCAACATGTATGAGCTGCTGCCGTTCTGGCACACGCTGTTCACCCGCCTCGGGTTCGAGGTCGTGGTCAGCCCCTTCTCGAGCCGCAGCCTTTACCAGAGCGGTCAGGCAACGATCCCGAGCGACACAGCCTGCTTCCCCGCCAAGCTGAGCCACGGCCATATCCACTGGCTGTGCCAGCAGGGCGTGGACGCCATCTTCTACCCCTGCATGAGCTACAACCTTGATGAGCATCTGGGGGACAACCATTATAACTGCCCCGTGGTCGCCTATTACCCCGAGGTGCTGGAGGGCAACTGCCCCGAGCTGAACGCAACGAAGTTCCTCTACGACTACTTCAATCTGGAGCGCCGGAAGGATTTCTACAAGAAATTCCAGCAGTCGCTTGACAAATATTTCCCCGGTCTTGACAAAAAGGCGGTGCGCGAGGCCATTGACGCCGCCTATGACGAGTATCACCGCCACATGCAGCAGCTGCGCGACAAGGGCAGCGAGATCATCGCCGCCGCCCGCGCCGAGGGCCGCCGCATCATTGTGCTGGCGGGCCGCCCCTACCATGTGGACCCGGAGGTCAACCACGGCATCGACCAGCTCATCATCCGTCAGGGCGCGGCTGTCGTCAGTGAGGATTCCGTCAGCTGGCATGAGCAGAAATTCCAGACCTCGGTGCTGAACCAGTGGACCTATCACAGCCGCCTGTACGCCGCCGCCAGATACTGCACCGAGAATCCCGACATGGATCTGGTGCAGCTGGTATCCTTCGGCTGCGGTCTGGACGCCGTGACCACCGATGAGACGCGCGAGATCCTGCAGGCGGGCGGCAAGCTGTACACCCAGCTCAAGATTGATGAGATCACCAACCTCGGCGCGGTCAACATCCGTCTGCGCAGCCTGTTTGCAGCGCTGGAGGAACGGCACGAGGCCAAGCAGTAACCCAAAAAGCCTTCCTTGTCAAGGGGCGGCTCTTACTCCTACTGATCATTGAGGCAAATCGAATGGAATACATGACTCCCAACTTTACCAAGGACATGGTAAAGACCCATAAAATCCTCATTCCCAACATGGCAGTTACCCAATTCCGGCTGATGCAGGCGGCACTGGCCAGCGAGGGCTACCAGACCGAGGTGCTGGGCAACTGCGGCAGCGAGGTCGCACAGCTGGGCCTGAAATATGTCCACAACGACACCTGCTACCCGGCGCTGCTGGTCATCGGGCAGTTTTTGGACGCGCTGAACAGCGGCAAGTACGACCTTGACCACACCGCACTGCTCATCACACAGACGGGCGGTGGCTGCCGCGCGTCCAACTACATCAAGCTTTTGCGCAAGGCGCTCGTCAAGGCGGGCTACGGCAATATTCCCGTGGCATCGCTGAACTTCTCCGGGCTGGAAAAGGGCAGCGGTCTGCCGCTGACCTTGCCGCTGCTGCGCAAGGTCATTGCCAGCATTTTCTACGGCGACATGCTCGTCGCGCTGCGCAGCCAGACCCACCCGTATGAGAACCACAAGGGCGACGCCGACGCCATGACCGAGAAGTGGATTGCCACGATTCAGGGCTGGATCAAGGACAACAAGAACTATTCCGCCCACGATATGAAACGCCGGTTCTACGACATTGCCGCCGACTACGCGACGATTCCCATCACCCGCGTGCCGAAGGTCAAGGTCGGCGTGGTGGGTGAGATCTATGTCAAATATTCGCCGCTGGGCAACAACGACTTGGAAAAGTTCCTCGAAAGTCAGGACTGCGAGGTCAACCTGCCCGGCCTGATGGGCTTTGTGGAATACTGCGTGGCCAACTACCGGCTGGACATCGACCTGTACGGCGGCAACAAGCTGGTAGCGGGCGGTGCGGATTTCTTCCTGAGCTGGCTGGATTCGATCGGCTGCGCCAGCTATGACGCCATGCGCAAGTACGGCTTCTACGCGCCGGGCTCCTTCCGCGAGCTGATGAAGAAGCCCGAGGGCATCATCTCTCTGGGCGCCAAGATGGGCGAGGGCTGGCTGCTGACCGCCGAGATGATTGAACTGGTCGAGGGCGGCTACGGCAACATCGTCTGCGCACAGCCGTTCGGCTGCCTGCCCAACCATATTGTGGGCAAGGGTATGATCAACAAGATCCGCGCCCTACACCCCGATGCGAACATTACCCCCGTGGACTATGACCCCAGCGCCACCCGCGTCAATCAGGAGAACCGCATCAAGCTGATGCTGGCCGTGGCCCGCGAAAAGCTGGACAAGCCCGCCGAAGCCCCGACCCCCCTGACCGCCGAGGCGCTTGCGGGCGGTGCCCCGCAGCTGGAGACCACTGTGCTGTAAGCCCCGCCCCGCGCACACGGCAAAAAAAGCAAAAGTTTTTTTGCAAAAGGGCTTGCATTTTGTAAAAGCATCTGTTATACTAATATGCGTCGCCAAGAGGCGGCGCAACATGCGCAGTTAGCTCAGCTGGTAGAGCATCTGCTTGACGTGCAGGAGGTCACAGGTTCGAGTCCTGTACCGCGCACCAAATCCCCATCGGGTCATCCCCGGTGGGGATTTTTCTGTATACAGGGGCGGCAAAAATAAGTCCCACTTTTTTCAAAAAAGGGCTTGCATTTTGCAAAAACATCTGTTATACTAATATGCGTTGCCAGTCGGCGGCACAGTATGCGCGGTTAGCTCAGCTGGTAGAGCATCTGCTTGACGTGCAGGAGGTCACAGGTTCGAGTCCTGTACCGCGCACCAAATCCCCATCGGGTCACCCCCGGTGGGGATTTTTTTGTATACCGTTCTGCGCATTTTCAGGGGACGATTGACGAAACCGCGCAGGCACGCTATACTGATTATCTGCGGCCCTTGCCGCACACTGTATGGATAAGGGAGGTATACCCGCCGTGATCTTCGGCAAACACATCAACCGATACTACCTCAAAAATGCGCCGGTGCTGCTTGTAGGCATTGTGGCGCTTTTGATGGTGGACTACATCCAGCTTCTGATCCCGGAGCTGTACCGGCTGGTCATCAACGGCGTCAATCTGGGGCAGGTGGTCGTGAACGGCCAGACAATCCCCTTTGACAAGCAGGTGCTGTTTCAGCACATCTGCCTGCCTATGATCTGGATCGTAGTGCTTATGGTGGTAGGCCGCTTTTTGTGGCGCATCTGCTTTTTCGGCTCGGCTGTGCGGGTCACCGCTGACCTGCGGGAGCGGATGTTCGACCACAGCCGCCGCCTGTCCCAGCAGTATTACCAGCTTAACAAGGTCGGCAACCTGATGAGCCTGTACACCAACGACCTTGACACCATTCAGGAGTGCTTCGGTGACGGCATCCTGATGTTCTTTGACGCCGCTGTACTGGGGCTGATGGCGCTGGTCAAGATGTGGCGGATGGATTTCCGCCTGACGCTGCTGGCGCTGATTCCTGCGGGCGTCATGTTCGCCATCGGCACCGTGATGAGTCAGGTCATGACCAAGCGGTGGGAGGAGCGTCAGCAGGCTTTTTCCGACCTGTCGGACTTTGCGCAGGAGAACTTCTCCGGCATCGCGGTCATCAAGGCGTTTGTCAAGGAGCTGAAGGAGCTGATCGCCTTCCGTAAGCTGAACAAGCAGAACGAGGAGATCAATGTCACCTACACAAAAATCGCCACCCTGCTTGAGGTGCTGGTCACCCTTTTTGTCGAGTCGGTCATCTGTGTCATTCTTGGCTACGGCGGCTGGCTTGTCTGGCGCGGGCGGTTCAACGCCGGGCAGCTGGTGGAGTATATCGGCTACTTTGAGGCCATCGTCTGGCCCATCATGGCCATCTCGATGCTGATCGAAAAAACGGCCCGCGGCAAGGCATCGCTGAACCGCATCACCGAGCTGCTCGATGCGCCGATTGATGTGGCCGACCGGGACGGCGTGGCCGACCTGGCCGACCCGCGCGGCGGCATTGAGTTTCGGCATCTGAATTTCCGCTATCCGGACGGTGAATACGATGTGCTGCGGGATGTCTCCTTCACCGTACACCCCGGCGAGAGCATCGGCATCGTGGGCAAGACCGGCGCGGGCAAGACCGCGCTGGTGGACCTGCTGCTGCGCACCTACAATGTGCCGGACGGCACCCTGTTTGTGGACGGGCAGGATGTGAACAGCGTATCCATCCGCTCGGTGCGAAACGCCTGCGCCTATGTGCCGCAGGACAATTTCCTATTCTCGGATACGATCGCCCACAACATCGGCTTCGGTGTGGATGGTGCCAGCCGGGAGGAGATCGACCATGCCGCAGCGTTGGCCGATGTCCGTGACAACATCGTGGACTTCAAGGACGGGTTTGAGACTGTCCTCGGCGAACGCGGCGTCACCGTTTCCGGCGGGCAGAAGCAGCGCATCTCGATTGCCCGCGCCCTGCTCAAGGACGCGCCGATCCTGATTCTGGACGATTCCGTCTCCGCCGTTGACACCCGCACCGAGCGCATCATCCTCGACAACCTGAAAGCGAGCCGCGCAGGCAAAACGACCCTGCTGATCGCCCACCGCATCTCTACGGTGGAGCAGCTCGACAAGATCATCTTTATTGAGGACGGCAGGGTAGAGGCTGTCGGCCCCCACGATACACTCTACCGCAGCTGCGCTGCGTACCGCCGCATGGTGGACTTGCAAAAGCTGGAGGACGAAGCGGGAGGTGACACCGATGACTGAACTCAATCCGCTGGTGCTGGTCGGCGCCGTCATCGGCGCCGTGACGGCGCTGCTGGTGCTGGCCTCCGCGCTGGTCAAGGACAAAAAAGAGACGATGGGCTTTGAGCGCACGATGGCGGACAGCGAGATCCTGCGCCGTCTGGCCGCTTACGCCAGACCCTACCGCGCAAAGTTTGTCATTGTCCTGTTTTTGATGCTCTTTTCCATTGCCTATGACATTGTTTCGCCGCTGATCGTCGGCGCGCTGGAGGAGCTGGTATCCGGGGATTTCGCCCTGCCGCAGCTTTACATCGGTGTGGCAGTCTATGCAGGTGTGCTGGTCTTTTCCATGGCCAGCACCTACCTGCAGGCGGTCATCCTGCAGCGGGTCGGCCAGCGCATCATCTCCGACCTGCGCGAGGATCTGTTTACCCACATCGAATCCCTCTCCCATGAGCAGCTCAACGAGATCCCTGTCGGCAAGCTTGTCACCCGTGTGACGAACGACACGAACGCCATCTCGATGATGTTCACAAATCTTCTTGTCAGTCTGACCAAAAACATCTTTGTGATTTTAGGCATACTGATCGCCATGCTCTGCCTGAATTACGCGCTGACCCTGATGGTGCTCTGCTTTGTGCCGTTCATCGTGATCTTCACGGTCATCTTCCGCAAGTTTTCACGCCGCGCCTACCGCAAGGTGAAGGACGCCACCACCGACATCAACACCTACCTGTCGGAGAATTTGTCCGGCATCAAGGTCACGCAGATCTTTGGCCGCGAGGATGAGAAGATGGCGGAGTTCCGCGAGAAAAGCCAGACGCTCTCCAAGGTCACGCAGGAGCAGATCTTTGTGTTCGGCGTATTCCGCCCGCTGGTCTACATGCTGTACATCTGCTCAATTCTCTGCCTGTTCTATCTGGGCGGCATGGGCCATCTTGACAATCTGGCGTTTCTGGGCCAGACCATCACCGGCGGCACCATCGTGACCTTTTACATGTACATCTCCAAGTTCTTCACCCCCATCCAGAATCTGGCCGAGCAGTTCAACTGGCTGCAATCGGCGCTGGCCTCCTCGGAAAAGGTGTTCTCCCTCATGGACATTGAGCCAAAGATGGTGGATGCCCCCGATGCCATCGAGCTGGACGAGGTGCGGGGCGAAATCGAATTCCGGGATGTCTGGTTCAGCTACATACCCGGCGAGTGGGTGCTGCAGGGCGTTTCCTTCCATGTAGACCCGCGTCAGACGGTGGCGTTTGTGGGGTCCACCGGCTCCGGCAAAAGCACGATCCTGTCGCTGATCTGCCGCAACTATGAATTCCAGAAGGGCGAGATCCTGATCGATGGCATCGACATCCGCAAGATCAAGATCTCCTCGCTGCGCCGCCATTTCGGGCAGATGCTGCAGGATGTGTTCCTTTTCTCAGGTACGATCCGCAGCAACATCGTCCTGCGGGAGGAGGGCATCCCGGATGAGGAGATCCTGCGGGTCTGCCGCTATGTGAACGCCGACAAGTTTATCGCCAAGCTTGACCACGGTCTGGACGAGGAGGTCCGCGAGCGCGGCAACAACTTCTCGGCCGGGCAGCGGCAGCTGCTGAGCTTTGCGCGGACGATCCTGCACAAGCCCAGTGTCATGATTCTGGACGAAGCCACGGCAAACATCGACACCGAGACCGAGATCCTGATTCAGGATTCTCTGGAAAAGATGCGCTCTGTCGGCACGATGCTGATCGTAGCCCACCGGCTGTCCACCATCCAGCACGCCGACAACATCATCGTGCTGTCCCACGGCAAGATTCTGGAGCAGGGCAGCCATCAGGAGCTTTTAGCCAACCACGGGCGGTATTACCAGCTCTACACGCTGCAGTACCACCGCGAACAGCTGGAGGGGTAAGGGCCTAAAACCTTCCCCTCTTTGGGGGAAGGTGGCCCCGCAGGGCCGGATGAGGGGCTAGTTTGCCATTGCGGACTTTTCATGGGCATCCACACCGTCCCCTACAACGCACTTGCATTTTTTCTTGGCATTTTGTATAATGATTGCTGCGCAAATTTGTACGCAATCACAATTTTAGAGAGGTAACATCCCATGAAAAAGCTTTCTGCTCTGGTTCTGAGCCTGATTCTGGCCGCAGGTCTGCTGGCCGGCTGCGGTGCTTCCGCATCCTCCGCCTCCTCCGAGGCTGTCTCCTCTGAGGTCGTTTCCGAGGCAGCACCGGCTGAATCCGCTGCCGTCTCCACCGCCGAGGACGCTGCTGCTGCCATCGCGGTCACCTTCACCGTCACCGGCGCCGACGGCGAAAGCACCGTCCTGACCCTTGACGCCGCAGACGGCGAAAAACTCAGCGATGCGCTGGCCGCCGCCGGTGTCATCAGCGCCGAGGAGGCCGCTGCCGGCTTTGTCACCGTTGTCAACGGCGAGGAGGCCGACTATAACGCCGATGGTGCCTGGTGGTGCCTGACCGATGCCGCCGGTGAGATGACCACCGTGGGCGTGGCCGACATCGAGCTGCATGACGGCGACAGCTATGCCTTCACCTACACGAAGTAACCACCGCCGCGTTGTCAGCCTGGTATTGAGCGGGCTGATGGGGGCATTGCTCGTTGTCAGCAAGCAGGCCATGAGCGGCCTGCCGAACATTGAGCCGGTGACGCTGCTCATCATCCTGTTTGCGCTGGAGCTCCCACGGGAGACCCCTGCCGCCATCACTGTTTTTATTTTGCTGCAGGGCGTCCTGTACGGGTTTGGCCTCTGGTGGGCCATGTACCTGTATGTGTGGTATCTGCTGGCGCTGCTGGCATGGCTTTTGCGCCGTATGGACCACGCACTGCTCTGGGCCTTGTTCAGCGGGCTGTACGGCCTGTGCTTCGGCGGGCTGTGCGCTGCCGTCTACCTGTTTGCCAAAACCCCGGCCTTTGCGCTGAGCTGGTGGCTGAGCGGCCTGAGCTACGATGCCCTGCACGGCGCAGGCAACTTTGCCATTATGCTGCTGTTGTACCGGCCCCTGCGCAAGGCGCTGCGGGCCGCCAAGCGGCAGATCGGGTATTGATCGCTGCCCTTACAGCCAAGCATCTCCCTGTCCGGGAGATGCTTTTTTGTTTGTAGAATTTTTATTGCTTTTTCTGTGCAAATTCACGGAATGTTTACCCCAAACAGTGGACGCAGCGTTGTTTTTATGGTATACTATATCGGTTAAAGTGGGGAGGTATGGGATAAATGCGTGTTTTGGGCATCGACCCGGGCTACGCCATTGTGGGCTGGGGTGTTGTCGAATACATCGGCAACCGCTTTGCGCCCATCGGCTACGGGGCTGTCATCACCGAGAAGGACACCCCGTTTGAGCAGCGTCTGGTTGAAATATACGAGGGCGTTCTGGATATCTGCAAGCGCTATCAGCCCGAGGCCCTCTCCATCGAGAAGCTGTACTACCAGCACAACCAAACCACCGTCATCGGCGTGGCCGAGGCGCGCGGCGTCATTCTGCTCGCCGCCGCCCAGTGCGGCGTGCCGATCTACGAATACACACCGATGCAGGTCAAGCAGGCCATCACCGGCTACGGCAAGGCCGTAAAAAAGCAGATTCAGGAGATGACCCGCATGATGCTGCATCTGGAGAGCATCCCCAAGCCTGACGATACCGCCGATGCGCTGGGCATGGCCATTGCCCACTGCCACTGCAGCCGCAGCCGCCTGATGGGGACGCCGGTGAGGTAGTGACCCCTGCCGCTGTAGGGGCGGATGCTTGCATCCGCCCGCGGGTCGATGCAAGCATCGACCCCTACAACCTCTATGATGCAAAAGAAGGACACACCATGATCTACTGTCTAACCGGAAAAATCATTAAAAAGACGCTGGATTCCGTTGTGATCAGCTGCGGCGGGGTCGGCTATTTCGTGCAGATTCCCGCCACCACCGGCGAGGCTCTGCCCCCCGCCGGCAAAGAGGGCACCGTCTATACCATCATGAATGTGACCGAGAACGATGTCTCCCTCTACGGCTTCGCAACGGAGGAGCAGCGCGACTGCTTCAAGATGCTGACCGCCGTCACCGGTGTCGGCCCCAAGGCCGGGCTGTCAATTCTGTCGATCATGACGCCCGAAAAAATCGCCCTTGCCGCATCCAGCGGAGATCACAAGGCCTTTACCAAGGCGGCCGGCGTTGGGCCCAAGCTTGCCCAGCGCATCACGCTGGAGCTGAAGGACAAGGTCGGCAAGGGTCTGGCCGCCGGCACCGGCTTTGCGGGCGGCAGCGCCGCCCCCGCGCCCACCTCCGCACCGGCGCAGGCTGTGGCCGCACTGGTCAGCCTTGGGTACGCCGCCTCCGATGCAGCCGCTGCCGTGGCCCGGGTGGACGAGACCCTCTCGGTGCAGGAAATCATCACGATTGCGCTGCGCAGCCTGTCGCGCATTTAATGGGAAGGGGAGTGCTAGAGCTTGAATCAGGAATACACCGTTGACCCCAGCCGTCTGGTCAGCCCCGACGCCTGCTCCGCTGATGCCGAGGAGGTCAGCCTGCGCCCGAAAACGCTGGATGACTATGTAGGTCAGGAGAAGGCCAAGGGCAACCTGCGGGTCTACCTGCGGGCGGCGCAGCAGCGCGGCGAGCCGATGGATCACATCCTGCTCTACGGCCCGCCGGGTCTGGGCAAAACCACACTGGCCGGCATTGTGGCGCAGGAGATGGGTGTGCAGATCCGCATCACCTCCGGCCCCGCCATCGAGAAGCCCGGCGATCTGGCCGCCCTGCTCACGAATCTGCAGGAGGGCGATGTCCTTTTTATTGACGAGATCCACCGCCTGTCCCGTCAGGTGGAGGAGGTCCTTTACCCCGCGCTGGAGGATTTTGCCCTCGACATCATGATCGGCAAGGGTCCCAGCGCCCAGAGCATCCGCATCAATCTGCCCCGGTTCACGCTGGTGGGTGCCACCACCCGCGCCGGGCAGCTGACCGGCCCCCTGCGCGACCGCTTCGGCATCCTGCTCAAGCTGGAGCTGTACAGCCCGCGGGAGCTGGGGCATATCATCAGCCGCAGCGCCGGGATTCTAGGTGTGCCGATCACCGAGGAGGGCGCGCTTGAGCTGGCGCGCTGCGCCCGCGGCACGCCGCGTATCGCCAACCGCCTGCTCAAGCGGGTGCGCGACTTTGCCACCGTGCAGGGCGATGGCACCATTGACGAGGAGACCGCCATCGCCGCCCGCCGGTGGATGGACATTGACGAGCTGGGTCTGGATGAACTGGACCGCAGTGTACTGCGCGCCATCATCGAGATGTACGGCGGCGGCCCCGTAGGTCTGGACACGCTGGCTGCCGCCCTGGGCGAGGAGAGCGTCACACTGGAGGACATCTGCGAGCCGTACCTGATGCAGATGGGCATGCTGACGCGCACCCCGCGCGGCCGCTGTGTGACCCGCCTTGCCTATGAGCATCTGCACATGGCCGTGCCCCGCCGCTTTGACGACAATGACAACGGCCAGCAGAGTATGTTTTGATAAAAGCCTTTCTTGTCAAAGCAAGGCTTTTACACACGATATAAAAAGGAGACATGAATATGCGCCCTGCTGATTCCTGGCGGGATTATGAGCTGCTGGATGCCACCAACCACAATCGGTTGGAGCGCTGGGGCAGCACCCTGCTGATCCGACCTGACCCGCAGGTCATCTGGAAAAATGCCGAAACCAGCCCGCTGTGGGCGAACGCTGATGCCGTCTACTACCGCTCCGCCAAGGGCGGCGGGCAGTGGGATTACCACAAAAGGCTGCCCCAGAAGTGGCAGATCCACTGGAACGATCTGACCCTGATCGTCAGCCCCACCGGCTTCAAGCACACCGGCGTCTTTCCGGAGCAGGCCGTCAACTGGGCGTGGTATCAGGAAAAGATCCGCGCGGCCGGTCGGCCGATCCGCGTGCTGAACCTCTTTGGCTACACGGGCGGCGCCACACTGGCGTGCCTTGCGGCCGGTGCCTCGGTAACCCATGTGGACGCGAGCAAGGGCATGGTGGCCTGGGCGCGGGAGAACGCCGCCGCAAGCGGCCTTGCCGAGCGCCCCTGCCGCTGGATCGTGGACGACTGCGTGAAGTTCGTGCAGCGCGAGATCCGCCGCGGCAGCAAATACGATGCCGTCATCATGGACCCGCCGAGCTATGGCCGCGGCCCCGGCGGTGAGATCTGGAAGCTGGAGGACAATGTCTACGATCTCATCACGCTGACGGAGCAGGTCCTGAGTGACGATCCGCTGTTCTTTGCCATCAACTCCTACACCGAGGGTTTAAGCCCGGCGGTCATGGAATACATCGTTAAAACGACGCTCTGCCCCGTCACGGGCGGCCACACCCACTGCGATGAGATCGGTCTGCCGGTCTCCGCCACCGGCGGTGTTGTGCCCTGCGGCGCAACCGCCATCTGGGAGAGATAAGCCATGCCGAGAGAAGAACCGATGATCAATGTCCAGAACATCCATTTCCGCTATGACCCCGAGCAGCCCAGCTATGCAGTGGACGGCGTGAGCCTTGCCATCCACCGCGGCGAGTTCGTGGCGGTGCTGGGGGCCAACGGCTGCGGCAAATCCACGCTGGCCAAGCACTTCAACGCGATCCTCCTGCCCGAGGCGGGCACGGTGCTGGTCGAAGGGATGGACACCCGCAACGAGGACCATCTCTACGATGTGCGCCAGAAGGTGGGCATGGTATTCCAGAACCCCGACAACCAGATCGTTGCCACCATCGTGGAGGAGGATGTCGCCTTTGCACCGGAGAACCTCGGCGTTCCGCCCGAGGAGATCCGCACCCGCATTGACGAGGCCATGAAGCTGGCCGGCATCTATGAAAAGCGTGATGCTGCCCCCTACAAGCTTTCCGGCGGGCAGAAGCAGCGCGTTGCCATTGCGGGCGTTATCGCCATGCGGCCGGACTGCCTTGTTCTGGACGAATCGACCGCCATGCTTGACCCGCACGGCCGCAGTCAGGTCATGAAAACGATCCGCCAGCTGCGGGAGGCCGGTATCACGATCGTCTCGATCACCCATTATATGGAGGAGGCCGCCCAGGCCGACCGCGTGCTGGTCATGAGCCGGGGCCGCATCGTGATGGAGGGCACCCCTGAGCAGGTGTTCAGCCAGACTGAGCGGCTGCACAGCTACCATCTGGATGTGCCGCAGGCTGCCGAGCTGCGCGATGAGCTGGTCAAGCTCGGCATCCCCATGCCGGAGAATGTGATCACGCCCGAGGCGTGCGCGGAGGAGCTGTTTAAGCTGCTGAAATAATCTCCTGCCTTCCCCCGATGGGGGAAGGTGGCCCCGCAGGGCCGGATGAGGGGCGAGCGCACCGCGGTTACCCGGCAATGGGTTGCAACGGCAAGGTCCCCCCTCATCAGTCCGCTTCGCGGACAGCTTCCCCCATCGGGGGAAGCCTTTCGTTCAAAAACATCCCACATATGCCGGAACGGCACCATACCCGGGCTGTATCCGGCGGGAAAGGAACCACTATGTCCGAGATCATTCGTGTAGAAAATTTGAGCTACATTTACAATCAGGGTATGCCGGACGAGACCAAAGCGCTGGACGATGTTTCGTTCACCGTGGAGGAGGGCGACTTCGTGGGCATTATCGGCTCCACGGGCAGCGGCAAATCGACCCTGATCAGCCACTTCAACGGCCTGAACCGCCCGACCTCCGGCCGCGTGCTGGTGGACGGCCGCGACCTGTGGGAGCAGGGCGCCGACCTGCGCAGCTTCCGCTTCCTTGTCGGCCTTGTCATGCAGTACCCCGAGTACCAGCTCTTTGAGGAGACCTGCGCCCGGGACATTGCCTACGGCCCGCGCAACATGGGTCTAGATGAGGAGGAGGTGCAGCGCCGTGTCCGCGAGGCTGCCGCCTTTGTCGGCCTTTCGGACGAGCTTTTGCAGAAAAGCCCCTTTGAGCTGTCCGGCGGGCAGAAGCGCCGTGTTGCCATCGCAGGCGTCATGGCGATGCACCCGCGTGTGCTGGTGCTGGACGAGCCGGCCGCCGGCCTCGACCCCGAGGGCCGCGACACCATCCTGAGCCAGATCAAGGCCTACCACGAAAAGACCGGCATCACGGTCCTGCTGGTCAGCCACTCGATGGAGGATATTGCCAAGTACGCCAACCGCGTGCTGGTCATGCACCGCGCCAAAATCGCCATGTACGACACGGTGGAAAAGGTCTTTGCCCACGCACAGCAGCTGCTTGAGCTGGGGCTGTCGGTGCCGCAGGTCACCCAGATTTTTTTAACGCTGCGCCAGATGGGGCTGGACATCCCGGTGGATGTCTACACGATCCCCTACGCCGTCAAGACGATCCGCAAGGCGCTGGCCGCCAAGCAGGCAGGGGAGGTACAGTAAATGCTCAAGGATATTACGATCGGTCAGCATTTTCCGGGTCATTCGGTGCTGCACCGCTGTGACCCCCGGTTAAAGCTGGTTGCCACCATCGCCTACATCGTTGTGCTGTTTATCGCGCCGAACCCGCTGGGGCTGGCGCTCTCGATCGGCCTTTTGGCGCTGCTTTACCGCATTGCCCGCATCCCCGGCAGGATGATTTTGAAAAGCCTGAAGCCCATTGTGCCCATCGTCCTCTTTACCGCCGTGCTGAACCTTTTCTTCGTCACAGGGCAGGGGGAGCCGCTGGTGCATGTCTGGGTGCTGAACATCTACGCCGAGGGCATCAAGTACGCCGTTCTGCTGGCTGTGCGCGTCTGCGCCCTCATTGCAGGCACCAGCCTTTTGACCTACACGACCAGCCCCATCGTCCTGACCGATGCCATCGAGAGCCTGCTGCGCCCGCTGGCTAAGCTGCACTTTCCGGTGCATGAGCTGGCTATGATGATGACGATTGCCCTGCGGTTTATCCCGACCCTGATCGAGGAGACCGAAAAGATCATGAACGCCCAGAAGGCCCGCGGCGCCATGCTGGACAGTGGCACCTTCACCCAGCGCATCAAGGCGCTTGTGCCGATCCTGATCCCGCTGTTCATCTCGGCGTTCCGCCGTGCCGATGAGCTGGCCATGGCCATGGAGTGCCGCTGCTACCACGGCGGTGAGGGCCGCACGCGGTTAAAACAGCTGAAGTTCACGAGCGAGGATTTCCGCTGCGCCGCCGTCATCACCGCCGCGCTGGTGGTCATTGCCTGCACGCGGTTCTTTGTGCCGGGGTTGGCATAAGGTCTTGCCGCGATCCGTAGGGGGCGGATTCCATATCCGCCCGCCCATCGGCTGCCCCCCTGCGGGCGCATATGGAATGCGCCCCTACGATTTCAGGTGATTTATGACCTATCTACTTTGGATCTCCTACAAGGGTACAAACTACGCAGGCTTTCAGGTGCAGCCCAACGCGCCGACAGTCTGCGCCGTTCTGCAGGATGCCATGCAGGCCGTGCTGGGCCAGCGGCCCGATGTAAAGGGCTGCTCCCGCACGGATGCGGGCGTCCATGCGCGGCGTTTCGCGCTCAGCTTCTGCTATACTGGCAGGGTGCCGATGCAAAAGCTTGTCCCGGCGCTCAATGCCCATCTGCCGCCGGATATACGCGCGGTGGACATCCAGCCTGTGCCGGACAGCTTTCATGCGCGGTACGCCGCCCACGCCAAAACCTACCACTACTATCTGCTGAACGCGCGGGTGGATGACCCCTTTCTGTTTGACACCTGCCACCGGATCTGGCCTGCGCTGGATCTGGCCGCTATGCAGGCGGCCGCCGCACAGTTTGTAGGGACACATGATTTTTCAGCGCTCTGCGCCTCCGGCTCCAGCGCTGCCGCCCACGGTGACACGGTGCGCACCATTACAAATTGTACTGTTGTACAAAGTGGAGATTTATTTACGATTTCCGTCACAGCCGACGGTTACCTGTACAATATGGTGCGTATTCTGGCCGGTACGCTGGTTCAGGCCGGGCTGCACAAGCGCACGCCCGACAGCATCCCCCCACTATTGGAAAGCCGCGACCGCAAACTGGCAGGGCCGACCCTGCCCGCAAAGGGCCTGTTTTTGGAGAAGGTGGACTATCCGAATCTGGCGGGAGCTTTGTAGAGGGCGCATATATGCGTCCCGGCAGCCTTGCCGCTGCCACCACACTTCCGGGCGGCATATATGCCGCCCCTACAAGCCACCCCGGTAGGGGCGGGGCATGCCCGACCCCTACGGATGCGCACGAAAGGAGGGAGGCCTACCCATGAACAAATCGGAAAAAGAACGCCTGGCACGGCGGCAGCGGATGCTGGCGCGGGAGCAGGGGCAGGCCCCCGAGGCAGGCATCCGCGGCACCAGCGGGGACATCAGCCTGCGCACCCCCAAGCCGGTGCGCCGCGCCGCGCCGCCGCCAAAGACCGCCGACCCCGCAGCAGGGGAGAGCGGCGCGCGGCTCAAATCCCTGACGCCGCTCTACAAGCAGCGCCAGCACCGGCGGCGGGTCTTTTTCGGCGTGCTCATTGCGGTGCTGGCCGTTGCCATCACCGTGCTGACAGGCACCTTGTCGGCCTCCCTCGCTATGCTGGGGGACACTGTGGACAGCGCGATGCTCTATATCAACCGCACAGACGGCAGCTGGCCCGCTGCCACAGGCATCAGCGAGCCGCTGCAGATCGAGCCTCTTGCGGGCGGCTTTGTCGAACTGGGGGCCGAGGATGTGGTTGTCTATTCGGCCTACGGTGCCAAGATTCTCAGCCTGCAGCCGTCCTACGCACGGCCGGTGCTGGCCGTGGGCGGCACCCATTTTGCCGTGTACAACCGCGCCGGGACCGAGCTGACGATCTGCAGCCGCACCCGGGCACTCTATTCCCAGAGCTTTGACGCGGGCATCCTGCTCTGTGCCATGTCCAACAACAATTCCCTTGCCGTTGTCACGGAGTCGGGCCGCTACGCCGCGCAGGTGCAGGTTTTTGACCCCTCGCTGCATTTGCTGTACAGCTGGGAGATGACCCAGTCCGCCGGTACGCCGATCGCACTGGATTTCTCCCCCGACAGCCGCCGGTTCGCCGCCGGTATGCTCAGCGCCCGGGAGGGGCAGCTGAGCTGCTCGGTCTATTTTATGAGCATGGACGCCGATGCCGAAGGCCCTGTCTACACCGCCGATCAGGGCAGCATGCTCCTGCGGCTTGACTGGCAGAGTGAGCGGCGGGTCATGGCGGTGTTCGACACCTACCTTGCTGTGCTGGACCCCACGACCGGAGCCGAGACCGCCCGCTATGACTACGGCGGGGCGGCGCTGCAAAGCGTGGCCCCCGGCCGCCGCCAGACCGCCCTGCTGCTGACGGTGCGCGGCGGCAACAACCTTGTCACCCTGTCGGAGACTCTGACCCCCATGGCCGAGATACCGGCCCGGCAGGCCTTTGGCGTGTCGGCCACGGATACCGACATCTACCTGCTCTGCCCCGATGCCGTGGAGTGCTACGGCTATGACGGTGTGCAGAACTGGGTGTACTGCGACCTTGCCTCCCCCCCGCTGGCGGTTGTGAACGCCGCAAAGCCGCTGCTGTTCACGGGCAGCCGGGCAGAGGTTCTGGAGGGCGGCTCGTAGTATGGGCCGCGCGGCGCCTGCCGTATTCCCGGGCAGCCGGAAGCCGCCTTTGATTTTTTTTGAGAAAGAAGTACCTGTCTATGTCCTTTTCACCTGCGCTTGTCTATGATTTTCTCTTTCTTGCCGTATTCTCCTTTGCCGCTGTCAAAAGCTGGCAGAAGGGCTTTCTCGCCGGCCTGACCGAGCTGGTCGGCGCGGTGCTGGGCGTCGGCGTTGCCGTCTGGGGCAGCCGTACACTGGCCCCCGAGGTCTACACCCGCTTTTTCAGCGATTCCGTGACCGCCCGTGTCAATGAGGCCGTGGCCCAGTCCGGCGGGGACATCGCCGCTGCCCTGCAGCAGCTGGATTTCCTGCCCGAGTCGCTGCGCACCGCTGCCGCCAACGCGCTGCAGACCGCCGGAGATCAACTGCCCGAAAAGCTCACCGCCCTGCTGGAGCCGCTGTTCCTGCCGCTTGTGCAGGTCGTGCTTTTTGTGCTGCTCTGCCTGATCGTGCGCTGGGTGTTCGCCCTGCTGGTCCGGCTGCTGCGCGGTGTCAATGCGCTGCCGCTGCTGGGCGGGGCCAACCGCCTGCTTGGGCTTTGTCTGGGCCTTGTCACCGGCGCGCTGGACTGCTGGCTTGTGGCGCTGGCCCTCTGGTTTGCGGCCGGCATCACCGCAGGCAAGCTCGACTGGCTGACCCCCGCCGCGCTGCAGCAGAGCATCGGCTACAGCTTCTTCGGCGCGTTCAACCCGTTTTTAGTCCATTATTAAACATTTTTTGAACAAGCCCCGCCAAAACTTGCAATTTGGCAGGGTTTGTTTAATAATAGTAATAAGGTGGTGCGGGGCGTCGAGGACGCCGCCCCCTACAATTTTCAGCAATCCAGCGTGCCCATGCGGCACTTTTTATAGAGGTGAAGTATATGCTTTGTGTTAAATGCCAAAAACGCCCCGCCGTTGTCTTTGTGCAGCGGCTTGAAAACGGCAAGCCCGTTCAGGAGGGCTACTGCCTGACCTGTGCCCGCGCCATGCACATCCAGCCTGTGGACGACCTGATGAAGCAGTTCGGCATGTCGGACCAGGACCTTGAAAATATGGAGGAGCGGATGGGCAGCTTCCTGCAGGAGGCCGCCGACTCCGGTATGCTTGCCCCCATGATGGGCAGCGAGGAGGCCGAGACCGGCGATGACGCCGCCGCGCAGGACGATTTTGTCCCGGGCGGCAGCCCTGTGTTTCCCTTCGGCTTCGGTGCCCGCCAGAGCAAGGCCGAGGACGGCAAGCCCAAAAACGGCAAAAAGGAGCGTGCCCCCCGCCGCAAATTTCTCGAGACCTACTGCGAGAACCTGACCCAGAAGGCCCGGGACGGCAAGACCGACCGCATCATCGGCCGCGACCGCGAGATTTACCGCACCATCCAGATCCTGTGCCGCCGTCAGAAGAACAACCCCTGTCTGATCGGCGAGGCCGGTGTCGGCAAGACCGCCATCGCCGAGGGCATTGCCCAGCGCATCGCCGAGGGCAAGGTCCCCGCGCGGCTGCAGGACAAGGAGATCTACCTGCTGGATATGACCTCCCTTGTGGCAGGCACCCAGTTCCGCGGCCAGTTTGAGCAGCGCGTCAAGGGCCTTATCAGCGAGGTCAAGGCCGCCGGAAACATCATTCTGTTTATTGACGAGATCCACTCCATCGTGGGTGCCGGCGATTCGGACGGCTCGATGAATGCCGCCAACATCATGAAGCCCGCGCTCTCCCGCGGGCAGATGCAGGTCATCGGCGCAACCACCTTTGCCGAGTACCGCAAATATATCGAAAAGGATTCCGCGCTCGAGCGCCGTTTCCAGCCCGTCAAGGTCGAGGAACCGTCCCTGCTGGATACGATCGAGGTCATCAAGGGCATCCGTATCTATTACGAGAAGCACCACTGCGTCCGTGTGCCAGACGCCATCGTCACCAGCATCGTCAAGCTGTCGGAGCGCTATATCACCGACCGTTTCCTGCCTGACAAGGCCATCGACCTGCTGGACGAGGCCTGCGCCTGCTGCAACCTGCGCCACCCCGAAATCACCGAGCTGCTGGAGACACAGCGCAAGGTCACGGAGCTGGAATCCCGCGAGCATGAGCTGGAGAACCCCGATCCGCAGAACGGTCAGGACGCCGCCATCGACTACGAGGCACTTGCCGCCGTCAAAACCGATCTGGCGAAGCAGCGCGAAAAGCTGCCTGCTCTGCAGCTGAAGGCCGCCGAGATCGAGGTAACAATGGACGATGTGGCGCAGGTCATTGAGCTGTGGACCGGCGTGCCCGCCGTCAAGATCAAGGAGACCGAGTACGGCCGCCTGCAGGGGCTGGAGGATGCCCTCAAGGCACACATCATCGGGCAGGACGAGGCCGTCCACGCCGTGGCCGGTGCCATCAAGCGCGCCCGCGCCGACCTGTCCGGCCGCCACCGCCCCGCCAGCTTTATCTTTGTCGGCCCGACCGGTGTCGGCAAGACCGAGCTGGTCAAGCAGCTGGCAAACCAGCTTTTTGACACCGTGGACCCGCTCATCTCGATCGACATGAGCGAATATATGGAAAAATATGCGGTGTCCCGTCTGATCGGCTCGCCTCCGGGCTATGTCGGCTACGATGAGGCCGGGCAGCTGACCGAGAAGGTGCGCCGCCACCCCTACAGCGTCGTGCTGTTTGACGAGATCGAAAAAGCGCATCCCGATGTCATGAACATCCTGCTGCAAATTTTGGACGAGGGCAAGATCAACGATGCACAGGGCCGCACGGTGGACTTTTCCAACACGGTCATCTGCATGACCTCCAACGCCGGCTCGACCGACCAGAGCGGCGCGACAGGCTTCGGCAAAAAGGCCGAGGTCGCCAGTGCCGACCGCAGCATGAAGGCGCTGCAGGAGTTCCTGCGGCCTGAGTTTATCGGCCGTGTGGACGAGATCATCACCTTCCGCCCGCTGAGCGAGGAGGATCTTGAGCGGATTGCCGCGCTGATGCTGGATGAGTACAAGCCGGGGCTTGCTGCCCACGGCATCACGCTGCACTACGGCCAGCCCGCATTGGCGGACATTGTGGCTGAAAGCTCCACCAAATACGGTGCGCGTGAGCTGCGCCGCACCATCCGCAAAACCATCGAGGACCCGATCTCCGATGCGCTGGTGGACGGCCGCCTGAACGGCAGCGAGGTCACGCTTGCGCTGATCGACCGTGACGGAAAAGCTGTACTGGATATATAAGGCATTGCCGCACAACTCCCGCGTATTTCCGGAATGCTGCGGCAGCGCCTGAACGGGGTATGTCATGTATAAAAAGATCGCGGCCCTTGTGCTGGCCGCAGCGCTGCTCTGCAGCTGCACGGCCCATGTTTCGGTGCAGCGCATCCCCGCGGAGCTGCCCCGCGCCGAGGCACCCTCTGCCACACCGACGCCGGAGCCGACGCCCGCCTTTACCGAGGAGCAGCAGCGCTACGGCAGCGCTGCGCTGCTGACCGACCCGACCGTGCTGGTCAATGTATTTCTCAACGATGCTGCCCATGGCTGTACTTGGGACGCGGAGGATCGCGCCGCCGCCGTGCAGCGCACCGCGATGGCCGTGGACTGGATCAACGCGCAGGCAGCCGGCTACGGTGCTGCGCCGCAGCTTATCTGCGACCGCAGTGAGGACGGCAGCGATGCCGCCCTGACCCGCAGCTACCTGCTGCAGTCGGCCATCCGGGGCGGTGAAAACTCCGAGGAAAGCACCGACTTTCTTGAGGAGATGGATGCCCTGTGCGAGTCACTGGCTGCAGACAGCCGTCTGGCGGCCTACGGTGCGCGGCAGATCGCGTTTTTGTTCTACCTGCCCATCAGCGGCACCTCTTTCACGATGGCCCACTATGCCGATGACGGGGCGTCCTTTTACTATGAGTACAGCTGCCTGTACAAAACCGACGCCTACACCGATGGCGAGCCGGAATCCCCGGCCACCTTTGCCCATGAGATCCTGCACCTCTTCGGCGCACCCGATTTTTACGAGGGCAGCAGCGACCCCTATGTCGATGCCGCCCTCACCGCCTATGTCGAGGAAACCTACCCGGACGACATCATGCTCAGCACCTACGAGGCGGACGGCACAAGCCGGTTCGATGCGATCAGCAAGACGATAAGCCCGCTGACCGCCTACTGTCTCGGTCTGGCAGAGAGCTGCCCCGAGCTGGAACAGTTCCCGGCGCTGGGCAGGGTGGAGCCGGGGGTATTCCGCCATGGGACTGCGGACAGCGAAGAACCAACGGCGGATGCATGGCCGGGAGCGGTAGCGGTGTGATAAATCCTTGCCTTCCCCCTTGGGGCTGCGCCCGCAGGCGCGTGTCGGAGCGCAACCGCCGAAGGCGGCTCTTAGCGCGTAGACTGAAAGGTGGCCCCGCAGGGCCGGATGAGGGGCGCGTGTACCGCAGCAGCCCGTAAACGGGCAATAGCGGCAAGGCTACCCTCATCAGTCAGCGGTCGGAGCCGCTGACAGCTTCCCCCAAGGGGGAAGCCACTCGTCCAATGAAACTGGGAGGAGCCCCACATGCTGAATGATGTTTTTCCGCTGCGGGTGGAGGCTGTCCCCGCTGCGCGCGCCTCGGAGTGGCGCGCCGATGACTCCTTTCCGCCGCGCCAGACGCAGGCATGGCAGCTGATTTATGTGCGCAGCGGCACCATTGAGGAACGCTGCGATGACCGCCGCGTGCTGCTGCGGGCGGGCGGCCTTTTGTTCCACCAGCCCGGCGAGGTGTTCGCCATGACCACGGTGGGGGAGGTCCCGCCCGAAACGCTGCGCATTGATTTTTACTGTACCGGCGCGGCGATGGATCGGTTCCGCGGTACGATCCTGCACGCTGAGCCGGCCGAGCAGCACGATCTGGACTGGCTGGCCAATACCGCCAATACGGTGTTTGACGCCGCCCCCGTGCGGGGCGATCCTCCCATCGTAAAGGAGGATCTGCCCTTCGGGGTCATGCAGCAGTTCATCATCCATCTCGAAAACCTTCTGATCCTGCTGGCCCGCCGCTGCCGCCGCACCAAGCGTCCGGTGGCCCGTGTACGGCGGGAGCGGCGCCAGTATGTGCTGGTCGAGGATGCGCGCGCCTACTTTGCCGCCAACCTCACACGGGAGCTGAAGGTGGACGAGGTATGCGCAGCACTGGGCTGCACCCGCACCCAGCTGCAGCAGGCGTTCCGCGCGCGGCTGCGCCGCACCGCGATGGAGGAATTTTCCGCCATGCGCATCGAGTATGCGGCCCAGCTGCTGGCGCGCGGCGCCTCCCCCGGCGAGGTTGCCGCCCAGATGGGGTACTGCTCGGGCGCGTATTTCAGCCAGCGCTTCCGCGCCGCCACAGGCCACACGCCGTCCGCCTACCGCCGCATCCAGCAGGGGCTGCCCGCCCGGCGGCAAAACAGGCAACAAAAAGGCAAACCGGAATCAAAAACGCCTATTGCAGAAATCCCGCAGAAAGAGTAAAATACAAAGTAAAGACAGATGAGCCGCTCATCTGAAGGCAACAAAATCATAAATCACAAGGAGACGAATGTTATGGCAATTCTGGTAAGCGGTGGCGCCGGTTACATCGGCAGCCACACCTGTGTGGAGCTTCTGGCCGCTGGGTACGACATTGTCGTGGCCGATAACTACTACAACTCCTGCCCCGAGGCTCTGGCCCGCGTCAAACAGATCGCAGGCAAGGACTTCCGCTTTGTCGAGGCCGACATGACCGACAAGTCCGCCGTTGAGAAGATCTTCGCCGAGAACGAGGACATCGACTGCGTGATCCAGTTCGCCGCCTACAAGGCCGTGGGTGAGAGCGTTTCCAAGCCCATCGAGTACTACTCCAACAATCTGGCCTGCACGCTGAACATTCTGGATGTCATGCGCCGCCACAACTGCCACAACATCATCTTCTCCTCCTCTGCCACCGTCTACGGTGACCCCGCCAGTGTGCCCATCCGCGAGGATTTCCCCGTGGGCGGCACCACGAACCCCTACGGCACCACCAAGGTGTTCACCGAGCGCATCCTGACCGACTGCTGCAAGGCTGACCCCGAGCTGAATGTTGCGCTGCTGCGCTACTTCAACCCCATCGGTGCCCATCCGTCCGGCCTGATTGGCGAGGACCCCAACGGCATCCCCAACAACCTTGTGCCCTACATCGCCAAGGTCGCTGTCGGCAAGCTGGAAAAGGTCCATGTCTTTGGCAACGACTACCCGACCCCCGATGGCACCGGCGTGCGCGACTACATCCATGTCGTGGATCTGGCCCGCGGCCATGTGGCGGCTGTCAAGAAGCTGGCGGAGAAGCCCGGCCTCTTCATCTGCAATCTGGGCACCGGCCACGGCTACAGCGTGCTGGATGTCATCCATGCGTTCAGCAAGGCCTGCGGCAAGGAGATTCCCTATGTCATCGACCCACGCCGCCCCGGCGACATTGCCGAGTGCTGGTGCGACCCCTCCAAGGCCAAGCGCGAGCTGGGCTGGGAGGCGCAGTACGGCATCGAGGAGATGTGCGCCCACAGCTGGAACTGGCAGAGCCACAACCCGGATGGGTATAAGACCGCGAAATAAAACTGCATAAAGTAAGAATGCCCGATGCGGTGACGCATCGGGCATTTGTTTTGTATGCCTTCCCCCTCGGGGGAAGGTGGCCGAGGCCCCGACCGAGGCCGGATGAGGGACGGGTCTGCCACAGCTGCCCGTAAACGGGTTGCAATGGCAAGGTTGCCCCTCATCAGTCAGCGGGCGGGGCCGCTGACAGCTTCCCCCGCGAGGGGGGGGAGCCTCTCTTTTACACATACATTTCCTGACTTCTCGGCGGTAGCTTGGGGACGGCGGGCAGCGGGGCGGCTGCGGCGCGCCACGCAGCAGGGGAGAGGCCCACCTCCCGCTTGAACACCCGGCACAGATAGTTTGCCCCCGAAAAGCCGGTCAGCCCCGCAATCATCTCCAGATTGTACTCATCGGTCAGCAGCAGCGACTTGACGGCCTCGATGCGGACATTCGTCATATATTTGCCCGGCGGCACACCGATCTCCTGCTTGAACACCCGCACCAGATGGCTTTTGGTCACGCCGAGCTGCTCGCTCAGCTCCTCGACCCCATAAAGCGCCATGTAGTTCTGCCGAATGGCTGCCACCGCCTCGGCCACCAGCGGGGGCAGGGGGCGCGCCGTTTCATCGGCCCTGTCTATGGCGCAGAGCAGTGCATAGGCCATTGCGGGCGTGCGGACGCCGTGCAGCTGGGCCAGCAGCTCGGCCGCGCCGGGGCAGGCCGCACCGTCCGCCCAGCGCGGCGCACCCAGCTGCAGCAGGTACGCATCTGTACAGCGGCCTGCCAGCCGCACCCCCAGCAGGTGACAGTCCGTTTGGGGGGTCAGTGTCAGCGGCGCGGCCCCCAGCAGGATATCCCCGCTCTGCCCCGGGCGGTCAAACCCGTCCAGAAGGCAGACCCCGCGGGACAGCACCCCCACCCACAGGCCGGAGCCGGTCAGGGTAAGCGGCTCCGCGCCGTCCAGTTCAGCAGCTTCGGCAGCGCTGCAATATATTTCCGGGTCAAATATCAATTTCAGCACCTCTATATCAATAAAATGCTATTTTCAAACCGATTATAACCTGTTATTATAGTGTTGTCAAGAGAAACAGCCCGCTCTACCCGGGCTGAAACCCACTGAATATATTTTGGAGGATGAGCATTATGGCTTCCATTAGCTGCCGTCACGTCAAGAAAGTTTATCCCGGCAATGTCGTTGCTGTTCCCGATTTCAGCCTTGAGATCGCCGACAAGGAATTTATCGTTTTCGTCGGCCCCTCTGGCTGCGGCAAGTCCACCACCCTGCGCATGATCGCCGGTCTGGAGGAGATCTCCGGCGGTGAGATGTACATTGGCGACCGTCTGATCAACGATGTTCCCCCGAAGGACCGCGACATCGCAATGGTCTTCCAGAACTACGCTCTGTACCCGCACATGACCGTTTACAAGAACATGGCTTTCGGTCTGGAGCTGCGCAAGATGCCCAAGGACGAGATCGACAAGCGCGTCCGCGAGGCTGCCAAGATTCTGGAGATCGAGCACCTGCTCGACCGTAAGCCGAAGGCTCTGTCCGGTGGTCAGCGTCAGCGTGTTGCGCTGGGCCGCGCCATGGTCCGTAACCCGGCCGTCTTCCTGCTCGATGAGCCTCTGTCCAACTTGGACGCTAAGCTGCGTACCAGCATGCGCACCGAGATCATCAAGCTGCACAAGAAGCTGGCTACCACCTTCATCTATGTTACCCATGACCAGACCGAGGCTATGACGATGGGCGACCGTATCGTCGTCATGAAGGACGGCCTGATCCAGCAGGTCGACACCCCGCAGAACCTGTACGATTATCCCTGCAACATCTTCGTCGCAGGCTTCATCGGCAGCCCCCAGATGAACTTCCTTGATGGCGTCCTGAAGAAGGAAGGCGATCAGTTCACCGTTGATCTGGCCGGTGCCAACATTCCCCTGCCCAAGGAGAAGACCGCTGACGGCGCACTCGATGCTTATGTCGGCAAGACCCTGAAGGTCGGCATCCGTCCTGAGGACATCAAGGACGACGAGGAGTTCCTTGAGAAGCACTCCACCAGCCACCTGAACGCCGAGGTCGAAGTCTCCGAGCTGATGGGCGCTGAGATCTACCTGTACCTGACCTATCAGGGCCAGAACCTGATGGCTCGTGTTGCTCCCACCTCCAAGTCCCGCCGTGGTGACAAGATCGTGGTTGCTATGGACACCAACAAGATCCATCTGTTCGATCCCGAGAGCGAGAAGACCCTGCTCAACTAATTCACACGCATTATACAGCGGTTCCGTTGCGGCGGAACCGCTTTTTTGCTAATGGAGGAAATGGCCATGCGCATCGCCAATTATCTGCGGCCGGAGTGTGTCGCACTGCACCAGCGGGCAGACTCGCTGGAGGGTGCAGTCCAACAGCTGGTCGCCCTGCTTGACGGCACCGAGGATCTGACGGATACCGCCGCATTTGCTGCGGATGTCCGCGCCCGGCTGGCGCTGGGCGGTGTCTGCGTGGGCAACGGCCTTGCCATCCCCCATGCCAAAAGCGCCTCCGTCAAGCGGCTGCGGCTGGCGGCCCTGACGCTGGATCCGCCGCTGGCCTGCGACACACCGGACGGCAAGCCGCTGCAGATGCTGGTGATGATCGCCGCCCCGGCCGAGGCCAACGACCTGCATGTGCAGGTGCTGGCTGAATTGGCCACCCTGTTTCTCGATACAGATTTCTGCACACGCCTGCGCGAGAGTGCGACCCCGGAGGCCTTTTGCCGCGCGGTGGCCGAGCGCGAGGCGCAGGATGACCCTGCAGCACCGCCGCCCCAGACCACCGATGAACCGGGCTACCGCCTGCTGGGTGTGACCGCCTGCCCCACCGGCATTGCCCACACCTATCTGGCCGCCGAGGCCCTGCAGCGGGCCGCCCAGACCCGCGGCTTCTCGATCAAGGTCGAGACAAACGGCGCGGACGGGGTAGGGGATGCGCTGACCGAGGAGGATATCCGTGCCGCCGACTGCATCATCGTAGCGGCGGACCGAGCCGTGTCGATGGCACGGTTCGTGGGCAAACGGCTCGTCTACGCCTCGGCCGGGGACGCCGTGCGGGACGCGGATGCCCTTTTGGAAAAGGCCGTCTCCGGCAAGGCGCCCATCTACCACGGCGGACACGCCTTCCGGACCAGTGATCTGCGGGAGCTGGGCCGCGAAGGCTACGGCCACCTGATGAACGGCGTTTCTCACATGATCCCCGTTGTGGTGGCGGGCGGCGTCATCACAGCGCTGTCGCTGCTGTCGCAGCAGCTCGGCCTGCCTGCCAGCTGGACGATGATGATGAAAAATGTCGGCTCTGCGTCCTTTGTCATGATGTACCCCGTGCTGGCTGCCTTCATCGCGTCCAGCATCGGGGACCGCCCCGCCTTTATGCCCGGCCTGCTGGGCGGCTATCTGGCACAGATGGGCACGACCACGCTCACCAGCCTCAGCTGGATCTCAAGCGGCTTCTGGGGGGCACTGATCGGCGGCTTTGCCGCCGGTTTGATCGTGCTGCTGCTGAACCGTCTGCTCGACCGGATACCGCAGGAGCTGAGCCACATAAAGACCGGGCTGCTCGTCCCCGCATGCAGTCTTTTGTTCATCGGCTGGCTGATGCTTATGGTCGTCAATCCGCCGCTGGGCCGCTTCAACCGGTGGATGTCGCTCTGCCTGTCCAAAATGCAGGGCGGCAGCCGCCTGCTGCTGGGCGCGCTTCTGGGCGGCATGATGGCCACCGACTACGGCGGGCCGATCAATAAAGCCGCCTATGTCAGCGGCACATTGGCACTGGTCGATCTGCAGTATGATCTTATGGCTGCCGTCATGGCGGGCGGCATGGTCCCGCCGCTGGGGCTGGCGCTGGCGCTGGCCTGTATGCTGTTCCCGACAAGATTCACCGCCTCGGAGCGCCGCAGCGTGCCCCAGACTGCGATCATGGGACTTTCCTTCGTGACGGAGGGCGCTCTGCCCTTCGCCCTGCGCGACCCGCTGCGTGTCGGCCCCTCCTGTATGGCCGGCAGTGCGCTGGCAGGCTTTTTGGCCATCTTCCTCGGCTGCAAATGCCCCGCCCCCCATGGCGGATTGTTTCTGCTGCCCGTAATGGGAAATCCGCTCGGCTTTCTGGGTGCGCTGCTCGGCGGCAGCCTGTTGGCGGCACTGCTGCTCGGCCTGCTGAAAAAGCCGCTCAAACAATAATAATGTATTCGACAAAAGCCCTGTTGTGCGTTGCGCATGACGGGGCTTTATGCTATACTTGGATATATATGTGATTTTTTACGAGCGAGGAGGACCCTGCCCTTATGGAACAGGTCAGAACTTTCTGCCGGCGCTACCGCCGCTTGCTTATGGCGGCAGCCTATCTTTTGATTTTTGCCGTGGGTGTGCTGTATCTGCGCGTTACGATCAGCATCCCGCCCGAGGGCGATGACAAGCTGACGCTGAACAAATGGCTGTTTGATCTGCACCGTATGCCCTACGCGCAGTTTCTTCTGCAGGATCTGCAGGGCCGTCTGCGGTATTTCACCCTGCAGGAGCCGCGGTTTTTCCCCTTTCACTACCCCAACGCCGTGGCGCTGCTGTTCTATGGCAGTCTGAGCAGCTACCGGCTGTACATCATCGCCTTTACCGGTGCGGCGGCCTTTCTGGTCAGCCGCGTGGTACGGCGGTTCGGCAGCGGTGATGCACTGGCGCTGGCCGGCTTTACGCTGGCGCTGGCGGCAGCCCCCATCTGGAACGAGGGCATGTACAGCTACTACGCCGTGCCGCAGCGGGCGTTGTTCTGGGCCATGGCAGCATGGCTCTGCCTTTTCCCGTGGGAAACGACCCGCCACCGCCGCTGGGCGGTGCTGGGTGCTGCGCTGTCCTTTCTGGCCTGCGGCACCTATGAGATCGGCTATGTCTTTGCCGCGCTCGCACTCATCGTCTGGTGCCTGCGCAGCCGCAGCCTTAAGGCCGGTTTCTGCCATTCCGCGCCCGTGCTGGGCGGCATGGGCGCTGCGCTCGTCTTTCATGTTTTAAGCGGCCGCAACGGCGGCAGCGGCAATCCGGTATCACTCGACCTGCCTGTTGTTCTGCGGGTGACGGTGCAGCAGATGGCTGCCTCCATCCCGGGGCTGAACTCCCGCCTGCTGCAGGAGGGCTGCGGCGTGATTTCAAACGGCGACCGCCTGTGGCCGCTGGTGCTGGGCCTGACCGCCGGGCTGCTGCTCTTCTTTGCCGTTCCGCGGGACAAGCTGCGCGCCAAAACGCTCGGCGCTCTGGCCGGGCTCGGCTTTGCATTCTGGGCACTGCCGGCCCTGCTGCTGGCGCTTTCTTCCCGCTACCAGCAGCCTGAGGCCATCACCTGGCAGTGGGGCTACATTCCGGCGGCGGCATCCTCCATCGGGTTTGCCCTGCTGGCGGCCGCGCTGCTGGCGCTGCTGGCCAACGCCTGTATGCATCTGCCGCGGTTTATCTCACTCACAGCCCGTCTGGCGCTGACTGCCGCCTTTGCCGCGGCCCTCTGCCTGAACGGCAGCTACCTGCGCGGCGTGGTGCGCACCCACCATGCGGAGAATCTGGCCGCCTACCAGTTTTTTGTCCGCTCGATCGAGGCCGGTCTGGCCGATGGCGTGACGGGGGATGATCTGATCCTCTGCAATGAGAATGTCTGGGACGGCAACAGCGATGCAGAGAGCTTATTCTTCAGCCGCTTTACCGGCCGCGCCCTCCGTGCGCGGTTCATGACCGCCGGGGACGAGGAGCCCGCAGGCAGCACCTACGCCTACCAGACCTACCGGAACTACGGCGGGTACGACCTTGCCTGGTGCGGCCGCCTGCAGAGTGCTGACAGTGACCTGATGGATGGCGTGCAGATCCTTGTGCAGGGTGCACTTGTGCCCGACAACGCGGTCATCAAATACAAGGTTCGCCTGCCAGACGGCACCGAGGAGGCCCGCTCTATCTGCCTGCTCGACTGCACCCGCACCGACCGCGACGCCAACGGCGACTACCTTGCCACCGTGGAGGACACCTCCATCCTGAACGCCAAGCTCATGATCTGGGACGGCTGAGAAACGGGGCAATGAGTTATGAAGCTTTTTCATTTTTTAAAGCGCAATAAGCTGTTCGCTGTTCTGCTGGCAGCCGAACTCGCTGTGCTCTGTACCTTGATTGCCGGATTGTTCGGCACACCGTATAAGCTGACGCTGACACCGGATCTGTTCGAGAACCGCTTCCCCGATATTGCTGCCGAGGACGCGGACGGCCTGAAGGTCTGGAACCAGATCGACTTCCGCAGTGAGGAGCCCATCACTTTTTCCAGTCAGGGGCAGGCGCTGCGCGTCGGAGCGTATGAAGTCACCGTCTCCTATTTTTCCTGCCAGACTCCGGATGCCCCCACCTTCAATCTGCTCAACTCTGCCGGCACGCTGGATTTTTCCAGCGAAATGGTACCTGCTGCCGTTTCCTTTGACACGCTGCGGCTGGACGATTGCCACCGCACGCAGACCTCCCGTCTGTGGGTCAGCAGTGGCGCTGCACTGCAGGATCTGACGGCCACCCTGACCTATCGTCAGGGGCAGCTTTACCTTTATGCCGTCACACTGACTGAACAGCCCATCTACCGGCTGACCCGCCTGTTTTGCTGGCTGTTCTGCTTTGCGGCAGCCGATGCCCTGCTCTGGCTGCTGTTTGCCCGGACAGGGGAGAGAGGCGCTGCCCACCGCCGGGCGCTCCGCTTGCCGCTGTGTCTGCTGGGCATCACGGTCTTAGCCTGTCTGCCGCTGTTCAGCAATTATCTTTATGTCGGCCACGATCTGGACTACCATCTGCAGCGCATCACCGCTATGGCAGCCGAGCTTTCCTACGGGCAGTTTCCGGTACGCCTGACTACCACCACCCTGAACGGTTACGGCTATGCAAACCCTCTTTGCTATTGTGAGCTGTTTCTGCTTCTGCCTGCACTGCTGTACAATCTGTGGCTGCCGCTGCGCACCTGCTATCAGATATACATCTTTGCAGTCACACTCGCCACCTGCCTGATCGCTTATTTCAGCTTTGGCCGCATTACCGAGAGCCGCCGTCTTGGGCTGTTGGGGGCAATGCTCTACACACTCTCCTGCTATCGGCTTGTCTGCGTCTACACCCGCGCTGCTGTGGGCGAGTTCACCGCCATGGCGTTCTTCCCGCTGGTGCTGCTCGGCCTGTACGGCATCTATACGAAGGATAAGCCCCGCTTTGCGGACTGGCTGCCTATGTCGCTGGGCATGGCCGCCATGGTGCAAAGCCATCTGCTCTCCTGCGAGCTGACGGCACTGCTGCTGGCCGTCTTTTGCCTGCTGCACCTGCGGGACACCCTATCCCCCACACGGCTGCTGGCCTGGATCAAAGCAGCGCTGCTCGCAGCAGGGCTGAGCGCATGGTATCTTGTACCGTTTTTTATCTCTGGTGCAAGCATCCCATTCATGGTCAACGGATCTTTCATCGGAAAGATCCAGTCGCAGGGGCTGTATATAATGCAGCTGCTCAGCCCGTTCGGCACCGGGTTTGGCGGCACAAGCAGCGGCACAAGCACGGATATGACGCTTTCCCTCGGCCTTCCGCTGATTTTGGGCCTTGCACTGGTCTGCTATTGCCTGCTTACCCAGCACAGTGAAAAGGACCGCTATTTCAGCATTCTGTACACAGCAGCCGGCTTTTTTGTTTTTACGGTTTTCCTGTCGCTGCATATCTTCCCTTGGGATTATGTGCAATCGGCGCTGGGACGCACGGCAGGCAAACTGGCCGGGATGTTCCAGTATCCGTGGCGCTTTCTTTCTCTGGCCACGGTACTGCTCTGTCTGGCAACGCTCATTGCCATCCGTCTGCTGGCGGAGCAGCATCAGGCCCTTGGCAGGGCTGCAGCCGTTGTGCTGGCAGTTTCTGCCCTGCTGATGACCGGCGTACTGCAGACCCAGATACTGACTGAACAGGGCGAGGTTCCCCGCAATGTCTATTCCGTGGCTGATCCTTCCGTAACGGTTGCCATTGGCGAGTACATAATCGACGGTACCAGCGCCTATGAAACGATCTGGGCGCAGCCCAAGCCCGGCAGCGATGCGCTGCATCTTGTCCGCTATGAAAAGCAGCGCGGCGTTGCCTGCCTGACTGTACAGAACGAGGGAGCCGAAGCCGCCATCTCGCTGCCCATCTTTAACTACGGCAACTACTATGCCGCCGATGAAAACGGTCAGCCCTTTTCCATCACCAGCGGCGAGAATGAACGCATTGTGCTGACGATTCCCGCGGGCTACACCGGCACGATCCGTGTCTGGTATCATGCGCCCGATTACTGGCGCAGCTTTGAGGCGATCTCCGCCGCCAGTCTGCTGGGGCTTATCGGCTATGCCGTGCTTGCCCGCCGCAAGCGCCGCGCCGCCGCCACCGTTTAAACGAGGTTTTACCTATGCCCAATCGCATCAATTATCAGCTCGAAATGGAAAAGGTCCTGCGCACGCTGGACGGCGCGCGGCCGCGGCTGCTGCTGCATGCCTGCTGCGCGCCCTGCTCAAGCGCTACGCTTGAGCGGCTGGCTGCCTATTTCGACATCACCGTCCTGTACTACAACCCCAACATCTACCCGCCGCAGGAGTATCACCGCCGCGAGGCCGAACTGGAGCGCTTTGTAGAGCAGGCGGGGTATCACTATCCCGTCATTGAGCTGCCCTACGACCCGCAGGAATTTTACACCGCCGTCAAGGGGCTGGAAAACGAGCCGGAAAAGGGCGCACGCTGCACCGTTTGTTATCGGCTGCGGCTGGAGCAGGCCGCCCGCTATGCCGCTGCGCACGGCTTTGACTGGTACTGCACAACGCTCTCGATCTCCCCGATGAAGGACCCCGTACGGCTCAACGACCTCGGCACGGCGCTGGGGCAGCAGTACGGCGTTGCCTATCTGCCGAGCGAATTCCGCAAAAAGGACGGCTACAAGCGAAGCCTGCAGCTGAGCGCCGAATACGGCCTTTACCGCCAGGATTACTGCGGCTGTGTTTTCAGCAAGCAGGAGCGGGAAGCGCAGGCACACACATTGTAAGAGGCATCCCCCCACAGGCTTACTCAGGAGATTGTTATGACATTTTATCAGGTTGCTTTTCTCTTTTTCACCTACTCGTTCCTCGGCTGGGTGGGGGAGGTCGTCTTTACGGCGGCCGTCCGCCGCAAGTATCAGGATCGCGGCGTGCTGAGCGGCCCGCTCTGCATCCTGTACGGCATCGGCGCGTTGGTCATCACCTTTGCGCTGCGCGACATCCGGGACGGCTGGTTCTTCCTGCTGGTATTCAGCGCCGTCTACGCCACCGTCATTGAGTGGATCGGCGGCCACATCCTTGAATACACCTCCCACACCCGCTGGTGGGATTACAGCACCCTGCCCTTCAATCTGGACGGTTACATTTGTTTGGGCGCATCCCTCACATGGGGTGTGCTGGGTGTCATCATGCTCAAGTGGGGCAATCCGCTGCTGCTGGCGCTGTACAGCCTCGTGCCGCAGGGCGTATGGGTCGTGGTGCTGTGGGCATCGCTCATCCTGCTGGGCATTGACCTCATCGGCACGCTGCTGGCCATGGCGGGCCTGCGCTACCGGTGGCCCGCCGCCGAGGCCATCGAGAACCGTCTTGCCAATCTGACCGTCCGGGGCGGCATGTGGATTCTTGACCGGGTGGAGCGCCGCATGGCCAAGACCCACCCGGCACTGACCTTTGTCCGCCCTAAACGGGCGCAGACCGGCGCCTTTGCCGCCGGGTGCAGCCCGTACAAGATTGTGCTGCTGTTTTTCATCGGTGCGTTTCTCGGTGACATCACCGAGACGATCTTCTGCCGCGTTGTGGGCGGCGAATGGATGAGCCGTTCCAGCGTTGTGTGGGGGCCTTTCTCCATCGTATGGGGCCTTGCCATCGCGCTGGTCACCCAGCTGCTCTACCGCTACAAGGACAAGTCCGCCAGTTGGCTTTTCGTGACCGGCACACTGCTGGGCGGTGCGTATGAGTATCTGTGCAGCGTCTTTACCGAGGTCGTTTTCGGCGCGGTGTTCTGGGACTACAGCGCCATCCCGTTCAATCTGGGCGGCCGTATCAATCTTCTCTACTGCTTTTTCTGGGGCTTTGCGGCGGTGGCGTGGTTCAAGCTGCTCTACCCGCCCATCTCGGCCCTGATCGAAAAGCTCCCCCCGCGCGGCGGCCGGGTGCTGACCTGGGCTCTCTGCCTCTTTATGGCGGCGGATATGCTCGTCAGCTCGGCGGCGCTCATCCGCTACAATGACCGCCTGCGCGGTGTACCTGCGCAGGGGGCCGTGGCCGAGTATCTGGATGCGCACTACGACAACGATCGCATGTATAAGGTATACCCGAAGGCTGTACATACCGGCTGACCCCCGCCGCCCCACGCTTTCCGGGGCAGTACGGCGCTCTGACTGAAAATCCTTTGTATATTCCCCACAAATGTGCTATACTAATTTTGTAAGTGTTGTATAAGACAAGGAGGCGACTGACTGTGACGCGTGCCGATGCCATTGAATGTTACCAGAAAGCCCTGCGGATGGGCCAGCGCGATTACCGTGAGAAGATGATCGCCGGGCAATCGCCGTTTTTGCCGGTGCTGGACGACATCCTGCAGAATGTCCCGGTGGAAAACCAACTCCCGCTCGGGCAGGTGGACATCCCGCTCAACCTGATGGTCGGTACCAAAACAGCCGGGCGGACGGCGGCCTTTGCGTCCAACTTCATGCCGCTGCTTGAGCAGAGTACCGAGTTTGCGGCAAAGTGGATCAGCCTGTGCATTGCCCATGTGGACGAGGGCATCCGCGACCCCATCCGCTGCTATGAGTATATGGGCCGCTTCTATGTGCAGGAGGGCAACAAGCGCGTCAGTGTGCTGAAATACTTTGACGCGACCAGCATTCTGGGCAATGTCATCCGCATCGTGCCGCGGTACAGCGAGGACCCCACCGTCCAGATGTACTACGAGTTCATGCACTATTACCCCATCACCCAGACCTATCTGTTGACCTTTACCAAGCCCGGCAGCTATGCCCGCCTGCAGAAGATCCTCGGCAAGGGGCCTGATGAAAAGTGGAGCGATGAGGACCGCACCGAGATCATGTCGCTCTACAACTGGGTCGAGAAGGCGTTTCTGGCCCACCGCGGCGCCAGACTCAGCGTCACGGCGGGCGATGTACTGCTGCTTTTGCTGCGCGTCTACACCATGAAGGAGCTGGCCGATTCCAGCCCGAGCGAGCTGAGCGAAAAGCTGGATGCCCTGTGGGACGATGTGCTGGCCCTGCAGAAGGATGATCCCGTGCAGGTCAGCGACAAGCCCGCCGAGCCGAAGCAGGCCGGTCTGCTGGACCGCATCCTGCCCGGCAAACGCACCGCCCCCACCCACCTGAAGGTTGCCTTTGTGCATGAGCGCACCCCGGGGACCAGCTCCTGGACGAGCCAGCACGAGTTCGGCCGCACCCAGCTGGACACCGTGTTTGAGGGGCAGGTCGAGACGGTTGCCTACTTCAACGCCGTCCCCGGCGAAAATGCCGATGCACTGGTCGAGCAGGCCATCACCGACGGCGCCGATGTTGTCTTTACCACCAGCCCCAAGCTGGTGGGCGCGTCCTTACGCGCCGCCGTCAAGCACCCGCAGGTGCGGATTCTGAACTGCTCGATGGAGATGCCCTACGCGAGCATCCGTACCTACTACACCCGCGTGTATGAGGCCAAGTTCATCACCGGCGCCATCGCCGGTGCCATGGCAGCGGGGGACCGCATCGGCTATGTGGCGGACTATCCCAGCTACGGCGTGCCCGCCAACATCAACGCCTTTGCGCTGGGGGCACGCATGGCGAATCCCCGCGCCCGGATCGAGCTGCTGTGGACCTGCCTGCCCGACCAGACTGACCCGCTGCACACCTTCACCCAGAAGGGGATCTCCGTTATCTCGGGCCGCGATGCGCCTACACCCAACCGCCCCCAGCGGGAGTTCGGCACCTTTTTGGTCGGGCCCGGCGGCGTGCTGCAGGATCTGGCCACCCCGTTCTGGCACTGGGGCCAGTTCTATGAAAATGTCATCCGCACCGTTCTCAACGGCGGCTGGGTGCGGGATAAGTCCGGCACCGATGGCCGCGCCGTCAACTACTGGTGGGGCATGAACAGCGGCGTCATGGATGTGCTGCTCAGCCGTGAGCTGCCGCCCGATGTCACCCATCTGGCGCAGATTCTGCGCAACGGCGTGACCTCCGGCATGATCGACCCGTTCCACTGCCGCATCACAGCGCAGGACGGCAGCGTCAAGAACAGCGGCCGCCACAGCCTTGACCTTGAGCAGATCGCCCACATGGACTATCTTTGCGATGCCGTGGACGGGCATATCCCCGAATATGACGAGCTGGCCGAGGTATCGAAGCCGATGTACCGGATGCAGGGTATTCACCGCGACCTTCTCCCCGTTGAGAAGGAGGCAGAGCTGTGAGGATCTTAGCCATCTCCGATGAGGAGTGCAAAGCCCTGTGGGACTATTTCACCCCGGACAAGCTTGCGGGTGTTGATCTGATCATCGCCTGCGGCGACCTGAACCGCCATTATCTGGAATATCTGGCAACGATGGCCCCCATGCCGGTGCTGTATGTCCACGGCAACCATGATGAAAGCTATGACCTGCGCCCGCCGCAGGGCGTCCTCTGCATTGACGATGATGTCTATGTTCACAACGGGCTGCGCATCGCGGGGCTGGGCGGCTGCTGCCGCTACCGCACCGGTGCATGGCAGTTTACCGAGGCCGAGATGAAAAAGCGGGTCAACCGCCTGCGCGGCAAGATCGACCGCCACGGCGGGCTTGATATTCTTGTGACCCATGCGCCGATGCACGGCTACGGCGATCTGACCGATTTGCCGCACCGCGGGTTTACGGCGTTTTCGGCCCTGCTGGACCGCTACCACCCACAGCTGATGCTGCACGGACATATCCACCTGAGCTACGGCGCTTCCATCCCGCGTGAGCAGCAGTACGGCGCGACCCGCATCGTGAACTGCTATGAGCGCGTCTATCTCGATGCCGAGCCGCCCACCGTCAAGCCCCGCCACCGTCTGTTTGCGGGGCTGCTGGGCAAATAGCTGTATGCCATCGCAGGGCGCCTTCTATCTGCGCCCGCCAATGCTCGGCTGCCGCGCGGGCAGATACGGAGCCCGCCCTTACATTGAAATGTCGTCTGATAAGGAGACACTTACCTATGACTAAAATCGCAGTATTCGGTGCAGGCACCTGGGGCATCGCGCTCGCGCGTCTGCTGGCCGTCCATGGCAAGGATGTCACGGTATGGAGCGCCATCCCCGCCGAGCTGAAAGCCCTCAGCACCACCCACCGCCACCCCAACCTGCCCGGCATGGAGCTGCCTGCCGCAATGCACTTTACCGCCGACATTGCCGAGGCCTGCACCGGCCGCGATGTCCTGCTGTTTGCCGTGCCGTCCCCCTTTGTGCGCGCCACTGCCAAAAAGGCTGCGCCGCACATTCCCGATGGTCAGCTGATTGTGGATGTGGCCAAGGGCGTTGAGGACAAGACCCTGCTGACGATGAGTGAGATCATTGAGGATGAACTTGCCAAGGCCGGCCGCAAGGCGCGGGTCGTGGCACTGTCCGGCCCCACCCATGCCGAGGAGGTTGCCCGCGATATGCCCACTGCCATCGTGGCCGCCTGCGCTGAGGAGGAGGCCGCCAAAACCGTCCAGAAAATCTTCAACACACCGACCTTCCGCGTCTATACCAACGATGACCGCCGCGGCACCGAGCTGGGCGGCGCGATCAAAAATGTCATCGCACTGGCCGTGGGCATTGCCCTCGGCCTTGGCTACGGTGACAACGCCAAGGCCGCACTTATCACCCGCGGCAACGCCGAGTTGGCCCGCCTCGGGGCCGCCATGGGCTGCAAGCCCGAGACCTTTGCTGGCCTGTCCGGCATGGGTGATCTGATCGTCACCTGCACCAGTATGCACAGCCGCAACCTGCACGCCGGTATGCTCATCGGCCGCGGCAAATCCGTGGAGCAGGCCAAAACCGAGGTCGGTCAGGTGGTCGAGGGCATCAACGCACTGCCCGCCGCCTGCCGCCTTGCCAGACAATACAAGGTCGAGATGCCCATCGTGCAGGCGGTGGAGGCCATCCTTGACGGCAAGCTTGAGGCCCGCAGCGCCCTGATGTCCCTGATGGGCCGCAGCCTGAAGCGGGAGTGAGAGGTTCTGCATGGCTGACATCAAGGCTGCCTTTTTCGATATTGACGGCACGCTGCTGCCCCGGCTGCATCGCCGTGCGGTGGAGCCCGGACTTCTGCGATGGCGGCAACGCCTGCGATGCCGCCAAGCAGGCCGCGGATTATGTCACGGATGATATTATGAAAGACGGCCTGTCAAAGGCGTTGGAGCATTTTGGACTGATATAAAAAGAGCCTTCCCCCAAGGGGGAAGGTGGCCGAAGGCCGGATGAGGGGCGAGCTTGCCATTGCACCCCCTGCATGGGATATTGCGGCAAACGCGCCCCTCATCAGCCCGCTTCGCGGGCAGCTTCCCCCAAGGGGGGAAGCCTTTTTTATTTTCACCGATTTTTCTTCATAAATGCCTTGACCGCAATCACCAGCGCGGCGTACAGCACACCCGCGATGGCCCAGATAAACCAGCTGTACTGCGGCTGACCATTGCCGTACGGGCCGAAGGTGTACCACAGGAAGATGGCGACCACCACCAGCCAGTAGGCGGCAGTCAGCGCGTTTATGCGGCTTTTGATGGCTTTGTTTGGGCGGGTGTAGTCGCCCTCCTCCAACAGCTGATCCATGGCGTCCTGCACCGTGCCCACCCGCACAAAGGCGTAGACGCCGCAGGCCACCAAAACCAGCACCAAGCAGATGGACGCCGACACCAAAAACGATGCACCAGCCATCATGGCGGCAAACATCGGCACCGCCGACAAAACGCAGAGCACCGTGCCGATGATGTTGGCCTTGTCGTACTGCGGCGCAAAGGCATCGCGGCGCTCCTTCGCCAGACCGGTGACGCCGTACTCGGTCTCAATGGCCTGCTCTTGCAAAAATTCATACGCCCGCACCGACGCACTGCACTGCATGAAGATAGCCACCGCCGCGGCGATGATGACCAGCAGCGCAATGATGCCGATGCCACCCGCCAAGTCATCCCGGATGCCGAACAGGCCGGCCTCTCTCAGCGTCCCCAGTGCCAGCAGCGGAATGGGGCTGATGATGCAGAGCGCCGTTGCCAGCGCCAGCTTCGGCGCGTTGGCCTGCGTCTTGGCAAGGTAGTCGTTCGCCTGTGCCAGCGTCACGCGGGGCAGGGGAGAGACCTCATCGTCGGGCGTGTACTCCGGCTCGCTCTGGTCGTCTTTTAATAGGTAGTCGGTCGTCACGCCGAACAGACGGCTCATCTGCAAAATTTTGTCGATGTCGGGCACGGACTGCGCGCCCTCCCACTTGGAAACGGATTGGCGGGTCACGCCCAGCTGTTCGGCCAGCTCCTCCTGCGACCAGCCCGCCTTCTTGCGCAGAGTGATAAGTTTGTCTGCAAAGATCATTTGGGTGTACCTCCTTCAATTTCCTTGCCCTTATCCTACCAGAATCCCCGGTTGCACACCATAAATCGGCCCCGTCAATCTGTCAACCGGCGGTTGCATCGGCGGGCAGACGCCAGTCGATTTCCGCTGCACCGTTGTTTTTCAAAAACTCGTTTACCTTGCCGAACGGTGCCGAGCCGAAGAACCCCCGGTAGGCCGACAGCGGGCTTGGGTGGGCGGATTCCAGCACCAATACGGGGCGGCGCGCGGCGGCCCCGGTAAAGATCGGTGCGTATTTCTGCGCAGGCTTGCCCCACAGCACAGCGGCCAGCGGGCCGGTGCCCTGCGCTGCTGCATAGTCCAGCGCGGCGCGGGTAAAGGTCTCCCAGCCGCGGCCCGCATGGGCGAAGGCCGCGCCCTGCTCCACCGTCAGCACGGTGTTCAGCAGCAGCACGCCCTGCCGCGCCCACGGCGTCAGGTCGGTATGCGCGGTACTGCCGGGGCCGAACTCTGTGTCCAGCTCCTTAAAAATGTTGCGCAGACTCGGCGGAGCCTTGCAGCCGTCCGGCACCGAGAAGCTCAGCCCCATGGCCTGCCCCGGCTCATGGTAGGGGTCCTGCCCCAGAATGACCGCCCGCACCGCCGCAGCCGGGCAGGCGCGGAACGCCGCAAAGATATTTCCCGGTGCGGGGTAGACGGTCCTTTCCACCGCCGCAGCCGTCACAAAGGCGTCCAACTCGGCAAAGTACGGCTTTGCGCGCTCCTGCGCAAAAAACGGCTGCCAGTCGGTGGCGGATAATTTGTCGAGTTCGGCGGTTAAAAGCATAGTGAATCTCCTCGGTAGCTTTGTAGGGGCCGGGCATGCCCGGCCCGCGCGTGTAAAACAGGCGGTCGTTCACGGGAAAGTTGCGGGCCGCACATGTGCGGCCCCTACATAGGTGCCCTTACACATTTTTCACAAGTATATCACACCCCCGCAGGGGTTGCAATAGCGGCAAAAATGCGGTATAATAACATTTATGCTGCGGCGTTCTGCCGCGCCTAAAGTATATCAAAGGGGAGAACCATTTATGCGTTCCATCAAAACCAAATTGTTCAGCCTTGCCATGGCTGTTTCCATGGTGCTGGCGCTGGCGGGCTGCGCCATGTCCACGCCGTCCACCGTCGGCTCCATCGGCGGGGTCGAGATCCCGGCCGGTATTTACCTGCTGGCCCAGTATAACTCCTACAACACCGCGTCCGGTCTGGCCAAGCTTGCGACCGGTGAGACGGCCTCCGATGTCAAGGCCGTGCTGAAGGCCACCTGCACCGGTACCATCAACGGCGAGGAGGTCACCGCCCCGGGCAGCGAGTATGTTGCCCAGCTGACCACCCGCGCCATTGAGTACTACGCCGCCGTGGAAAAGCAGTTTGCCGAGCAGAATGGCGTTCTGGATGACGCCGCCACTGCCGAGGCCGCCAACACCGCCGACAGCCTGTGGGGCACCAACGGCGACCTGTACACAGCCAACGGCATCTCCAAGGCTACTGTGGAGACCTACCTGCTCAACGCCCAGAAGGCCAAGGCCCTGCTGAAGATGACCTACGGCCCCGAGGGCACGGCCCCTGTTACCGAAGCCGAGTACACCGATTATGTGAACAACGACTGCTACTACATTGAGGCCGTGCAGTTCCCGCTCGTCAATTACAGCAGCTACACGATGGCCGATGACACCCAGAAGGCCTCCATCATAGCTACCGCCGAAAGCTGCATGGAGGAGCTGAGCCGGACTGCCACCGCAGAGACGGCTTCCGGCAGCGCCCTGTATACTGCAGCCATGACCTATGTGCCGCAGGCGATGGCCGCCATGGGCAGTGAGATGAACGCCTCGCAGGCCGTCTACTACGCCGCAAGCCAGCTTTACACCCCCGATGACCTGAGCAGCTACGGCAGCGATGAATACAACAATCTGACCGACCCGCTGGACGCGGCCGGGCTGAACCACTGGACTACGATCGATCTGGGCACCACGATTCTGGTTGCCCGCCGGATCGACCCGTTCAAGACCTACACCGTGGACGAGCTGGACAGCATGTATGACCTGCTGACCGATATGAAGTCTACCGCCATTCAGGATGAGCTGTACGCCGCCGGTGCCGCGCTGGAGCATGATCTGAACAGCGCCGCGCTGAATACCTACAGCGCCTCCAAGATCAAAAAGAACGCCTGAGCTTAAAAAGTTCAGCCGGGAGCAGCATTGTTTGCTCCCGGTTTTTTTGTTAATGAAAAGAGGTTTGTACCATGACGAAAAACAAATCCCTGAATTTCCTGCTGCAGACACTCGGCTGCCTGATCTCCGCAGCAGGCATCTACAGCTTTGCCGTTGCGGCCGGTATCCCTGTCACCGGTGTTGCGGGCATCAGCGCCATCCTGTACCGCCTGTTCGGCGTGCCGATGGGCCTGAGCAATGTGCTGATCAACATTCCCATCATCCTGTGTACCTACAAGCTGCTCGGACGCACCTTCTTCCTGCGCAGCGTCTACTGCATGGCGCTCTTTGCTATTTCCACCGACTATATACTGCCGCTGCTGCCGGTCTATCAGGGTGACCGCCTGCTGGCCACGATCTGCGCCGGCGTGGTCGGCGGCATCGGCGATGCACTGATCTACATGAACAACTCCAGCACAGGCGGCCTCGACTTCATCACAATGGCTATCAAGGCCCGCCACCCGCATCTGGCGTTCGGCAACCTCACCTTTGCGGCGGCGCTGGCCGTCATCTTCCTCTCCGGTGCCGTGTTCCGCGATGTGGACTCCATCATCTACGGTATCATGTTCAATTTCCTTGTTTCCACCGTCATCAACAAGATGATGTTCGGCTTCACCTCCTCGATGCTGGCCATGATCATCACCACGGACGGTGCCGCCGCCTGTGCCGAGATTGACCGGGTAGCCGACCGCGGCGCCACGATCCTGCAGGGGCGCGGCGGTTACGGCGGCCACCCGAGGGATGTCGTGCTCTGCGCCTGCTCCAACAAGCAGCTCTATGAGATCGAGCATGCCATGCAGGCCCTCGACCCGGGCTGCTTCATCATCATGCTTCAATCCAACGAGGTCCACGGCGAAGGCTTCCGCCAGCTGGAGCTGGGAAAGAACGAGAACAGGACCGAGTAATTTCAGCGAAAACGCATTTGTTTTCGCCGCAGGGAAGGGATTTATCCTGCACGGCCCGCGAGGCATCAGGAACACCCACTATATAAACAAACCGCGCCGCCCCCGGCAACAGTGTCGGGGGCGGCGCGGTTTTGTATTGCGGTATTAGTAATTCTTGGCTTCTTCCTCGCCGGTCATGACGCGGAGAGCGCCCTGGCAGAGGGCGAGCAGCTCGTCCTCACCGGGGTAGGTGGTGACGGGTGCGATCCAGCCGAGGTAGTCGGTCAGGGTCTGGGGCGTGTACGGGTTGTAGGCAATGCCGCCGGTCAGGATGATCTGGTCAACCTTGCCGTGCAGCACGGCAGCCATAGCGCCGGCGTCCTTGGCGATCTGGTAGAAGAATGCATCCCACACCTGCTTGGCCAGTGCATCACCGGACTCGGCCATCTTGCCGACCTCACGGGCATCGTTGGTGTGCAGGTAGCCGTTGAAGCCGCCGTTGCCGCAGATCTTCTTGTAGACCTCCTGCTGGGTGTAGTTGCCGCTGAAGCACATCTTGACCAGATCACCGACAGGCACGGTGCCGCTGCGCTCGGGGCTGAAGCAGCCCTCGCCGTCGAGAATGTTGTTGACATCCACGACCTTGCCGTGGTCATGGGCGCCGACCGAGACACCGCCGCCCATGTGGATGACGATGAGGTTCAGCTCCTCATAGCGCTTGCCGTTCTCCTTGGCAAAGCGGCGGGCAACGGCCTTCTGGTTCAGCGCATGGAAGATGGAGCGGCGGGGCAGCTCCGGCATACCGGAAATGCGCGCCTTATCGGTCAATTCATCAACAACCACAGGGTCAACGATGTAGCTGGGCACGCCCAGCGCCTCGCCGATCTCGCGGGCAAGGATGCCGCCCAGATTGGAGGCGTGCTGCCCCTGAACACCGGCTTTCAGGTCAGCGAGCAGCGCATCGCTGACGGCATAGGTGCCGCCCGGAATGGGCTTGAGCAGACCGCCGCGGCCGACAATGACATTCAGCGTCTTGGGGTCGCAGTTCTTTTCCTTCAGGAAGTCGAGAATGATCTCCTTGCGGAAATCCTTCTGATCAATAACGCTGGCATACTTGGCGATCTCCTCGGTAGGGTGACGCAGCGTTTCTTCAAACAGCAGGGTCTCATCCTCAAACACACCGACCTTGGTGGAGGTGGAGCCGGGATTGATGACCAGAGTTTTGATGGACATGATAAATGTCTCCTTTTTTTACATTCTTTGGCTTCCCCCAAGGGGGAAGCTGCCGCCCGCAGGCGGCTGATGAGGGGCAGCCTTGCTGTGATTACCCGCCAATGGATGGTTGCCGCAAACTCGCCCCTCATCCGGCCTTCGGCCACCTTCCCCCGAGGGGGAAGGCATTTTTTACTGGTTCAGCCCGGCGGCGACAACGGCGGCCAGCGCGATGGAGTTGACCTTCGTCTGGAAGGAGTCGCTGCGGCTGGTCAGGATGGCGGGCACCTTGGTGCCGGTCAGGATGCAGCCGTTCTTGCAGTCGGCGGTGTGAACAAGCGTCTTGTAGACGAGGTTGCCTGCCTGAATGTCGGGGAAGAGCAGGATGTCTGCATGGCCGGCGGCCGGGCGGTCCTGAGCGCCCTTATGGTGGGCAGCCTCGGGGTCGATGGCAATGTCCATGGACAGGGGGCCGTCCACCACACAACCGGTGATTTTGCCCTCCTCATTCATCTTGCGCAGCTCCTCGGCATCCACGGTGCAGGGCATCTTGGGGTTGACGACCTCAACGGCGGCCAGCGGGGCAACCTTGGGGCAGGCAACGCCGCAGGCATGGGCCACGGCAACGGTATTCTCGATGATATGTACTTTATCTTCCAGCGTCGGGTAGGTCATAAAGGCAACATCGGTCAGGAAAAGCAGCTGCTCGATGCCCTTGACCTCAAAGACAGCCACATGGGACAGGGTGTTGCCGGTGCGCAGGCCGACCTCCTTGTCCAGCACGCTCTTCAGGAAGGTCTTGGTGTCCAGCAGGCCCTTCATGTACATATTGGCCACACCGTCATGCGCCAGCTTGACAGCCTTCAGCGAGGCCTGCACCTTGTCGGGCTCGTTGATGATCTCATAGTCGGAAAGGTCGATGTTCAGCTCTGCCGCGATCTTGCGAATGGCAGCCTCGTCACCCACCAGAATGGCATCGGCAATGCCCTGCTTATGGGCGGCGTCAACAGCCTCCAGAACCGCATCGTCCTCGGCGGCGGCGACAGCCAGCTTCTGCTTGCCGCAGGTTTTAACTTTCGCGATCAGGTCCTCAAAATTCATCTTACAGCACCTCGTTTTTTTCAGTCAGGGCGGGGCAGCCTCAAAAAAGCCCCGTATGTTAAAATAATAACACTTTATGCGCCGTGGGTCAAGAGGGGGAAGGGGAGCAGCATGTCAAAAAATAATTTTTCTGTTTGGCGTGCGGTGCCTATTAAATAGGTAGGGAGCCGCCCGATTTTGCAGAAAGCTGACCGATTTTTAACAAATTTGGCATTGACAAAACCTTAACAAGATGGTAAAACTATAGTAGCGGTTCGGTACGCGCACCGCTGCGGCACCATGCCGCCGTACTTCTGACCCAAAGGATACCGTCCCAAAGAGCCAGCGTCGGCGCCGGTGCCTAGCTTTACCCCTAAAGTTGTTTAATTTTTAACAGGTAAGGCGTTATTCCAAACCGAAAGGTTCACACATTCATGCCAACCATTGCCATGTATCCCGGCAGCTTCGATCCCGTCACCAACGGGCATCTCGATATTATCAAGCGCTCCAGCCGTATGTTTGACAAGGTGATCGTTGCGGTACTCGTCAACAGTGCCAAGACACCTCTCTTCACGGTCGAGGAGCGCGTTGCCATGCTGCGGGAGGCCTGCAAGAATATCCCGAATGTCGAGATCGACTCCTTCAACGGTCTGACTGTCAGTTTTGCCAAGCAGAAGGGCGCCACCGTCATGGTGCGCGGCCTGCGTGCGGTCACAGACTTTGAGAATGAGATTCAGCTTGCCCACACCAACTACGCCATGATGCCCGAGATCGAGACGGTCTTTCTGGCGACCGCCATCAAGTGGAGCTACCTGTCGTCCACCATCGTGCGGGAGGCTGCCCACTACGGACAGGATGTTTCCCGCTTTGTACCCCGCAATGTTGAGAAAGCCCTCATCGCCAAGCGGGTGGCAGGGGAGTTATAACGCATTCACGCCGTGCGCCTTGCCGGCTTGAAGATAAAAAGTTACTCAATAGTCCATCCAAAGAGAAGTATTTTTAGGAGGCTACTTATGAAAAAGATCGTCATCGCCAGCGCCTGCCGTACTGCCATTGGCAAGTTCGGCGGCACCCTCGCCAATGTCCCCGCCGCTGAGCTGGGCTCCATCGTCATCAAAGAGGCGTTGGATCGCGCCCATGTCAAGCCCGAGCAGGTCGATCAGGTCTACATGGGCTGTGTCATTCAGGCCGGTCTGGGCCAGAACGTTGCCCGTCAGGCTTCCCTGAAGGCCGGTCTGCCCATCGAGGTCCCCGCTGTCACCGTCAACGTGGTCTGCGGCTCCGGTCTGAACTGCGTCAACATGGCTGCCCAGATGATCGAGGCCGGCGATGCCGACATCGTGGTTGCCGGCGGTATGGAGAACATGGACATGGCTCCGTTCGCCATGATGAAGGGCCGCTACGGCTACCGCATGGGCTACCCCATGGGCAAGAGCGAGCTGGTTGACACGATGGTCAACGACGCTCTGTGGGATGCCACCGGCTTCAATATGCACATGGGCATGACCGCCGAGAACGTCTGCACCAACGAGACCTACCAGAAGAAGTACGGCTACAACCCCATCAGCCGTGAGCAGCTGGACGAGTTTGCCTTCCATTCTCAGGAGAAGGCCGCCAAGGCTATTGCCGACGGCGCTTTCAAGGACGAGATCGTTCCCGTTGTCATCAAGGGCAAGAAGGGCGACACCGTGTTCGATACCGATGAAGGCCCCCGTCTGAGCGCACCCGAAGTGCTGGCAAAGCTGAAGCCCGCTTTCACCAAGGACGGCATCGTTACTGCTGCAAACTCCTCCGCCATCAACGACGGCGCTGCTGCTCTGGTCATCATGAGCGAGGAGAAGGCCAAGGAGCTGGGCGTTGAGCCTCTGGCCACCTGGGTTGCCGGTGCTCTGGCCGGTGTTGAACCTGAGGTCATGGGCCTCGGCCCCATCGCCGCTACCCGCAAGGTCATGGCCAAGACCGGCCTGACCGTGGACGATATGGATCTGATCGAGGCCAACGAGGCTTTTGCCGCTCAGTCTGTTGCCGTCGGCGAGGCTCTGCACTTCGACCAGAGCAAGCTGAACGTCAACGGCGGCGCTATTGCGCTGGGCCATCCCGTCGGCGCTTCCGGTGCCCGTATTCTGGTCACCCTGCTGTACGCCATGAAGCACCGCGGCGCTCATAAGGGTCTGGCTACCCTGTGCATCGGCGGCGGCATGGGCTGCGCCACCATCGTTGAGATGTAATTACCGGAGGAAATCAAAATGTCCTTTGTTACCACTGAAATTCAGGACGCTGTTGCTGTCCTGACCATTGACCGTCCGAAGGCGCTCAACGCGCTGAACCCCGAGGTTCTGGCTGACCTGAAGGCCGCTTTTGAGGCCATCGATCAGAACACCGTCCGCTGTGTCGTACTGACCGGCGCTGGCGACAAGAGCTTCGTTGCCGGTGCTGACATCGGCTCGATGTCCACTATGACCAAGGCCGAGGGCGAGGCTTTCGGCAAGCTGGGCAACGATGTGTTCCTGATGATCGAGCATTTCCCGCTGCCTGTCATCGCAGCTGTCAACGGCTTCGCGCTGGGCGGCGGCAATGAGCTGGCCATGAGCTGCGATATCCGCCTCTGCTCCGACAACGCCGTCTTCGGCCAGCCGGAAGTGGGTCTGGGCATCACCCCGGGCTTCGGCGGCACCCAGCGTCTGGCCCGTCTGGTCGGCATGGGCATGGCCAAGCAGCTGGTCTACTCTGCCCTGAACATCAAGGCAGACGAGGCCCTGCGCATCGGTCTGGTCAACGCTGTTTATACGCAGGAGGAGCTGCTGCCCGCCGCCCTCAAGCTGGCCGGCAAGATCGCCAAGAACGCCCCCATTGCTGTGCGCAACTGCAAGAAGGCTATCAACGACGGCATCAGCCTGCCCATTGAGAAGGCTGTCGAGGTCGAGGAGAAGCTGTTCGGCGATTGCTTCGAGACCCACGATCAGGTCGAGGGCATGGGCTGCTTCCTGAGCCGCGAGAAGCCGAAGCCGAAGCCGGTTTTCACGAACAACTAATTTTAGATAAATCTTAAAATCGTGCGCAGCACGCACACCGATTTTATTATCTCTTATCTTTTTATCTTATATTGGAGGTACTTACTATGAAGGTAGGCGTTATCGGTGCCGGCACTATGGGCCAGGGCATCGCAAAGGCATTCGCTCAGGTTGAGGGCTTCACCGTTGCACTGTGCGACATCAAGCAGGAGTGGGCCGAAGGCGGCAAGAACAAGATCGCCGCTGGCTATGCCAAGCTGGTTGCCAAGGGCAAGCTGGATCAGGCTGAGGTCGACCGCCGCATGGCTGCTATCACCGCTGGCCTGAAAGAGGATCTGTGCGCTGACTGCGACCTGATCGTCGAGGCTGCTTTCGAGGATATGAAGGTCAAGCAGACCACCTTTGGCGAGCTGGATAAAATTTGCAAGCCCGAGTGCGTTTTCGCTTCCAACACCTCTTCTCTATCCATCACCGAGATCGGCAAGGGTCTGAGCCGTCCTCTGGTCGGTATGCACTTCTTCAACCCCGCTGACCGCATGAAGCTCATCGAGGTCATCGCCGGTGTCAACACCCCCGTTGAGACCGTTGAGGCCATCAAGAAGATCAGCACCGAGATCGGCAAGAGCCCCGTTCAGGTCAATGAGGCTGCCGGCTTCGTTGTCAACCGCATCCTGATCCCCATGATCAACGAGGCTGCCTTCATCAAGATGGAGGGCGTTTCTGACATCGCCGGTATCGACACCGCTATGAAGCTGGGTGCCAACCATCCGATGGGCCCTCTGGAGCTGGGCGACTTCATCGGCCTGGACATCTGCCTGGCCATCATGGACGTTCTGTACAAGGAGACCGGCGACAGCAAGTACCGCGCCTGCCCGCTGATCCGCAAGATGGTTCGCGGCGGCAACCTGGGCTGCAAGACCGGCAAGGGCTTCTATGTCTACAATGCCGACCGCACCAAGACTGCCGTTGACGCCCTGTAATTAAACCAACCTACGCGCCTGGCGCAGTATATGACCGCGCCGGGCTGCGTTTGTTTGAGTATATGGAGGTTTATCAAATGGATTTTACTCTGTCTAAACAGCAGCAAATGGTCCAGAAGATGTACAAGGAGTTTGCTGAAAACGAAGTCAAGCCCCTCGCTAAGAAGGTCGATGCCGAGGAGTACTTCCCCAAGGAGACCGTCGAGAAGATGGCTAAGCTGGGCATGATGGGCATCTACTTCCCGAAGTCTGTCGGCGGCGCCGGCGGCGACGTGCTGTCCTATGTCATGGCGGTTGAGGAAATGTCCAAGGTTTGCGGCACGACCGGTGTTATCCTGTCTGCCCACACCTCTCTGTGCGCGGCGCCTATCTACGAGAACGGCACCCCCGCCCAGAAGGAAAAGTACCTGCCCAAGCTGTGCAGCGGCGAGTGGATCGGCGCTTTCGGCCTGACCGAGCCCGGTGCCGGTACCGACGCTCAGGGCCAGCAGACCTTCGCCGTCGATGAGGGTGACCACTGGAAGCTGAACGGCTCCAAGATCTTCATCACCAACGCCGGTTTTGCCGATGTGTTCATCATCATCGCCGTCACCGGTTTTGTCACCGACAAGCGCGGCCGCAAGCAGAAGGAAATCAGCGCCTTCATCGTTGAGCGCACCGATCCCGGTTTCAAGGTCGGCAAGCCCGAGGACAAGATGGGCATTCGCGGTTCTTCCACCTGCGAGCTGATCATGGAAGACTGCATCATCCCGAAGGATCGCCTGCTGGGCGTGAAGGGCAAGGGCTTCCAGCTGGCCATGGCTACGCTGGACGGCGGCCGTATCGGCATCGCTTCTCAGGCTCTGGGCATTGCCGAGGGCGCCATCGATGAGACTGTCGCCTATGTCAAGGAGCGCAAGCAGTTTGGCCGCTCCATCGCACAGTTCCAGAACACCCAGTTTGAGCTGGCCGAGATGAAGGCCCGCGTTGACGCCGCCAAGTATCTGGTCTATGCAGCTGCCCAGAAGAAGCAGGCTGCCATGGACGGCCAGAAGGTCCGCTACAGCGTTGAGGCTGCCGAGGCCAAGCTGATCGCCGCCCGCACCGCCAGCGATGTCACCCGCCGCTGCCTGCAGCTGTTCGGCGGCTACGGCTACACCCGCGATTACCCCATTGAGCGCATGATGCGTGATGCCAAGATCACCGAGATCTACGAGGGCACCAGCGAAGTGCAGATGATGGTTATCAGCGGTGCGCTGCTGAAGTAAGGAGGACAGACGTAATGAAAGCAATCGTTTGTGTCAAACAGGTTCCCGATACGCAGGGCAAGGTCGCTGTCAAGGCTGACGGCACGATGGACCGCTCCGCTATGGCTACCATTACCAACCCCGATGACCTCAACGCCGTTGAGGCCGCCCTGCAGCTGAAGGACGAGACCGGCTGCGAGGTCGTTGTTGTCACCATGGGCCCGCCGCCGGCCGAGGGCATGCTGCGTGAGCTGATGGCCCGCGGCGCTGACCGCGGCGTGCTGGTTTCCGGCCGCGAGTTCGGCGGCTCCGATACCTTCGCCACCTCTCAGATTCTGGCTGCTGCCGTCAACAAGATCGGCGTCGGCCCCGAGGATATCGTTTTCTGCGGCCGTCAGGCTATCGACGGCGACACCGCACAGGTCGGCCCCCAGATTGCTGAAAAGCTGCATCTGCCTCAGGTCACCTATGTCACCGAAATCAAGAAGGACGGCAACGCCCTGACCGTCAAGCGTCAGCTTGAGGACGGCTACATGGAGCTGAAGGTCCAGACTCCCTGCCTGCTGACCTGCATCAAGGAGCTGAACACCCCCCGTTACATGAACATCTCCGGCATCTTCGAGTGCTATGACAAGCCCCTCGAGGTCTACGACTACAACGCTCTGAAGGACGACCCGCTCATCGAGACCGATACCATCGGCCTGAAGGGCTCCCCGACGAACGTCTACAAGTCCTTTGCTCCTCCGGTCAAGGGCGCCGGCATGAAGGTCGAGGACGCTGCCCAGCTGGTCGGCATCCTGAACGACAAGCACCTGATTTGAGGAAGGAGAAACGAACAATGGCTGAATTCAATGCAATGGACACCGCCGCCTTCAAGGGCGTGTGGGTATTCTGCGAGCAGCGTGAAGGTCAGATCCAGACCATCAGCTATCAGCTGCTGAGCGAAGGCCGCAAGCTGGCCAACGACCTGGGCGTTGAGCTTTGCGGCGTTGTTATGGGCAGCGAGCTGAACGAGGACTATGTCAAGGCGCTGGGCGGCTACGGTGCCGACCGCGTTTACAACATCGACAGCCCCCTGCTGAAGGACTACACCACCGATGGCTATGCCAAGGCGCTGTGCGACCTCATCATGGACAAGAAGCCCGAGATCATGCTGATCGGCGCCACCAACCTGGGCCGCGACCTCGGCCCCCGCTGCGCAGCCCGTCTGCACACCGGCCTGACCGCAGACTGCACCCATCTGGATGTCGATGTCGAGAAGTACAAGGACTTCCTGCGCAACACCTCCAACATTGATGTGGACAACACCAAGTTTGAGGAGAACACCAACCTGAAGATGACCCGCCCGGCTTTCGGCGGCCACCTGATGGCTACCATCATCTGCCCCCGTTTCCGCCCGCAGATGTCCACCGTGCGCCCCGGCGTTATGCAGACCCAGCCGTTTGACGAGGCCGGTGCTGCCAAGGTCGTGATCGAGAAGGTCACCCCCGCTCTGACCGCTGAGGACATCCATGTTGAGGTTCTGGACATCAAGAAGAGCGCCGAGAAGCTCGTTGACCTGATCGGTGCCGATGTTGTTGTTGCCGTGGGCCGCGGCATCTCTGCCGACCCCGACAAGGGCATCAAGCTGGCTGAGGAGCTGGCCGGTGTTCTGGGCGGCGTTGTCGGTGCCTCCCGTGCCGTCACCGATGAGGGCTGGCTGTCTGCTGACCATCAGGTCGGCCAGACCGGCAAGACCGTGCATCCCCGCATCTATGTTGCTCTGGGCATCTCCGGTGCCATCCAGCACGTTGCCGGTATGCAGGACTCCGAGACCATCATCGCCATCAACAAGAACGAGAACGCCCCCATCTTCGATGTTGCCACCTACGGCATCGTCGGCGATGTGTACAAGGTCGTTCCCGAGCTGATCAAGGAGATCAAGGCTGCCAAGGCCTGATCCCGCCTGTAATCAACAAGAGCCGTGCCCCGCAAAGGGCACGGCTCTTTGTTTTTTGTATGGTTAGTCTGCCACGGCCGGGGCGGACAGCAGCTCCGGGGGCAGTTCGCTCTCGTCCTCATTGACGAGGGAATCATCGACATCGAAGGTCGCATCAAAGGCCTTTGCGGCAGCATCCGCCAACAGATCGACATCGACCAGCTCACTGTCTGCCATGACATACAGCAGCTTATCCTCAAAGCTGACCACGCGGGCCTTATCTGCCTCCACGCAGACCCACTTGCGCATGCTGATGTTTTCCTCCATCGAATCGGCGATCTCGCGGGCATCGGCCTTGTCCTTGAGGCGCAGCAGCACAAGGCTGTACGCCTGACTGCCGGTCATCGGCTCGCTGACTACGGCAGCGTCCACCTTGCCCACATTGTCCGGGGTCAGACCGGCCAGATAGCCGTACCAGCTCTCGTCGGTCAGGTCGATAGCCACCGTTTCGATGCCCATCGCCTCAACGGGCTGAAGCTGATAGATTGCGTCCACCATACCGCTCAGCTCGGCGTCCGGCTGCGGCTCGGCGGTCTCACCGGTATCCTCGCCGTCAACGCTGAACTCCGGGTCCAGCTCCGCGCCCTCCTCGGGCCTTGTAGCGGGTTGGTTCGCCAGATCGTTGCTGTCAGCCTTCTGGCTGCCACAGGCAGACAGGAACAGGGAGGTCAGCAGGGCTGTTGCAAAAAGCAGCTTTTTCATTGTAAAATTCCTTTCTCGGTCAAAATTTTGTCAGGGGCAAAGCGGGCGTCCCAGTCATCGGCAGGCAAATCCGCCAGCAGGGCCGCTGCCGGGCAGAGCAGCAGCCTTTCCCCTTTATACTGTGCCAAAAAACGGTCATAATACCCCCCGCCGCGGCCCAGCCGCACGCCGTCCGTCCCGGCCGCCAAACAAGGGATCAGCGCCAGCGTGGCAGCGTCCCCGCCGGGGTCGGCGGCGGGCAGGTCTGCGGGCGGCTCCGGGATGCCGTAGGCACCGGGCTGCAGCAGAGACAGGCTCGGTATCTCCACCCAGTCCATCTCGGTGCGGCTCCGCACACGGGGCAGCAGCAGCCGCTTGCCGTCAGCCAGCGCGCGGCGCAGCATCGCAGCTGTGTCCGGCTCGTCCGGCATGGCCGCAAACGCCAGCACTGTGTCGGCCGCCGCCCAGCAGGGCAGGGCAAACAGCGTCCTTGCCATACCGCAGCCGACCGCCTGCATATCCAGCTCTGCGCGCCGGGCCTTTGCCAGCGCGCGTGCCTCCCGTTTTGTCATTGTGCATCCCACCTTTTGAGGTATCATACCATATCTGCCCTCACCCTACAAGACGGAAAACGGCCGCTGTTGTTACAGCAGCGACAAAATTTTTCCGCCATCTTGCCCGCAGAGGCAGAATAGAGTATAATATAAGCTGTATCGCTATGTATATGCTGACATTTATATAAAAAGGAGATTCAACCTCATGGGCAAGTTTACTTTTATCAAGACCGACATTCCCGAAGTGCAGATCATTGAGCCGACCGTTTTTGGTGATGACCGCGGCTATTTTATGGAGACCTACCAGATCGACGATTTTGCCGCCGCCGGTATCGATAAGCCCTTTGTGCAGGACAACCAGAGCCGCTCCACCAAGGGCGTGCTGCGCGGGCTGCACTTCCAGACCAAGCACACGCAGGGTAAGCTGGTCCGTGTGACGCTGGGCGAGGTGTTTGATGTGGCCGTTGACTGCCGCCCCAACAGCGCGACCTTCGGCAAGTGGGTCGGCGTGACCCTCTCGGCTGAGAACAAGAAGATGCTCTGGATTCCCGAGGGCTTTGCCCACGGCTTTGTCGTGCTGTCCGATGTGGCGGAGTTCTGCTACAAATGCACCGATGTCTACGACCCCACCGCCGAGGGCGGCATCCCCTACGATGACCCGACCGTCAATGTCCAGTGGCCGGACTGCGGCTGCGCGCACAAGACCAGCGCCAAGGACAAGGAGCACACCCCCTTTGCCGACCAGAAGTTCGAGTTTTTTGAAAAGTATTGAGGATACACCGTGGAGAAACTGAAAAACACCTTTGCCGGTTTCTGGAAGTACCGCTATCTGCTGCAAAACCTGATCTCCCGCGATTTTAAGCTCAAATACCGCCGCAGCGTGCTGGGCGTGGCGTGGAGCGTGCTGAACCCCCTGCTGACCTGTCTGGTCATGTGGGCCGTGTTCGGGGCGCTCTTCAACGCCCGCGGGCAGGGAATCGAGGATTTCCCGCTGTTTCTGATCATCGGCCAGCTGATGTTCAACTTCTTCCGCGAGAGCACGACCATGGCCATGGAGAGCGTGCTGAAAAACGGCCCGCTGCTGCGCAAGGTCTATATCCCCAAATATATCTTCCCGCTGGAGAAATGCTGCTTCGCGCTGGTGAATTTCTTCTTCAGTCTGGTGGCGCTCTTCATTGTGGCGCTGCTGACATGGTCGCATATTTCGCTCAGGACAGTGCTGCTGGCTATTTACCCCATCGTCATGCTGTTTATTTTCAGCCTCGGCATCGGGCTGATCCTCTCCACGATGTATGTCTTTGTGCGCGACATCATGCACATCTGGGAGGTTTTCTGCACCCTGCTGGTCTACGGCAGCGCCATCTTCTATGACCCGCGCCAGATGGAAAGCTGGATGCAGTTCGTCATCAACCTGAACCCCATCTACTGGTACATCACCTCGGTGCGTTCCTGCGTTATGTGGGGCGAGGGCCTGACCGCAAACATGCTGCTGATCCCGTTCCTCTGCGCTGCGCTCAGCCTGGGACTGGGCGTCTTTGTCTTTAAAAAATATCAGGACAAGTTCGTCCTGTACATGTAAGGGGGCATCGAAATGGCAGAGCAGAAACCCATTATCTCAATCGACCATGTTTCGATGCGCTTCAACCTCGCCAAGGAAAAGCACGAGAGTCTCAAGGAATACTTTGTGGCGCTGCTGCACGGCGGTGTCCGGTTCGATGAATTTTTTGCGCTGGACGATGTGTCGTTTGATATTATGCCCGGTGACTTCTACGGCCTGATCGGGCTGAACGGCAGCGGCAAATCGACGCTGCTCAAGGTCGTCTCAGGCGTGTACAAGCCCAGCGCGGGCAGCGTCACGGTCAACGGCACCATCGCACCGCTTATCGAGCTGGGTGCAGGCTTTGACATGGATCTGACCGCGCGGGAGAACATCTATCTGAACGGCACGGTCCTCGGCTACACGCCGAAGTACATCGACTCGAAGTTTGATGAGATCGTTGATTTCAGCGAGCTGCAGGATTTTCTCGATGTACCGCTAAAGAACTACTCCTCCGGCATGGTGGCGCGGCTGGCTTTTGCTGTGGCCACCATGACAAAGCCCGACATTCTGATTGCCGATGAGATCCTGTCGGTGGGCGATTTCCTGTTTCAGGAAAAGTGCGAAAAGCGGATGGCTGAGCTGCTGTCCGGCGGCACTACGGTCATTCTTGTCAGCCACTCGATCGACCAGATTGAGCGTATGTGCAACAAGGTTGCTTGGCTTGACCACGGCCACCTGCGCCGCCTCGGCCCCACAAAGGAGATCACGGCCGAGTACCGCAAATTCGAGAAAAAGGACGCCATGCCGGCAAAAGTCACCGAGGAATAAATCATGCCTGAAACTTCCAATAAGAAACCTGACAACGAGCGCCCTGCTGATCTGGCCGTACAGGACAGTGTGGGCGGCATGGCGCGCCGCCTTTTGAACCCCACACATCTGCGGGATCTGGCCGGCCGCAGCGTCAAGACCCTGCGGGAGCAGGGCGCCGAACAGCTGTGGCGGGATGTGAAATTCCGCGTTGGACTGGCCCTGCACCACGATGACTGGCGGCACCGGGCGGACCTCCCGCTGCGCCGCGAGCTGAAGGCCCAGCGCGCTGCCGCCCTGCAGGGGCCGCAGATCAGCATCATCGTGCCGCTCTACAACACCCCTGCAAAATTTTTCGATGAGATGCTGAACAGCGTTGTCAGGCAGACCTACACCAACTGGGAGCTGGTGCTGCTGGACGCAAGCGATGCTGACAAACGGCTGGAGCGCCGACTGCCCAAGCAGGTGCCGGGCACCATCGTGTATGAGTGCATCGAAAACGGCGGCATCGCCGCCAACACGACCCGCGGCTTCGCACTGGCCCACGGCGATTTTATTGCCCTGCTGGACCATGACGATGTACTGTATCCCAACGCCCTCTTTGAGGTTGTGCAGACCATCCAAAGCACCGGGGCAGATTTTGTCTACAGTGACGAAATCGTTCTCTCGGCTGATTTGAAACAACTGGGCGGGTATCACTTCAAGCCGGATTTTGCACCGGACTATCTGCGCGGCGTGAACTTCATCACGCATCTGGCGGTGTTCAGCCGCCCGCTGCTGGATGCGGCCGGAGCCTATGAGTCGAAGGAGTTTGACGGCGCACAGGATCACGATCTGATCCTGCGGCTGACAGAAAAAGCGCATCGCATCGAGCATATCAAAAAAGTGCTCTATATCTGGCGCGGCCATGCAGGCTCAACGGCAGCCGGTATGGAGGCCAAGCCCTACGCCGTCGCAGCGGGTGAGCGGGCCATCGATGCCCAGCTGCAGCGCCTCGGCCTGCCGGGGCGCGCCATGGCGGTGCCCGATGCCCCCGGTGCGTTTCAGGTCAGATATGAGCTGACGGGATACCCGAAGATCAGCGTGCTGATCCCGAACAAGGACCACACTGATGATCTGGACCGCTGCCTGACGAGCCTGTACAAAAACGCCGGATATGACAATTTTGAGGTCATCGTCATTGAGAACAACTCCACCGACCCCGCCACCTTTGCCTATTACAAGACGCTGCATGACAAATTCCCGACCTGTCGGGTGGTTACGTTTGAGGGGCATGGGCCGTTCAATTTCTCGGCCATCAACAACTTCGGCGCATCGTTTGCCGGGGGCGAGCATCTGCTGCTGCTCAATAACGACATTGAAATTTTGTCGTCCGACTTCCTGCGCGAGCTGCTCAGCTACAGCCAGCGCCCCGATGTGGGTGCAGTAGGCGCCAAGCTCTACTACCCCGATGATACGATCCAGCACGCGGGCGTGCTGATGGGCATCAACGGCTCGGCCGGGCACAGCCACAAGAGCTACCCCCGCACCGCTGTGGGCGATATGTACCGCCTTGTCACAACGCAGGATTACATGGCCGTGACTGGCGCCTGCCTGATGACAAAGGCATCGCTGTACCGCGAATGCGGCGGTCTGGACGAGGAGAAGTTCGCCGTTGCCTACAACGATGTGGACTACTGCCTGAAGCTGTGGCAGAAGGGCCTTTTGAATGTTTACACCCCGCGCGCCGAGGCATACCATTATGAAAGCAAGAGCCGAGGCCTTGACACATTAAGTGAGAACGCCCGCCGGTACGAGCGCGAGAAAACGAATTTCTACACAAAATATCAGCAGTATATCGACAATTACGACCCCTATTACAACCCCCATTTCAACAATTTGTTTGAAAATTTTGGGTTGAAGTGATGGGAAACGAACTGCCAAAGCGTCGCCTGCATCATCTGCAGAATTACGATTACAGCCAGAACGGTGCCTATTTCATCACCATTTGCACACAGGGACGCAAAATGTTCTTCGGTCCAAACCGGGAAGATGTAGGGGCGGATTCTATATCCGCCCGCATGGTTGCGCGTACCTTCCGGGCCGTTATCGGCCAATATCCTGCGGTTCATTGCCATTATTTTGTGGTTATGCCCAATCATTTTCATGCCTTGGTGGAGATTGCACGGGCGGATATGGAATCCGCCCCTACGGTCATACAAATTGTGCAGGCCTTCAAACGATATTCTACCATCGAATATATCCACCTTGTCCGCGCCGGACAGGCCATGCCGTTTGAGAAACATCTGTGGCAGCGTTCCTTTCATAACCATATTGTCCGCAACGAAACGGACTGCCGTATGATTGCAGAATACGTTCAATCCAACCCCCAACTCTGGCGCAAAGATTGCTTTTATGAGGAGCCACCCCATGAGCCTTGAAACAAAACGCATCAAAGAGCTGTTCGGCTATGCGCGGACCCTGACAAAGGAACAGGGTGTCGGCGTCATGGCCGGGCGGGCCGTTGGCTTTTTTAAGCGGCGGTTCTTCGGTAAAAAGGCGCGGTACCTGCCGTCAAAGCAGACGCTGGACGCCCAGCGCGCCGATGCCGCCGCCAACGCCGCAGGCTGGCCGACCATCAGCATCCTGACCCCGCTGTACAACACGCCGCCGCAGTTTTTGCAGCAGCTTCTGGACAGCGTGCAGGCCCAGACGGCGCCCAACTGGCAGCTTGTACTGGTCGATGCGAGCGATGACGTCCACGCCGATGTCGGCAGGGCTGTGCAGGCGCGCGCCGCGCAGGATTCCCGCATCGTCTATGCCAAAATCAAAAATGCGGGCATCGCCGCCAACACGAACGAGGCAGCCAAGCTCGCCACCGGCGACTATTTAGCGCTGGCCGATCACGATGACATGCTGGCCCCCCACGCAGTGTACTGCATGAGCAAGGCCCTGGCCGAAAGCGGTGCGCCCTTTGCCTACAGCGATGAGGCCCTGTTTGAGAAAACGCCCGAGCATCCGCGTGTCGGCCACTTCAAGCCCGACTACGCCCCCGAATACCTGATGGCGGTCAATTACATCTGCCATCTGGCCGTATTCAAAAAATCTCTGTTTGACGCAGTCGGCGGCGAGCGCCCTGCGTGTGACGGCGCACAGGATCACGATCTCTTTCTGCGCCTTGTGGATGAGATGCAGCGCAGCGACCCTGCCGCCAAACCGCTGCACATCCCACAGGTGCTGTACTATTGGCGCGTGCATGCGGCCTCCACCAGCGGCGGCACGGCAGCCAAGCCCTATGTTGAGCAGGCCGCGCAGCGGGCCGTTGCCGACCATCTGGCCGCAACCGGGCGGCAGGGCAGGGTGGAGGCCGGGCTTTTCCCCGGCACCTGCCATGTGGTGTGGGATATTCCCGAGCCGGAGCCTCTCGTCTCGATCCTGATCCCGAACAAAGATCACACCGATGATCTGGAAAAGTGCCTGCACAGCATCTACGCCAAAACGACCTATGAAAGCTTCGAGGTCATCGTCATTGAGAACAACTCGACCGACCCGGCCACGGCAGACTACTACAAGCGCCTGCCCGACCGGTACGACCATGCCCGCGTTGTGACCTACAAGGGCGGGTTCAACTTCAGCCGCATCAACAATTTCGGCCGTAAGTACGCGGCGGGCAAATACCTGCTGCTGCTCAACAACGATGTCGAGGTCATCAACGGTGACTGGCTCACCCAGATGGTGGGGGAGTGCAGCCAGCCCGGTGTCGGCATCTGCGGCGCGATGCTCTACTATCCCGATGACACGATCCAGCACGCCGGCATCATCACAGGGCTGGGCGGCTATGCAGGCCACAGCCACAAATACCACAAGCGCGGCGGCAGCGGGTACATGTTCCGCTTAGCCACCGTGCAGGATCTCTCCGCTGTGACCGCCGCCTGCCTGCTGGTGCGCACCACCGTCTATGATGCCGCCCATGGTCTGGACGAGGAGTTCACCGTTGCCTACAACGATGTGGACTTCTGCCTGCGGGTGCGGGACGCCGGCTGGCGCATCGTCTGGACCCCCTATGCACAGCTGTATCACTATGAGAGCAAGTCCCGCGGCTCCGATAAAAACGACCCGGCCAAAAAAGCCCGCTTTGACGCCGAGCATGACCGCCTGTATGCGGTTCACGGGCGGGAGAACATCCTGCATGACCCCTACTACAGCCCATCCCTCTCCCTCGATTACGAGGATTTCCGCGAAAGCGGCGATTTGAGGAATCTGAAGTAGCATATAAAAGCAAGCGCCCGAACGCGAAGGTTCGGGCGCTTGCTTTTATCTTTCTTTTTTATCGGGCGGGAATTCACCCTGCTTTTCGGCCTCGAGGCGGCTCAGGCGGGCCTCCAGCTCGGAGATGCGCTGGTTGACTATATCCGGCAGATCCTGCTGGTCGAGGTCGTCCGCCGGGCAGCACTTGATATTGCCCACACGCACGATCTCCGCCGGGACACCGACCGCTGTTGCGTTGGCGGGCAGGTTTTTCAGCACCACGCTGCCTGCACCCACGCGGACATTATCGCCGATGTAGACCGGGCCCAGCACCTTGGCCCCGGCACCGATCAGCACATTGTTGCCCAGAGTCGGGTGGCGCTTGCCGGTATCCTTGCCGGTGCCGCCCAGCGTCACACCGTGATAGATCGTGCAGTTATCACCGATCTCTGTCGTCTCACCAAAGACGATGCCCATGCCGTGGTCGATGAAAAGCTTACGGCCGATTTTGGCACCGGGGTGGATCTCGATGCCGGTCAGATGCCGCGCCAGCTGGCTGACAAGGCGGGCCAGAAAAAAGCAGCGGTGACGGTACAGAAAATGGGCGATCTTATGTGTCACCAGCACATGAAAGCCCGGATACAGAATGATGACCTCCGCGACATTGCGCGCCGCAGGGTCCTTATCGCGGATGTTTTTTGCGTCTTCCCAAAGCCCCATAATTCTTTTCCTCTTTGCTTTACCATACTTGTTTATTAGTATATCACAATCCCGGGCAGAGTGCAACGCGGGATCGTTGCGGATCCTTCAACTTTTCCCGCAGCACCGCCCTTGCAAAATGCCGCGCTGCTTTGTATACTGATGGTATCATAAAAGAAAAGAGGCTGCATGGTCATGGATCACCAGAACATCCGCTTTCACAATGTCGAGGAGCTGGAGCCGGTCGAGGGCGGCTGGCTGCTCCGCCGCGTCGGTGCCGCAGCACGCGCCCGCATCAGCCCCGGTGTGCAGGAAAACTGCTTTGCCACCGGCATTGAGCTGCGCTTCACGATGCCGGACGGCGCAGTCGATCTGCTGCTGAAAACCATCCCCCAGGCCGAGGCCGCCACCGCCCACATCTTCTTCGGCTCATTTCAGGGCGGGTGGGAGTACTCCTCCAAAAACATCGGCGCGGATGTGACCCGCATCCACATCGAATACCCGGCCAAGCTCGCCACGCTGCGCCGCATCACGGCGGAAAAGCAGCTTGCCTTTGCGCCCGAGGTCGTGCGGGTCGTGCTGCCCTATGTGCCGGTGATCTTCGCAGGGGTCGAGGGCCGGACCGCCCTGCCCGCCGCCGACCAGCTGCCGCAGAAAACCTATCTGGCCTACGGCTCGTCCATCACGCACGGCAGCCTCTCGCTGATCCAGCCGGATTGCTATGTGTTCCGCAATGCGCAGGCGCTCGGGGTCGATTATCTCAACCTCGGCTTTGCCTGCAACGCCCTGATGGAGGAAGAAATGGCAAACTACCTCGTATCGCGCAGGGATTGGGACTTTGCCTCGGTGGAAATGGGCATCAACACCACCGAGCGGGTGAAGGAGTTCCCGCTCGAGGTGTTTGAGGAGCGGATCGACCGCTTCACCGCCGTGCTGGCCCGCGATCCGCGCCCGGTGTTCGCAACCTCGTTCTTCGGTTATCTGGACGAGGACACCGACCGCACCGATAAAATGCGCCGGATTGTGCGGCGCTACGCCGCCGAGCGGCTCATCTTTACCGATGGCCTGCAGCTGCTGGACGATGAGACCCTTATCTCGGCAGACGGCACCCACCCCGATGCCCGCGGGCAGGAGCAGATTGCCGCGCGCTGGAGCCGCATCATGGCAGAAACGCTTGCCAACCGCACGGCGCGGTGAGTTTTCTGTGCGTTTATCATTTTGTACAAAACTCGGCGTAAAAATCCATAAAATCCTTACTTTCGCAATCCGGGCGTTTGCATTGACACTGCCGTCCCTACATGGTACAATTAAGTAAAATCCATGTAAGAATTCGGGGAAGGAGTGCGCCGCAATGATGATGCAGTTTGTTTCTTGCTTCAAAATTCACGGTGCCGTGTTTTTTCCCGTTTTCAAAACCGGTGCTTCTTTTTGACTTTTCCCGTCCGGGAAAAGTTTTTTTTTGCCCAAAAGCGCGCCCGCAAAGGCGGGCTGAAAATCTGGTAGAGTATATCTCAGGAGGTTCCCACTATGCTGATCCGCAACGCAAGGGACTGTGCAGGCAAGCCGATCGAGGTCTGGCTGCACGACGGAAAAATCGCCGCTGTCGGTCTGGGCCTGCTTGTCCCGGAGGGGGAGGAACTGCTCGACGCCAAGGGCCGCACGATCCTGCCCGCCTTCCTTGACACACACTGCCATTGGCGCACCCCCGGCTTTGAGTATAAGGAGGATATCTCCACCGGCTCTGCCGCAGCCGCTGCCGGCGGGTATACCTTTGTGAACCTGATGCCCAACACTAAGCCGGTCTGCTCCAGCGCCGAGATCGCCCACGCCGTCGAGGCTGAGGCCGCCCGCGTAGGGCTGTGCGATGCCAACCAGACCGTCTCGATCACGAAGGACTTTGACGGCAAAACGCTCGACCACCTGATGACACTGCCCGAGGATGTCAAATTCATCACCGAGGACGGCAACGGCGTCATGAACAACGCCGTCATGGCGCGGGCGTTCGCCATCGCCACCGAGCGCGGCCTGACCATCATGTCCCACGCCGAGGACCGTGAGATCAGCCCGTGGGACTACCGTCTGGCGGAAAACATTGAGACCGTGCGCAACTGCCATCTGGCCGAATACTACGGCACCCGGCTGCACATGTGCCATGTTTCCACCAAGGAGTCCGTAGACGCCATCCGGATGAGCCGCCTGCGCGGTGCGCGTGTCAGCTGCGAGGTGACCCCCCATCACCTCTGGTTTGATGACAGCCGCCTGCAGTACAAGGTCAACCCGCCCATCCGCAAGGCGGAGGATGTGACCGCCCTCATTGAGGCCATCAAGGACGGTACCGTGACCTGCATCGGCACTGACCACGCCCCCCACACCGCCGAGGAGAAGGAGAAGGGCGCTGCCGGCATGGTGGGCCTTGAGACTGCCTTCGGCGTCTGCTACACCAAGCTCTGCCGCGAGCAGCGCCTGCCGCTCGAACTGCTCAGCTTCCTGATGAGCGCCGGCCCCGCCGCCGTGCTGGGACTGGCCGACCGCAAGGGCATGCTGGAGCCGGGCTATGATGCCGATGTCGTGCTGGCGGATCTTGACCACATGTATGAGGTCAAGGCCGATGAGCTGCACAGCAAGAGCAAGAACTGCCCTTATGACGGTGCACTGCTCTACGGCAGGATCGTGACAACGATCAAGGGCGGGAAGGTTACGTTCCAGATTGAAGAGTAACGCCACTTCACGCACAAAACACCCGTAGGGGCGCATTCCATATGCGCCCGTGCAGTTCTGCCGCAGGCACGACGCCGCGGGCGGATATAGAATCCGCCCCTACGGATTCCACATCATATAAGAAGGCAAACCAAAACGGAGGAATCAGCATGCTTACCAACATGGACAAACTGTACGAGAGCGTTGCCGCGAACGGCCCTGTCTGCGTGGGTCTGGATACCGAGATCAGCTACCTGCCCACGACCGACACCGCCAAGACAGCGGGGGAGAATGTCATCGCATTCAACCGTGCCCTGATCAACGCCACCAAGGGCGTGGCCGGCTGCTACAAGGTGCAGATCGCCTACTATGAATCCCTCGGTCTGGACGGCATGCGCGCCTACACCGAGACACTGAAGCTTGCACGCGCCACCGGCCTGCCGGTCATTGCCGACATCAAGCGCGGCGACATTGCCAAGACCGCCGAGATGTACGCCAAGGCACACTTTACCGGCGACTTTGAGGCCGACATCATCACGCTGGCCCCCTATATGGGCCTTGACTCGATCAGCCCCTATCTGCCGTACTGCGCCGAGCAGGGCAAGGGCGTCTTTGTCCTGTGCCGCACCTCCAACCCCGGCGCCAAGGACTTTGAGTACAAAAAGCTCGATGACGGCCGCCATGTTTACGACCTCGTCGGCGACAGCCTGACCGCCCTCGGCAAGGACTACATGGGCGAGCACGGCTACTCCAGCATCGGTCTCGTCATCGGCGGCACCCATACCGAGGAAGCCACCGCCATCCGCGCAGCCTACAAGGACACCTTCTTCCTGATCCCCGGCTACGGCGCACAGGGCGGCAAGGCAGCCGACATTGCCCAGTACCTGACCAAGGGCAACGGCGGCGTGGTCAACTCCAGCCGCGGCATCCTGCTGGCCTACAAGAAGCAGCCCGGCGTTGCCTTTGACGAGGCAGCCTACAACGAATGTGTGCGTATGCGGGAGGATATTCAGGGTGAATGCAACAAGCTGTGATTTGAAGGTCCTGCGGCAGGAGACTGTCGCAGCTGACATCATGCGCCTGACGGTCCAGTGGCAGGATCCCAGCCGTGAGCCCCACGCGGGGCAGTTCTACATGCTGCGCGCCTGGGCAGCCGATGCCACGCCGATTCTGTCCCGCCCCATCAGCGTGGATGACTTTGACAACCAGACCGGTGCGCTGACCTTCCTGTATCAGGTCAAGGGCGAGGGCACCCGGAAGCTGGCCGCGCTGGAGGCAGGGGACACACTGACTGTGACCGGCCCCTGCGGCAACGGCTTTGACACCGCCGCGCTGGCGTCTGCCCACAAGCGCATCGCCGTTGTCGGCGGCGGCATCGGCACGGCGCCGCTGCTGCTGCTCTGCAAGGAGCTTTGCCGCGCCGGTGTGCGCCCCGACCTCTATGTCGGCTTCCGCGACGCCAGCTATGGCATGGAGAGCTTTGTGCCCTGGTGCCACAGCATCCATCTGGCTACCGATTCCGGCAGTGAGGGGCATCACGGCCTTGTGACAGACCTGCTGGATGTCACCCACTACGACATTGTGCTGACCTGCGGCCCGATGGTCATGATGCGCGGTGTGGCGAAGCTCTGCGCCGCTGCCAGCGTACCCTGCCTTGCCAGTCTGGAAAAGAAGATGGCCTGCGGTCTGGGTGCCTGCCTCGGCTGCACCTGCCACACCAAGATCGGCCCCGTGACCGTCTGCAAGGATGGTCCGGTCTTTAACGCTCAGGAGGTGTTTGACTGATGGCAGACCTGCATGTTGATTTTCTCGGCAAGCGGCTGGCCGGGCCGGTTGTGGCTGCGTCCGGCACCTTCGGCTTCGGCCCTGAGTATGCGGGCATTGAGGATCTGCGGCTGCTCGGCGGCATCTCCGGCAAGGGACTGACCCTGAACGGCCAGCCCGGCAACGAGGGTGAGCGCCTGTACGAGACCCCCTCCGGCCTGATGAACTCCATCGGCCTGCAGAACCCCGGCGTGCAGCATTTCATCGACCATGAGCTGCCCGCCATGCGCCAGTGCGGCACGACCGTCTGGGCCAACCTCGGTGGCCACACCATCGAGGAAAATATCGAGGGCGTGGCTATGCTCTGCGCCGCCGGCGTGGACTTCATTGAGCTGAACATCAGCTGCCCCAATGTCAAGCAGGGCGGCCTTGCGTTCGGCATCCGCGCGCAGGACGCCAGCGAGGTCGTCTCCGCTGTACGCAAGGTCTGCACGGTGCCGCTCATCGTCAAGCTGAGCCCTCAGGCCGAGAGCATCCCGGAGATGTGCAAGGCGGTCGAGGCCGCCGGTGCGGACGCTATCAGTCTGTGCAACACCTTTCAGGCGTGCGCAATCGATCTGGAAAAGCGCCGCCCGGTATTCAACAACACCTTTGCGGGCCTGTCCGGCCCCGCCGTGCGGCCCATCGCCCTGCGGATGGTCTGGCAGGCCGTGGGTGCCGTCAGCATCCCGGTCGTGGGGCTGGGCGGTATCCTGACCGGCCGTGACGCGCTGGAATTTATCATGGCCGGTGCGACGGCAGTGCAGGTGGGCACTGCAAACTTCCTTGACCCGAAGGCCTGCACCCGCATCACCGCCGAGATCGGTGCGTGGATGGATGCCCACGGCGTCAAAACGCTGGACGAGATCCGCGGCTGCGCAAGATAAAAGCCTTCCCCCTAGGGGGAAGGTGGCCGAAGGCCGGATGAGGGGCATGCTTGCACCGCCGCCCCTTCACGGGCAGCAACGGCAAGGCCACTCCTCATCAGTCGGCGGTCAGGGCCGCCGACAGCTTCCCCCTAAAGGGAAGCCCTTGCCAAGACAATTTATTCATACGCCTTGCAGTTTTATACGAAATATGCTATGATTATACAAATTATATACAGGAGGAACATACTATGGCACGCGAAGCACTTGAAGTTTTGAAGGAATGTGAAGCATTTTTGGAGGGTCACTTCCTGCTGTCCTCCGGCCGTCACTCCGGCGCTTACTGCCAGATGGCCTTTCTGCAGCAGTACCCCGATAAGTGCGCCGAGGTCATGGCCCCGGTTGCCGAGAAGCTGAAGGAGCTGGACATTGATGTCGTGATCGGCCCCGCCATGGGCGGCATCGTCTATGCCTACGAGCTGGGCCGCCAGATGGGCAAGCGCGCCATCTTCACCGAGCGCGTGGACAATGTTATGACCCTCAAGCGCTTCAAGCTCAACCCCGGTGAGCGCTGCATCATTGCCGAGGATGTTGTCACCACCGGCATTTCCAGCCTTGAGACCAAGCGCGTCATCGAGGAGGCCGGCGGCGTCTGCGTAGGCATTGCCTGCGTTGTGGACCGCACCCGCGCCGAGGCTCCGTCCCCGATCCCCATCGTGGCCAGCGCCCTCAAGCTGGACCTGCCCAACTACGCCCCCGAGGAGTGCCCCATCTGCAAGGAGGGCAAGCTGCCTCTGGTGCATCTGGGCAGCCGCAAGATGAAAGAGGCCGCCAAGCAAACCCTGTAAGCGTTGCTTATGCAAATAATACTAGGAGATAATTATGCAGGCATATCTGATATTGGCAAATGGCCGGGTTTTCCGCGGTGTCAGCGTGGGCTGCCTCGGCACAACCATCGGTGAGGTCGTTTTCGCCACCGGTATGGTCGGCTTTGAGGAAACGCTGACCGACCCCAGCTACTACGGCCAGATCATCACCCAGACCTACCCCCTGATCGGCAACTACGGCATGAACAGCGAGGATGTCGAGAGCGGCAAGATCTGGGCCAAGGGCTATATCGTGCGCGAGGCATGCAAAAAGCCCTCCAACTTCCGCAGTGAGGAAACACTGGATTCCTTCCTGAAAAAGAACGGCATCATCGGCATTGAGGGCATCGACACCCGCAGCCTGACCCGCACCCTGCGCGAGAGCGGCGTCATGAACGGTGCCATCACGACTGAGTTCGACCCCGATGCCGAGCCGGAGAAGAAGGCGGCGCTGCTGCCTGAGATCGCCGCCTACGCTGTCGTCAACGCCGTCAAGGCCGTCACCTGCAGCGAGGCCAAGACCTATGAGCCGACCGCGGCCGGTGCTTGCGGCGACACCCCGCTGCATGTTGCCCTGCTTGATCTGGGCTGCAAGAACAACATCGTGCGCTGCCTGCAGAAGCGCGGCTGCCGCGTGACCGTTCTGCCCGGCACCGCCACCGCCGCCCAGCTGGCTGCGCTGAATCCCGACGGCCTGATGCTCTCCAACGGCCCCGGCGACCCGGCCGAAAATGTCGAGATCATCGCCAACATCCGTGAGATGCTCGACACCGGCATCCCGACCTTCGGCATCTGCTTAGGGCATCAGCTGACCGCGCTGGCCGCCGGTGCCAAGACCTGCAAGCTCAAGTACGGCCACCGCGGCGCCAACCAGCCCGTCAGCCATGTCGGCAAGGGCCGCACCTTCATCACCAGCCAGAACCACGGCTATGCGGTCGAGGCTGAGACCCTGCCCGCGGAAGTGGGCAAGATGAGCTACTTCAATGCCAACGACGGCACCTGCGAGGGTGTTGACTACTTCCGCTGGAACTGCTTTACGGTACAGTTCCACCCCGAGGCCAACGGCGGCCCCAAGGACACCGAATTTCTGTTTGACGAGTTTGTCAGCCACATGCTGGCTGCGAAAGGAGTGATCAACGATGCCTAAGGACCCGCGTATCAAAAAGGTGCTGGTCATTGGCTCCGGCCCCATCATCATCGGTCAGGCGGCGGAGTTTGACTACTCCGGCACACAGGCCTGCCGCGCCCTGAAATCTGAGGGTGTCGAGACGATCCTCGTCAACTCCAACCCCGCCACCATCATGACCGACCCTGACATTGCCGATCATGTTTACATTGAGCCGCTGACCGCCGAGGTCATTGAGCGCATCATCGAGAAGGAAAAGCCCGATGCCATCCTGCCCAATCTGGGCGGCCAGATGGGCCTGAACCTCTCGATGGAGCTGGCCCGCAGCGGTTTCCTCGACCGCAGCGGCGTCCGCCTGCTGGCCTGCAAGCCTGACACGATCGACCGTGCCGAGGACCGCCAGCTGTTCAAGGACACGATGGAAAAGCTGCACCAGCCCATCATCCCCTCCAAGGTGGTCGAGGATCTGGACGATGCGCTGGATTTTGCCGAGGTCATCGGCTATCCCGTCATCGTGCGCCCCGCCTTCACGATGGGCGGCACCGGCGGCGGCATCTGTGAGGACCGCGAGAAGCTGCGCGAGATCGCCACGAACGGTCTGCGCCTGTCTCCCATTCACCAGATCCTCGTTGAGAAGTGCATTTCCGGCTGGAAGGAAATCGAGTACGAGGTCATGCGCGACTCCAAGGGCAACGTTATCACGGTCTGCAACATGGAGAACCTTGACCCTGTCGGCATCCATACCGGTGACTCCATCGTTGTGGCCCCCAGCCAGACCCTCTCCGACAAGGAGTACCAGATGCTGCGCACCGCCGCGCTGGACATCATCACCGAGCTTGGCATTGAGGGCGGCTGCAACTGCCAGTTTGCGCTCAAGCCTGACAGCTTTGAGTATGCGGTCATCGAGGTCAACCCCCGCGTGTCCCGCTCCTCCGCGCTGGCCTCCAAGGCCACCGGCTATCCCATCGCCAAGGTCGCAACCAAGATCGCGCTGGGCTACACCCTTGATGAGATCACCAACGATGTCACCGGCGAGACCTGCGCCTGCTTTGAGCCTGCGCTCGACTATGTGGTCGTCAAGTACCCGAAGTGGCCGTTTGACAAGTTCGTCTACGCGGACAAATCCCTCGGCACCCAGATGATGGCCACCGGCGAGGTCATGGCCATCGGCAACAACTTTGAGCATGCCATGATGAAGGCCGTTTCCTCCACCGAGCTGGGTCTGGACACGATGACGCTGCCCGACTTTGAGAAGCTTCCCACCGAGGAGATCATCGAGCATCTGCATGTGCAGGATTCCGAGCGCGCCTTCTGCGTCTACGAGGCCCTCAAGCGCGGCGTGCCGCATGAGACGATCTACGACATCACCAAGATCGACTGGTGGTTCCTTGACAAGCTGCAGCATCTGGCCGACATCGAGACGGGCCTGAAGAACGGTGAGCTGACGACCGAGAAGTACCTGAACGCCAAGCGGTTCGGCTTCCTTGACAAGACCATCCACCGTCTTGCCGGCGTGGACACCCTGCCCGAGGCCCCGAAGGCCGCCTTTAAGATGGTCGATACCTGCGCCGCAGAATTTGCCGCCAAGACACCGTATTTCTACTCCACCTACGATGAGGACAACGAGGCCGCACAGTTCATTGCCGAGCGCAGCGACCCCAACAAAAAGAAGGTCCTTGTCTTTGGCTCCGGCCCCATCCGCATCGGTCAGGGCATTGAGTTCGACTACTGCTCCGTCCACGCTGTCTGGACGCTCAAGCAGCACGGCTGCGAGGCCATCCTTGTCAACAACAACCCCGAGACGGTCTCCACCGACTTCGACACCGGCGACCGCCTGTATTTCGACCCGCTGAACCCCGAGAGTGTTGACCACATCATCGAGACCGAGAAGCCGGACGGCTGCCTTGTCCAGTTCGGCGGCCAGACTGCCATCAAGCTGGCCAAGCACATGGACGAAATCGGCCTGCCCATTCTGGGCACCCCTGCCGATGCCATCGACGAGGCCGAGGACCGCGAGCGCTTTGACGAGCTGCTCGAGCGCTGCGGCATCCCCCGCCCGGAGGGCCGCACCGTCTTTACGCTGGACGAGGCCCTGCAGGCTGCGCAGGAGGTCGGCTATCCCGTCCTGATGCGTCCGTCCTATGTTCTGGGTGGTCAGAACATGATCGTGGCCTACAACTCCAGCGATGTCATCGAGTACATGGGCGTCATCACGAAGCATGTTGACATGAGCCACCCTGTGCTGATGGACAAGTACATCCTCGGCACTGAGTGCGAGGTCGATGCCATCTGCGATGGCACCGATTATCTGGTGCCCGGCATCATGCAGCAGGTCGAGCGTACCGGCGTACACTCCGGCGACTCGATCTGCGTCTACCCGCCCACGACCTTCAGCCAGAAGGTCATTGACACGCTGGTCGATTACACCGGCCGCTTTGCCCGCGAGCTGAAGGTCGTGGGTCTGGTCAATGTGCAGTATGCTGTACAGAATGACCGCGTCTATGTCATCGAGGTCAACCCCCGTTCCTCCCGTACCGTGCCCTACATCTCCAAGGTCACCGGTGTGCCGATGGTCGATCTGGCCGTGCGCTGCACGCTGGGCGAAAAGCTCAAGGATATGGGCTACGGCACCGGCCTGTGGCGCAACGGCAAGAGCCCCTACTACGCCGTCAAGGTGCCCGTCTACAGCTTCCTGAAGCTGCACGGCGTTGACACGATGCTCGGCCCCGAGATGAAGTCCACCGGCGAGGTTCTGGGCATTGCCCCGACCTTCCATGAGGCCATGATGAAGGGTCTGGTCGCAGCCGGCTATCAGTTCAAGACCCCCGGCCCCGGCTCCTGCGTGATCATCTCGGTCAAGGACAGCGACAAGGCGGAGGCCGCCCAGCTGGCGTGGAAGCTGCATGACTACGGCTACAAGATCTACGGCACCCCCGGCACGGCCCGCTACCTGAACAGCGAGATGGTGCCCTGCAGCGTTGTCCGCCAGATGAGCGGCGCGCGCCCGAATGTCATTGACCTGCTGGAAAGCGGACTGGTGGATTACATCATCTCCACCAGCCCCCACGGCCGTGACCCGCACCGCGACTCGGTCAAGTTCCGCCGCAAGGCTACGGAGCTGTCCATCCCGACCATCACGGCTCTGGACACGGCCCGTGTGCTGGTCGATGCCCTGCGCGGTGACCATGACATCAGCGAAATGGAGCTGGTGGATGTGGCTACCCTGCACCGCGAGGCTGCAAGCGGTAAATAACGGCTGATGCAAACGCCTGTGCCTGTAAAAGGGTGCAGGCGTTTTTTTGCTGAATGCAGCGCCGGCAACAGCCCATAACACCCCCGCTGCGCGCTGCCTGCCTTTTGGATATTTTTACATAGTGCGTGCATTTTTTGCCAAATGCCACTTTTTGATAGCCTGCACTGCGAAATTTTAGAGTTTTTGACGAAAAACACTTTTTTCGTCAAAAACTCTTGATTCTGCGCACAATTTTCTCTATAATAAACATCGTAATAACAACGGGCATTGTGTGCCTATACGGATAGGAGTTAGAAATATCATGACGAGATCTCAGTTGATTACCAAGGTAGCCAACGACACCAACATGACCAGCGCCGAGGTGGAGAAGGTTATGGACGGCATCTTCGGGACCATTGGCGATGTGCTCAAGAGCGGCGACAAGGTCACGATCGCAGGCTTCGGCCGTTTTGAGATGCGTGAGCGCCAGACCAAGAACTTCACCAACCCCAAGACCAAGGTCACCAGCAAGCTGGAGCCCACCGCGATCCCCGGCTTCAAGGCCAGCGGCCGCCTGAAGGAGAAGGTCTCCGGCTGATCTCGTCAGGATTCATACAGCTTTTGCGGACCCGCATAACAGCGGGTCCGTTTTATTGCAGGCACAAAAAACGGAGCATCGCTTTTTGCGATGCTCCGTTCTCTTTTTTACAGATGGATATGCCGCGGCACGCCGTTGATATAGATGGGCGTCAGCTCCGCCTGAATGAGCGGGCGGGCATAGCGCTCAAAGTTCTCATTGACATGCATACCGTCCTCGGTGATCCAGTCCAGCGGGACCTTCTTCTCAAAGTTGGCGACCTTCGTCACATCGACCATCTCGGTCTCTGCGCGGTAGGGCTGGTCGCTCTTGCGCTTGATGGCGGCCATCTTTGCGGTCTCACCGCGCATGGCGGCCTCGACCGCAGCACCGCCGACCTGATAGGCCTCGGTGATGTCGGTGCGGCTTGCCAGATGGCTGGCGCAGCGCTGCAGGGTAGAGAACTCGATTGCGCGGGTCTTGCAGCCCAGACGCACCCGGATCAAGTCCGCCAGATAACGGCTGGTGCCGCTCAGGATCGCCTTATGGCCGAAGGCATCAAGCTGCCCGGCTGTGGAGACAAGATCGCAGAGGAACACGCCGTCCTTGTTCTTGACGCCCTCGCTGACGGCGATGATCACATTGTGGCGCTCCTTCTCCAGCTCTGCAACCCGCTTGAGGAAGGCCTCCTCATCAAAGGGGCGCTCCGGCAGCAGGATCAGGTCGGGGCCGTTGCAGTCGGGACCGGCGGCCAGACTGGCCGCTGCAGCCAGCCAGCCGGTGTGGCGGCCCATGATCTCGGCCACCGTCACGCTGCGCAGGTCGTACACGCTGGAATCGCAGATGACCTCCTTGAGGATCGTGGCAATATACTTGGCCGCGCTGCCGTAGCCGGGGGTGTGGTCGGTCAGCATCAGGTCGTTGTCGATGGTCTTGGGCACGCCGATGAAGCGGATCTCGCTGTTGACGGTCTTGCCGTAGGCGCTCAGCTTGGAGATGGTGTCCATCGAGTCGTTGCCGCCGATGTAGAACACCGCGCCGATGTCATACTTGGCAAACAGCTCAAACAGCCGCAGGAACGGTGCCTCGTCCACGGTGGGATCCGGCAGCTTGTGGCGGCAGCTGCCCAGAAAGCTGGACGGCGTGCGCTTGAGCAGCTCAATATCCATCTTGTCACCCAGCACGCCATCCAGATCCACCAGCTTTTCCTCCAGCAGACCCTCGATGCCGTACTGCATACCGTAGACATGGGGTGCGCCGCAGGCCTTGGCTGTCTCATAGACACCCGCCAGACTGGAGTTGATGACGGCGGTCGGGCCGCCCGACTGGCCTACCAGAACATTCTTCATAACTGTACCTCGCGTTATATTTTATTTGAATATTACAGAACGTATTTTTCTATTGCCTTTGCCACACCGTCATGGTTGTTATCATCGGTCGTTGCATCGGCAATTTCCTTAATATCATCGGTCGCATTGCCCATGGCCACCCCCAGCCCGGCCGCCTCGATCATGGCGCGGTCGTTGCCGGAGTCACCCACGGCCATCGTCTGCTCCCGGCGCAGACCCAGATGCGCCGCCAGCGCCAGCAGGCCGCTGCCCTTCGTCACACCGGGGGCGTTGATCTCCATGTTGCCGGGCAGGCTGGAGGTCAGCTCCATGCCGGGGCAGGCCTGCTGTACCGCACGCCAGGCAGCATCGCGCTCGGCTTCATTGTGGTAGAGCATGCTGTATTTCTCGATCTCATGGGCATGCTCCTGCAGGGTGGCGCGCATGTCCTCGACCTCCACGCGGGTCGTGCGGAAATATTCCCGAAGATTTTCGGGCACCACATCCATGTGATGCGCAGCGTTTTCCCAGGTCGTGTAGCTTTTGCCGCCGATAAAAATACTCAGTATCCCGCCGTCCCGGGCAAGGATGTCATAGATCTTCAGCGCATCGGCAGTGGCGAACGGCTGCTTTACAAGCTGCTGCCCGGTCTGCAGATCCACCACGCTGGCGCCGTTGGAGGTCAGCGCATACCGTACACCGGGTATCGAGGTGAACGCTGCCGGGATGCCGCTGGCCGTGCGCCCGGTGGCGGGCAGCACCGCCACACCGCGCGCCACGGCGTTGCGGATCGCCGCCAGCGTGCGGGGGGTGATCTCCTTTTTATCGTTAAAAACCGTACCGTCCAGATCCAATGCCACAAGGCGGATATCCTGCATTTTCTTCACTCCTTATACCGGCTTATTGTACCGCAAAATCGCCATGATTGCAAGCCGCACGACATTGTGTTAGAATAAACTCGGTAATTCTTTGGGAAAGAGGGCGTAAAATTGCTTGTGCTTCACACAAAAACGGGGCGGATGTGGCTGCCGGACGCGCTGCGGGGGCTGGCGCTGCTGAATATGCTGGCCTACCATGCCCTGTACGACTGGGTATATGTATTCGGTCATACCGGCGGTTGGTACAATATCTCGGCCCCGGGCTGCCATCTTTGGCAGCAGTACATCTGCTGGAGCTTTATCCTGCTTTCCGGGTTCAGCCTTCCGCTGGCCCGCCGCCCCGTCCGCAACGGGCTGCTTGTGGCGGCGTGCGCGGCATTGCTGACCGCGGCAACCGTCCTGTTTCTGCCGTCGGAGAGTATCTGGTTCGGTGTGCTGCATCTGAATGCGGCTGCCGTGCTGCTGACCTGCCTTGTCCGCCCGCTGCTGCAGCACATCCCTGCCAAAGCGGGTCTGGCGGCGTCTGCGGCGCTGTTTGCGCTCACGAATCAGCTGCCGCAGGGATTTATCGGGTTTGAGGGTCTGCGGCTCTGTGCCCTGCCTGCGGGGCTGTACAAGGCCAACCTGTTCTGGCTCGGCCTGCCTGACCTGACGCGGTTCTCCTCCGCCGATTACTTTCCGCTGCTGCCGTGGGTGTTTCTGTTCTGGTGCGGGGTGTTTCTGGCACGGCTCTGGCATCCGGGCAGGGGAGAGCCCCCCGCCGCCCTGCAGCCGCTGTGTGCCATCGGGCGCAGAACGCTGCCGGTGTACATGCTGCACCAGCCGGTGCTGTACGGCCTGCTCTGGGTCGGCCACGCTGTGGCGGGCCGGCTGTGACCCCATAGCCCTGCAAACCGGGATTCACGGTTTATTTACAATAAAATTTTCATTTTAGCGAAAATTGTTGTTGACAGCAGGGGTGTTGATATAGTATAATCTTGTTTACTGGTTAATAGTATTTGACCGGCAAACTCCTGTCTCAGGTCAAGGGAGGGAAGAAGATGTCGGAGATCCGTGTCAAAGAGGGCGAGTCCCTCGAGAGCGCTCTGCGCCGTTTTAAGCGCAGCACTGCTCGCAGCGGCGTGTTAGCTGAGGTCCGCAAGCGCGAGGCTTATGAGAAGCCTTCCGTGAAGCGCAAGAAGAAGTCCGAGGCTGCCCGCAAGCGCAAGTTTAAGTAAGGTATCTTACAACGAACGACTGTGCAGGTTCGCGTTACGCGCGGGCCTGCACTTTTATTTTATCGGCGCAACCAACCGTTCTCTTAAAAAAGGTCACATCTATGATTTTAACCCCCGAATATATCTTTAAAAAAATCGAGTGTATCCACCCGGATTTCCTCACCGCGCACGGCATCCGGGCGCTGGTGCTGGATGTGGACAACACCCTGACCGGGGACAACAGTCAGGTGCTGGAACCCTCCGTGCAGGCTTGGCTGGACGAGATGCGCGCGGCAGGCATCAGCCTGACCATCGTCTCCAACAACACGCCCAAGCGCGTGCGCCCCTTTGCCGAGCGCGTGGGCCTTGCCTGGGTACCGCTGGCCTGCAAGCCGTTCACCATCGGCCTGCGGGTGGCGCGCCGCCGCTTGGGCTGCAAAAAAAGCGAGATGGCCATGGTTGGGGATCAGATTTTTGCCGACCGGATGGCCGCCGGGCTGTACGGCTGCCCCTGCCTTTACCTGATGCCCCGCACCAGCCACGACAAAAACAAATTTGTGCTGCTAAAACGCAAGTTTGAACCGTACTGGATCGACAAATACTATCAGAAGGGCGGTACACTGTATGAATGATACCCCGCGCTTCGGCACAGCCGGACTGGCCGACAGCTACACGGTCAAAAAGTTCGACCCCGCCGCCATCGCCGCCTATACGGCAGGCTTCGGCCTGACGGCGTTCGAGTACCAGTGCGGGCGCGGTGTGCGGCTGGCCCACGACAAAGCCGCCGCGCTGGGTGCCGCCTGTGCAGAGCGAAACATCGCCCTCTCGGTCCATGCGCCCTACTATATCAGCATGTCGAGTCTGGAGGAGGACAAGCGGCTGCACAGCATCGACTACCTGTTACAGAGCTGCGCCCTCGTCAAGGCGCTGGGCGGGCGGCGCGTCATCTTCCATTCCGGCTCCTGCGGCAAGCAGAGCCGGGAGGCTGCGCTTGAAAAGGCACTGGACACGATGGAGCGCGCCGTTAAGGCCTGCGACGAGGCAGGCTACGGTGACTGCATCCTCTGCCCGGAGACGATGGGCAAGGTCAACCAGCTGGGCACTCTGGACGAGGTACTGGCACTGTGCGCGGTGGACAGCCGCATCACCCCCTGCATCGACTTCGGGCACCTGTACGCCCGCAGCTGCGGCACACAGTTTGCCGAGGCCACTGCCGCCGCGGATTACGCCGCCCTGCTCGACACACTGGCCGAGCGGCTGGGTAATGACCGCGCTGTACACTTTCACGCGCATTTTTCCCGCATTGCCTACACCAAGGGCGGCGAAAAATGCCACCTGACCTTTGCGGATACCGCGTTCGGCCCGCCTCATCTTCCGCTTTTGCAGCTGCTGAAGGCGCGCGGTCTGGCCCCCACGATCATCTGTGAGTCGGCCGGCACACAGGCCGAGGACGCCGCCGCGCTGGCCCAAGGCTATGCGGCGCTGTAAATTCGGCAAAAAATATCAAATTTCACGCAAAAATATCTGTACAGGACTTGCAAAATTGCTTTCCATACTGTAAAATATAAACAGGTATGTATAATTTATTTATGGAGGAGTTTCTATATGATTTCTGCAGGCGAATTCCGTAACGGCGTCACCTTCGAGCAGGACGGCCAGGTCCTTCAGGTCGTTGAGTTCCAGCACGTCAAGCCCGGCAAGGGCGCTGCCTTTGTCCGCACCAAGACCAAGAATGTCATCACCGGCTCTGTCGTTGAGACCAGCTACAACCCGACCGCTAAGTTCCCTCAGGCTTTCATCGAGCGCAAGGAGGTCACCTACTCCTACGAGGATGGCGATCTGTACCACTTCATGGATGTTGAGACCTATGACGACATCCCCGTTGGTGCCAACGATGTGCCCGACAACTTCAAGTTCTGCAAGGAGAACGATACCTGCAAGCTGCTGAGCTACAAGGGCAAGGTTTTCAGCGTTGAGATCCCCAACTTTGTTGAGCTGGAAGTCACCGCCACCGAGCCGGGTGTCAAGGGCAACACTGCCACCAACACCCTGAAGCCCGCCACCGTCGAGACCGGTGCCGAGATCCGCGTCCCTCTGTTCATCAACGAGGGCGACAAGATCCGCATCGATACCCGCACCGGCGAGTATATGGAGCGCGTAAACTGATTTAGGTTTTCTTTGCCGGGCATGGCCGTACCGCCGCGCCCGGCATTTTTGATAATAGGGAGGATTTTGATTATGGCTATGGATCTGAATGCAAAGGCCGCCTACATCCGCGGCCTGATGACCGGTATGGAATTTGACGCAGACTCCAAAAACGGCAAGGTCATTGCCGCCATGATGGATCTGCTGGAGGAGATGGCCGCCACCGTCACCGAGCATGACGATGCCCTTGATCAGGTGTATGACGAGCTGGAAACGCTCGATCAGGATCTGGACGATGTCGTCAGCGACATCTACGGCGATGACGAAGATGATGATGACGAGAACGAGGACGAGGAAGATCACGGCGCTCTGTACGAGGTAACCTGCCCCAACTGCGGCGAGATCTCCACTCTGGACGAGGAGACCCTGATGGATCCCGAGGGTGATTTGGTCTGTCCCCACTGCGGTGCCACCTTCGATATTGAGCTGGAGGGCACCGAGGAGGACTCCGCCGAGGAGACCGACAAGCAGGATCGCTAAGTAAAAGGGTATATCCCACAAACAACAAAATCCCCGCAGCCGTCTTGGCTGCGGGGATTTTGTTGTTTGTGGGGCAGGGGCTTACTTCTTCTGCAATGCGCCCTGCAGCATAATGTCACCGAAGGACAGTGCATTGTACAGGCCGACCTTGTTGGCCTGACGGGCAATGCGCTCAGGCAGGGGCTTCGACTCATCGGTGGAGAGCAGCACAATATGGACCTTATCGGCCACATCCACACCGTTCTCCTTCTTGGTGGACAGCACCTGCAGATAGACTACGAACGGATCCTTCATCGAGCCATAGTAAATATCGTTGCCGCAGCGCACCAGCGGGCGGCCCTTATAGGTCAGCTTCGGGGTATAAGCCATATCTGAAACCTTCTTTCTGTTTAGTCAATACTTTATTATAGCATAGTTTTGGGGGGAATACAAACTTTAATTTTGCGCACCCCCAAAGCCTTCCCCAAAGGGGGAAGGTGGCCCATAGGGCCGGATGAGGGGCAGCCTTGCCGCAATTGCCCATGAGCGGCCTGCCATGGCGCACTCGTCCCTCATCAGTCAGCGGTCGGGGCCGCTGACAGCTTCCCCCAAGGGGGAAGCCTTTTTTCATTACAGATCCAGCTTGTCCCGCTCGACCTTTTCTTCGTTCAGCGCCACCTGCTCTGTCAGGATGCGGACCTTGCTGTCCAGCTGGCTCAGCCGGATCGACATAAAAAACTGCTTGGCCAGCAAAAGAAAGATGATGACAACATAAACAAAGTTGATGGGGCTCATGAAGCCCAGCAGGTTTGCAGCCCAATAGGCGATGCCGGGGAAGATGGCCAGAATCAGCAGGGCCGCGCTGAACAGCAGCCAGAAAATCGTATCCTCGATCTGTACCTTTGCCAGCCGGACACGCCGCAGGATATACCCCGCCGTGATAAGGCTGCCCAGAATCAGGCAGATGCGAATGAGCGTTTGATCGAACATTTCACAGGCTCCTTTCGGGGTAGGGGGTCTCGGTGTCGCGCTTGCGGAACCACTGGATCAGCAGGATGGAGATAGCCATTTTGACCATATACTGCACGCTGCGCCAGAAGGTCAGGTAGCTTTGGCCGGCCATCCGCTCGCCCATCTCGACCTGCACCTCTTTTACGGTTGCGCCGTTCTTGATCAGGTAGCTGATGGTGTCCGGCTCGGGGCCGTAGTTGAGGTTCTGGGCAAACTCCTCGACCATGGCGCGGTTGAACATCCGCATGCCGCTGGTGGGGTCGCAGATGGCGCGGCCCGTTGTCAGGCGGATGGACCAGCTGATGATATAGCTGCCCAGCATCCGCAGCGTCTTGGGCTTTTTCACGGTCAGAAAGCGGCTGCCGATAACAATATCGCTGCCCTGCTCAAGCTCGTTGAGCATCGCCTCGATATACTGCGGCTTGTGCTGGCCGTCAGCATCCAGCTGCATGGCGCAGTCGTAGCCGTTCTCCGCCGCAAAGCGCAGGCCGGTCTGGAACGCCCCCGCCAGCCCCAGATTGACCGGCAGGTCGATCAGGCGGTAGCCGCGGGCGCGGCAGATGGCCGCCGTCTTGTCGCGGCTGCCGTCATTGACGACCACATAGTCGTACTGTGGATAATCAGTCGTCAGCTCCTCAACGACCTGCACGATATTGGCTTCCTCGTTATGGGCGGGGATCACAATGAGTAATTTTGACATCTTAGCTCCTTTTGGCAGACTTTACGACTTCCATCATTGTAGCAAAGACAGCCTGCCATGTAAAGTGGCTGCAAAGGTTTTGGTAGGCGTTCTCGGCGCGGGCCTGCGCGGCGGCCGGATCTGCCAGCAGGGCGGCAAGCCCGGCGCGGATCGCATCAGTACCGGCATCGGGCAGGAAGATCGCGTAGTCCTCCCCGGGCAGCAGCTCTCCGGTGCCCGCCGTGCGGGTCGTCACGATGGGGCAGCGGCAGGCTGCCGCCTCCAGCAGCGTGGTAGGGAACCCCTCGGCATACTCGGTGGGCAGGCAGTAGGCATCCGCCTGTGCCAGCAGCTGAAGGATCGCATCGTGCGGCAGCGCGCCCAACGCATGGACCCGGCCCCCCAGTGCGGCCAGCGCAGCCTCCTCCGGGCCGGTGCCCGCCACAGCCAGCGTGCACCCCGGCAGGGCCTGCACAGCCTCGGCAAGGCGCAGCGCACCCTTTTCGGGGATGAGCCGCCCGATAAACGCAACGAGCTTTCCATCCGCAGGCAGGTGCAGCTTTTCGCGCCAGTTTACGGCATTTTCTGCATGGGCCAGCCTGTCCAGCTCAACGGGGTCTACAGCGTTCGGCAGGCGGCCAGCCGCCCGGATGCCGAAGGTCTGCAGCCAACGGCAGACATCCCCGGACACGCCGTAGAAGGGGAACCCGCAGCGGCGGATGCTGCCGCAGGCAAGATGCTCATACATCCGGCCCAGCGCCCCGGTCAGCCCGCCGTGCATCATATAGCCGGTCGAGTGGTCGATGACCAGCGCCGGGATGCCGCGCCGCTTGCACTGGTGCGCAGCCCAGATGCTCTGGGGGTACATGCGGGTCTGAATGACCGCAAAGTCGATGTCCTGCGCCCACAGCGCATCGGCGGGGGGAAAGGGCTTCAGCACCGGGAAGCGCCCGCCCATGACCGGCCATGACGGCAGACGGAAAATCTCGATGCCGTCAGCATCGGTCTGCCGCGCGGGCAGGCCCGGCAGCGCCGCCGTAACAACAAGCGCCCTGTGACCGGCGGCAACGCACCGCCGCGCCAGATTCCATGTGTACCGCTCGACCCCGCCGGGGGTGGGGAGATATTGGGTTGAGAAGAAGCAAATAACCATTACCGTTGGCCTTTTCAAAATGATAGATAATAAATAATATGGGGTTTTTGCCGTGCCGCAAGGCGCGGCTTTTTTTATTTGCAGGGCTTCACCTTGCAATAATCGCCAGCATACTATTCACCACCACGCCCGCCTGTACAAGCGCGATTGCAATCGTCAGCTTATCCTGCGCGGCGCTCTCATCGGGCACCGTGGCCAAGCGGCGGGGCAGGCAGGTCAACAGCAGCAGCGGCAGGATCGGCAAAAAGTACCGTCCCTGCAAGCCGTACAGCGTTTCATAGCGGATCGGTGTCCAGAGCAGACAGCCCGCCACTGTCAGCAGGCAGCAAAGCGCCGCCGCTGCGCAGCACCAGCCCCGGGCCCTGCCCGTTAGCAGCTGCTTTGCGCCCTGCACCGGCAGGGCTGCGTAGGCCAGCAGCAGATACAGCACAGCGACCCAGCCCCAGGCCAGCTCCACCGTGTAATAGCTCAGGCTGCCGCCGACCAGCGTGCGGATATAGTGATCCCCATTTTTGACGGCACTGCGCACAAACAGCAGCGCCGTGGCTGCCGGGTGCCGCAGGATATATCCCGGCGTATAGGTCTCCTTGTCGCCCGCATCCACCGTGCTTTGGGTAGCGCGGGTGGCGCGGGCCGCCTCGACCTGCTCCGCAAGCGCTGTGCGGTCAAGCGGGATGCGGTCATCCATCGCGCCGACCTCAACGCCCAGCCCGGCAAACTGCTCCTGACAGCTGGGCAGGCTGAACAGCTGCTTGTACGCCTGCACCGCGCCGCCCTCAGCAAAATAGGGCAGGTAGGCATCTGCGTTGCCCACCGTCACATCGGTGCCGAACAGCACGAGCGATGCCTCTGTATAGAACGCCTGCGCGTCCGTGTAGGTGTTGGCCTTATCCGCCGCAAAAAGGAAGCTCTGTCCCAGCACAGCGGGGGTCACATCCTTCTCGCGCAGAGCCTGCACCCAGAAGTCCACCTCGCTCTTGGCGGGCACGGCGTTATCCTCCACATAATAGTATAGCCGTTTTACATAGTTTCCCAGCGAGTTCTCGTTGATCTGCGCCTCATACTCCCAGTCGGCCGGTGTCGGCGTACCCTTGGCGGCGCGGTCACTGCCGGCCGGCTCGGCCGCTGCAGCTGCAGGCTCCTGCACCGTACCGGTGCGCAGCGTGTCGGTCAGCAGGCCGCTGTTCAGCATCAGCGCCAGCAGCAGGCAGACAGCCAGATAGCCGCATTTTTTTGCCTTGGCATGGCGGCCCAGCCGCGCGGCAGGCACCAGCAGCAGCAGCGCTGCCAGCGGCAGATAGACAAGCTTGCCCGGGGCCAGCACCACGCCGCAGAGCAGCAACGCCGCCAGCCGGGCAGGGGAGAGCGCCTTGCCCCGGTCGGGGCCGAAGGCTGCATCGAGCAACAGCGCCGTAAAGGCAAAGCTGCACCCCAGCAGCGGGGCATCCCGGCTGAAGCTGGCCGCCAGATGCAGCGTCATCGGCAGCAACGCTGCCGCCGTAAACACCCGCTTGCCGAAGGGCGCCGCCCTGACAGCCAGCGCCGTCAGCGCCGCAAAGAGCAACAGATTTGCCAGCCGGCCCAGCAGCAGCGCGGGGGCAAACCCCAGATGCAGCAGGTAGGCGAGAAAGACCGCCGCCGCGCTTGCCAGATAAAGCAGCGGGTTCTGGTCGGTCTGCAGCTCGTTGTACTCCTGATGGCTGTCAAACGGCTCCTCGGTCGTGGTCAAAAGCTGCGAGGTGAACGCCTCCCATGTAAACACGGTCGTGTTTTCGTTCTGCAGGTCGGCGTCCTCGTCCCCCACACGGCGGAAGGTCGTTGTCGTGGGGACCCGGCCCATCCGCCATTCCCCGCGGGACAGATCATTGGCCCAGCGGCTGGCAAGGGTGAAGCTCTGGTTGATATGGTATTTCTCATCCGGTGCGGCGTAGGGCGGCAGCACAAAGCTGTACAGCAGCCCAAAGCCCAGCACCAGCACAAACACAAGGCGGTGCAGCGCCAGCTTTTTGCCAAGCACTGTCCAGACAGCGAACGCCGCCAGCACGGCAGCAAGGCCCGCCACAAGCAGGAAAAACCGCGTCAGATAGCCGCCGATGCGCTGGTAGGTGATCTGCATCGCCATCGTGCCGTCCACAGCGCGGCCGCTGACCGACATCTGCTCCTTCCAGAGTGCCACGCCATCGCTGTGGCCCACAGCAAGGATCGCATCGGTCGTGTAATGGGGCGTAACGGTCAGCCGGTAGCGGCGGCCCTCCCGGCCGGTCACTGCCGGGTCCAGCCCCAGGGTCGTATACTGGTCAGGCACGATATAATCCATCGTGCCGACCGAGCGGGACAACTCTGCGCCGGTATCGGCGTCATAGAGCACCACCTCCAGCGCACCGCTGGGCTGCTCCCCGGGCAGGTAAAACTCCAGCCCGATGGTCAGCAGATCCTTGTCGTAGGTGAACACCTGCTCGGCGGTCTCGCCGTCATGGATCAGCTCTGCGCGCAGAAAATCTGTAATGATCTCGCTGCGGCCCTTCGTCACCTGCGGGCGCACCTCGGCCAGCCAGAGCAGCACCACCGCTGCCAGCAGCACAATGAGCGTTGCCAGCGCGGCCAACAAGGGGGTATATTTTTTTTGTTTTGGATTTTTCATGCAATCTCCCGCAAATGCGAAATCACAACGCCGCGCCGAACGCCTTTTCCACCGCAGCCTTCCAGCGCCCATCGCTGCGCAGGATCTTCTCGACCGCGCCGCGCACGGCACCTTCGCCGCCGCGCTGGGGGCAGATATAATCTGCGCGGGCCTTTACCTCCTCGGCAGCGTCCGCCGGGCAGGCCACAAAGCCGCACAGCGCCATAGCCGCCAGATCGTTAAGGTCATCGCCGCAGTAGGCGGTCTGCTCCCGGGTATAGCCGTTTTCCGCCATAAATGCCTGCAGAAATACGGCTTTCTGCCCGACATTCTGGTATACATCGGTAATTTTCAAATCGGCGGCGCGGCGGCGGACGGCCTCGCTCTGCCGCCCGGTGCAGATCATCACGCGGATGCCTGCCGTGCGGGCCAGCACCAGCCCGGCCCCGTCCTTGATGGCAAACTTCTTCATCTCATTGCCGGTGGCATCGTAATAAACGCCGCCATCGGTCATCGTGCCGTCCACATCCAGCACCAGCAAGCGTATCATAGTCAGGCCCTCTCATACTCACTGGGGGTGATGAACCGCACCGGCAACCCCGCCGCACGGATGGCACCGGCCATCTGGGCGTTGTAGGCCGCGCCGCGGCCTGTGTGGGTGTGCAGGCCCGCATCGGCATAGGCCGCCGTGCCCGTGCGGTAGCCATCGGCACCGGCCAGCAGCACACCCGCCGCGCCGCACTGGCGCAGCAGCCGCAGCAGCATCAGCACACTGTTGCCGCCCTGCGCATCGGTGGCGGAAAGCCGGTCATAATTCACAACAGCGGCATCCTTATCAGCGCGCAGGTTGCTGGTCAGGATCAGCGGGCAGGGGTAGGCCGCGGCCTCATCAAAGCGTTTTGCATTGGTGAAGAAAGCGTAGTCCGGCCGCATAAAGTCCGGCACAAAGTTGGTAGATACTGTCACATCGGCAGCGGCAGCCGCCACAGCGGCACGGCCTGCCTCTGCAGCAAGGCTGGCACCGGGGGCCAGCACCAGCACCGTCTTGCCCGCAAAGGCAGCCTGCAGGGCAGCCAGCGCGGCGGTATCATCGGTGCGGCGGTTCTTGTACTCGGTGTACAGGGCATCGGCGTAGGCCGCATCAAACACCGTCTTTTTGCCGGGGGCAATGTCCGCCAGAATATGGTTGATGTCCCGGTTGGTCAGATCGCCCTTGCCAAGGTAATGCTCGGCGTAGTTGCGGTGCAGATTAAACTTGGCCGACAGGAAATACGCCGGCGTGTAGCCCCAGGCGCACTCCCCCTTGATGGGCGCAATGTGATCCTGAATGGCGTCCATCAGATCGTCAATGTTGTAGTGGCTGCCGAAATACTCGTTCATATAATCGGCGATCAGCTCGATCGGCAGGTTGCCGGGGATACGGCCCATGCCCATCAGGCTGCCGTCCACAGCCAGATCGCGGCGCAGGTGCTTATCCAAAAACTCCTGCGCCAGACAGAAGCTCAGGGCCATATTTTCATGCAGGTGCAGCGCCAGCCGGATATCCGGGGCCAGATTATGATCCGCCATGCTGACGATGCGCTCCAGATCGCGGCGGCGCATGCTGCCGAAGGTATCTACGATGGAGAACTGCCACGGGTGGATAGCGTTGACCTGCTCAAAGATCCAGAGCAGCTCCTTATCGCTGTAGCCCATTATGTTGATGGGGTTGATGGAGACCTTGTAGCCTAACTCCTTGATGCGGCGGGCAAAATCCATGCCGTCTTTAATGTCGTAATCGTGCGCGGTGATGCGGATGATCTCGATGCCGTGTCCATCATAGGGGGACAGCTTTTCGATGTCGTAGTTGGAGCGCATCGCCATGCCGGAGTACATCGTGCGGCCGCGCTGGCTCTCGTCAGGCAGCAGGCGGTTCAACTCCTCAATGGTGTTGCAGACCGTGACATCGGGATCGTAGCCGTCCACATTGCGCAAAAAGCCCACCTCGACCACATCAACGCCCGCGCGGGTCAGCGTCTGGATGATGCGCCGTGCCTGCCCGAAGCCCCACTGCCAGTCATTGACATAGCCGCCGTCGCGCAGGGTGCAATCCAGCAATTTGATATCAGCCATGCTGCTTCTCCTTCAGAATTTCATTGACCAGCGCCAGATCCTTGGGCGTATCCACACTGACCGTCTTGTACGGGCTGACAATGGCATGCACCTTATGTCCATTCTCGATAAAGCGCATCATGTCGTTTTCCTCGGCCTTTTCCAGAATTGATTTCGGCGTATCATGGTAAAATTTCAGTGCCTGCTTGCTGTACAGCTGGATGCCGGTCACCTTCTCGTACTCAAAATCCAGCGTGCCCTTCGGGTAGGGGATGGGACTGCGGGAGATCAGCAGGATCTCCCGCGCGGCGTTGGTCACGACCTTCTGGTTGGAAAAATCAATGACATCAGCCGGGTGCTCCATAATATTGGTCAGCACAGCGACATAATAAGGGTCATCGGGCAGGGTGCCGGGCAGGATCAGGTCAAAGGCAGCCGGGTTCACCAGCGGCTCATCACCCATCAGCTGCAGATACAGGTCGGCATCCTCCACGGTGCTGACCTCCCAGATGCGGCCGGTGGGGGTGTCGTGGTCGGGACTGGTCATCAGATATTTCATATCATACTTCTTGCAGGCCTCGGCAATGCGGTCATCGTCGGTGGCGATCAGCACATCGTCCAGCTTCGGGCAGGCCTTGGCGGCCTTGTACACCCACCAGATCATCGGCTTGCCCAGCACATCGGCCAGCGGCTTGCCCGGCATCCGCGTACTCGCATACCGCGCCGGGATTACAGCGATTGTTTTCATATGTGTACCTCGCTTACACGGCGGCCTGAACAGCCGCCTCTATCGTTTGGCATACGCCGTCAAAGCGGCGGTCTATGTCCAAATTGGTGAACCGCAGAACCCTGATATGGTTCTGTGCGAAAAACTCTGTGCGCAGACTGTCGGTCTGCTGTTGCTCGGGCGTGTAATGCTGTGCCCCGTCCAGCTCGATGACAAGCCTTGCTTTTGCGCAGTAGAAATCAGCGATATAGCCGCCGATGGGCTTTTGGCGTTGGAAGTGCGGGGTGAAGGTGCGGAGAAAGCAATACCACAATTTACGCTCCCATGGGGTCATATCTCTGCGAAGCTGCTTTGCCAGCGGTACGTTTTTTCGATTGTAGTAAAGCATTGCGCATATCCTTTCACGGGTGCCTTTGGGAAGGTTCTCTCCCTCCGGCGCTCCGCGCCACCTCCCTCGCAGAGGGAGGCAAGGCGCCTTGGCCCCCTCTGTGAGGGGGCTCCGCCCGCAGGCGGTGGGGGAGAGAACCTCCCGGCCGGATGCCGTTTTCCCCGCGCATCAGACCAGTTTCCTCGCCTCCTCCAGCGTCAGCAGAATCTTCTCATCCGCCGCGGTAAAGCCGCGCAAAACAAAGCTCTGTACCGTTACGGCGCGGGCAAAGGTAAACGGCAGACAAAAGTTCAGCACCTCGCTGGGCATCGTGCGCTCAAGCACGACCGCCTCGGGGAAAAGCGCCTGATAATCGGTTGCATCGCGCGGGTGCGTCTTGATAAACAGCGGCCCGGCAGCATATTTTGCCGCCACCGCCTTGAACATCGCGTCCTGCTCGTTCTGGGTCATCAGGCCGTCCGCCACAAAGCTGCGGGGCAGCAAAAGCGTGGCGCCATTGGCCTTTTCCGGCAGGGGCCGGGTCAAAAATACGCGGCGCACCATTGCTTTTTCGTCCTCGGTCAGGCTCTGCAGCAGCGCAGCCTTGCTGTCGGTCACCATGTGGTCGGCAGCAAACAGCGTACACTTTGCAGCGTCCTCACTCTCCACGCAGCGGCACCATGGGCTGTCACCCCAGTAGAGGTAGCCTTTTCCGCGCTGCTTCGCGGCAAAATCGGCCGCCGCGCGCTGGTCAGTCACCAGATGCTGGTCGGGGCCGAGCGTACTGCCGAAGGTGTCCTCACAGAGGATATACCCGGCGCGGCAGTCCTGCAGGTAGCGGCCCAGCACACTCCAATCGTTGTGGATGTAGACATTTTCATACGCTGCACGGTCAAGTTTCCACCCGCACAGCTTTTCAAACGCCCGCGCGGCCCGCTGGTGAGCAAAGAGGCCGGTCACAGTGCCGGGCCACTTTGTTTCCTCGACAATGACCGTTTTGACAACGCCGGTCGCGTTCAGCCGGGCCGCCAGCGCGGCGGTGTCGGGCACCGATGCGGAAAGCACCATCGTGTGAGGTCCATTCTCACAGGCGCAGCGCCCGGCCCGCAGCAGATCAACAAGCACCTGATAGGCCGTGTGGCAGATGTAAAGATTCGGTTTCATGCGTTACTCCTGCACGAGCTTGACGGGCGGGAAGTGGATGCGTCCCCAGCCGGACGCCCATTCGGGCATCGTCAGGTCGCTGTTGGTCACTTCAAAGGCGAACTCGGTCACCGGCTTGTCCAGACAGACCGCATGGGCCAGCGCGCCGTCAAAAATATCGAGATAGAAGAAATACTGTCCCTCGCCCAGCAGGCTCGGGTCAAATTCAAACACCGAGGTATAGACCCGGCCCGGCTCGGCGGGGCCGAGGTCAACCGGGTGGGTGATGCCCACGGGGGAGGAGTCCCGCGCGTGGAGGTTCATCTTCATGTGGATGCCCGCGAACGGCTCCGACACGCGCCATGTGATCTTGACGCGCATCTTCTCGGTGTCCGCAAAGACGCTGGACTCCTTATCCACAAAGTCGAGCGTTTCCAGCCGGAACCGCTTACCGGCGCTGCCAGTCATGCGGGCAACCTCGGCCAGGTCGTAGTGGACCACATTCACATCGGTCGTGTCCATATAGACGGCAATGGCCTGCTCCACATCTCCGTCAAAGATGACCTTGCCCTTGTCCAGCACGACACAGCGGCTGCAGAGCTGGCGGATGGTGGACATATTGTGGCTGACATACAGCACCGTGCGGCCGTCCTGATTGGCAACATCGCTCATCTTGCCAAGGCATTTCTGCTGGAACTTCATATCGCCGACCGCCAGCACCTCGTCCATGACCATGATCTCGCTGTCAAGGTGGGCGGCCACGGCAAAGGCCAGCTTGACAAACATACCGCTGGAATAGCGTTTGACCGGCGTGTCGATAAAGTCGCCGCACTCGGAAAATTCAATGATCTGCGGCAGCTTGGCATCGATCTCGGCCTTAGTCATGCCGAGGATCGCGCCGTTCATATAGATATTCTCGCGGCCCGTCATCTCATTGTTGAAGCCGGTGCCGACCTCCAGCATCGAGGCCACGCGGCCGCGAATTTTGATCTCGCCCTCGGTGGGGGCCGTGATGCGGGAGAGCAGCTTTAACAGCGTAGATTTTCCCGCGCCGTTGCGGCCAATGATGCCCAGCGCCTCCCCCTGATAGACCGTCAGATCCACGCCGTTCAGCGCCATAAAGGTCTGGCCAAACAGCCGCTGGTCGGTGCCGATGACGGTGTTCGGGTCCTCCTTGCCGCGCACGCGCGCCCACCAGCTCTGCAGGTCGTGCGTCAGCGTGCCGCCGCCGATCTGGCCGAGCTTGTACTGTTTTTTCAGCCCTGTAACCTCAATGACAGGGCGTTTTTCGGTTGTAGACATAATACGCCCTCCCTCAGACGGTGTCCATAAAGGTTTTTTCGATACGGCTGAACAGCACGACACCCAGCACCAGCGCGGCGGCAGTGAACACCAGACTGTACACGATGCCGAACATCGTGACCGTGCCGGTGCCCAGCGTGGCCATGCGGAAGATCTCGATCGGGGAGGTCATGGGGTTCAGCTGGACCAGCACGCGCAGCCGGGGGCTGGCGTCCAGCATCGACAGCGGGTAGACAACGGGGGAGGCGTACATCCAAAGCTGCACGCCGAAGCCCACGGCAATGGCAAGGTCGCGGTATTTTGTCGTCAGCGAGGATACGATGATGCCGACACCGAGGCCGAGCAGCATGACCTCCAGAATGACAAAGGGCACCGCCAGCACCCACGGCGTAAAGGCCACACCGCTGCCGGTGGCAAAAAACCACACCCAGAAAATCAGATACATTGCTGCCTGAATACTAAAGTTGATCAGGCTGGTCAGCACCTGACTGACCGGCATCGTCAGGCGGGGGAAGTAAACCTTGCCGAAGATCTGCGAGTTCGTCACAAAGGTGTTGGCCGTGTTGTTGACGCAGTTTGCAAAAAAAGTCCAGACCGTGTTGCCCGCCATGTAGAACAAAAAGCCGGGCACGCCATCGGTAGGCATGTTGGCCATGCCGCCGAACACGATATTGAAGATGACCGTTGTGATGAGCGGGTTCAGGATGATCCACGCAGGGCCGAGGATCGTCTGCTTATACAGCACGGTAAAGTTGCGCTTGACAAACATCGTAATCAGGTCGCGGTAACGCCAGAGCTCCTGCAGATCAATATCGAACCAGCCGGTCCGGGGGCGTATAACGGTGGTCCAGCCCTCCTCGGCCGGGCGGGTGGTTTGCAAATTTTCAGCCATAAAAATACCTGTTCCTTGTGTGTATGATCGTGTTTGCACAGTTATCCATAATAATAGTGGTATTTTACCACATTTCGAGCAAAGAATCAACTTGCCGCGGCGTTTATAATAACAGCAGAATATCGTTACGCGGTGAAAATGCAGGGGCCGGGTATGCCCGGCCCGGTCGTGAAAGGCAAATGGGTGTTTCCCGGAAGGCTGCGGGCCGCACATGTGCGGCCCGCAGCAGGGCAGCAATAAAGCGGCCTGCCGAAAATCCATCGGCAGACCGCTTTTATACATGCACTATTTTACAGCACCTTCGACAGGAAGGCCTTCAATCTCTCGTTTTCGGGGTTGGCAAAGAATTCCTGCGGGGCCTTATCGACCTTGACGATGCCCTCATCAATAAAGATGATGCGGTTGGCGACCTCGCGGGCAAAGCCCATCTCATGGGTGACACAGACCATCGTCATGCCGCCGCGGGCCAGCTCCTTCATCAGCTCCAGCACCTCGCCGACCATCTCGGGGTCCAGCGCACTAGTCGGCTCGTCAAACAGCAGCACATCGGGGTTCATCGCCAGCGCGCGCACAATGGCAATGCGCTGCTTCTGACCGCCGGACAGCATGTTGGGGTAGGTGTCTGCCTTGTCGGCCAGACCGATGCGGGCAAGCAGCTCCAACGCCTTTTTATCGGCCTCGCTCTGCTTCATCAGCCCCAGACGCACCGGTGCCAGCGTGATATTCTTCTTCACCGTCAGGTGGGGGAAGAGGTTGAAATGCTGGAACACCATGCCCATCTTCTGGCGCACATGGTCAATGTCGTGGTCGGTGACTTCCTTGCCGTTGAAGATGATGTGCCCGCCGTCCGGCTCCTCCAGACGGTTCAGGCAGCGCAGAAAGGTAGATTTTCCGCAGCCGGAGGGGCCGACCAGCACAACACAGTCGCCCTTGTTGATCGTCAGATCCACGCCCTTCAGCACCTGAAGGCCGCCGTAGTTCTTCTGCAGTCCTTTAACGTCTATCACTTTGCGCCAGCCTCCTCTCAAATTTTGCCAACAGCGCGCTGAACAGCATGACCAGCACCAGATAGGTCGCAGCAACGCCGAGCAGCGGGAACATAGCCTCATAGGTACGGTTCATGATGCCCTGCGCGGCATACAGCAGCTCCTTGCCGCCGATGACCGTGATCAGCGAGGAGTCCTTCAGCAGCATGATGAACTCATTGCCCAGCGCAGGCAGGATGGAGCGGATAGCCTGCGGGATGATGATCTCAAACATCGTGGTCATGTAGTTGAGACCAAGGCTGCGGCCCGCCTCCATCTGGCCGGGATCGACCGCCATCAGACCGCCGCGGATGATCTCCGACACATACGCGCCGGAGTTGATGCCCAGCGCCAGCGCGCCGACCATCGTGAAGTTGCGGCTGCTGGCAAAGATGACCATGCTCATGATAAGCAGCTGCACCATCATGGGCGTGCCGCGGATGACTGTGACATACACCTGCGCCACTGCGTTGAAAATTCCCAGAATCGGGTTGCGGTGGTGGGGTTTCTGCTGGGCATAGCCCACGCGGATCATGGCAACGATGGCACCCAGCACAACGCCCAGCACCAGCGCAATGGCCGTGACCAGCAGGGTCGTGCCGACGCCCTTGATATACTGCTGCCACCGGTCCGCATACAAAAATGCCTGGTAGAATTTTACGAAGAAGTCCTGGCCGAAGCTCAGCTGCTGGCCGCTTTTGGCCAGCTCCGAGAGCGCTTCAAACTGCGCCTCCATCCGCAACACAACCTTTCTTTTTTGGCCGCTCCTGTAGGGGCCGGGCATGCCCGGCCCGTGGCTTTCCGGCAAGCTTCTGCCTGCCGGAGGGTTGCGGGCCGCACATGTGCGGCCCCTACAAAGCGACAATGATTTACTACGATATTGCTGATTATACCATACTTATGGGAAAAATCACAGCATAATAAAAGAAAAGCGCGCCGGGTTCCGGCGTGCCTTTCGGTAAGGTACAAAGCGCTTATTCAGCGGTGATGTACTTGCCCACAATGGCCTGCAGGGTGCCGTCAGCCTCGAGCTCCTCGAGCGCGCCGTTGATGGCATTCAGCAGCTCCGTGTTGCCCTTGGCAACACCGATGGCGTAATCCTCCTGCGCATAAGCGGTGTCGAGGATCTTCAGGCCGGGGTTGGCCTTCACGAACTCCTTGGCGGGAGCGTTGTCAATGACCACGGCATCGACCTGACCGTTGACCAGTGCCTGCACGGCAGTCAGACCGCTGTCATAGGGGGTGACATGATCGTCACCGAAATCATCGGAGCAGTAGATGTAGCCGGTGGTGCCGCGCTGGGTGCCAATCATCTTATCGGCCAGATCATCGGGAGAGGCAATGGGGGAGTCCTCCTTGACGATGATGGACTGGATGCCCTCAGCGTAGGTGTCAGAGAAGTCCATGACCTTCAGGCGCTCATCGGTAACGGTGACGCCGGCCATGACCATGTCGCTCTTCCCGTTCTGGGCGGCCAGCAGGGCTGCGTCAAAGTCCATGTCATCGACCTGCAGCTCCAGACCGAGCTTCTCAGCGACAGCGGCGGCGACATCAATGTCGATGCCCTCCAATTCACCGCTGTCGGTCGTCGTCTCATACGGGGGGAACTCAGCGTTGGTGGACATCGTCAGCTTACCGGCGTTGACAGTGGTCAGCTCGGCAGCCTCAGAGGTGGCCGCCTCGCTGGAAGCAACCTCAGAGGAAACGGCCTCGCTGGAAACAGCATCGGTGGAAGCGGAACCGCCGCAGGCGGCCAGACTCAGCATCATGGCGGAGCTGAGCATCAGAGCAGTAATCTTTTTCATGATGATCTCCTCGATTCATTGTATCTCAATGTTTGTACCTTCCCAAGCCCTCACTTGGTTGATGTATACAGTATAACTGCATAAATATGTAAAGTCAATGTATATTTAATAACTTCGGCGTTTTATATGGGCAGGGCAGGGGAGCGGAAAGTTTTTTGTGCAAACTGGCGGAGGTATGTATGTAGGGAATCAAATCAAAGCATCCAAAAATTCCCTCTTGACTTCAAAACGCACTTGTGCTATAAATAACTTAACTTCATCCTGTACAAAGCCATGAGGCAGACAAACGGGATGCGGTGTCCTGTACAAGAGAGAACCGCCGCGGATTTTCCGCGTGGTGCAAGCGGTTTTACAGCGGCCCGCAGCCTTACCACTGCCGAGCGCGGGGGCGAACCTCCGCCGGGTACGGCCCGTTACAGCCGGCTTGAGCGGCGCTTTCCTTTATTAAAGCAAGGCGCAATTTGGGTGGAACCGTGGAGCTTTTCAATGCTTCATCCCTTGTATGTCGTAAGGGATGGAGCATTTTTTGTTTGCAGCTATGCAAAAGGAGCGTACAACCATGAAGATTATCTACAAGGACGGCACCGTTGCCGAGTGCCCGCAGGAAGAAGAACTGCATGTTCTGCGCCACACGGCAGCCCACATCATGGCTCAGGCCATCAAGCGCCTCTACCCGCAGGCGGACTTTGCCTTTGGCCCCGCGACCGAGAACGGCTTCTTCTACGATGTTGATCTGGGCGACACCAAGCTCAGCGATGAGGATCTGGCCAACATCGAGAAAGAGATGAAGAAGATCACCAAGGAGAATCTTCCTCTCAAGCCGTTCATCCTGCCGCGTGATGAGGCTGTCAAGCTGATGGAGGAGCGTCAGGAGCATTACAAGATCGAGCATATCGCCGACCTCGCTGACGAGACTGAGTTCAGCTTCTATCAGCAGGGCGAGTATGTTGACATGTGCATCGGACCCCACCTGTGCTACACCAAGGCACTCAAGGCCTTCAAGATTACCCAGCAGTCCGGCGCTTACTGGAAGAACGACAAAGAGAACAAGATGCTGACCCGCATCAACGGCGTTGCCTTCCGCAATCAGGAGGAGCTGGACGCTTGGGAGAAGCAGCAGCAGGAGGCCCGTGAGCGCGACCACCGCAAGATCGGCAAGGAGATGCGTCTGTTTATGACCGACGACCTTGTCGGCCGCGGTCTGCCGATGTTCCTGCCCAACGGCTACACCGTCTGGCAGCAGCTGGAGGAGTATATCAAGGGCAAGGAGCGCGAGCGCGGCTACCTGCATGTCATGACCCCCTGCATCGGCACCGTGAACCTGTACAAAACCTCCGGTCACTGGGATCACTACCGCGAGAACATGTTCCCCGCCATGGAGATGGAGGGTGAGAGCTACGTTCTGCGCCCGATGAACTGCCCCCACCACATGATGATCTACGCCAACCAGCCGCACAGCTACCGCCAGCTGCCCATCCGCATCGGCGAGATCGCCCATGACTTCCGCTATGAGTCCTCCGGCACGCTGAAGGGCATCGAGCGCGGCCGTCACTTCTGCCAGAATGACGCCCACCTGTTCTGCACGCCGGAGCAGATCAAGAGCGAGGTTGCCGATGTCTGCGCGCTGATTTTTGACGTTTACAAGGACTTCAACATCACCGATTACCGCTGCGTGCTGTCCCTGCGTGACCCCGCTGACAAGAAGAAATACCATGACGATGACGCCATGTGGAACCATGCCGAAAACGCCCTGCGCGAGGTTCTGACCGAGTTGGGCATCCACTTCACCGAGGAGATCGGCGAGGCCGCCTTCTACGGCCCGAAGCTGGATGTCAATGTCAAGCCCGCTGTCGGTGCTGAGTACACGCTGTCCACCTGCCAGCTGGACTTCTGCCTGCCCGCCAAGTTCCACCTGACCTATGTGGACAAGGACGGCAGCGAAAAGACCCCCGTTGTGCTGCACCGCGCGATCCTCGGCTCTCTCGACCGCTTTATGGCTTACCTGATCGAGGAGACGAAGGGCCGTTTCCCGACTTGGCTGGCTCCCACGCAGGTCAAGGTGCTGCCCGTCAGCGAGAAGACGCTGGACTACGCGAAGGATGTCACTGCCAAGCTGCAGGCCGCTGGTGTCCGCGTCGTGCTGGATGAATCCAACGAGAAGATCGGCTACAAGATCCGTCAGGCCCAGCAGGTCGACCGTGTGCCCTACATGCTGGTGCTGGGCGCGAAGGAAGTCGAGGCCAACAACATCAGCGTGCGTGACCGCAAGGGCGACACCACCACGATGGAGCTGGACGCCTTCATTGCTCAGGTCGTTGACGAGATCAAAACCCGCAAGAACAATAGCTGAGTAAGCTGAAACAACAACCCCGCCGCCACCCTGAAAGCAAGGGATGGCGGCGGGGTTTGTTTTTGGTGCCAGCTGTTTACCCGCCCGCTGCCCGGCGCGCCTTTCGGCGATACGCTGTCGGGCCGCAGCCGTAGACCTGCCGGAACGACCGGGCAAAGTAGCTGCCGTCCTGAAAGCCGCACTGCCCGGCGATCTCGGTCACGCTCAGACCGGTGCCGCACAAAAGCTCTGCTGCACGCTGGGCGCGCCGATCCCGCAGATACTGGTTCGGCGTTGTACCGATCATATCATGGAAGCACCGCAGACACTCACTGGCGCTGATGGAGGCGCTGGCCGCGATTTGATCGACCGAGACATCCTCGGCGTAGTGATCCTGAATATACTGGAGCATCCGCTTGATGCGGTCGGCACTGCGCAGCGCCTTTTTGGGGATAGGCCGGGCGGACGGCGCATGGGTCACCAGCTGCCAGATCATCTCCGACAGGGCTGCCCGCGCCTTGAACTCATAGCCCGGCACCTCATTGACGACGGCGCGGTAGGCCCGCTCCATTGCCTCCAGCGCCTGCCGCTGCCACGGAATCTCCCGGTGCAGCACCGCGCAGGGGCGGGTAGGGTCGGTCAGCAGCGGCTGCAGATACTTCTGCCAGAACACACTGTCGGCGCTGCCGCCCACCAGCCGCGGGTGAAACACCATGCTGCGCAGCCTGCAGGGGACGGCCGATACCTGCCAGTCGGCATGCAGCACCCCCGCATTGATAAAAATACCGTCACCGACCGGCAGCGCGCACTTTTCGCCGCCTGCGGCGGCCAGCACCGTGCCCTCGGTCACGACCAGCACCTCCAGATCCTCATGCCAGTGCCATGGCACCGGGTCGATCTCAAGCTGATCATGGTAGCACGCGACCGGAAACGCCGCCGTGCCGTGAGCGTTCAGCTCACGCCCGTTTTCGTCCAGCTCTGTGCAGCAGGGGCTAAGCGCCATCTCAATTACCTCCATTTTGACGGAATTGTACCGGAACTTTGGCGGTTTTCTTGCATTATTCCGCCGCTTTTGATGGTATAATCATAGTGTTCTGATTTCAAAATGTCAAGAGGTATTTGTATGGTTTCTTTGCTCTTACCGGTCATCTATCTGGCGTTCATCAGCCTTGGCCTGCCGGATGCCCTGCTGGGTGCGGCATGGCCCACCATGTACCCCCAGCTTGGGGCGGGTGTTTCCTGGGCGGGTATCGTCTCGATGATCATCTCCGCCGGGACCATCGTGTCCAGCCTTGCAAGCGAGCGGCTCAACACCCGCCTCGGCACCGGGCGGGTCACGGCGCTGAGCGTGGCCACCACCGCCGTGGCACTGCTCGGCTTTTCCACCTGCACAGAGTTCTGGCAGCTCTGCCTGTGGGGCATCCCCTACGGGCTGGGTGCCGGCAGCGTAGACGCCGCGCTGAACAACTATGTGGCCCTGCACTATGAGAGCCGCCACATGAGCTGGCTCCACTGCATGTGGGGCATCGGCGCTGCGGGCGGCCCGGTCATCATGGGCTGGGCGCTGGCGGGCAGCACTTGGCAGAGCGGCTACCACATCATCTCGATTCTGCAAATCGTCCTGACGGCTGTGCTGATATTCAGCCTGCCGCTGTGGCAGACACCCGCCGATGCCGGGGCAGGGGAGGACTTTACCCCCGAGCATCGCACCTTTCCGCAGCTGATGAAAGTACCCGGCGTGCCGGAGGTGATGTGCTGCTTCGCGCTCTACTCGGGCGTTGAGACGGTCACCGGGATGTGGGCTGCCAGCTACTGCACGCTGGTACGCGGTTTGGATGCTACGACCGCCGCCAGCTGGGCAAGCCTGTTCTATCTGGGCATCACGGGCGGCCGGTTTTTGAGCGGGTTCCTGACAATACGGTTCACCGACCACCAGATGATCCGCTTGGGGCAGGCACTCATTGCCGTGGGTATTGCGCTGCTGCTTCTGCCGGGCAGCGCTGCGCTGCCGGTGGGTCTTGTGGTCATCGGGCTGGGCTGCGCGCCTATCTACCCCTGCATCATCCACGAGACCCCGTCCAACTTCGGCCGCAGCCTGAGCATGTCCATGACCGGCATCCAGATGGCTGCCGCCTACACCGGCACCACCTTCCTCTCGCCGTTTTTTGGCGTTCTGGCGCAGAATATCACGATGCAGCTCTACCCGTGGGCACTGCTCGCCATGCTGGTGCTGATGTTTATCCTGTCGGAGCAGCTGCATAAAAAGACGGCCGCGAGGCGGGCGGGGAAGGGCTAAGCCTTCCCCCAAGGGGGAAGCCTTTCCATTTATTTTTCCCACCCACTGTTATTTTCCTGTCGAATCCTGTATAATGAGTAAAAAGAGGAGGCGATACCATGCAAAAATGCAGTCTGTGCGGCGGGCGGGTCATCAATGGCCGTTGTGAGGATTGCGGTCTGCCCATCCCGCCCGAACATACCTACACCCTGCGGGGCGAAAGTGCCCACTACCACCGCGTCAACGGCGAGGATGTGCTGCACCGCGTGCGGCCCACCGGCAGCCGCCCCAAGGTGGACGGCTACGACGAGGAAGAGCGCACCGCCCATGTACACGAGAGCGGCAGCGACCGCCACGCAGCACCGCGCCCCGCGGTGCGCATGGCCCGGGTGGAGCACCACATCGAGGCACCCTCCAGACGCAGCCGCAGTGCCAATGTCGCGTGGCTTATCATCGTTGTGGCGCTGTTTTTGATTTTGCCCATGCTGCAGGTCCTGCTGCAGCGTGAAATCGGTTCCTCGGTTTCCGAGCCCGTTCCCGAATTCTCCGAAGAACAGGCCATAGAGGCCTACAGCAACGCCTATGATGATCTGCGCGGCACTGTACCCGCCGCAGGTGCGGACTGGGACGGCAACCTGACTGCGGGCCTGTACACCGTAGGGCAGGATCTGCCCGAGGGCACCTACACCATCCAGTGTGCCGAGAGCAATACATCCATTGACCTGCACATCGTCAGCGATGAGCACGGTGTTGAAATCTACGAGGATCTGTCCACAAACGGCTATGACACCAGCGACAGTGAGCGGGACGATGTGCCGCTGCCGTCAGGCACTGTGCTGTTTCTGAGCGGCAATGGCACACTGTACTTCCACAGCAGCAACGCCCAGGTCGATGCGCTGCCCGCTGAGACCGCCCCCAATCCGGTGGTCGGCGATATGGCGTGCACCCTCAGTGACAGCGATGAGAGCCTGTATCTTCTGGTAGGGGAGGACATTGAGCCGGGTGTCTACGATGTGACCTGCACGGCGGGCACCGGATATTTTTCCTTCGTCCTGCCGATGGAGAACACCCGCACAATGTACTGCAGCGCATGGCTCTATGGCGACCCCGACTATGTCGATACGCTCCGCCACATCACCCTGACCGAGGACACCGAGGTCACGCTCTCCAACTACAGCGATATGGATTTTACCGTGACGCTGACCCCCAGTGAAACGGTGTATGTGCATGAATAAAAAAACGGCCACTCAAAAATGAGTGGTCGATTTTTTTTATAGCGTTGCAGGGGCCGGACATGACCGGCCCTGCCGTGCGTTGGCAATCACACCTTCTGCCGCAATTTCTCCACTTCTTCCTCCGTCAGCTCCCGCCATTGGCCGGGGGCCAGTGCGGCATCCAGCGCCACACCGCCGATGCTCCGGCGGTGCAGGGCATTCACGCCTGCTCCAAACACGCCGAACATCCGCTTGATCTGGTGGTACACGCCCTGCCGCAGCGTCACAAGTACGGTTTTGCCGTCATCGGTCAGCGGCTCTGCCCCTGCCGGGGCCATTGTTTCGCCGTCCGCCAGCGTCACCCCCGCCGCAAAGCCGCGGCGCATCTCCTCGGTCAGCGGGGTGTCGAGCGTAACAACATACTGCTTCTCCACGTGGTGAGCAGGGGAGAGAATGTCGTGCGCCAGTGCACCGTCATCGGTCAGCAGCACAAAGCCGGTGCTGGTCTTGTCCAGCCGCCCGGCCGGGAAAAGCTCCCGCCGGGGAAAGTCCGCCGCCACAAGGTCTACCACCGTGGTATCCCGCTTGTCCCGGCTTGCGCTCACGACCCCCTCAGGCTTGTTCAGCATGATATAGACAAACGCCTGATATGCGCCCGCCAGCGGTGTGCCGTCCAGCGCAACCTCGGCCGTATGCTCGTCAAGCTGGGTGTCCGCCTTGCGGCAGACCATGCCCCCCACCATGACGCGGCCCTTTGTCACGGCCTTGCGGCTCTCACTGCGGGTCATGCCGGTGCGCTCGGCGAGATACTTATCCAGCCGCATCATGCTTCATGCTCCTGCGTGATGGCTGCCGTTTTGCCGCGCGTGGCCTTGATAAGGTCAGCGGGTGCGCACTCGATCTGGGTGCCGATGCGCCCGCCCGACACAAGGATCGTCTGCTGGTTCAGGCAGCTCTCGTCATACACCGTCACAAACTGCTTTTTCATGCCCACGGGGCTGCAGCCGCCGCGGATATACCCGGTGACCTTGTTGATGTCCGCCACATGGATCATCGCCACGCTCTTGACACCGGCGGCCTTGGCGGCCTTTTTCAGGTTCAGCTCCGCCAGAACCGGCACGACAAAGACATAGTAGCTGCGGTCAGCGCCCTGTGTGACCAGCGTTTTAAAGACCCGCGCCGGGTCCTGCCCGGTCAGGCGCGCCACATTGGCGCCGTCCACAGCCTGCCCCTCCTCGTGGGGGTATTCATGCGCCGTGTAGGCAACCTTTGCCCGCTCAAGCATCCGCATTGCGTTGGTTTTTGCTTCTTTTGCCATATCTGAAAACCTCTTTATCTTTTCTTTGCCTTCCCCCTTGGGGCTGCGCCCGCAGGCGCGTGTCGGAGCGCAACCGCCGTAGGCGGCTCTTAGCGCGTAGACTGAAGGTGGCCCCACAGGGCCGGATGAGGGGCGCGTGTTCCTGGCAACCCTCTGTTGGGCAATAATGGCAAGGCCGCCCCTCATCAGTCCGCTTCGCGGACAGCTTCCCCCAAGGGGGAAGCCTTTGCGTTCCTATTATATAACCCCTAAACAATTTCCGCAAGGGGGCTTGACTTTAGCTCTTTAAAGAGTTAGAATAACGGCATTGACAAAAACACCTGCGTGTAAGACAATAGAAGCAGAAAAGACAGGAGTATACCACCATGATTATCGTACTGAAACAGCACGCCCCCGCCGACAAGGTCGAAGCCTTCTGCAAAGAGCTCAACGGCATGGGGTATCAGATCAATGATTCCGTCGGCAGCGACACCCACATTCTGGGCCTGATCGGCGATACCAAGGCCCTTGCCGAAAGCTGGGTGCTGGCCAACCCCGTGGTCGAGACCTGCCGCCGCGTGTCCGAGCCGTACAAAAAGGCCAACCGCAAATTCCACCCGGACGACACCGTGGTCGATGTCGGCGGCCATAAGATCGGCGGCGGCTACTTTGCCGTCATGAGCGGCCCCTGCAGCGTTGAGAGCAAGGAGCAGATCACCTTTGTGGCGCAGCGTGTGCAGGCCGCCGGGGCCAGCATCCTGCGCGGCGGCGCGTTCAAACCGCGCACCAGCCCCTACAGCTTTCAGGGCCTGCGCGCCGAAGGCTTGGAGCTGCTGCAGGAGGCCCGCGCAGTCACCGGCCAGCCCATTGTGACCGAGCTGATGAACAACGAGCATATCCCGCTGTTTCTGGACGCCAAGGTCGATATGATCCAGATCGGCGCGCGCAACATGCAGAACTTTGAGCTGCTCAAGGCGGTCGGCAAGCTGGATGTACCGGTGCTGCTCAAGCGCGGCCTTTCCTCCACATTGGAGGAGCTGGTCATGAGCGCTGAGTACATCATGGCTGAGGGCAACCCCAATGTCGTACTGTGTGAGCGCGGCATCCGCACCTTTGAGACGAGCATGCGCAACACGCTGGATATTTCCGCCGTGCCTATGCTGAAAAAGATGACCCATCTGCCGGTCGTGATCGACCCGAGCCACGCCGCCGGCATCGCCTTTATGGTGCCCGCACTGGCGCAGGCCGCCGTGGCAGTCGGCGCGGACGGCCTGATGATCGAGACCCACAACGACCCCGCCAAGGCAAAAAGCGATGGTGCCCAGAGCCTGACCCCCGACCAGTTCGACACGCTGATGGCCACCATCAAGCCGGAGCTTGCGTTCTTTGGGAAGAAACTGAACTAAGGCAACACCCCCTACAAAAAATGCCCGCTGTCCGGCACAGACAGCGGGTATTTTTTATTTCTGGTACAATTTTTTCTTCTGCTGGTGGGCTGCGATCTTGATATACACCGGCCTCGGCAGAAAGCGCCCCAGCGTCATACCGGCCGCCACAAGCCGACTGGGTACAATAACCGTCTTGCGGCGGGCAATGCCGTCCAGCGCACAGCGCACGCAGTATTCCGGCGTGATGCCGCGCAGGGCGAACTCAACATTCGCCACGGCGTTGAACTCCGTGTCCACCGGGCCGGGGCAGAGGCAGCCCGCATACACCGGGCTGTGTGCCTCCTTCAGTTCCTGCGCAAGGGCGCTGGTCAGGCTGACCACATAGGCCTTGGTGGCGTAGTAGGTCGCCATATAGGGGCCGGCGGGCATCAGGCCGGCGCAGGAGCCGACATTGAGCAGCGCGCCGAAGCCCTGCTTATACAGCTTTTGGCCGATCTTCTTGGTCAGGATATGCACCGCCCGGATATTGACGGACAGCATATCCAGATCCTTGTCCAGTTCGGTCTGCAAAAACGGCCCGCAGTCGCCAAAGCCTGCATTGTTGATAAACAGATCTACCCGGCGCTCCTCCAGCGCCTTGGCCAGCCGCAGACACTCGCTCTTTTTGGACAGATCCGCCGCCATGATCTCACAAACGGTCGTAAGCTGGTCAGAAAGCGTTTCCAGCCGGTCAGCGCGGCGGGCCACCAGCATCAGGTTATACCCCCGGGCAGACAGCTGCCGCGCAAATTCGGCGCCGATGCCGGAGCTGGCACCGGTGATAACTGCAAACTTAGGCATAGGTATCTCCTTTTTTATCGGGAATTGTGCGGTATGCGGCGTTCACCTTTAATGGTGCCGCCCCGTACCGCCGCCGCGTGTGGAGCCGCCGCCGGAGCGGAACCCGCCGCCCGAGGGACGCGAACTGCCAAACCCGCTGGAGGGACGGCTGCGGCCTGCACCGCCGCCGCTGGTAAAGCCGCCGCCTGCGCGGAATCCGCCCGAAGGACGCGGCCTACCAGAGGGTCTTGGCCCGCCGGGACGCGGGCCGCCCGGGCCGGGGCCGAAGCCGCCGTAGGGCGGCGGGGGAGGCGGGGGCGGACGGCGGGGCCGCCGGGATGCGCGGCCCATGCCGTACCAGAACATATTGCTGCCGATGCTGCCGCCGCCGCGCCGCGGGGGACGCGGGCCGCGGGGACGCAGCACCACCGTGGTGATCCAGATGATAAGGATCACCGCAAAGATCAGAAGGATCATGCCCATCACATCCACCCCGCCGCGTGCGGTCGTGTTGGCGGCGTAGCCGCTGTCCAGCGTCACACCGTAGATGCTGCACAGCCGGTTGGCCAGCGCCTGCACGGTCTTTTGGGTGCCGGTGTCATAATCACCGGTAGCCCAATAGGGCTCCATGTACTCGTCCAGAAGGGAACCCAGCGTACTGATGGACAGGCGGCTTTCCAGCCCGGAGCCGCGCATGATGTAGTAGTCGCCGCCGTCGGCCTCATAGGGGGCCAGCAGCAGCAACACACCGTTGTTCTGGTCGGCAGAGCCAAGCTCCCAGTCGTTAAAGACATTGTAGGCAAAGCCCTCCATTGTCGTGTTGCCCAGCAGCTCATCGACCGTGTAAACGCCGATCTGCGCGCCGCAGGCATCGGACAAGCTGATTGAGATTTCATTGATGTAGTTTTCCGTTTCGGCGGAAAGAATGTCCGCGTGGTCAGCCACAGCGTTTTTCTTATCCACCTGCACGCGGGGTGCTGCCCAGACGGGCAGCGCCGCCAGCACCAGCGCCGCCAGCACCGCACCTGCGGCCGCCGCGCGCCCGGCGAATGTTTTCAGTTTCATAGCGTTTCCTTTTGTTGTACGCTTATCCAAGCAGTGTGAATGTCGGCATCGTCTCAACCCCCCACAGGGCGCCAAGCTGCGCTGTGGGGAAGGCGGTGGAATTTACAACAGCGGCATACTTGTTGTATTTTGTAAGATACTCCCGCACGATGATATTTTCGTATGAGGTGAACTCATCGTGCGCAATGTCCAGCTCTCTGCGGTCCTGCTTATCCCTTTGGGCCTGCGCCGTTTTATAGGCCAGTTCAACCGCATTGACCATCTCGCTGTGTACGGTCGGCTGCTGACGGCTGATGTCTCCAATATACTCGTTTACCGCCTTCTGCGCCTGCTGTACCGCTGCGTTATCCTCACCCAAGATCGTTCCTGCCTCGGCAACGACCTGTGCGGCGGCCTGCGCCAGTCTGCCCGTATCGGTTCTGCCGCTGTTGGTTGTACACATCTCGGTATAGGCGGCAACGGCCGCCGTTTGTGTCCCTTTCAGCCTTGCGCCACCGATGCCAAACACAGACACAAGCGCCAGCGCGACAAGCACCAGCGATGCCACACCGCGCTTTTTGGCGGGTGCAGGCAGCTTTGTCTCGACCTCGCCGAGAATTTCCAGCTGCGGGCCGTGGATGGTAAAGGTTTCCTGTTGTTCGAGTTGCATTTGTTTACCCCATCATGTCATAGTACCGGATATGCGCAGGGCGGCCGGGAAGCAGATGCCAATTACGGGGCGTCAATTACGCCGCCCCTGCGGCAATTTTCAGCTGTTGATCTCGAGCATCTTCTGGCGCAGCTCGCCCTCGATGCGGCCCAGCTCCTGCTCGGCATTGGCGCGCTTGGCCTTGCCGTCGGCACGGATCTTGTTCAGCTCGTCCAGCGTTTCGATCAGCTGCTTGTTCGTCTGCTGCAGGGTCTCAATATCCACAATGCCGCGCTCGGACTCCTTGGCGATCTCGATAGTGCCCTGCTTGAGGGTGGCGGCGTTCTTTTTCAGCAGCTCGTTCGTGGCATCAGTCACGGCGCGTTCGGCCTGCATGGCCTGCTGGCTGTGGGCAATGCCCAGCGCCAGCACCATCTGGTTCTTCCACAGCGGGATGGTGTTGACGATGGTGGTCTGGATCTTCTCGGCCATCATCGTGTCATTGGACTGGATCAGCCGGATCTGGGGACCCATCTGGATGGAAACATTGCGGGTTAGCTCCAAATCGTACAGCTTTTTCTCAAACCGGTCGCAGAGATCGGCCAGATCGCGGGCCGCCTGTGCGTCCTCGGGCAGCTGGGTGCGCTGGGCCTTCTCCTGCGCAGCCTTCAGGTCGTTGGCGCGGACCTCGGCCAGCTTCTTTTTGCCGGCCAGAATGTACATCGTCAGTTCCTTGAAGTAGACAAGGTTCAGCTCATACATCTTGTCCAGCATCGTGATGTCCTTCATCAGGGTGACCTGATGATCCTCCAGCTGGGCCTTGATGCGCTCAACATTCTTGTCGGCGCTGTCGTAGCGGGTCTTGAGCTGCTCGATGCTGTTGGTGGTCTTTTTAAAGAAGCCAAAGATGCCCTTGGGCTGCTCAGCACCGGCGTCAAAGCCCTGCAGCTCGGAAATCAGGCTCGTGATCAGCTCGCCGGTTTCCCCCATGTCCTTCGTCTTGACGCGGGAGAGCGCCGTCTCGGAAAAATCGCTCAGCTTTTTCTGGCTGGCGGCACCGTACTGCAGCACCATCTGGGAGTTGGTGATGTCGATCTTCTCAGCGAAGTCATTCACCATCTTCTGCTCCTCGGGGGAGAGGGGGGTATCCTCGACCTGCATAGGGGTCGCCTTTTTGCTCTCCTCGATGACCTTTTCATCCGCAGCGGGGTCCAGCGTCAGCGTGGGGGCCGCCGGGGCGGCGTCAAAGGTCAGGGAAGGGGCGGCGGGGACATTCAGTTCATTGTTCAGATCAGCCATTGGGTTTCATCCTTTCTCATATCCATTATTTCGCAAGGTTCTGGCTCTTCAGGATACTGTCCAGCACCTCAATATCAGTAGAAATATCCATTGCCTCTGCGCTGTACAGCGCGTCAAGCTGGTTTTCAAAGGCGGTCGCGGTGGTCGCGGCATTGCGGCGCAGCTCCGATTCGATCTGGGCGGCATTCTCCCCCTTGACGCCGTTTTGCTCCAGCGCAGCATAGGTGGCCATCAGCTTTACGGTCTCCGGCAGGTAATAGCGCGCAAAGCGGTCGATGGAACGCGCTTTATCGGGCGTTTTTTCAACCACAGCGGCAATGCTGCGGCCTGCCTTTTCCATCCGCTCCATCGCAGCGGAAAGCTGCGGGTCAGGGATCGCTTCGTTCAGCTTGTGCAGTGCATCCAGATTGGCGGCAATGCCGTTGAGCATCGCGTCGACGTCCTCGCTGCCCGTGGCGTAGGCGACGGGCACCCGCACGACGCGGGTGGGGCAGAAGCGTGTGCCCGCGAAGTAGGCCGCCGCGCTCAGAACTGCCGTCAATATCAGGCCGCCCAGCGTGTAGATGGGCAGCATCAGTGCCATGATCGGCCACACCAGCGCCGCCATATAAATGGGCAGCACCGGGCGTTTGGTTTTTTCCTGCCATTTGCTCATGCAGGCACCTCCCGTATTTTCATTCCGCAGGGGCGGATTTCTTGTCCGCCCCTGCGGGAGTCTGACACAAATTCATTATAGAACAAAATCCGTTCACTTGCAACCATCCGCGTGCAAAAATGGTGCCAGCGCCGCGCCCCAGACCGCCTGCAGGCGCGCAGGGGACCATGCGGCATTGGCGGGGCTGGTGCTGGGCAGCACCACAGCGGGCAGGTGGGTCAGAGGCTCTGCATATTTTGCGTAGATACGGCCGGATGCCGCGCCGTTGCAAAAGACCGCCTGCACCCCCAGCTGCCGGATCAGTGCCGCCACATCGTTCGGCACCGCGTTGCGGATGGACGCATCTGACGCCCCGCGTATGTCGCAGGCGCCGATGGTATCCCAAACGGCCAGACCGTGGCGCAGGATGATGCGCTTCTTCGCCTCAAGGTCCGCCCAATCGGGCACAGGCTCGCCGGTCACAGCGGCAAGCATCGGCCAAAAGCGGTTCTGCGGGTGGCCGTAGAAAAAGCCCTGCTCCCGGCTTTTGGGGCTGGGAAAGCTGCCCAAAATCAGTGCGTTGGCCTGCGCCCCGTGCAGCGGCGGCAGGCCCGGCCCCACATGGGTGTACTCAGCCATTTAAAACGCCTCCGGCCAGAGGGTACGGCACAGCTCCGCAATGCCGTGCGGCTCGGCATCGGGGCCGATGCGGTCTGCGGCGGCCTTTGCGGCGGCGCTGCCGTTGCCCATGGCAATGCCCAGCCCCGCCGCCTGCAGCATTGCCACATCGTTGTCCCCGTCACCCACGGCCACGCATTCCGCCGGGTCAAGACCGGCGAGTCTTGCCAACTCCCGCAGACCCGTGCCCTTGTCGATGCCCTGCTGCAGGATGTCGCAGCCGTCACCGCCGGGGTAGGAGAACAGAAACCTCAGCCCCAGATAGCCGTATTTTTCCTGAAACCGGTCGGCCATCTCCTGCGAAAGAAAGCCGAACGCGCCGAACGGCATCTCCTGCAGATGCTGGTCCTGATCCTCACCGTCCACGATGTTGAGCGCAAGGTTTTTTTCCCGCTCACGGCGGGCGAATTCCTCATAGCCGAGGTAGGCGTAGTTCGCATCATGGAAGGTGAAGCGCAGGGGCAGCTCATGATCCTCAAAAAAATCCACCAGCGCGTACATTTCCTCGCTCGTCAGCCGGTGCAGGGCCAGATCGCAGCCCTTGTAGTCCACCAGCTGCGCACCGCCGGCGCAGACCCAGTAATCAGGGCGGATGCTGCGCAGCAGCCCCTTGCCCACGCCGATGCGCCCGCGCCCGGTGGCGATTGCAACCTTGACGCCCGCCCTCTGCACAGCGCAGACCGCCTCGGCGTTTTCCTTCGGCACGCGCTCGCAGCTGCCGGGGCGCAGGGTACCGTCTATATCGAGTAAAAGAAGTTTGTATTGCATAAAAGTTGACCTTTCTTGGTTTTCCTTGGCCACCTCCCTCGCAGAGGGAGGCAAGTATTTGGTTGATTCTATTATACCAAAGTCTAACCCCGTCCCGCAAGGCATATTCTGCCTTGGGGTGATGTTTGTGCAGCTGGATCTATCGCGTTCCCGCAGGCGGCGGCGCTGGTGGCTTTTGCCGCTGGTACCGGCCGTGCTTTGGCTCTGCCTGCCGCGGCTGGCGGCAGTTCTGCCCGCAGCGGCGGCCCGGGCCGACCGGGTCATCGGGACACGGTACACTGCGCGGCTCGATGCCCTGCAGCAGGAAAATTTTGCGCTGCATCAGCGTCTTGCAGCCAGTGCAGACGCAGTTGCCGAGAATGAGGCCCTGCGCAGTCTCCTTGGAAGCGGGCGTACTGTCGGCTGCGTCACCCCGGCGCGGGTGCTGGCCCGGACGCCGGGCGGCCTTACGCTGGCCTGCCCGGATGCCGCGCCCGGTGTCGCCGTGCTGGACGCGGGCGGGCGGTACGCGGGGGTCGTGACCGACTCGGACGGTGATTGCTGCACCGTAGCTTTTACCGCAGCCGCCGGGCTGTGCGGCAGCTGCGTTGGGCTGGCTACGCCGGGAAGGTGGGTGCTGACCGGCCTGCCCGCCGACTGCACGCTGACCGCCGGGGAGATCGTGACCACCCCGGGCGGGGACTGGCTGGGTATGCTGGCCGCAGCCCCGGTCCCCGATGCGGACGGGCTGACGGCATCCGCCCCGCTGACCGATACCGCCGACCTGCACGCCGCCGTATATTTTGTGCGCACCGATTGATATTTTGTCGAAATTCCGCTATAATAAATGTGTTTGAAATCCACGACATGAGGTGATCCCATGGCCAACCGCAATAAATCACACCGCCGCGCCCGCGTTGCGGTGCTGATGGTACTGTGCAGCGCGGTATTTGCCGCCTTTTTTGCACGGCTGGCCTGGATGCAGTTTGTCAAGGCTGACTATTACGCCGACAAGGCCGCCGAGGCCAGCTCGGCCAGCTATACCGTCACCCAGCACGCCGCGCGCGGCCCCATTCTGGACGCTGGCGGTGCCGTGCTGGCCCGCGATGCCACCGTATACGATATCTACCTGCGCATACCGGCCCCGCCCGGCACCGACCTGCGCAAGACCGTACAAACCATAGAGGAACTGACAGGCAGCAAGGATGTGGAAACACAGCTTGCTGCCTTTTGTTCTGCCGCCTCGGCGGGGGAGCTGGCGGTGGCCCGGAACGCGGACAGCGCCCTGCTGACTGCGCTGTACCGGGCCGGTCTTGTCCAGAGCGGCGCCGTGCGGCCTGCGGCCCGGGGCGTGCGCAGCTGGCCGGACGGTGCGCTGCTGCCCCACGCGCTGGGCTTTACCGGCCCCCTGACTGCCGAGCAGTGGCCCGCCGCCAGACAGCGCGGCCTTGCCATGGACGCCGTCATCGGCCAGAGCGGGCTGGAGGCCGCCTACGATGCACTGCTGCGTGGGCAGGACGGGCGGCTGCTGGTCAACATCGGCTTTGACGGCACGGTGCGCCGCACCGTCCGGCTGCGGGAGGCCCGCCCCGGGGCCGCACTGGTGCTGACCGTAGACAGCGCACTGCAAAAAACGCTGCAGGATGCCCTGCTCGGCCAGATCAACACCCTGCGCACAACCCGGGCCGCCGGAGCCGGGCGGGAATGCCGTGCCGGGGCTGCCGTGGTAGTCGATGTACGCACAGGCGGCATTTTGGCGGCAGCAAATGTGCCGGGGTTCGACCTGAATGCCTACCGCGCCGACTACACTGCGCTTTTCGCCGATGCCGCCGCACCGCTGCTCGACCGGGTCTGTCAGGGGCTGTACGCCCCGGGGTCCGCCTTCAAGCCGGCGGTTGCCGCAGCGGCACTGACAGCCGGCATCGACCCGGCCGCCACCGTCAGCTGCACCGGCCGTTACGGCTTTTACAGCGGCTACCAGCCCGGATGCCTGCAGTACGGCCACAGCGGCCCGGTCGATCTGCGCACTGCTCTGGAATACAGCTGCAACATCTTTTTTTACGATGTTGGGCGGCGGCTGGGGGTGGATACCTTTTCCGCCATGGCCCGGCAGCTGGGGCTGGCCGCCCCCACCGGCGTGGAAATTACCGAGGCGCACGGCCGCCTGACATGGATGACCGATGAAAACTATCAGGCCGGCCTGACCCTGATGGCCGCCATCGGGCAGGGGAACACCGCCGTGACCCCGCTGCAGCTGGCAGCCTATGCGGCGGCGCTGGCCAACAGCGGGCAGCGCCCTGCCCTGCATTTTGCCGACCGGGCCGTCAATTCCGCCACCGGCGAGGTTCTCTGGCAGTATCCGGTCTCCTTTACCGAGATACCGGGCGGCGAAGCGGTGTTCGGCCCGATCCGTGATGGCATGAAGCGCATGGCGCAGACCACCCGCATCCTGCGGGAGGCTCCCGTCCTGTGCGCCGCCAAAACCGGCAGTCCCCAGCTGGCAGACACGCTCCCCGATGGCGGACACTATGTCAACTCGGTGCTGATCGGCTACGCCCCCGCCGATGCCCCGCAAATCGCGGCGGCCGTTGTGCTGGAATACGGAGGCGGCGGTGCAAACGCCGCACCGATCCTGCGGGCCGTGCTGGATGCGGTGTTCGGCGGCTGAATCGTTTCCGCGTTTTTGGTACCGCTGCGCCCCGGTTGGGCGGCCTGCCGCTGTGGCCGCAGCAAAAAGTGTCCCGCATCGTGATTTTCTTCAAAAAAGACCTGTTATATTTTACGAAAAAGCCAGTTGCAGTCCGGCCGGAAGTGTGTTAGAATAGGATAGGATAGTGTAATGCAACTGTGGAGAGGAGCCGACATGAACGCACAGTGTATCATGGTCTGCTCCGGCAAGGGCGGTACCGGCAAAAGTACGGTTTCTGTGCTGCTGGGTGCCTGCCTTGCACGGCTGGGCCGTAAGGTCCTGCTGATTGAGCTGGACTCAGGTCTGCGCAGCGTGGACATTATTGCAGGCGTCTACGGCCGCACGGTTTACGACATCGAGGATGTCCTCTGCGGCCGGTGTGAGGGCGCCAAGGCTGTGGTGCCCAGCCCGCTCTATCCGGGGCTGTCGGTCATCAGCGCCCCCTATGAGGGCGGCGCGGTGGAGGCCGCACCCCTGGGGCGGCTCCTTGTCGCCATGCGCCCCTATTTTGATTATGTAATTCTGGACACCGCCGCCGGCATGGGCGCGCCGTTCACAGCGGCCGCCGCCGTGGCGGATAAAGCCCTGCTGGTACTGACCCCCGATGCCGTGGCCCTGCGTGACGGCAAGATCGTGGCGGACCGCCTGCTGGCCGGGACCCGCCCGCAGAGTGCTGTGCGGCTGGTCATGAATCGTGTCCGGCGGGAGAGCTTCGGGAAAAACGCCTCGGTAGCCGATCTGGATGAATGTATCGACACCGTGGGTGCCCAGCTGCTGGCAGTCATCCCCGAAAGCCGCACGCTGCAGCTGGCCGGTGCCAACGGCACGATACCGCCCGCCGGGGATCCCGCTGTCATTGCCGCACAGGCAATGGCAAAACGGCTGTGCGGGCAGCGCGTACCCCTGACCTTTTGATGAACAATTCTGCTGCGAAGGATGGTGGCATTTTTATGACGATCGCATTGATAGCCCATGACGCCAAAAAGGAATTGATGGTGCAGTTCTGTATGGCTTACTGCCATATTTTGGAACAGCACCGTCTGCTGGCGACCGGCACCACCGGCCGTCTGGTCGAGGAGAACGCCGGGCTGAAGGTCACAAAATTTCTTCCCGGCGGCCACGGCGGCGCCGAGCAAATCGTAGCGCGCATCGCCTGTGAAGAGGTGGACATGCTGCTCTTCTTCCGCGACCCCATCAGCGCCAAGCCCAATGAGCCCAATGAGATGAACCTGCTGCGCATCTGCGATGTCCACAACATTCCTGTTGCCACCAACATCGCCACCGCCGAAGTCCTGATCCACGGTCTGGAACACGGCGACCTCGACTGGCGCACCATCATCAACCCGCAGCATTGAAGTAACGATTTTGATACAGCAAGAGCCGCCGAATGTTCGGCGGCTCTTTTTGCTGCTTTATTGCGGCCAGTCTGCGCTTTGGGTCGTGCTTTTGTCGGTGTGCATCCACAGGGCGGCCCAGCCGTTCCGGTCCGCAAGGGCGCGGCCGGTCTGCTCCGGCAGGCAGAAAAGCCCGGTGGAAAGCGCATCGGCCAAACCGCCGGCTTCGGCGCGGGCCAGCACTGCCACGCTGCTCACATAGCGGGCGGGGTACCCTGTGGTCAAGTCGATCAAATGGGCATAGCGCACGCCCTCATACTCAAAATAGCGCTGATAGTCACCGCTGATGACAAGGCTGTCCCCATCGGCCAGCTCCACCGCCTGAATATACGCAGGGTCATCGTCCCACGGGTTCTCAATACCCGCCGTCCACGGCTTTCCGCCGGGCTTGGTGCCGATGGCCCGCAGATTGCCGCCGACATTCAGCAGCGCACTTGTCAGGCCGCGCGCCTGCGCGGCCCGGGCGGCCTGCTCCACGGCGTAGCCCTTGCCGACCGCCCCGACATCCAGCGTCATATCCGGGTCGGCAAAGCAGACAGTCTGCGCAGCATCGTCCAAAATCAAGTTTTCGATGTTGATGTGCTGCAGTGCCTCCGCAATGGCATCCGCAGCGGGCGGGGCAGGGGAGTCACTCTCCCGCGCATCGTGCCACAGGCGCAGCACCGCACCCGCTGCGATATTCGTCGCGCCATCGGTCGCAGGGTAGGCGGTGTCCTTGCACCAGCGCAAAAATGCATACAGTTCATCCCCGACCTGCACCGGTGCGGCGGCAGCCTGCGCGTTGACATCGTACAGGTTCACAACCTCATCATAATGGTTGTAAATGTCAAACAGCTGATTATAGTGCGCCAGATCGTCATACAGCATCGCCGCCTGCCGGTCCCAATCCTGTTGACTGGCGGCATAGCCCTGCACCACAGCCACGGTATCAAACAGGTCAAACCATGTCGCACTGTACAATTTTTGCTGTTTTTGGCAGGCTGTCAGCGGCAGACAGAGCAGCATGGCCAGCGTCAGCGCAGCAAAGCGGCGCTTCACGCTTTTTCTCCTTGTACAGTTTCGTGTTCAGTGTTCAATTCCAGCAGCAGATTCGCCAGCGTCCAGCCTTTACTGGTGGGCGTGACCATGCTGCGCACCGGAATGGACGCGCCGCCTGCCTGCACAAGGTCAAGGAACGCGCCCAGCTCACCGGTATCATGGCGCAGACCGCTGATAATAATGGCCGGGCGGTCCGGCACAGCGATGAGCGGCGCAGCAGCCGGGGCAGGCTTGCCTGCGCAGAGGTCACCCACGATGCCGCCGAGGTCGCCATCTGCCACACGGCGCAGCTTCACCTCATATCGCTTGGCCGCGCGCTCAATGGCGGCGTAGTTGGGGTAGCTTTCATCAATGCGCCACAGCAGGGCGCACCGGGGTTCACGGATGATACGGGCTTTCATAGAAATTCACCTCATTGAAAGGGAAGGGGTGGTCACGGGAACGGGCGGGCGGATATGGAATCCGCCCCCTACAGCTCTGCCACTTAAAAAAGGCATCGCCTAGAAGTAAAGGCGATGCCTTGATGAATTACAGGTCGGGGTGATACTCCTTGCAGGTGCATTTTTTCCACTTCAGACCGCTGCCGCAGGGGCAGGGGTCGTTGCGGCCGATCTTCGTCACGCGGACAGGGGCGGCACCCTTGGCACCGGCCTGTGCAGGGGCGCCCTCACCGGTGGGCTTGGCTACCTGCTCGCGCTTGGGCTCGGCATTCTGCTGGCGGATCTCGATCGTCAGCAGCATGTGGACGGCATCCTCGCGGATCGAGGCGATCATCTCATCGAACATGGCAAAGCCCTCGATGCGGTACTCGACCACGGGGTCATGCTGGCCGTAGCCGCGCAGGCCCATGCCCTGCTTGAGCTGGTCCATATTGTCGATATGCTCCATCCACTTGGAGTCAACATTGCGCAGCAGGCAGATGCGCTCCAGCTCGCGCATCGTCTTTTCACCGTAGCGCTTTTCCTTCGCGGTCAGGATATCCATGCCGCGCTTATACAGCTCATCGGCAATGCCCTCGCGGGTCAGCTCACCCAGCTGCTCGGTGGTGTAGTTGAAGTCGGTGGGCAGGCACAGCCAGTTCATAAAGTGGCGGCGCAGACCGGCAAAGTCCCAATCATCGGCCGTTTCGCCGTTCAGGTAGTTCGCGCAGGCATCGTCAATGGACTGGCGCATCATCTCATGCAGCTTGCCGGAGATATCCTCGCCGTCCAGCACCATCTGGCGCTGCTTATAGATGATCTCGCGCTGCTGGTTCATGACATCGTCATACTGCAGCACCTGTTTACGGATGGCAAAGTTGGAGGCCTCCAGCTTTTTCTGGGCGCTCTCGATCGTGTTGGTGATAAGCTTGTTCTCGATGGGGATATCCTCATCCAGACCGAGCGAATCCATCAGGTTCTGTACGCGGTCACCGCCGAAGATGCGCATCAGGTCATCCTCAAGGCTCAGGAAGAAGCGGGAGGCACCGGGGTCACCCTGACGGCCGGCACGGCCGCGCAGCTGGTTGTCGATACGGCGGCTCTCATGGCGCTCGGTGCCGATGATGAACAGGCCGCCCGCAGCGCGGACCACCTCGGCCTCGCGCTTGACCTCGGGGGCAAATTCCTCGCACAGCTCCTCAAAGCGCTGGCGGGCGTGGAGAATTTCGGCGTCCTCGGTCTCGGCGTGGCCGTCGCACTCGGTCATCAGCATCTCCAGCTTCGCGTCAATGCCGGCCTCCGGCGGGGTGGGCAGCTCGGTGCCGTTGGCCTTGGCGCGCGCCTTGGCATGCTCGTACTCGTCCTTCAGCTGGGCCAGATCGGCGGTCAGCGCCTTGGCCAGTTCCTTTTTCAGGGCAGCCTTGGCCATGTAGGTCACATTGCCGCCCAGCATGATGTCGGTGCCGCGGCCTGCCATGTTGGTGGCGATGGTCACAGCGCCCTGCTTGCCGGCCTGCGCAACGATCTCCGCCTCGCGCTCATGCTGCTTGGCGTTCAGAACATTATGCTCGATGCCGCGCTTTTTCAGCAGCTTGGACAGCGCCTCGCTCTTTTCAACGCTGACCGTGCCGACCAGCACGGGCTGGCCCTTCGCGTGGCATTCCGCCACCTGATCAATGACGGCGTTGTACTTGCCGTTGACGGTCTTGTAAACGCTGTCGGGCAGGTCCTGCCGGGCGCGGGGCTTGTTGGTGGGGATGCTGACGATGTTCAGGCCGTAGATTTCGCTGAACTCATCGGCCTCGGTGGAGGCTGTACCGGTCATACCGGCCAGCTTTTTGTACATACGGAAGTAGTTCTGGAAGGTGACAGTAGCCAGCGTCTTGCTCTCGGCGGCAACGGTCACGCCCTCCTTGGCCTCAATGGCCTGATGCAGGCCCTCATTGAAGCGGCGGCCGTACATCAGACGGCCGGTGAACTCATCAACGATGATGACCTCGCCGTCCTTGACGATATAGTCAATGTCGCGGTGCATGACGCCGCGCGCCTTGATGGCGCCGTCCACATAGTGGCGCAGCGACATATTGTCGGCATCGGCCAGATTATCGACATGGAAGAACGCCTCGGCCTTCTTGACGCCGGACTCGGTCAGGGTGGCAGTCTTGCGCTTTTCGTCCACAACATAGTCGCCGTCGACCTGCTCCTCGGCCTCGACCTTGTCGTCCAGCTCGACGATGACGCTCTTCTTCAGCGTCTTGGCAAAGTCATCGGCGCGCTTGTACATCACGCTGGAATCTTCGCCCTTGCCGCTGATGATAAGCGGGGTACGGGCCTCATCGATCAGGATGGAGTCCACCTCGTCCACGATGGCAAAGGCGTGGCCGCGCTGGACCATGTTGGCCTTGTAGACGACCATATTGTCACGCAGGTAGTCAAAGCCGAACTCGTTGTTCGTGCCGTAGGTAACATCGGCCTCATAGGCCTTTTTGCGGTCGTCGGATTCCACGCCATGGACGACCAGACCGACAGTAAGCCCCAGAAAACGGTAGACCTTGCCCATCCACTCAGAGTCGCGGCGGGCCAGATAGTCATTTACGGTGATGACATGCACACCCTCGCCGGTCAGGGCGTTGAGGTAGGTGGGCATGGTTGCCACCAGCGTCTTGCCTTCACCGGTCTGCATCTCGGCAATGCAGGCGCGGTGCAGCACAATGCCGCCGATGATCTGCACGGGGTAGGGCTTCATGCCCAGCACACGCCAGTCTGCCTCGCGGCAGACTGCAAACGCCTCAGGCAGGATATCATCAAGGGTCTCGCCCTTGGCAAGGCGCTCCTTAAACTCGGCCGTCTTGGCCTGCAGCTGCTCATCGGTCAGCTTGGCCATCTCCGGCTCAAGGGCAAGGACCTTATCCTTGATAGGGTTGATGCGCTTGAGCTCCTTGTCCGAGAAGGAGCCGAACAGTTTTTCAAAAAAAGACATAACAGTTCCCCTGTATCTTCCGCCGCATATCGTAGAGGTGCGGCTGATTATATAGTTTTACACATGCTACTATAATACACCCGGGCGGGGGGATATGTCAATTCATAGTTACATTAGGTTTATTTTACACAAATTTCTAGCTTAAAATCAACGCCGCAGCCTCCCGCAGCCCCTTTACCACGGGTGCGCCGGTTTTGCGCAGCGTTTCCGCCGGCTGGTGGCCGCCGGACTGCAAAACGCAGCCCACGCCGAGCGCCTGCGCCACCTCAAAATCATGGACCGAATCCCCGATCATCACCGCCCTGGCGGGGTCGAAGCCTTCCTCTTTTAAATAGGCAAGGCCGATCTCCACCTTGCTCTTGGCGTAGATGTCGCCCAGACCCAGCAGCCGGTCAAAATACCGGGTCACGCCGCGCTGCTCGACCTGTTGGCAGAGGGTGTCCCTCTTGCTGGCCGATAAAATGACCTGCCGCAGCCCGGCGCTGCGGAATGCCTGCAGCGCCTCGGCCGCGCCGTCCATCAGCGGGCAGACCTCGCTGGCGGGGACATAGATCTCCATATACCGCGCTGCCAGCTCGGCAAAGCTGTGGCGGGAGAAGTCAAACCCGGCGCGGGTATAGTATTCCTCGATGGGAAAACCAAAAATCGCCCGGTACTGATCGCGGTCGTACCGCTGCGGGTAGCCGAAGTCTGCCAGCAGACGGTTGAGCGCGTCCACGCAGAGTTCGACATCATCCAGCAGGGTACCGTTCCAATCCCACAAAATCAGTTCCGGGCGCATAGAGGTTACCTCGTTTTTATTCTTCTGTAAAAATCTTTTTCAGGCTTTCATTGCTCTCGATCAGCTTGACGAGCGCCACACCCAGCACGGTGCAGCTGATCAGCTCGCCGATGGCCACGGCCACGGCATTGAAGCAGGCCAGCGCCAGCGTCGGGGCCGTGTCCGAGAAGAAGAAGGTAATCTCGAACGCGCCCACGATGAGCATATTAAAAACAACGGGCGGCAGGGACGCCGGAATGGCAAGACCCTTGACGCGGATGTCACGCAGCTTGTAGGTCACAAGGCAGGCCAGCAGCGTAGCCAGCGTGCCGAACACCACATCAATGACGGTGGAGCCCAGCAGGTTCGCCAGCAGGCAGCCCAGCGTGACGCCGATAATGTACTCCGCGCCGAAAACCGGCAGCAGGCACAGTGCCTCGGCCACACGCACCTGCACCGCCCCATAGCTGAACGGGGCAAGCGCCAGACAGACCACTACATAAACGGCCGCGATGACAGCGCAGCGCACCAGACGGTTGACGGACATTTTTTTCATATTCATACAATACTCCGGCGGATAGATTTTGACCGCACGCAAGACCGCCAGCCTTGCGGGGTTTGCGCCGCCTCCCGCAGGGGAGACGGCGGAGCCTAAAATCCTAAGTTGCTCAACAAATTTGTATTATAGCAAACCCCGCAGGCTGTTGCAAGGCCTGCGGGGAATTTCTTTTTTCTTATTTGCCTTCCCCTTTGGGGGAAGGTGGCCGAAAGCCGGATGAGGGGCGGCTGTGCCGCTGCTGCCCGTGAACCGGAAATTACGGCAGCTGCGGCGCATACGCCTCAAGGTTGCGGGGGTGTCCTTCATAGACGATGGCAATGGCATCGGGGCCGGTGTTGGCGCTGACAACGCCGCCAAGCTGGAACACGATCAGCGGCGGATGGCCGAACGCCTTTCTGCAAAGCTTGGCCAGCTCATCCCGCTTGGCAGTGCTGGAGGTGTAGGCCACCATGTAAGGGGTGTCCTTCATTGAATCCACGCGGCTCTCGACCCATTTCAGCATGGCAGCAGGCACGGCGGCATCGCCGCGCACCTTTGCCTCGACCTTAGAGACACCGGCGTTCAGGCTGATGATGGGGCGGATGCCCAGCAGGTCACCCACCACTGCGGCGGCAGCGCTGACGCGGCCGGACTTTTTCATCTGCTTCAGGCTGTAGGCAGCAAGGCAGATCTCTACGCAGTCCAGCTTCTGCTTCAGCTCGCCCACACAGGCGGCCAGCTCACCGCCGTTGCGCACCTTGCGGGCGCACTCGCAGAAATACCAGCCGTAGGGCATTGAGTAAGTCTGACTGTCGATGACCTGGATCTTCATTGTGAAGCCGGGGCGCTCCTCCTCGAGCAGCTCGATAGCCTTGACGGCGTTGTTATAGGTGCTGGAGCCGCCGGCGTTGATGCTCAGGTAGACCAAATCGGTATAGCCCTCATCGACATAGCGGGCATAAATATCACAGAACTGCAGCTGGGTGATGGCCGCGGTGGTCGGCACGCCCTGCGCATCGCGCATCATCTGGTAGAACTGGTCGTTCGTAAAGTCCTTGCGCTCCATGTACTCAACACCGTCAAGGTTGATGGGAAAGCCCACGACCTCGATGCCGTACTTGTCCGCAAGCTCCTGCGGAATATCGGAACAGGAATCCGTCAAAAAACCGATCTTGCTCATTTTACATCCTCACTCCATTCATAGCGGGTCAGCTGCCCGTGGGTTTCTAGGTCGGCAAAATCCCATTGGCGCAGCGCTTCATACACACCCACCGCCACCGCGTTGGACAGGTTCAGGCAGCGCTCGCCCCGGCGCATGGGCATACGCACACAATCTGCTTCATGGGCGGCCAGCAGCTCCTCCGGCAGCCCGGCATCCTCCCGCCCAAAGACAAGATAGGCGCCGTCGGGGTAACTCACATCCACATGGCGGCGCGGGCCCTTGGATGTAAAATAAAAAAACGGGCCTTTGTTTTTGGCAAAAAACTCCGCCAGATCCTGATAATATGTTATATCAAGCTGGTGCCAGTAGTCAAGCCCGGCGCGTTTCAATTTTTTGTCGTCCACGGCAAAGCCCATCGGGCCTACCATGTGCAGCCGTGCGCCCGTCACCGCGCAGGTCCGCGCAATGTTGCCGGAATTCTGCGGGATCTGCGGCTCGACCAGTACAATGTTTAAGGTTGGCATACATTCACAGTCCTGTTTGTTTATTTTTTACTCCTGCCTCAATTTCGGCAGCGCGGTTTCCAGCCAGACGCCCAGCCGCTCATCAGCACCCTCAGGGGTCTGCCGGATGCACTCTGCCACAAAGGCAGCGGCGGCCTGCACGGCAGCCTGCGGCACATTGCCCTGCAGGATGCGCCCCACCAGCACCGAGGCAAAAATATCCCCCGTGCCGTGGAACATCCGCGGCTGCAGCGGCGTCTTGACCGCATAGCCCTCGCCGCCGCGGGATGCACCCACGCAGCCTATGTACCGCCCTCCGCCCAGGCCCGCCACCCCCGTGACGACCACCTGCGGTGCAATGCGGGTCAGCCGGGCCGCCTGCGCCGCTGCCTGTTCGGCACTGCCCACACCGGGCAGCGGATCGCCCAACAGCAGCGCAGCCTCGGTCACATTGGGCACGATCAGATCAGCGTGGCTGCACAGATCGTACATGGCGGGGACCATATCCGCCCCCAGACCGCTGTACAGCCGGCCGCCGTCCCCCAGCACGGGGTCCACGACCTTGAAGGCGCGGGGCCACAGTTCAAAGGCCTGCTGCACCAGCTTTGCCTGCGCGGCATCGGCCAGATAGCCTGAGTAGATGCAGTCGAACTTGATCCCAAGCCGATGGTAATGGGCCAGCGCCGCAGGGCCGTAGGCCGGGTCCGCCAGTTTGGCGGGGGCACCCAGCCCACCCGTGTGGGTGGACAGCACCGCCGTGGGCAGCGCGACCGCCTGCACCCCCAGCGCCGAAAGCACCGGTACGATGACAGACAGCGCCGCCCGGCCGAACCCCGGCAGGTCATGGATGGCTAATACGGTTTTCGGCGCATTGGTCATAATGCCGCCCTCCTTTTTGACTTCTCATAGATTTTACCATAAAACCCCGCGCAAAAAAAGCAGTATTGGGGCGATTGGGTTGATTTGTTTGGTTTTTGGGCAAAGACAACAAAAACCGCCTGCCGGGCAGCAGACGGTTTTATACATTTGGCGGTTGTTTTCCGGCAGGTTTACAGCACCCGCACGCGGATCGCAGATTCGATGGCGCGCAGCTGCACCGCCAGATCCTCCGTCACATTGCCGGTCACATCCAGCAGGGTGTAGGCGACATCCTTCCTGCTCTTGTTGACCATGTTCTCAATGTTCAGATGGGCCTCGGTCAGCACGCCGGTGATGGCCGAGATCGCACCCGGGGTGTTCTTGTGGATCATGCAGATGCGGCGGCCGCCGATGCGGGGCTGGCTGACATCCGGCAGGTTGACGCTGTGGGTAATGTTGCCGTTCTTGAGGTAATCGCTCAGCTCGGCAGCGGCCATCACGGCGCAGTTCGTCTCGCTCTCGGGCGTGCTTGCGCCCAGATGCGGCGTGCAGCATACACCCCTGACGCCCAGCAGCTCCTCGGTGGGGAAGTCGCAGAAATACTGCGCGACCTTGCCGCTGTTCAGCGCGTCCAGCAGGGCGGTGTTGTCCACCAGCTCCCCGCGGGCATAGTTCAGCACACGGACGCCGTCCTTGCACATGGCCAGCGTCTGGGCGTTGATCGTGTGGCGGGTCGTGGGCAGGTAGGGGACATGGATGGTCAGGTAGTCGCAGCGGGGCAGCATATCGCCCAGCGTGACGCAGTGCTGCACACTGCGAGAGAGGCTCCATGCGGCATCAATCGAAATGTAGGGGTCATAGCCGAGGACCTCCATGCCCAGCGCCACGGCGGCATTGGCCACGCGGGCGCCGATGGCCCCCAGACCGATGACGCCCAGCGTCTTGCCGCGCAGCTCAGGGCCGACAAATACTTTTTTGCCCTTTTCCACATCCTTGGCGATGGTGTCGCGCCCCTTGAGGGTCTGTGCCCAGTTGACAGCATCGACCAGATTGCGGCTGCCCGCCACCAGCGCGCCGATGACCAGCTCTGCCACGGCGTTGGCGTTGGCACCGGGGGTGTTGAACACCACGATACCGGCGCTGGTGCATTCCTCAACCGGGATATTGTTCGTACCGGCACCGGCGCGGGCGATGGCCAGCAGGCTGTCGGGCAGCGGCGTCTCATGCATATCGGCGCTGCGCACCAGAATCCCCTGCGGCTCGGCGGCCTCGTTGTCGATTTCAAACTGGTTGGCGGGCAGCTTTGCCAGCCCCACCGGCGAGATAGCGTTCAAGGTTTTGATTGTGTACATATATATAACTCCCTGTTCCCCTTATTTTGCGCCGTAGGGGCCGGACATGTCCGGCCCTCAGCCTTGCGTTGCAAGCCTTTAACGGGCTGCTTCCGTGCGTCAAGTCAATGCTCTTTGCGGAACTTCTCCATAAAATCGACCAGCTTGTCGATACCCTCCGGCGGCATGGCATTGTAGATGGAGGCGCGCATACCGCCGACAAGGCGGTGTCCCTTCAGGTTCACAAAGCCTGCCTCTGCAGCGGCGGCGCAGAACGCCTTGTCGGTGTCGGCATCGGGGCTGGTGAAGGTCACATTCATCATGCTGCGGTATTCCTTCTGCACCGGGTTGCGGTAAAAGTCCTGCCCGTCCAGATAATCGTACAGCACCTTCGCCTTGGCGGCGTTGATCTTCTTCATATTTTCAAGGCCGCCCACCTCATGCTCAAGGTAATCCATGACCAGCCCGGTCATGTAGATGCACCAGCACGGCGGCGTGTTGTACATGCTGTCGGCGTTCAGCAGGGTGGTGTAATTCATCATTGTGGGCAGGCTGTCAGGGGTCAGGCCCTTGGCCGCGCCGCCCAGCAGATCCTCACGGATGATAGCCACCGCCATGCCGGCCGGGGCGATGTTCTTCTGCACGCCGAAGTAAATTGCACCGTATTTGCTCACATCCACCGGCTCCGAGCAGATCATCGAGCTCATATCTGCGATCAGGGGAATGCCGTCCACCTGCGGCACATCGCGGTATTTCGTGCCGAAGATCGTATTGTTCTGGCAGATATGGATGTAGCTGGCGTTGGGGTCATAGTCAATGCCGTTCACATCGGGGATATAGGTAAAATTCTTGTCCTTGCTGCTGGCGGCAATGCGGGCCGTGCCGAATTTTGCGGCCTCCTCGGCGGCCTTTTTGCTGAAATTGCCGGTCACAAGGTAGTCTGCCGTGCCGGTTTTCATAAAGTTCAGCGGCACCATCGCAAACTGCTGGGTCGCGCCGCCCTGAAAAAAGCCCACCTTATAGTTGTCGGGGATGTTCAGCACCCGGCGCATGGCAGCCTCGGTGTTGTTGATGATCTCATCAAACCATTTACTGCGGTGGCTCATCTCCATCACGCTCATGCCGGAACCGTGGTAGTCCAGCAGCTCCGCCTGTGCCGTTTTCAGAACAGCCTCCGGCAGCATCGAAGGGCCGGCGCTGAAATTGTAAACTCTAGCCATCTTAACTTCCTCCTACAGTAAATGAAATGCGACCCGCTCACGGCGGGTCGCATCTGCCGCGCCGTTGCGGTATGCCATTTATTATAGGAGCCTGCCGCCGCCCCGGCAAGCGGGCAAACTTACGAAAATGGCGCAAAATTCCGGGTGTGTTTCTGTATTGTGACTAAATGTTTTTCCGTCAAGAACACTATATCCTACATTTGTAAAAGCTTTCTGCCTGTCCGTATATTTTCAGCCGTAAAATTTGTGCAACATTTTCTATTGCATTTATATCTTCAACAGATGTAAAATATATTTATGGTTATCTATTACATTTGTAAAACTTATCTCATCCATTCCGGACGACACCGTCCGCAGGGAGGTCTATATGGAACAGCTTTCCCGCAGTGAGGAGCAGGTCATGGCAGCCCTCTGGGCCTGCAGCCGCGCCGCCACCCGGCGCGAGATCGCCGCGCAGCTGCCGCCCGCATGCCGCTGGGCAGACTCTACGCTGCTCAATTTCTTGCTCCGTCTTGAAAAAAAGAAGTTCGTCCGCACCGAAAAGCAGGGCAACAAAAATCTCTACACGCCGCTGGTGCGCCGCCTGACCTACTGCGGTGCCGTCAGTCAGGCCCATCTGCAGACCCTGTACGGCGGCGATATTCGCGCCATGGTGCGGGCGCTGGCCGACACCGGCCGCATGAGCTGCGCCGACACCGAGCGGCTTCTGCGCTGGCTGACCGAATATCAGGCCGCCAACCCGGAGTACGACTACGAATAGTGCCTCACGCTAGGGGGAAGGCAAATCCCCCTGCATCTCCACCATATCTTTCCAGAACCGCTTTTGTACATGGTTCATCTGGGCCTTTTCATTGCGCCGCTCCTCGATCGTAAGCGCCTTAAAAAAGCGCTTCCAGAGCCGTTGCCAGTCCAACTCCCCGGCATCAGTGCCGGGCGTGTACCGTTCCATGGTCAGATACTGCACCCGGCCGCTGCGGCGCACCAGCGCCGTTCCGTGGGTGGCGTCAAAGATCAGGAAATCGTCATCGGGCAGGCGGCTGCAGAAATGCCCCCGCAGCAGCGGCAGCACCTGATGCTTCGGGTGGATGACCGCGCCCAGCATATCATCCCGCTGTTCAAACCGGATAAATTCAATACATTTGCAGGCCTCATTGCTGACCGCCCGCTCAAGGGCAAAGGCCGCAGCCGCATCGGGGTTTCCCAACATCTGCGCTGCCCGGGGGCCCTGCTCAAAGCAGAGCCGTGCAAAGCGCAGCAGCGTCAGATCCTTGCCGCCCTCCGTGGAGAGAAAGCCCGTTGTGATGCAGTCCTTCACCTGTGCGCCCAGCCGCTCCAGCCCGGCTGCCACCCGCCGCGCGCGCTGCAGGTCCGTCGGGATGTCCCGCACGCCGAAAAAATTCAGCTGCCCCTCCTCAGGCGGGCAGACCTCTGCCGGGATCTCTCTGCGCGCGTAGCTTTCAAACACGCAGCAGAGGAAGCCCGCAAAGCTGCCGTCATAGCAGTAGGCCACATCGGTCACATACGCTTGGTAAGACATTGCAGTGCCTCCTGCCGCACGGTTTTTGCGGCTGTATCCGCCGCCATGCCGCGGGCGGCCAGCTTTTGCACGGCCGGGGCGGCATCCGGCAGCGCCTTGGGTACAAAATCATCCAGCGAAAGCTGCTGCATCCCCACGCTGAACGCCTTGGGATCAAGCAGGGCACCGGCGATCTCGGCGCGGGTGCCGCGGGCAGCCGCCCTGCCGCGGCAGGTGATAAAATACTGCGCCCGCTTCAGCACTACGCCGATGCGCTTCAGCTCTGCCATGCCGAGGTTCTGGGTGCGCCGCGCCTGCAGGATGCGGATAGCGCTCTTCGGGCCGATGCCCGGCACCCGCAGCAGTTCCTCCTTGCCGGCTGTGTTGACCTCCACCGGGAAAAATTCCGGGTGGCGCACCGCCCAGGTACACTTGGGGTCGAGGTAGGGGTCAAAATTCGGTTCCTCCTCGGTCAGCAGCTCCTGCGCCGAAAAGTGATAGTACCGCAGCAGCCAGTCCGCCTGATAGAGCCGATGCTCCCGCAGCAGGGGCGGGGCCGTGTGCAGCGCCGGCAGGCGGCGGTCCTCCACAACCGGCAGATAGGCTGAGTAAAATACCCGCCGCAGGGCGTATTTGCGGTAAAGCCCTTCCGTCAGATCCATGATGTGGCGGTCGGTCTCCGGCGTTGCGCCAATGATCATCTGGGTGCTTTGCCCGGCCGGCGCAAACGCCTTTGCGCCGCGGTAAAGCACCATCTCCTTTTTGCTCTGCGCGCTCTGCACTGCGATTTGTCCCATAGGTCGCAGGATCGCTGTTTTCTTCTTGTCAGGGGCAAGGGTGTTCAGGCTTGCCTCGCTGGGCAGCTCAATATTGACCGACAGGCGGTCGGCCAGCAGGCCGATCCTTTCCACCAGCGCCGGGTCCGCGCCGGGGATCGTCTTGGCATGGATATACCCGTTGAAGCGGTACTCCTCCCGCAGGATGCGCAGCGCCTCGATCATCAGTTCCATCGTGCGGTCGGGCGTACCCAGCACCGCGCTCGACAAAAACAGGCCCTCGATATAGTTGCGGCGGTAAAAACCGATCGTCAGCTCTGCCAGCTCCCGCGGGGTAAAGGTAGCCCGCGGCCGGTCGTTGGAGCGGCGATTCACGCAGTAGCTGCAGTCATAGCTGCAGACATTCGAGTACAGCACCTTCAAAAGTGACACGCAGCGCCCATCCGGCGTAAAAGCATGGCAGATGCCCGCCGGCGCGCAGCTTCCCAGACTGCCGTGCCGCCCCGGGCGCCCCACGCCGCTGGAGGTGCAGGCCACATCATATTTGGCGCTGTCTGCCAGTATCTCAAGCTTTTCCGCAAGATCCATTCTGCCCGCCTCCTGAAAAAAGGGTATAAAAAATACAGCCCGCCGCATATCCTTGCTTAGCAGGGTGTGCCGCGGGCAGCATTTTCAAAAAAACACTTCTGTTTTGTCATTAAAAGTCCGGACTATGGGACTTTTCTTATGCTACAATATAAATACGGAGCGGGAAAATCACCACTTGGCCTTGGTCTCCACGACCTTGCCTGCGATGTAAAGGTGATCCAACTCCTCCCCCTTGATGACCATTTCCTCATAGGCCGGGTTAAAGGGGTGCAGCACGACCGAGTTGCCGCGCTGGATGTACTTTTTCAGCGTGCCTTCGCCGTCTGAGCCGTAGACCAGCACACCAAGATCGCCGTTGTCGAGCGTATTCTGGCGGTGGACAAGCGCAAGATCGCCATCGGAAATGCGCGGCTCCATGCTGTCGCCCTTGACAACCAAAAAGAAATAGTTCTCCGGGTCCTTGACGCAGGCGTATTCCTTGCCGTAATCCTCCTCAAAGGCCAGCGCACCGTACCCAGCGCGCACCGTGCCCACAACCGGGACCTGGGACTCGGTATAACGGCTGAACGCATTGCGGCCCACAGCGGAGGACGCATCCGGCTCCTTGCGCAGCCCCAGCAGGACATCGGCAGGGGTGTCGAGGATCTCAGCCAAGCGTGCCACGGTCTGCGGATCTGGGGTGGAACGCCCCGTCTCCCACTTACCGACAGCCTGCTGCGTCACTCCCAGCATCCGGGAAACCTCTGCCTGGCTGTATCGTTTGGCCTTGCGGGCCTCTTTCAAGCGCTCTGCAAACATCGGGAAAACTCCTTTTTCAATAGGATAAAGCTGTATCTTGTGGAAATCCCATTTCATTGCTCCCATTATACAACTACCCATTGTTTTTGTAAAGAGGTTTCCGCAACTTTTTTCAAAAATAAGTTGTAAATTCATCTTGACAACAACCGTCAGATGTATTATAGTAGTCTCATCAAGCGGATCACATTCATCCGTTGTTATTTGCGGCGGGGCAGCCTTTGCGGGGCAGCCCCATCAGGAGGTATCGGTATGAACTGGGAACTCATCAAACACAAGCTTTGCAGACTGATCGCAACCACAGCCATCCTGCTGGCCGGTGCAATGGTAAGCGCGGCCGCTGCCGGCTCCATGCCGCTGTGGGCGGCGCTGCTGGGCCTTTTTGCGTCCGTTGTGCTGCTGAACGCCGTGTGCGGTATTCTGCTGGGTGCCCCGTCCCGCACCGTCGAGACCGTCCTGCCCGCATCGCACAACCGGCCTGCCGTGCAGCTGCAGGTCGTGCGCGGCGGGCACGCCGCCTGACAACACGCCTACTCCTATTCGTTGTGATACATATAACTGCAGCAAGCCCCGCACGCTTTTTGCCGTGCGGGGCTTGCTGCAAAGAAGGCTCTATGCTACAATGAGGAAAACAAGCCAAGGATGTGACCTGCATGAAGTTGTTGGAAGTTTGTGTGGACAGTCTTGCCTCCGCCCGCGCCGCCGGGCAGGGCGGGGCAGACCGGCTGGAGCTTTGCAGCGCGCTGGCCGTGGGCGGTCTGACGCCCTATGCCGATCTGCTGCGCCAGATCAAGGCGGAGATCAACCTGCCTGTGCGCTGCCTGATGCGGCCGCGCGCGGGGGATTTTCTCTACACGCAGGAGGAAATCGACCTGCTCTGCCGCCAGATCACGGCGCTGCGCGCCGCCGGGGCGGACGGCTTTGTCATAGGTGCCCTGACACCGGCGGGGGATCTTGATCTGCCTGCCATGCACGCCATGCTGGATGCCTGCGGCGACGCCCCCGTCACCCTGCACCGCTGTATTGATGTCTCCCGCGATCTGTGCGGCACCTACCGTGCTGCCGCCGCACTCGGCATCGACACCGTGCTGACAAGCGGCGGGGCCGAGAGCTGCCGCAAGGGCACAGCCCAGCTGGCCGCGCTGCTGCGCCTGCGGGATACGCTGAACGGCCCTGAGGTCCTCATCGGCGCAGGGGTCAGCGCCGCCGTCATTGACGAGCTGCGCACTGCGCTGCCCGGGGCGCGGGCCTTCCACGCCAGCTGCAAAAAGCTGTTCGACAGCGGCATGACCTTCCGGCGGGAGGGCGTCCCCATGGGCCTGCCCGGACTGGACGAGTGGCACATCCAGCAGACCGATGCAAAGGCTGTGAGGGCTGCGAAGGATGCCGTGATGCGGTAACGCGGGCGGATACAGAATCCGCCCCTGCATTAAAGCAAGAAGCAAAACCCGCCTGCCGATTTTTTTATCAGCAGGCGGGTTTCAATTTTCATCATAAGGGTCATCAAACAGCCCGAACATCGAGGTTTTTTCAAGATCCGGCACAGTATATTCCCGAATCTGCCGCACAGGCTGGAATCCGCCGGTATCCTCAGGCGCGCGGCGGCCATGATGGGCGCGGGGGCGGCTTTCTGCGGCCATAGCAGCCACCGGCTCGTCATAGGGCGGCCTACCGGCCTCCTCGTAATTGGGCGTCAGCTCCAGCTCCTCAAGAAGGCTCTGGATGGCGGCGCAGTCCTCGGGCACATCGGTCAGGCTCGCGCCGTAATGGCAGAACAGTACGGTGCCGTCCCGGTCCAGAATCAGCGTCAGCGGCAGCTGCTGCTCAGCGCCCTTTACCGGCTGGTAGCCCTGCTTTTTGGCCTCCCGCAGGATGCGCCACCCCTCCAGCGAATAGCTCATCAGCGTGCTTTTGCTTGTGGGTATGGCAAGATGCTCATACAGCACGCCCGCTGCATCGCAGAGCAGGGGATAGGGCAGCGTGTCCGGCCCGATGCTGCGCGACAGCTTGTCCGCGCGCGAGCGAACCACCAGCGCAAAGCCGCCGTCATGCAGTGCGGCGTAGGTGTCGGCATAGCGGCTTGCAAAGGTGCGCGTGATGGGATGGCCGAAGTTTGCCATAAAGACCACCACCAGCGGGGCGCTGGCCTGCAAAAGATCACGGAAGCGATTGCGGGCGCTGTAGGGCGTGTCATACAAAAAGAAGGGGAGTCTGTCCCCAACGCAGATCCGCTCCGCCACGGCCAAGCACCCCTTTCCAAAAAAATCATAACTCAAAAACCCGGACAGGAAGTCCTGCCCGGGATAGTTCTCTAAAAACCCCGCACAGCCGTCTGCAACCAATCAAAACCTACCGGTACAGGCAGGTGGGTACCCTACAAGAGCGTTCATGCTCCCTTCTTCCGCCGAAGCGGGAGGTCTGCAATCCGGTCCCCGACCCGGGTTCCCAAAATTTGATTAGTAGGATTCTATAAGGCCGCAACAAATCGAACCGCGCAGGGTGAAAAAGCCGTTCAGCCTCTTACTGCAATTCAGAATCGTCGATGTCGTACATGGCGCGCAGGCGCTCCTCGAACACCTTGCCAACGGTGATCAGTTCCTCGTCATCGTCCACGATGTCCATATACTCGCCCTCGTCATCGGTACCGATGCGCATCAGGATCAGCTCAGCATCCTCCTGCAGGCTCTCGGGGTCCTCCTGATAAGGGATAACCGCCAGATAGCGGGTGCCGTTGACCTCGGTAGCGTCGATCACCTCAAAGGTGACCTCCTTGCCGTCCTCATCCTCCAGCGTCAGCAGATCGGGGGCAGCTTCTTCCAGCATTTCCGGGCTCAGTTCGTCAGACATAAGTGACCTCCTGTGGTCGTTCGTATTTGATGCTTATAGTGTACCCTTTTTTTCTTCAAACGTCAAGGGTGTTCAAGTGGGAAGTTCTGTGGTATAATAGTTTTAATTGGATTTTTACGGAGGTTGCCGCCATGCACAAAAAACTCTGTCTGCTGCCCGCGCTGGCGCTGGCCCTGCTGTGCGCCTGCAGCAGCGGCGAAAAAAAGACCCCGCCCACCCGTCCGGCTGATTTCGTCAGCAGTGAGCGGCAATTCACCGCGCCCGGCAGCGGCGATATCATCGCCATTTTTGATACCTCCCTGGGCGAGGTGCGCGCCGTGCTTTACCCTGATGCCGCACCGATGGCCGTTTACAACTTTGTGGGGCTGGCCCGCAGCGGATATTACGATAACACGACAATCTGGCGCAGCGAGTACGGCTTTGCCGTGCAGGGCGGCGATGCGACCGGCACCGGCACGGGCGGCTCCACGATCTGGAGCAACAATCCCTATCCGCTGGAGGCCGATGCGGGCCTGAAGCACTACGCCGGGGCGCTCTGCGCTGCGTTTGCGGCAAGCGGCGATGTCACCGGCGGCAACAGCCAGTTCTACTTTGTCACCGCGCTGCCGGACAGTGTGAGCAGCAGTGATCTGCAGGCTGAGCTGACCGCCAACGGCTATACCGACGCGCAGGTTGCGGCCTACGCCGCCGTGGGCGGCTTACCGTACCTTGACAACACGGACACGGTGTTCGGTCAGGTATATGCGGGCATGGAGATCGTGGATGCCATGGCCTGCGTTGACACGGTGAAGGATGATGACGGAAACGACACCTTCCGCCCCACCGAGGAGGCCGCCATCACGATCAACCATGTAACGATCACGACCTACACAGCCGAGGTGGACAACGACCTTGAGACTGTAGGCTGATACCAACAGTATATGCAAACCCGCCCCCGCAGAGCGTTGGCAGAACTGCCAAACTTTGCGGGGGCGGGTTGTCTATTATGCTATTTTCAAAAGCTTTCCCTGAGGAGGGAAAAGGCTTTTGCGGTTTATTTCTTCGTGTTTCCGCCCATGCGTCTGTCGCGGCGGGCATACTCGGCCAGTGCCTTGTCAAAGCACTCCTTGGTAAAGTCGGGGAAAAGGGTATCGGTAAAGTAGAACTCCGCATAGGCGCACTGCCACAGCAGGAAGTTGGACAGCCGCTCCTCACCGCTGGTGCGGATCATCAGATCCACCGGGGGCAGGTCGCGGTAGAGATGCTTCTCAATGGTTTTCTCATTGATCTCCTCGGGTTGCAGCGCACCGGCCTTGACCTCGGCGGCAATCGCGCGGGTGGCATCGGTCAGTTCGGCATGGCTGCCGTAGTTCAGGCAGAAGTTGACGATACCCTTTTCGTTGTCCTTCGTCAGGTCCATCATATAATCCATGGCGTCCAGCACGCGCTGCTGCAGCCCCTCGCGGCGGCCGCTGAACAGCACCTTGCAGCCGCGTTCGTTCATCTCATCGGCAATGGTGCGGAAGTTGTTGGCAAACAGGTCCATCAGATAGCCAACTTCCTTGGCATCGCGGCTGAAATTCTCGGTGGAGAAAACATAGAGCGAAAGCACAAAGACGCCGCGGTCACCAACGGCATAGCGGGTGATCTCACGCAGGCGATCAAAGCCGGCCTTATGGCCCATGCTGACGGGCAGCAAGCGCTGCTTGGCCCAGCGGCGGTTGCCGTCCACGATGATGGCTACATGGGTAGGAAAGCGGGGTTCAGCTGGATTCGGCATAACAGTTCTCCTTTTTTATTGCTCGGAGCGGACCAGTTCCGGCGGTTCCTCGCCGGGGTGATGGGCGCGCCAGTTCAGAAAGCTTTCCAGAATGACAGCGGCGGAGACCGAGTCCAGCCGCTCCTTGCGCTTAGCGCCGAAGGTATCGTTATCGGCCAGAATAGCGGCGGCAGAGACGGTAGTGCGGCGCTCATCCCACATCACAACGGGCACACCCGCCGTGTTGGCAAGGCGCTGGGCAAAACGGCGGCTCTTGCTGGCACGGCTGCCCTCGGTGCCGTCCATGTTTTTTGGCAGACCGCAGACAAGCCCCTCCGCCCCGCGGGCGGCAAAGACCTCCGTCACAGCGGCGGCAACCTTGTTCATGCTTTTCTCTTCGATCTGCGGCGTGATGGGGGAGGTGATCGTCTCCCCGGCATCGCACCCGGCAAGCCCGGTGCGGGAATCGCCATAGTCAACGGCAAGCCATTTCATGGGCAGGGCTCCTTTACATTTTGTCAGATGCAGGGCAATACCGCATAATTCTAAGTGCCGATACGGCGAGCGAGGTGCGGCAGCTGCTAAGCCAAAAGCGCAGATAATACTGGATGTCTTATCGAGCATTTTGGCAACGCAGATGCCGTGCCGCAGCCGCCGGAGCGGTGCTTAAGCCGTTAGGCGGGAATTGTGCGGTGTTGCCCTAAATATTATAGCACAAAAAATCCGCCCTGACCAGCAGGGCGGGAGATTTTGTTTGCCTTGTTGCTTTGCCTTCCCCCGAGGGGGGGGAAGGTGGCCCCGCAGGGCCGGATGAGGGGTGGGCCTGCTACGGTTGCCCGTAAACAGGTCAGCCTGATCAGCTCTGCCCTCATCAGTCACCTTCGGTGACAGCTTCCCCCGTGGGGGAAGCCCTTGGGGTATTGTAGGGGTCGATGCTTGCATCGACCCGCGGGGCATCGAGGACGCCGCCCCCCCCACAAACTCAGACCAGCGAGCCCTTCAGGCGCTTATCCAGCTGGATTGTCAGCATGGCGGCCAGAACGATCTTCACGGCATCGCCGGGCAGGTAGGGCAGCACGCACCAGCCCAGAGCGCTCACAAGGTCAGCGCCGGTCAGCGTCATGAACCAAATCGTGCCCAGCAGGTAGCAGGCGGCGCAGCCCACGACCATCGCAGCGCAGAGCGCCCAGAATTTGCGGCCCAGCACCCGGACCAGCAGGGCTGTGATCAGCGCAGTCAGAATGTAGCCGATGGCGTAGCCGCCGGTCTTGCCGAAGATTGCGGACGGGCCGCCCTGAAAGTTGGCCAGTACCGGAACGCCGATGGCCGCCAGCGCAATAAAGACCACCTGGCTGGCCGTGCCCCAGACGGGACCGAGCATCGTGCCCGCCATGTAGACGGCGAACAGCGCCAGATTGATGGGTACGCCCCAGGGCATCGGGACGGCGATCTGGCTGCAGACGGCAACCAGCGCGGTAAACATGGCGCAAAGCACCATACGGCGGACATTGTCAGTAGTTTTCGTCATACTTTCGTACTCCTCTTGTTGAATGGTAATTTATAGCATTGCCGTATCCTGCCGGGTGCCGCCGCAGCGGTTTCTGACGGGATGCAGCGATGTTTTACAGCAATCGAACGCCGGCCTCGCCGCTGGTCAGGGCAGCAGGGCGGCTTTCACCGTCATAGCGCACGACAAGCCTGCATTCATCATCAATGCCCAGCACGGCGGCGGGGCGCGGTGTGCCGCTGCGCGGCGTGACCAGAACACGGTGGCCCGCCAGCGCCAGACGGCTGCGGTATTCGTCCAGATACCCGCTGCGCGGGCCGGTGCGGTACAGCGGCCAGAACTCGTTCAGAAACGCCGCTGCCAGCGCTGCCCGGGCGCCGGGCGCCGGGTCGCCGTCAAACAGCGCCCCCGCCACGCTCTGCAGCTCTGCAGGCCAGCCCTCGGCCGGTGCCACCACATTAAAGCCCAGCCCCAGCACCGCATAGTCCAGCATACCGGACTCCAGATCGAGCGCAGCCTCGGTCAGGATGCCGCATACCTTGCGCCCGTTCTTCCAAAGGTCGTTGACCCACTTGATGCGGATCAGTGCCCCGCAGAGCTTTTCAGCCGCGCGGGCGGCAGCCACTGCCGCCATGGCGGTCAGGCCCACAGCCTGCCGGGCACCGATCTCCGGGCGCAGCAGGATGCTCATATACAAGCCGCCCGGCGGGGAATAGAAGCTGTGCCCACCGCGCCCGCGCCCGGCAGACTGTGCCTGTGCGATCAGCACTAGCCCCTCGGGCGCACCGGCATCGGCGCGGGCGCGCAGGGCGGCATTCGTACCGGGCAGCCGGTCCACGACCTCGATCTGCAGCGCATGCAGGGGTGCCGGCGCAAGCAGGGCCGCCACGGCGGCAGCGTTCAGCACATCAGCGTCCGCAGCAAGGGCGTAGCCGCGGTTCGTCACAGCCTCAATGGGGATTCCGTCACTGCGCAGGGCAGCCACAGCCTTCCACACCGCTGTGCGGCTGACGCCCAGCTGCGCGGCCAGCTCCTGCCCGGAGATATACCGCCCGCGCGCCGCGTCCAGCGCCGCCAGCACCTGCTGCTTGACCATATCCACGCCCCCCTGTAAGCCCGACTGTATGCCAGTATACCGCGCCGCAGGCCAAAATGTCAACGCATTTGCAGTGTTACGGTTGACAATCAAAGCAAAAAATGTCCCGCCGGGCAGGCGGGAACGGCAAAAGCCCCGCAGGCATTGCGCCTGCGGGGCTTTTGCTATGATGCAAACAGATTTAGTGGGAAAAGTCTAACTTAGCGCTGGATACGGCCGGAACCGTCGCCGCCGGCCAGCTTCTCGACCTCGGAGACAGTGACCATGTTGTAGTCGCCCTCGATGGAGTGCTTCAGGGCAGAAGCAGCAACAGCGAACTCAACAGCGTCCTGCGTGGACTTGCCGTTCAGCAGGGCATAGATCAGGCCGCCGCCGAAGGAGTCACCGCCGCCAACGCGGTCGATGATGTGCAGCTCGTACTTCTTGGAGAAGCAGTACTCGTTGGAGGCAACATCGTACAGCATGGCGCTCCAGCCGTTGTCGAAGGCAGAGTGGCTCTCACGCAGGGTGATAGCAACCTTCTCAAAGCCGAACTTATCAGCCAGCTGCTTGGCAACGCTCTTGTAGCCCTCGCGGTTGATCTCGCCGGCGTAGATGTCGGTAGCCTCGGCCTCGATGCCGAAAACGTCCTTGGCATCCTCCTCGTTGGAGATGCAGACATCGACATACTGGCACAGGTCGGTCATGGCAGCGCGGGCCTGCTCACGGGTCCACAGCTTGCCGCGGTAGTTCAGGTCGCAGCTGATCTTGACGCCATGGGCCTTAGCAGCCTTGCAGGCCTCGCGGCAGATCTCAACAACATTCTCGCCCAGAGCCGGGGTGATGCCGGTGAAGTGGAACCAGTCCACGCCCTCGAAGATGGCATCCCAGTCGAAGTCAGCGGTGGAAGCCAGCTGAATGGCGGAGTTGGCGCGGTCGTAGATGCAGACGGAGCCACGCTGAGAAGCGCCCTTCTCGTTGAAGTAGATGCCAACGCGATCGCCGCCGCGGGTGATCTTGCTGGTATCAACGCCGTAGCGGCGCAGGCTGTTCACAGCGGCCTGACCGATGGCATGGGCGGGCAGCTTGGTGACGAAGGCTGCGTTGATGCCGTAGTTGGCCAGAGAAACGGCAACGTTGGCCTCGCCGCCGCCGAAGGTGAACTCCAGATTGTTGGCCTGAACGAAGCGCTCATAGTTGAACGGCTGCAGACGGATCATCAATTCGCCAAAAGTAACGACTTTCATGGTGAACTCCTTTTAATTCAATATTTTTTAAGATAGGGGAGCGGGGCATCGAGGCCGCCGCCCCCTGGATTTACATTGGGATTACGCCAAATCAGCGCTGGACCAGATGGAAGGCAAAGCCTGCGATCTCGTCAGCAAAGTAGATGGCAACGGTCTTGCCGTCCTTGACATTCTTGCTGTCCATGTCGAACTTGACGCCGCGCTGGCCGAGGTGATAGATAGCGCGGTCAACATTGTTGGTCAGGATAGCAATGTGGCCATTGGTGCCGCGGCCCGGCTTCTTCATGATCTCGAATTCCTTCTTGCCCACGAAGATGCTGGAGTTGCCGGGCTTGACAGCCATGCTCAGCAGGCTGGCGATGGTCTCTGCGGTCTTGGCGGCCTCGGTCTCGTTCTCGCAGTTGATGCCGATGTGGCCCAGCTCAAGGCCCAGCATGACATCAACGGCCTCGCGGCTCATTGCGGCGATCTCGTCCCAGGCACCGGCCTTGATCTTGTCGCTCTTGCACATCCAAGTGCCGCCGACGGCGATGATCTGGTTGTAGCCCAGATAGTTGTTGACATTCTTGGCGTTGACGCCGCCGGTGCACATCCACTTGCAGGTCTTGAGGGCAGCGCCGATGTTCTTCAGCTTGTCCACGCCGCCGTTGGCCTCTGCGGGGAAGAACTTAACGCACTCGCAGCCCATGTTCATAGCCTGCTGCATCTCGCCGGCGGTGGCGGTGCCGGGCATCATGATGCCGCCCTTGTCGATGACATGCTGGCAGACCTCGGGGTCAAAGCCGGGGGCAACGATGAAGGAAGCGCCGGCGGCCATAGCGCGGTCAGCCTGATCCTTGGTCAGGACAGTGCCGGCGCCCAGCAGCATATCGGGCAGCTCCTCATGGATCTTCTTGATGCAATCCTCGGCGCAGGCGGTGCGGAAGGTGACCTCCGCGGCGGGCAGGCCGCCGTCCATCAGGGCCTTGCACAGGGGCAGGGCCTCATCCACGCTGTTAAAGGCAATGACCGGGATAATGCCGATCTCGTAAACACGCTGCAAAACAGAATTCATAGCAATTCTCCTTCACTCATTCTGTGCGGGTGCCCGGCACCGTATGCCGCGGCAGGGCTCGCACTCGATTACTTTTATTATATCCAATGGGCGCGCGTGCGTCAATCGGGCAAAAACACGCAGGAAACCGCACGATTTTTGTCACTTATGCCAAGGATTCCGCAATTCGGAAAAGAACTTGAAAAATGCCGCATACTTTGTTATAATCGTTCCATAATACGGAACGCAAGGCATTCCTTGCGTCCTCTGCAAAATTATGAATTTTTTGTTAAATTTCATTGGGAGGCCTGTGGTATGGCAGAAAAAGGCGGCGTACAAAGCGTAGAGCGCATCTTCCAGCTGATCGAGCATCTGGCGGCGCACCCCACCGGGGTCAGCCTGCAGACGCTGGCAGGGGAGACCGGGCTTGCCAAAAGCACCGTTCACCGGCTGCTGGCCAGTCTGGTCGGGCTGGGCTATGTGGTGCAGGACGAGGAAAACGGCCATTACCGCCTGACCCTGAAAATGTTTGAGCTGTCGAGCGGCATCGTGGACAGCATGGACATCATGGGCGTGGCCAAGGCGCATCTGGAGCGGCTGAGCCAGCGCACCGGCGAGGCCGTGCATCTCGTCATCCGGGACGGGCGGGACATCGTCTACATTTATAAGACCGAGAGCGGCCCGATGCGGATGGCCAGCCGTGTGGGCCTGCGCAGCCCGCTGTACTGCACCGGCGTGGGCAAGGCCATTCTGGCCACCCTGCCCGGCGATGAGGTGGAGGATATCTGGACCCACAGCAATGCGCAAAAGCTGACCGCCCGCACGATCACCGATCTGGAGGAGCTGCGCAGCCAGCTGGTGGAGGTCCGCGCCAACGGCTACGCCATCGATGATGAGGAAAACGAGCTGGGGGTCCGCTGTGTGGCCGTGGCCATCCCCGGGCCGGACGGCCGCGCGGAGAGTGCGTTTTCCATCAGCGGTCTGGCGCCCTATATGACGCCCGAGCGAATCCGCCGCATTGCCACGCTGGCGCTGGACGCCCGGACAGATATTCTGGCAGATTTAGGTTTGAGGTAAACCGGGAACGGCTGCCTCCCGGAGGGTTATTCTTTCTTTTGCCAACAAAAGAAAGAACCAAAGAAAATTGCCGCTGTTGCGACGCAGCGGACCCGCGCCTTAGGGGCTGCACGCCCCTAAGAACCCCAAAGCGGAAGTCGGAAGGCCCGTTGGCTACGCGAACGCAGTATTACTGTTCGCGCTTAACGCCAACGGGCCTTCCTCCGCTTTAAATTCGGGCGTTCCCCCGAACCCCCGTGGGGGTTACGGCCACTATTCCCAGTTTGTTTGTAGGGGAGGGATTTATCCCTCCCGGGGCGTGGCAACAATCTGCGGGGCGTCGGGGACGCCGCCCCGCTACATAGCTTTCTTCTTTCTTCACTCTTCGCTGCGATCTATCCCCCGCAGCAGTTCCTCCGCTGCTACCCCGTACAGCTTCGCCAGCGCCAGCAAATTTGTTGTGCTGGGGTCTGCGCTGCCGTTCTCCCATTTGGAGACCGTCTGACGGCTGACGCCTAAGCTTTCGGCTTCAAACTCCTGCGTCATATGGCAGCGGGTACGGTGGGCCTTCAGTGTCTCTCCCAGTGTCCGCTTCGCGGCCTGCTTTTCCGCCCGCACCTCCCTGCTGCCGATGTACTTTTTCAGTGCCCGCACAAGCAGCACAAAAAGATACACCCCTGCGGCTGTAAGCACCGCAAGCAGCAAAAGGTTGAAGATCGTCCATCCCATCACCAATGTCATATTGTCATCTCTCCTTTTGGATTTTCTGCCCCCAGTATACCAGACTGTGCCGCATTACACCATCAACTATCGCGTATATTTTGGGTTACATTGCAAAAAGCGGCCTGTCTGCGTTTTTTCTGCAGACAGGCCGCTCGCTTTAAAACTGTTCCAGAATTGCCAGCAGCTTGTCAAGGCTGCGCTCGTTGAACTCCAAAATCAGGATGTCGCAGCCGGGATGGTCCACAACATCCATCGTAAAGGTGTCGATATGCTCGCGCCAGCTGTTTGTGAACCGCGCCTGCAGGTACGGCATGTAATACTCACTGAACGAGTCGCCGATGACCCGCACGGCGCGGTCATCCCTTGCGAACAGCTCTGCGTAGCCGGGCACCTTGTAGGTCTGCTCGGGCGGCAGGCTGGCGTAAAGCGCCGCCACATTGGCCATATCGCCGGTGGTCGTGCCATCAGCCTCCACCGGGTAACTCTCCGGGGTGAGGATCGGCATGTCCAGCGCTTCAAAAATACCGTCCAGCCCGTACAGCGCGCCCACCGCGTTCCAGTGGGTGTCCGTCTTGTAGTAGAGCAGCCGGTCAGGGTTCTGGCGCGCCTGACTGCGCAGCAGGTCATACCGCCACACCACCGGCACCGTTGTGTGGCTCTGCAGGTAGGCGGCCAGCAGATCGGTACGGTTCTGCTCGTTCACGATGGGGTAGCCGTCCGGCATATACTCCCGGTAAATGCGGTCCTTGCTGGGTGTCAGATCCAGCACCAGCGTGCAGCCGTTTTCTTCCAGCCGGTCATTTAATATCTGCAGCGCCGCGCTGGCCTCGGCCAGAACCTCGGCACTGTCGTTCAGCTCAGTCAGGCCCTGATAGTTTGCCATCGGCTGGGCAGCGTTCGGCCCGTCCTTGTAGAACAGCCACCCTTTCCTGCCGGGCAGCACCTGATCGCTCTGGCTTGTGCCGAACAGCGCATAGTCCAGCCCGGCGTTGACCAGCACAAACTGGTAGCGGAAGGGGGAATTATCCACCAGAAAGTTATCGAGATTCCGCGGCAGCTCCCGCAGCGGGCTGTGAAGCACCTGCGGCAGGCCGGTCAGCAGCCGGTTCTCATGGCTGTCCATCGACAGCTGCTTGGAAAAGATGTTGAAGATCGGGAACGCCAGTCCGACCACGGCGCAGAACACGCCGATAAAACCGATTTTTATCTCTTTGCGCATCGTCTGCACCTCCTCAGAACTGGAAATAGATAAACGCGCTGTAGGTGCCTGCCGTGACCCGCATCAGGCCAAGGAAAAGCAGCACCAGCAGCAGCACCATACCCGCAGGGGACGGCGCTTTTCTTTCGTACAGGGCCTTTTTCAGCCGGGGGCTCAGCGCCTGCAGCGGTCCGCAGAGCAGGAAGGACACCGCCAGAATCAGCAGCAGCTTGGTATCCGCAAAGGCCGCCAGCGTATACCCGCGGGCCCCGCTCTGCCATGTCAGGATGCCGCGCCACGCGGCCAGCCCCTCCCGCAGACCCGGCGCACCGAAGATAATCAGCGTGGCCCAGAGCACCACCACCGTATAAAGATGCCGGAAAAATTTCGGCATCTGGTTGAGCAGCTGTCCCAGACCCAGCCGCTCAAGGCAGAGGATCACGCCGTGCAGCAGGCCGAACGCCACATACTGCCACGCCGCGCCGTGCCACAGGCCGGTGAGCGTAAAGACGATGAGCAGGTTCAGGCAGGTGCGGCGCAGCCGGCAGCGGCTGCCGCCCAACGGGATATACAGATAGTCCCGGAACCAGCCGGACAGCGAGATATGCCACCGCCGCCAGTATTCGCCGACAGAGCAGGCGAGATAAGGGTAGTCGAAGTTTTCCGGCAGGGTAATGCCGAAGAATTCTCCGATGCCGATGGCCATATCGCTGTAGCCGGAGAAGTCAAAATACAGCTGCATCATATACGCCGTGTAGCCCAGCACAAGAATAGGTGCCGGCAGCGTGGCGGCGGGCACCGCTGCGATCTTTGCGTAGATCAGCGCCAGCTGATCAGCGATGATGGCCTTTTTGGCAAGGCCCAGCACCAGCCGCTTGATGCCGTAGCAGAAGCGGTCCGCCGAAACACAGCGCGCCTGCCCGCAGGGGTCAAGCTGCGGGGCCTGCTGCCCATAGCGGACGATGGGGCCGGACGGCCCGTGGCCGAAGAACGCAAGAAACACCGCGAACCGGAAGGGGCTTTTTTCGGGGGCGGTGCGCCCTGCCGCGACATCCGCACAGTAGCCGATGGCCGTAAACACATAAAAGCTGATGCCCAGCGGCAGGGCAGGGGCCAGCACCGGCACAAGGCCCGGCGCAAAAGCGTTTACCGTTTCAGCCGCAAAGCCCGCATATTTAAAGACGCCCAGCACCGCCAGATCGAGCAGCACCAGCACCGTCAGCAGCGGGCGTTTGTGGGCCAGCCGCCCCAGCGACAGCCCGCCCAGCCAGTTGATGCCGGCCAGCAGCACCAGAATGGCCGCGCCCTTCAGCCCCGCCCAAGCAAAAAACAGCAGGCTGAACGCGCCCAGCACCACATTGCGCAGCCGTCTGGGGCAGATCCAGTAGACCGCCAGCGCCAGCGGCAGAAAAACAAACAAAAACTGCACCGAGGAAAATGCCATATACACACAACTCCGCGCGGCACCACTGTGGGGCAGCGCCGCTTCATAAAAATTTTACATCTGTAAACATTATAAAGGGTATCCCAAAATTCGGCAAGATGTGCGCCGCAAAAAGTTGTTATTTGCACATTCCCACTCATTTTGCAGGGTATGACCATAGACAATCCCGCTGTGAGTGACTATAATAAAGATGTATTTTTATGTAACGGAGGCGTCTGCCCATGGAAAATCTGATTTTCGGCGCGTTTGCCACGCTGGAAGGCTACCGCGAGGGGGACGCCGCCAATCTGGGCCGCACAGTCTATGACCGCTGCACCGTCACAGCGCTCTGCAGCGCCAAGGCCCAGAACCCGCGCTGCACCGTGGCGCTGCTGACCAATGCGCCTGTGCCTGAGCCTTTCCGCAGCCAGCTTACCGGCGGCGGGGTCGAGATCTGGGACTGCCCCTTTGACGCCTACCGCGTACCGGCCGACACAAACTGGGCGCTGGCCTACTATAAGCTGTGCGCCATGGCGTGGGTGCTGGCCCACAGGGACTTTGCCCGCGCCTGCATGATCGACCTTGACACCTACACCCAGCACCCGCTGGATGATCTGTGGCGGGAATGTGACGAGGCGGTGCTGCTCTATCAGGTGCCCCACGCCGCCAGCCAGACGATGACCGCAACCATCAGCCGGTGCTTTGACGCAGTGGAGCCGGCGGGCGCCCCCCACAGCCTGACCCACTTCGGCGGGGAGCTTGTGGCGGGCAGCAAGGCGCGGCTTACCGCTTTTATGGCGCAATGCCGCCAGTATTTTGATGAGCTGCAGGCACAGGGCATCACCCCGCGCGAGGGGGACGAGGCTGTCTGGTGCGGCGCCGCCTACCGCAGTCTAGCCGCCGGGCAGCCGGTACGCGCCGCCAATGCCTATATCTTCCGCTATTGGCTCGGCGGGCATTTCTACTATGTATCGACCAATTACGCGCTCGATCCCGTCTGCATCCTGCATCTGCCGGGTGCTGCCAAGGACCGCCAGCTCAAGCTGATCTACCGGATCTACGCCCGGCGCGGGGCCTTCCCGCCGCCGGAAAGAATCCACCGCCTCTGCGGCCTGCCCGCCGCACACCCGCCGCTGCTGCGCACCGTCTGGACGCGGCTGCTGGCCCGCCTGTAAGGAGCCGTTATGCCCAAGAAAAAGAACGACCTCAGCCAGCGGCTGGAAGCCGTCATCAAGACGCTGGTGCCCCAGCAGGAGCAGAACCCCGATGACCTCGGCCCAATGATGCGTGCCATCAAGGCGGTACACAGCATCAGCGACCATACCTCGACCACGCCGGAGGATCTTGAGCGCCAGCGTGCCGGGCAGGAGCTGTTCGCGCGGCTTGTCACGCCGTCGATCGGCATCCGTAGCGACAGCCTGACGGTGGGGAACATCCCTGCCGAGTGGATCAGCCTTGAGCATGGTCATGACCGCCGCCACGCTGTTTTGTACTGCCACGGCGGCGGCTACACCTGCGGCCAGCTGGGCTACGCCCGTATTCTGGCCAGCAAGCTCGCCCTTGCCACCGGTTTTGATGTGCTGTCCTTTGAGTACCGCCTTGCGCCGGAGCATCCCTTCCCCGCAGCCATCGAGGACGCACTGGCCGTCTGGGATTATCTGATGTATATGGGCTACGGCGCACGGGATGTCATCGTGGCGGGGGATTCCGCCGGGGGCAATCTGGCGCTGGAGCTGGCGCTGAAGCTGAAGGAGCAGGGCCGCGCCCAGCCGCGGGGGCTTTTGCTGTTCAGCCCCTGGACCGACATGACGGCCAGCGGCAAGAGCTACCGCACCTGCAAAACGCTGGACCCGATGCTGACGATGGAGTACATCGCCGCCGTGCGCGAGGCCTACACCGGCCCCGATGCCGACTGGTCGCGCCCCTGCTACAGCCCGCTGTTTGCCGACCTGCGCGGCCTGCCGCCCACCTTAGTGCAGGTGGGTACGAATGAGATCCTGAAGTCTGACAGTGAGCGGCTGGTGGAAAGCCTGCAGAAGGCCGGTGTCTATGCCCAGCTGGAGATCTACCCCGAGTGCTGGCATGTCTTTCAGCAGATGCCCGTCCACCGCGCCGCCATGGCGATGGAAAGCTCCGGGCGGTTCGTGCAGAAAATCATTTAAAAAAGAGGAAAACCCATGTCCGATTCCTGGTACAAAGTTGACAATGTTGCCAAGGTGTTTCTGGCCACGGCATCCATGCGGGACCCGCGCGTTTTTCGCATCTCCTGCACGCTGCAGGAGCAGGTCGACCCCGACACACTGAACGAGGCCCTGCGCCGCACTGCGCAGGAATGGCCGCAGTTTCAGGTCACGCTGCACCGCGGCCTGTTCTGGCATTATTTTGAATCCACCGATCTGACGCCCACCGCCCAGCCGGAGGCGAAGGCCCCCTGTGCGCCGCTCTACACGCCGGAGCGCCGCAACCGTCTGATCTACCGGGTGACCTATTTCGGCGCGCGGATCAATCTGGAGATGTTCCACGCCATCACCGACGGCAACGGCGGCCTGCTCTACTTAAAATCCATCGTGCGCAACTATCTGGCGCTGCGCCACCCCGGTGAGCTGGACAGCGTACCCTCGCCCAACAGTGCCTCGGCCGGGGATCTTGCGCAGGACAGCTTCCGCAACTTTTACGGCGGCACCAGACGCCGCAAGGCCGAAAAAAAGACCAAGGTCTACCGCCCGCACAGCTTTTTGCCCTACGACCAGCTGCAGTTTTTTGAGGGGCATCTCAACGCCCGGCAGGTGCTGGACCGCTCCCATGCGCTGGGTGTATCGATGACGAGCTACCTCGGTGCCTGTTTCATGCTTGCCATCTACCACGATATGCCCGCGCTGGAGCGCAGCAAGCCCATCTCGATCAGCCTGCCGGTCAACCTGCGCAACTACTACCCCAGTGAGACGGCCCGCAACTTTTTCAACTCCGTCTATGTGACCCATACGCTGACCGAGGCCGACACGCTAGAGACAGTGGCCCCCGTCTTTGACGCAAAGCTGAAGGAGGTCCTGCGCCCCGAGAATATCCGCGCCCAGATGGACGAGTACGAAAATCTTGAGCATGTACCCGCCATCCGCCCGGTGCCGCTCTTCCTCAAAAACGCCACCGTCAAGCTGTTCACCAAATTGGAGGACCGCCATGTCACGGCTGTTGTCTCCAACATGGGGCGCATCACCATCCCGGCGGAGCTGCAGCCCTATATCCGCAGCTTTGCGGCGTTCTCCAGCTGCAAAACGCTCTTTACGGTCGTCTGCTCCTACGGGGATGACCTTGTGCTGGGCACGGCCTCGGCACTGCGCAGCACAACGATCCTGCAGCGGTTCTACCGCAGCCTTGCCAAGGACGGGCTGGATGTCACCCTCTACGCCACGGAGGTGGAAAAATGAATACCTGCCCGCATTGTCATATCAGGGTCGGCGGGGACAGCACTTACTGCCCGCTGTGCCAGAACCGCCTGCCGGGCCCGGCAGAGGCAGCTTATTTCCCGGCGACTGCACCGCGCATCCACCGCGCCTCGCTCCTGTATAAGATCATTGCTTTTCTGCTGTCGGCCGTGGTGGTGGTGGCCGGGGCGTTTGATTTCCTGCTGCTGGATGAAACGCCCCACCGCCATTTCAGCCTGCTGCTGGCCGTCTGGTCTCTGGCCGCGCTGCGGGTGCTGCGCTCCGTCCTGCGCCGGCGCTACAACGGCCCGCGCCAGATCTTCAACCTGCTGCTGCTCGTCTCGGCGCTGCTCGTCTTTACCGACTGGTTCAACGGCTACACAGGCTACAGCCTTGATCTGGTCGTGCCGATCCTCTGCTGCGTTGCCTTGGGGTGCAACTTCGTGTTTGCCTTTCTGCGCAGCCGGTTCACGGCAAATGCGCTGGTGTATCTGCTCATGAACATCGGCATCGGCCTTTTGCCGTACATTCTGCTCTTTCTGCGTCTGGACGGCGGCAAGCTGGATGCCCACAGCATCCCGTGGGTCATCTGCCTGATCCTGAGCATCATCACCTTCCTCGGTCTTGTTATCTTCCGCGGCAGAGCGCTGAAAAGCGAGATCGAAAAGCGGCTGCACCTGTAATGGCCGCCCTGTAAAGCCTTTATCTGCAAGCAAATCGCTGCCGCCCGTTTTGCGGGCGGCAGCGATTTGTTTTTGTGTTATTTCTTGTCAAACGCCTCTCTGCGCTTGGTTGAAAGGCGGAACATCTCCTCAAGACCCTCACGGTCATCGTTGACGAGCTTTTCCCGCATATCCTGCAGTGCGCTGTCAAACATGTCGATCTCCGAGATGAGGTTGTCTTTATTCCAGAGGAACAGCTCCGCCCACATTTTGTCGTTGATGCGTGCGATCCTCGTCAAATCGCGGAAGGAATCGCCGGTGTAGTTTGCCAGCTCCGAATTGTCGGACGCGCACATCAGGCTCACGGCAATGGCATGGCAAAGCTGGCTGACATAGCCGATCATATGGTCATGCTCGGCGGGGGTCAGGATGCTGATCCGCTTAAAGCCCAGCTCCTCGGCCAGATCGCGGCACCAGTCGATGCCGGCCTGCGTGTTTTTATCGGTGGGCGTGATGATGAAGTTGGCGGGGGCAAAGCTGACCTCGGCGCTGTGGGTTATGCCGCTCGTCTCACGGCCGGCCATCGGGTGGCTGGCGATGAACTCGACTCCCTCCGGCAGGGCGGCCTGCACAGGCTCCACCACGCCGCGCTTTACGCCGGACACATCGGTGACCATTGTGCCGGGGCGTATCAGCTGTCCGTACTGCTCAACCCACTGCAGCAAAACGGCAGGGTAGAGGCCGAAGATGATGCAGTCTGCCTGCCGTACAAGATCCTCAAAATCCTTATTTTTCCCGGCGCGGATATAGTCATGCTGCAGTGCATAATCCAGCGTTGACTGGCTGTGGGTAATGCCGGTCACGCTGTAGCCCTTCTGGCTCAGCACCTGTGCGTACCTGCCACCCAGCAGGCCCAGACCGACGATCAGATAGTTTTTGCTTTTGTCCAGCATACAAAATCACGCCTTTATGTCAAAATCTTCTTTTCTATCGTTGCTCAGCTCGATTTTTGCGCCAAGGCTGCGCAGCACATTCCAGAATGCGGGCCAGCTTTTTTCCACGGCCTGTGCCCCGCAGAGCAGCGCAGGCAGACCGCTGGCAATGGCTGCGACCGCCAGCGCCATGACGATGCGATGGTCGTTGTGGCCGGACAGCGGTGCGTTGGGCGCATGGAGCGCCACGCCCTGAATGTGAACGCTGTCGCCCTCCACATCAATGCGGGCCCCCATCTTCTGCAGCTCGTCCCGCATCGCGTCAATGCGGTCGGACTCCTTCAGGCGCAGCCGCCCCGCATTGCGGATGATCGTCTCGCCGCTGCAGAAGCAGCCCAGCGTAAAGAGGATGGGTCCCAGATCGGGGCAGTCCGCCAGGTCGATCTCGGTGGCCTTCAACAGGCTGCGGTCAAAGTGGTAGCCGCCCTCCACGGGCTTGAACTTGCCGCCGCAGCGCTTGAGAATGTCCAGAATGACCTTATCGCCCTGCTGGCTGTCGGGGTTCAGCCCCGTGATCGTGATGCCGCCGATCACGCAGCCCAGCACCGCCAGAAACGCTGCCTGACTGTAGTCGCCCTCCACGGCAAAGTCACTGGCCACATACCGCTGCGGCGCAGCCACACGGTACATCATGCTGCCGTTCTTGCGCGCGCGGGCCGATACCTTGACGCCGAACTGCTGCATGGCATCCAGCGTCAGATCCACATAGGAATGGCTCTCGTAGGGGGCCAGCACCTCGATGCTGCTCTCGGACTCCATCAGCGGCGCGGCAAACAGCAGGCCGCTGATAAACTGGCTAGACACATCGCCGGGCAGGGTAAACCCGCCGGGGCGCAGCCGCCCAAAGATCGTGATGCCGTCCGGGCTTTGCTCAAAGCGCAGGCCCTGACGGTCAAACAGCATCTGGTACACTGCCTGCGGGCGGTCAAACAGACGCCCCGCGCCGGTAAACTGCACCTTCTGGGCTGTCAGGCTGAACAGCGGGATCATGAACCGCAGGGTAGAGCCGCTCTCATTGCAAAAGACCGGCCGCGTCACCGTGACAAAGCCGCCCGCCGTGCCGTGGCCCTTGATGGTCAGGGAGTGCGGCTCTTCGGTGATCTTTGCACCCAGCTGGGCTGCTGCGCCCAGCGTTGCGCGGATGTCCTTGCTGTACTCAATATTCGTAATATGGCTGGTGCCATCCGCAAGGGCTGCGCACAGCACTGCACGATGCGCCGCGCTTTTACTCGGCGGCACCGTGGCCGTGCCGCCAAGGCGGCTTACATGAATCTTCGCGTCCAATTTACATCTCCCGGCCGATGGCAGCGGCAACCTTGCGGCATTTGGCAATGACCTCGGCAAACTTATCCGGCTTCAGGCACTGGGCGCCATCGCTCCAGGCGTGGGGCGGGTCGTTGTGGACCTCGATCTCAAGCCCGTCGGCACCGGCGGCGACAGCAGCCAGCGCCATGCTCTCGATATACTTATAATCGCCCGTAGCATGGCTGGGATCCACAATGATGGGCAGGTGGGTCTTTTCCTTGATGACCGGCACGGCGGACAGGTCCAGCGTATTGCGGGTCGCGCGCTCAAAGGTGCGGATGCCGCGCTCACAGAGGATGACATTCTCATTGCCGCCGGCCATGATGTACTCGGCAGACATGATCCATTCCTCGATGGTGTTGGCAAGGCCGCGCTTGAGCAGGACCGGCTTGTGCATCTTGCCGACCGCCTTCAGCAGCTGGAAGTTCTGCATATTGCGTGCGCCGATCTGCACGACATCGACATACTGCTCAAACTCATCAATATGGGCCTCGTCCATCAGTTCGCTGACGATGGGCAGGCCGGTCAGCTCGCGCGCCTTGACCATGTCGAGAATTCCCTCGGTGCCAAGGCCCTGAAAGGAGTATGGGCTGGTGCGGGGCTTGTAAGCGCCGCCGCGCAGGAAGTTGGCGCCGCCCGCCTTGACAGCCTGCGCCATTGCGATGGTGTGCGCCTCGCCCTCGATGCTGCAGGGGCCTGCCATGACGGCGATGGGGGCGTTGCCGCCGATCTTGACGCCGTTGACATCCACCACGGTATCCGCAGGGTGGAACAGGCGGTTTGCGCGCTTGTAGGGTGCAGACACACGGGTCACATTCTCGACCCAAGGGTTGGCCAGCACATCCTTCTCGGCAATTTTTGTCGTATCACCGACAAGGCCAAAGACATTGTAGTCGGTACCGCGGATCAGAGTGACCGACAGGCCCTGCTTCTCAAAATTATCAACGATGCGATCCAGCTCAACCTGCGGCGTCCCCCGCTTGGTAGAAATAATCATGGGTGAACCTCTTTCTTATATACTTTTTCTCTATAAAGCAAACCTTTGGCTTCCCCCTCGGGGGAAGCTGTCCGCCGCAGCGGACTGATGAGGGCAAGCCTTACAAATACTGCTTTTTCACGGCAGGCCACATAAACTTTGCCCTCATCCGGCGCTTCGCGCCACCTTACCCCCTCGGGGGAAGGCTTTTACAGCGTCTCATCCGCTTCAAACAATTCTACTGCTTTGTCCACGGCTTCGGTCAAGGTGGCGTTGTTTTCAAGCTCTGCCGTGGCGGCGGCAGTGTAGAGCGGCGTGCGCTCTGCCTCCATCTGCCTGAGGGCCTCCCCGCCCTTGGAGAGGGGACGCCCGCGGGTCGCCAGACGGTTCAGCGGGCGGCGCACCCACAGCACAGGGCCGTTCTGGCGCAGGGCACGGCTGTTGGCCGGGTTCTTGACGACCCCGCCGCCGCAGGCAATGACCTGACTGTTGCCCTTGGCAACCTCGGCCAGCACCTCCGCCTCATAGCGGCGGAACGCCTCCTCTCCCTCCTCGGCAAAGATGTCGGGGATATTATGCCCGGTCCGGCGCTCGATCTCGGCATCCAGATCGACAAATCGCTTGTCCAGCCGCTTGGCCAGCGCCGCGCCCACAGTCGATTTTCCGCAGCCCGGCATCCCGATGAGGGAGACATTCGCCAGCTGGTGGCGCAGGCGGCGGCTGATGGTCGGGATCAGGGTGTCGGTGTCCAGCGTACTGCCGGTAAAATGCTCGGCGGCAAACACAGCCTGCGCCACCAGCATCTCAAAGCCGCCCGCAGCGGTCACGCCGCAGTCCTCGGCCCGCAGCAAAAGCTCGGTGTGGAAGGGGTTGTACACCACATCCAGCACGGCCTCCAGCCGGGGGAACGCCTTGGGGTCGATGAGGCACTGGCCCACATTGGGGTACATGCCGCAGGGTGTTGTGTTGACGATGATCTGCACATCGCGGCGGTGCATCGCCTCGCTGTAGAGCAGTGCGCCGTCCCGCCCGGTGCGGCTGGCCGTCAGGATCTCCCGCGCACCGCCGTCCCGGCAGACCGCCGCGACCGTGGAATGGGTGCCGCCGGTGCCGAGGATCAGCACCGTTTTGTCCGCAAAATCCACGCCGTGGGCCTTGGCCAGATAGGAAAAGCCCGCATAGTCGGTGTTGTAGCCGTACAGCCTTCCGTCCCGGTTCACGATGGTGTTCACCGCGCCGATGGCCTTTGCCTTAGGGTCAACCTCGTCGCAGTAGGGGATGACAAACTGCTTATAGGGGATCGTCACATTGATCGCCGTAAACGCGCGCGCCTGCATAAAGCTGCGGGCCTCTGCCTCGGTGGGCAGGGGGAGCAGGTCGTAGGTGTAATCCGCAAGCTGCTCATGAATGATCTTGGAGTAGCTGTGGCCCAGCTTGCCGCCAATGAGTCCGTACAGTGGTTGCTGCATGGTTTTTCACCTCCTGTTTTACACTTGGGGAAGGCCGTGCTTCTGGGCAAGGGTGCCGTAGCGCACGGTCAGCAGATCCAGCAGGCCGAAGGCCGTCAGGGTGTTCTGCACCACAGCGGCGCGGGGCACGATGCAGGGGTCATGGCGGCCCCTGATCTGCAGCTCCGCATCCTGTCTGCTGATATAATCAACGGTATGTTGTTCTTTATAGATGCTCGGCGTGGGTTTGAGCACGGTGCGGAACACAAGGGGCATGCCGTTGGTGATGCCGCCGTTCACACCGCCGTTTTTGTTGGTAGCGGTGGCGATCTCACCGCCGCGCATCGTGAACGGGTCGTTGGCCTCACTGCCGCGCAGGGCGGCAAAGCCGAACCCCGCGCCGAACTCAATGCCCTTGCAGGCGGGAATGGCAAACATCAGGTGGGCCAGCTCGCTCTCGACACTGTCAAACCACGGCTCGCCGATACCGGCGGGCAGCCCGGTCACCACTGTCTCAAGAATACCGCCCACGCTGTCACCCTCGCTGCCCGCCGCGCGGATGGCAGCCTGCATCGGCTCCTCCTTTGCCGGGTCCAGCAGGGCAAAATGCCCGGGCTGCGGCGCGGGCATCACAAGGCCCGCCGCACTCGAAAGCGGGGCATCCTTGACGCCCGCGCACTCGGCAATGTGGGTGTAGACCTTTACGCCCAGACTGTTCAGCACTGTCTCGCAGATCGTACCCGCCGCCACGCTGGCCGCCGTGATGCGCCCTGAGAAATGGCCGCCGCCGCGTGCATCCTGAAAGCCTTCATACTTGGCGTAGGCCGTGTAGTCGGCGTGGCCGGGGCGCAGCAGGTCGGCCGTTTTGGCATAGTCGCCGCTGCGGGTGTTCAGATTGCGGATCATCAGGGTAACTGCGGTGCCGGTCGTGCGTCCGTTGTACACGCCGGAGAGAAACTCCACGGCGTCCGCCTCGGTCCGGGCGGTGGAAAGCCCATCGCCCCGGGCACGGCGGCGGTCCATGGCGGCCGCGATGGCAGCCTCATCCACCGGCAGTCCCGCTGCCAGCCCATCCAGCACCGCACCAACCGCCGGGCCATGGCTCTCGCCAAAAATCGTCATGCTGACGGTATTTCCAAAGGTGTTTTTCATAGTCGTTCACTTAAATATCTCAGTAGGGGCGGGGCTCTGCTCCGCCCGTGCCCGCCTGCGGCAGGGCAAAGATCCACGGGCGGAGTAGAACCCCGCCCCTACGTTATCGTTATGGTAGGGGTCGATGCGGGCATCCGCCCTGCAGAGGTTCATTCCAACCCAAGCAAGCCCGGCAATTCGGTCATCGGCAGCTTATCGGCGCGCCAGCAGCCAAGGCCGGGGCACTTGATGACCGTGATATGATCGCCGCTGGTCTTTTTGTCGTGCTGCATGTAGGCCAGCACCTTTTCCCGGTTGGCACCGGCACGGGTGGGCAAGCCCAGCGTGCGGTAGATGGCGCGGGTGCGCTTGAGCAGCGCATTGTCCTCAATCATCGGCAGCATGCCCAGCGCCACGCACTCGCCGTGGTACAGGCCGGTCGTGCGGCGGCCGCGCACACCGCGCACCGCCTCGATGCCGTGGCCGATGGTGTGGCCGAAGTTCAGGCAGGCGCGCACGCTGCCCTCGCGCTCGTCCTGCTCCACGATCTTTTTCTTGAATTTCAGGCTGCGGTAGACGATCTGCTCGATGTTTTCCTCGGGATGCTCGCACTCAAACAGCGCAAAGAGCTGCGGGTCCCCGATCAGGCCGGTTTTCAGTGCCTCTGCCAGACCGTTGACCACCTGACGGCGGGGCAGGGTTTTCAGCGTGTCAAAATCCACCAGCACGACCTTCGGCTGCCAGAACGCGCCGACGATGTTCTTCGTCTCGCCCAGATCAATCGCCGTCTTGCCGCCGATGGAGGAATCCACCTGCGCCAGCACGGTCGTGGGGCAGTTCACAAAGTCGATGCCGCGCATATAGCTTGCAGCGCAGAAGCCGCCCAGATCCCCCACAACGCCGCCGCCCACGGCGACCAGCAGATCCTTGCGGTCCATGCCGAACGCCAGCATGGCCTGCAGCACCTGCCCATAGACCTTGAGGCATTTGCTGCCCTCGCCCTGCGGGATGGTATAGACCGTGGCATCCGGGCATTGGGCCGCTACCGTCTGCGCATACGCGGCGGGCACACCGGAATCCGTCAGCACAAAGACCTTGCGGTGCTGCACATTCGTGAACTGGTGGAGGTTGGCCAGACATCCGGCCTTCAAAATAATATCATAGCTGCGGCTTTTAAGCTGCATTGTCAGTTTCATGCTTCGCACATCCTTTTTCATGGCTTATTTCTCCGTACCGTCAAGGGTGAAGGCACCCAGCAGCCGCAGGGTGCTGCAAACAGAGGTCAGCGTGTCCAGCAACGCCTGACATGCTGCGCCGCTGCTGTCTGCCGGGCAGACAAGCTGTACATAGAAATAATATTCAAACGGAACATGGGGCAGGGGGCGGCTCTTGATGCACTCCATATTAAAGCCCCCTGCGCCGATCCGGTCCAGCGCAGCGGCCAGCTGGCCGGGCTTGTGACGCGCCGTAAACAGCAGCGCCAGCCGCTGGCCCTGCCCGGTCATGACCGGCGGCTCCGGGCTGCGCTCGATCACGATGAACCGGGTCGTGTTGTCGCCGTCGGCGTTGATGCCTGCGCAGAGGATCTGCAGGCCATACAAGCCGGCGGTCTCTGCACTGGCGATGGCCGCCACGGTCGGGTCCTTTAGCTCCGCCACATGGCGGGCAGCATCGGCCGTGTTGCCCCATGTGCCGGTTTTGAAGCCGTGCTGCTGCACGAAAACGCTGCTCTGGGCCAGCGCCTGCGGATGGCTGACGACCGTGCGGATGGTCTGCAGCGTTGCACCCGGCACCGCCAGCAGATCCTGCCGGATCGGCAGGTCACACATGCGGGAGATGATGATGTCCGGGTGGGTGTACAGCAGATCCAGCACGGTGGAAACATCGCCCGCATTGGAGTTTTCAAACGGAAGTACGCCGAATTGCGCATCTCCGCTCTGCACAGCATCAAAAACCTCGCCCCAGGTGGTGCAGGCTGTCTGCCGCGCAAAAGGGAACAGGCGCTGCAATGCAATCTGGCTCCATGCGCCGGGCACCCCCTGATAGGCAGCGGTGTCGCGGCCAAGGCGCGCGCGCTGATACGCGCGGGAAACGGCCATAGCATCATTCAAAAAAGCGCGATAGTAAGGGCGCAGCGTCTCATCGGTGATGCGGGCCGCATTTTTATCCAGCACAGCCGCCTCACGCGCGGCGTCAAACACCGGCTTGCCGGTCTCGGCCTTATAGCGCGCCACATCGGCCACCGCGCGCATACGCCGCTCAAACAGGGTGGCCATCTCCGCGTCAACAGCATCAATCTCTGCCCGGGCCTGCTGTAATAAGTCCATACACGAGGCTCCTTTTCCCAGATGAATTTTGCATTTCCGCATCGCGGTAGGGGCGGGGCTCTGCTCCGCCCGGGCCGTTTACGGCAGCGCAAAGTGCCACGGGCGGAGCAGAGCCCCGCCCCTACGGTGCATCAGCATGACACGCGCCGTTTATTTATACAGATAATTATAGTTAGTATACCATAAATAAAGCGCCGTCACAAGAGTGACGGCGCGAAATTTGGCGTATTTGGTTTATCCATGCAAAGCGCTGCGCAGCGCGGCGATCAGCTCGGCCTGATAGGCGGGGCTGAAGGTGCCGTGCAGCAGCTTGGGCAGGGCCTCCTCCTGCAGGCGGCGCCAGCTGGCAGCCTCGCGCCCCGGCAGGATCGGCACAAAGGCAACACCGTTGGCAGCAGCCGCCTGAGCATCGCCCATGGCATCGCCCACCATCACGACCTTGCGGCTCTCATAGCCGCAGGCCAGCATCGTGGCAATGGAGTTTGCCTTGCTGCCCACCTCCTGCCCGAAGATAACATCCGCATGGCGGGCCAGACCGTAGCGCTTCCACTCACTGGCGATGGCGCTCTCGTTGGCGGCGCTGACAACGGCAACATCCGCCACGGCATGGAGCTGGCGCAGGCTTTCCTCCACGCCGGGGAACGGCTCAAAGGTAGGCTCCAGCGCCTGAATGCGGCGGTTGCAGGCATTGTTCCACTCCTGCAGCTTGCGCAGGGCCAGACTGCCGGTCTTTTGCAGCTCCCGCTGCAGGCTGGCCGTGGAAAGCTCGGTCGCGGTGTCCACCCAGGCGGCAATATCCTCGCTGCCGGAAATCTCGATGCCGCGGTTCTTCAGCCGGTCAAACACCAGCCGCACACTCTCAAACCGGGAGATCCCGCGGGTGATCGTGTGCAGGTTGATCTCGTCCCACGCAGCGGTGATAAAATCCGCCTGCTCATCCAGCGCAAAAACACGGATAAGCTCCGGGCACATGACAGTCGTATGCTTGATGCGCACTGTGTTCATCACGCAGCCGTCGGAGTCCATGCACACCAAAAATTCGCGTTTCTTTGTAAAATCCGTCAGCGCGTTTGCCATAAAAGCCAGCCCCCTCTTTTTACCTGCCTATAAAAGCACTATGCATCTATCATAACAAAGTCACACTACCATTTGCAATGCCTTTTTGCAAAAAACTATGGACTTTTGTGTAAAATTTAACTTTCTTCCGGGGCAGCCGGGTCCAGTGCACGGCCGATCGGCCCCCGGATCAAAAGATTCGCCATACCGTCCGCCGGGGTGGGCTGCTTGTTGATGACCACCAGATTTTCACCCCGGAAATACCGCAGCAGCCCCGCCGCCGGATAGACCGCCAGACTGGTGCCGCCCACAATGAGGGTATCGGCGCAGGAGATCGCCCTGACGGCATTTTCCATCGTTTCCTCGTCCAGTCCCTCCTCGTACAGCACGACATCTGGCTTGACGATACCGCCGCACGCATCGCAGCGGGGGACACCGTCCCCGACTCCGGCTGCTGCCTCAATGAACTGCACCGGGAAAAACTTGCCGCAGCGGGTGCAATAGTTGCGCAGCGTTGAGCCGTGCAGCTCATAGACGACCCTGCTGCCGGCAGCCTGATGCAGCCCGTCAATGTTCTGGGTCACGACCGCCCTGCACTTGCCCTCGTGCTCCAGTGCCGCCAGCCGCCGGTGGGCCGCATTGGGCACCGCGCCGTGCACAATGAGCTTTTGGCGGTAGAAATCAAAAAATTCTGCGGTGTGCCGCTCATAAAAGCTGTGGGAGAGCATCGTCTCGGGCGGATACTTGAATTTCTGGTGATACAGCCCGTCCACCGAGCGGAAATCCGGGATGCCGCTCTCGGTCGATACGCCCGCGCCGCCGAAAAACACCATGTTTTTTGTGCCCGCCAAAATTTCTTCCAATGCCGGAACCATGCAAAACTGCCCCTTTCACTTTTTCTGCAAATAGATTATACTGTACCTATTATAATACATTTGCGGAGGGATGCAAGATGCAGCGCGAGATCACACAAGAGCTGGTAAAGCAGCTGCTGCCGGAGCGCCGGGCAGACAGCAACAAGGGGAGTTATGGCAGCGTACTGGCTGCGGCAGGCAGCATGGCCTACCGCGGCGCGGCTGCACTCTGCACAGAGGGGGCGCTGCGCGGCGGGGCCGGGCTGGTCTTTCTGGCCAGCGTGGAGCCTGTTGTGCAGCTGGTGCTGGCCCGCACGCCCGAGTGCTGTGCCTGCGGCTGCCGCACGGCGGCAAACGGCGGCATCCACCCGCATGACGCCGCCGCCCTGCGGGACTGGTTTGCCGACAGAAGCGCCGTCCTGCTGGCCGGCCCCGGGCTGGGGGAGAGCGCCCCCGAGGTGTGCCGCGCCCTGCTGGGCAAAAATGCCCCTTGGCGCGGAGCCGTGCTGGACGCCGATGCCCTGAACGCGCTGGCCGCCGGCAGGTTCCGGGGCGGATTGCCCGCAAACACGATCCTGACGCCGCACCCCGGCGAGGCCGCGCGGCTGCTGGGCACAACCGTGGCCGAGATTCAGGCCGACCGTGCGCAGGCCGCGCGGCAGCTTGCGGAAAAATACGATTGCATCGCCATTTTAAAGGGCAGCGGCACGCTGGTGGCCAAGCCGGACGGCACGCTCTGGCACAACAACACCGGCAACGCCGGGCTGGCCCGGGGCGGCAGCGGGGATGTGCTGGCCGGGCTGACTGCCGGGCTGCTGGCCGCCGGGCTCGGGCAGGGTCGCAGCCCCGAGGATGCCGCCATCGCCGCCGTATGGCTCCACGGGGCCGCTGCCGACCGCTGCGCCAAGCACCGCAGCATGACCGCCATGCTGCCGACGGATATTTTTGCGGATTTGGGAGAAATTTTGGCGGAGATGGAGATGTAAGGGGCAGCGTCCCCAAAAGCCCCTCCGGCCTCGCAGGCTCGGCCACCTCCCCGCTATGCGAGGAGGCTTTCACGCAGGCAAAGCCCGCGCAAAAAGGCTCCCCACATGTGGGGAGCTGGCCGCGAAGCTGGCCTGAGGGGCTTTTGCAGCCGTTCCCCTCGCTCCGAGATCCTGCGTACAATCGTCACCATACCTCTTGCCCTCTCCCTTTATAGGGTGTATAATAGGACTATATATGTTTACAGCCGGAAAGGAGCCGTTGCTATGCCGCGCAAAGAAGGCCAGAAACGCAAACTGCTTGTCCTTTTGGACATCCTCGCCCGCGAAACGGACGAAAAGCACCCCCTGAGTGTCCCGCAGCTGGTGGAGCGCCTGCAGGAGCGCGGCGTTGTTGCCGAGCGCAAGAGCGTCTATGACGACCTGAACACGCTGAACAACCTGCCCGACTCCCCGTATGAGATCGTACAGCAGCGCGGGCGCGGCGGCGGCTATTATATGACCGAGGCCCCCTTTGAGCTGGCCGAGCTGAAGCTGCTTGTGGACGCCGTCTACGCCAGCAAGTTCATCACAGCGCGCAAGTCCAAGATTCTCATCGACAAGCTCGGGCAGTTCACCTCCAAATACCGGCAGGAGGAGCTTGACCGCAAGGTCCTTGTCAGCGGCCGGATCAAAAGCACCGACGAAAAGATCCTGTATACCGTTGATGCGCTGCACTCTGCCATCACGGCCGGGCAGCAGGTGCAGTTCAAATACTGCGACTGGAACCTGCAAAAGCGGATGACCCCCCGCCATGACGGCCAGCTGTACTGCGTCAGCCCGTGGGTGCTGGTGTGGGAAAACGGCAACTACTATCTCATCGCCTATACGGAAGGCCGCCTGAAGCACTACCGCGTTGACAAGATGCAGAATGTCCGCCCCCTGCCCGACACGACCCGCGAGGGCGCCGATGAGTACGCAAATTTTGATGTAAACGCCTACATGCAGCAGATGTTCGGCATGTTCAACGGCCCCCTCAAGCGGGTGACGCTGCTGTGCGAAAACCGCTTTGCCGGGGCGATGATCGACCGCTTCGGCACCGGGCCGGTGCTGGTGCCCTGCGCAGACGGCGAGCATTTTACCATGACGGCCGAGATTCAGGTCAGCCCGCAGTTTTTCGGCTGGGTGGCAGGCTTCGGCATCGGCGTTGTCGTATCCGGCCCGCCGGAGGTCCGCGCCGAGATGAAAAAGACCCTAGACCAGCTGCAGGAATTGTACCGCTGATTTGCAATAGCGGCAAAAATATGATAAAATAGATTGTTAAATCTTTTGTACCCAACACTCTGCAGGGGCAGGCTATGCTCCGCTTCTGCGGCACAGTATTTTTCGTTTCAGGGAGGGCACCCCAGGTGCTGGAAAAAAACCAACGCATCAAAAGCCTTTTGTATCTGCTGCTCGATGCAGCGCTGCTTTTTATCGGCTTTTTGCTTGCCAACTATATCCGCTTCAACTTTGTCCGGTTCTTTGAGCCGGGCGGCGCCGGCCCCGCACTGGCCGTAGCGCGCGACCCCCGCAACATCCTTGCCGGGCTGGGCACCTCACTTGTGCTGGTGCTTATCTACTGGGTCGCGGGCATCTACTCCAACGCCCGCCTGCACGGTCTGGCGGAGCGCTGCACCAAAATTGCCGTTATCAACGCGGCAGGCATCATGATCTTTGTCGCCGCGCTCTACCTGATGCACCTTGACGATTATTCCCGCATCGTGCTGGCGCTGTTCTATCTGCTGGCCACAGCCGCCGTTGTCTTTGAGCGGATGGTCCTGCGCTGGATCGACCGCGCCCGCCGCCGCAAGGGGCTTGGCCTGCGCCACATCCTGCTGGTGGGCGGCGGCAAATCGGCCGCGCTTTATCTGCGCGCGCTGGAGCATAACCCCTACTACGGCTTTGTTGTGGACGGCTATCTGGCCAAGGTCGAGGAGCCGGGTCTGGGTGTGAAATTTCTGGGCGGGTACGACAGCCTGCCCGTCAGGCTGGATGAAATACCGGTGGACGAGGTCGTCGTTGCGCTGGAGGCAGACGAGATCGCGCTTTTGCCCCATGTCTTTGCCGCCTGCGACAAAAACGGCGTGCGCATCACGATGGTGCCGTTCTACAGTGACTATCTGCCCGCACGGCCGACGATTGATGTACTGGACGAGTGCAAGCTGATCAATGTGCGGCAGACACCCTTTGACAACCTGCTCAACGCCGCCGTCAAGCGCGGGCTGGATATTATCGGCAGTCTGGTCCTGATTCTTTTAACCAGCCCTATCATGCTGGCAACCGCCATCGGCGTCAAGCTGTCCAGCCCCGGGCCGATCATCTTTAAGCAGGAGCGCATCGGCCTGAACAAAAAGCCCTTTATGATGTACAAATTCCGCTCGATGCGGGTCAATGTGCAGCAGCAGACCGGCTGGTCCACCGATTACGATCCGCGCAAAACCCACTTCGGCAGCTTTATCCGCAAATGCAGCCTTGACGAGCTTCCGCAGTTCTTCAATGTGCTGAAGGGGGATATGTCTCTGGTCGGCCCGCGGCCCGAGGTGCCCTACCATGTAGAGCATTTCAAGGAGGAGATCCCGCGCTATCTGGTGCGCCAGCAGGTCCGCCCCGGCTGCACCGGCTGGGCGCAGATCCACGGCCTGCGCGGCGATACCGACATTGCCGAGCGCATCCGCTACGACATCTGGTATATCGAAAACTGGACCGTAGCGCTTGACATCAAGATCATCTTCCGCACGGTGTTCGGCGGCAAGATGGTCAATGACGAAAAATTGCAGTAACGCATTCTGCGTTATCGGACAGGAGTGTCTGTAATGAGCAAAAAGGAGCCCAAGGTCGCCATTGTGCACGACTGGCTCGTCGGCTATGCCGGCGGCGACCGCGTGGTCGATGCCATGAAGCATGTTTTCCCCAATGCTGTCATCTACACCCTTGTGTACGATCCCAAAAACATGCCGGAGTGGTTCAAAAGCTACGACATCCGCACCAGCTGGTTCCAGAAGGTGCCGTTTTCCAACAAGCTGTACAAGGCCATGCTGCCGCTGATGCCCGGTGCCTTTGAGGCGTTCGACCTGACAGAGTACGATCTCGTGCTGTCATCGTCCTCCTCCTGTTCAAAGGGCGTCATCACCCGCCCGGATGCCGTGCATATCTGCTACTGCCATACGCCCATCCGCTATGTGTGGGATTTTTACTACACCTACCGCGCCAATGCCAACTGGCTTGCCCGCCTCGTCATGCCGGGGCAGATGCACAAGATGCGCGTCTGGGACAAGTGCGCCGCCGACCGGGTGGACTATTTTATCGCCAACTCGCATTATATCGCCCAGCGCATCAAAAAGTACTATCGCCGCGACAGCGATGTCATCTACCCCTGCTGCCATATCAACGAAAGTCCCTTTGTCGAGAAGGAGGACTTTTACCTCACAGTCGGCCGCCTTACATGGTATAAGCGGGTCGATCTCGCCGTGCAGGCCTGCACCAGACTGGGCAAGCGCCTTGTCGTCATCGGCGGCGGGGGAGAACTGGACAAGCTCAAGGCTATGGCCGGCCCGACCGTGGAGTTCAAGGGCGGCGGCCTGTCCGATGAGGAGGTACGCAGCTATTATCTGCGGGCCAAGGCATTCCTCTTCCCCGGGGAGGAGGACTTTGGCATCACGCCGGTGGAGGCCCAGAGCGCCGGCACGCCCGTGCTGGCCTACGGCCGCGGCGGCGCGTGCGAGAGCGTGCGCCCCGGCAAGACCGGCTATTGGTTCAAGGAGCAGACGGTTGAAAGCCTTGCCGACTGCATTGAGCGCTTTGAGCGCGACGGCGTGGCTTATTCTAAAGAGGAAATTCGTGAGCACAGCCGCTCCTTCAGTGAGGAGCGCTTTGAGCGCGAGCTGAAGGAGTATTGTGAGCGCCGCATGGCCGACTGGCAGCAGGAGCTGCTGGACTGCTCCCACTGGGAGAAGGAGGAACTGGATTGAACCCCATCGTCATCAACGGCACGGTGCTGTGCGACAACATCACCGGCATCCCACGCTATGTCTATGAGACCGTGGTGCGTCTGGACAAGCTCATCGAGGGCACCGGTCTGGATGTCCGCATCGCCTACCGGGACGACGGCCGCCCCATCCACCTGCCGGAGCTGAAAAACATCCGGCTCGTGCCGCTGAAGGCCGTCAAATATTTCTACAATCTGGCCGTGCTGCCCGCCTATCTGCGCCGCACCCACGCCTTTTATGTCGGCCTTGCCAGCGATATGCTGCTGACAAAGCGCAGTGTTGTGGTGCTGCACGACATCCGCCCGCTCGTCATGGATACCGACAAGGGCTTTTTCCGCTTCAAGTTCTGGGTACACTGCCTGTCCACCAAATGGTTCGCACAGCGGGTGTTCACCGTCAGCGACAACCAGCGCCACCTCATCAGCGAAAAGCTGGGCATTCCGCTGGACAAGATCGGCATCACCTACAACGGCTGGGAGCATATGAAGGGCGTCACCCCCGACGAGAGCATCTTTGACAAGATGTCCGGCGTTGTAAAAGGGGAGTATTATTACGCGCTCGGCAGTCTGGCGAAGCACAAGAACTTCAAATGGATCCGCGAGGTCGCCCGCCGCAACCCCGACAAGACCTTTGTGGTCGCGGGCGGCAAGGATCTGCGCGCCTTCGGCGATGACACCGAGGCCAAGGATACCCACAATGTTTTCTACCCCGGCTATGTCTCGGACGCCGAGAACGCCGCCCTGATGAAGCACTGCAAGCTGTTTTTGCACCCTGCCGTGTTTGAAGGCTTCGGCATCCCGCCGCTGGAGGCACTGGCGCTTGGTGCCCCCATCGCGCTGGCCAACGCCACCTGCCTGCCCGAGCTGTACGGCGATACGGCGCGGTATTTTGATCCCTATGACTACGACACCGACCTTGACAAGCTGGCCGCCCAGCCCGTGGCCGCCCCTGATGAGGTCCTGCAGAAATACAGCTGGGACCGCACCGCCAATTTTTGGCTGCACGAGATCGAAAGGTACGCGAATCAGTAACCTTGGCAAAGGAGGCCCTGCGCCGATATGATATTTCTTGCTCTTGCCCTGACAGCACTGGTTTCAGCCTTTTTCGGGCTAGCGCCCGCTGTACTGAGCTGCCGCAAGGCTGCCCGGTGTGATCGTGTCTGGACTTTCGGCCTGTGGCTGGGCGTCTGGCTGTTTGCTGCCTGCGCTTACCATCGCCCCGGACTGACGGTCGGCTTTGACACCTTCCGCCTGCTGGCCCTCACTGCGCTGTGCGGCTGGGCCGGGCTTGTCACCGCCGGGCTGCGCTGCTTCGGCAAGAAGGGCCTGCGGGCCGTTGTACCGCTGCTGGCCGTGACGGCACTGGGCGCAGAGGCTTTTATAGGCAACATTGCCTATTTCAACACCCACAGCTACGAGCCTTTCCAGTTGGTGGACTATCTGGACCCCAACATCAATGTCGGCCGCGGCGTAGGCACGATATCGCTGGATTCTGACCGCACCTACCTGCGGTTTCTCAACATCGACCAACCTATTTATAATCTGCGCTTTGACGGTCTGGTCAACGATGACACGGATTTGCTGCACACAGACAGCATGGTGACCTTTACACTGGATGCCTCCGACGAGGCCAACGGTGCGCCGATTCGCTTCGGCAGCTGGGAAGTCGGCCTGCAGTCGCCGCGTAGCCATGTCATCAGTCTGGATTTGACCGGGAAGGTCGGCACGCTGATTATGCAGGCGCAACCGTACCACACAGCGCATCAGGATTTCCCGGTGGCGCTGACCTTCAGCGGCATAACCGCCAATGCGCCGCGGGCGATGGACTTTTCTGTTCTGCGCTGCGCTTTCGTTTTTCTGGTTCTTCTGGCGTTGTACGCCCTGCGCCCGCGCAGTGGGCTGTGGACCCGCCGCTGGCTGGCAGGCAATGTATGCGACCGTGCCGCCGCAGCTGCGCTGGGGCTTATTCTGGCAGCGTTCGTTGTAGTAATTCCGTTCTGGGAGCCGAGCAATTCCGGCCTTGCCACCAAGGACTACAACACGGCCTTCTGGGACGGCGAAAGCAGCGTCAGTTTTGTTTCTCAGCAGTACGGCGCTCTGGCACACAGCCTCCTGCAGGGCCGCCTTGATCTGGAGGCCGACCCGCCAGAAGCATTGCTTGCGATGGAGAATCCTTACGATGTCGCCGCCCGCAGTGAAGCACAGATTGAGGGTGCCCTCTGGGACCACGCTTTCTATAATGGGCGTTTTTATGTATATTTTGGCGTTGTTCCGTGCCTTTTGTTTCAGCTTCCCTTTGAGGCACTGACCGGCATACAGAATCTGGCCTACGCGCCGTGCATGGTGATTCTGGGGCTGGTGCTGTTGGCTTCCTGCTTCGGGATTGTGGGGCAGGCGGTGCGCCGCTGGTTCCCGCAGACTTCGGCAGCTGCCTATCTGCTGGCTGTGACCGCGGTTGTGTCGGGCAGTCAGCTCTACTACCTGCTGCTGCGCCCCTATATTTATGAATACGCCATCCTATGCGGTTCCGCCCTGCTGTTGCTGGGGCTTTGGCTCTGGCTCGGCGCCGCCGCCACACCGATGGAAAAGCGCGGCACGATTCTAGTCAAGCTGGTGTTCGGCAGTCTGTGCGTGGCCCTTGTGGCCGGATGCCGCCCGCAGATGGAGCTTTTTGCTTTTCTGGCAGTTCCGATTTTCTGGCAGCGCTACATTGCGGGCAAACGCCTGCGCAGCCGTGCCGGGGCAGGGGAGGCCGTTGCCTTCCTGCTGCCTGTTGTGGTTATTGCCGCAGGTCTGATGTGGTACAACGCCGCGCGGTTCGGCTCGCCCTTTGATTTCGGTGCCAACTACAACATGACCGGCAACGATATGACCAAGCGCGGCTTCAATGTCGTGCGCATTGGTCCGGCTGTCTTTACCAGTCTGTTTGAGCTTCCCAGCTGGCAGGGCATTTTCCCCTTCCTGCGGGAGACAGATGTGCAGACGAACGCGATTATCCGCACCATCAGCGAGAAGTTCACCGGCGGCATTCTGGCAGCCACACCCTACCTGTGGGTGCTTGCCCTGCTGTTGCTGCCCGCGTTCCGCCGCTGTCTGCAGCGCCGCCGCTCTGCCGCCTGCCTTGTCTGGACAGGCCTTGCCGCCATGGTCATCATAACGGTGGTGGACTGCCAGATGGCCGGCGTCCTGTACCGCTACCTGATGGACTACAGCCCGGTGCTGCTGCTTGCGGCCGCGCTTTGCTGGTTCTGTGCTGAGAATGCCCTGACCCGCCGCACCGCCTCAGGTGATGCAACCGCAGCAGCGGCCCTTCCCGCGCTGCGTATCGCAATGGCCGCCGCTGCCGCCTGCACCGCTGTCTACCGCTTCTGCACGCTGTTTACCATGGAGCCGTGGCTGCAGGGCATGAATCCGTCCCTTTATTACAATGTCAGCCGCCTTGTTCAATTCTGGATGTAAATCCCCGGAGGAATATTATGGATAAAATCGCCGTCCTGATCCCTTGCTACAACGAATCCAAGACCGTTGAAAAGGTCGTCACGGATTTCCGCCGCGTCCTGCCTGACGCTACGGTCTATGTCTACGACAATAACTCTACCGATGGCACGGCCGAGCTGGCCGCCAGAGCCGGGGCGGTCGTCCGCCATGAGTACCAGCAGGGCAAGGGCAATGTCATGCGCCGCATGTTCCGCGAAATAGACGCCGAGGCGTACATCCTTGTGGACGGTGACGACACCTATCCGGCTGAGGCTGCGCCCGAGATGGTCGCCGCCGTGACCGAGCGTCAGGCAGACATGGTCGTGGGTGACCGGCTGTCCAGCACCTACTACACCCAGAACAAGCGCCCGTTCCACAACTTCGGCAACGATCTGGTGCGGTTCTGCACCAACCATCTGTTCGGCGGCAAGATCAAGGACATCATGACCGGCTATCGCGCCTTCAGCTACCAGTTCGTCAAGACCTATCCGGTGCTGTCCCGCGGCTTTGAGATCGAGACCGAGATGACCATCCATGCCCTGCAGCGCAACATGCAGGTCGAGAATGTCGTTATCGACTACCGCGACCGCCCCGAAGGGTCCGAGAGCAAGCTGAACACCTACTCAGACGGTTTCAAGGTGCTGGGTACAATCGGCCGTCTGTTTAAAAACTACCGCCCGTTTATGTTCTTCGGCATTCTGGCGGCCATTCTGGCGGTGCTTGGCATCGGCTTTATGCTGCCGGTGCTTAGCTGGTATCTCCAGACCGGTCTGGTTCCGCGCTTTCCCACGCTGATCGTCTGCTGCTTTGTGCTGGTCGCAGCGCTGCTGCTCTTCATCTCCGGCATCATCCTGTCGAGCCAACTGGCCAAGGATGCCCGCGATTTTGAGTTCCAGCTACAGACTGTGCACCACTGGCGCACCCACAAAAAGGACTGACCCATCATGCGCGGGCGTACCTTCGCACAAATGCTCCGGCAGCATCCGCTCTTTGCGGGACTGTTTACGCTACAATCCCTTTTTGTCGTTTTGCTGCTGGCGGATCTTCTGTACCCGGCGGCAATACAGGAAGTCACATTGACCGCCGCCGATCTCACCCAGACACAGACCGCACAGCAGTGTACCCTGTCACTGCCGCGCGGTGCATATGAAATGACCATTTCATATGAATCCTCCGGCACCGCCCCCTCCGGGCAGATTCTGGCGGAGGTCTGCGTCTTAGCTGACGCAGTACAGAGCGATGCCCTTGTACTGACCGATACCTTTCCCTCAGTGACAGGGCGATTCTGGGTGACGACACTGGGCAGGGCAGAGAATGTACAGCTTCTTGTGACCCCCGCAGATGGACAGTCGCTTACCGTTCAACATATCACGCTGCGGGCGCAGCCCATCTGGAAGGCTGCCGCGCTGCTGGGCTGGCTGCTCGCCTTTGTTGCTGCCGATGCCCTGCTCCTGCGGCTCCGGCACACGCCCGTCTGCGAATGGGGCACACCACTGTTGCTGCTCAGCGGTGTGCTGTTGGCAAGCCTGCCCTACTGCCGGGAATTTCTTTTTGCCGGGCATGACCTCAATTTCCATACCTACCGCATCCTGAATTTGGCCCAATCAATGGCAGGCGGGCAGTTCCCGGTTCGGCTGTTTACCCGTGGCTTCAACGGCTACGGCATCGCAACACCACAATTTTACTGTGACCTGTTTTTGTATCTTCCCGCGCTGCTGTACATCTTTTTCGTGCCTCTGCAGCGTTGTTTTCAAATCTATGTTATCCTTGTCAATGCCGCCACGGCAGCCTCAGCCCAGTATTCTTTTGCCCGCATCAGCGGCAGCAAAAAGGCGGCTGCCGTAGCCGCCTTTTGCTACACACTGGCGTCCTACCGCCTGACGAATGTCCTCGTCCGCGCCGCAGTGGGGGAGTACACCGCCATGGTATTCCTTCCGCTGGTCGTGCTGGGGGCTTGGGCTATCACCGTACAAGAGCGTCCGGCTCCCCGGGACTGGCTCCCATTGTCCTTAGGCATGGCTGGTCTGCTGCAAAGCCATCTGCTCACTGCCGAGATGTCTGCCCTGCTTTTGGTGCTTTATTGGCTTGTTCGGGGGCGAACACTCTTTACCCGCGCACGGCTGGCAGCTGCGGTCAAGGCCGCCCTGACCGCCGTTGGGCTTTCAGCCTGGTTTCTGCTGCCCTGCCTTGATGCCCTGAAAAACGAGCGCGTTATGGTCAGCGGAATTCATCCGAGTCCGCTGCAGTCCACCGGACTCGGTCTGGCTGAGCTGGCCGGTCTGACCGCCGACCCAAAGACCGGCATGGTTCTGACCATAGGTCTTTCGGGTATCCTGATCCTGCTGCTCGCACTTTGGGGGTGCCTGCAGAAGGATGCCCAGCCCGCACGCGATGTGCTGCGCATTGCGCTGCCGTTTGCAGTGCTGACGCTGCTTTTCTCGACCTGTTATTTCCCATGGGATGTCCTGCAGTCGGTGCTCCCCGAAAAAATCACGGATATTCTGTACAAATTTCAGTTCTGCTGGCGTTGGCTCTCACCCACAGCAGTGCTGCTCGGTGTACTCGCGGCAGCAGGGCTGCAGCTGCTGGCCCGTGACCGCCGTCTGCAGGCCGCTGCCGCAGCACTTCTGCTCGGCCTGACGCTGGCCTGCGCAGGCAGCTTCTATACTGCATACACCCGCACGCAGGACCGCTACACCCGCATCAGCACCGACACAGCGACCGCATACCCCCTGCTCACGATGGGCTACGATTATCTTCCTGCCGGGACGGATCTGGAGATCTTCTCGAATATTCAGGCTGTGGCGGAAAATCCTGCCGTCACCGCTGACTGGCAGGGGAGCGGCCTGCTCACCTGCACAAATCCCACCGATACCGAAGCAGCCATTGCCCTGCCGCTGCTAGCCTACCGCCATTACACCGCTCAAGCGGCTGATGGCACGGTATTGCCCCTTTCTGCCAATGGCGCCCATTGCCTGTGCGTCACGGTGCCGGCCGGGTACAGCGGTACCGTGACAGTGCGTTTTGCCGAACCGCTGCTCTGGCGGCTGGCTGAACTGGTCACCCTCGCCACGGTACTGACTTTTGCCCTTTGGTGGCCTCTGCGCCGCCGCACCCCTGCGCGTGAGGCTGCCCTTGCCCGCTGAAAAACTTTCACAACCGCCCGCGGAGCCGCATTGCGGCAGATCTGCGGGCGGTTTGCGCTTGGCGGCCGCCTTGCTTTTTGGCTTGTAATGGGATATAATATCTTTATATGTGCGCACTGCACAGGAATTTGTGGGAACCAGTTTATATAAGGGAGTTAATTGTATCATGACGAAAGTTGCCGCTTCGATTTTGTCGGCCGATTTTGCCAACCTGCACAAGGACTGCACCCGCCTGCTGGAGGCCGGTGCCGATGTAATGCATTTTGATGTGATGGACGGCCATTTTGTGCCGAACATCAGCTACGGCGCGCCGGTGCTTACCTGCCTGCACGCCGCCCTGCCCGATGTCTTTTATGATGTTCACCTGATGATCAGCGACCCGGCCCGCTACGCGGCGGATTTTGCCAAGGCCGGTGCCGATCTCATCACCTTCCATCTTGAGGCCGTGCCCGACACGGTGGAGGAGGTCATCGCCGCCATCCGCGCCACCGGCTGTCAGGTCGGCATCAGCATCCGCCCCGGCACCCCCGTGGAGGCCGTCTTTCCGTATCTCAGCGTTGTGGATCTGATCCTTGTGATGAGCGTGGAGCCGGGCTTCGGCGGGCAGAAATTTCTTCCCACCACCCCGGCCCGCATCGCCGCCATCCGTGCCGAGCGTGCCCGCTTGGGCTGCAACACCCTGATTGAGGTGGACGGCGGCATAAACACCGTGACCGGCCCGCAGTGCATTGAGGCCGGTGTCGACTGGCTCGTAGCCGGAAATTCTCTTTTCCGCGCTGAGGACCCCGCTGCTGTGGTGCGTGTACTGCACAGCAAGTAAAGGAGCTTTTCCCCATGCCCAAACGTATGAAAGTCGAGCGCAGCCAGAATTACAGCTACTACAGCGATATTCTCTGGTGCTCGCTCCCGCTGGTCGGGATGTCATGCTATTTTTACGGTCTGCGCCCGGCGCTGCTTTTTTTGGCGGCGCTGCTGACCGCTTATCTGTGCGACTGCGCGCTGGCGCCGCTGCACGGCACGGGCTACCAGTCCCATGAGCCGTCCAGCGAGTGCTTTGCCGCGCTGATCGTGCTGATGATGCCCGCCAGCATCTCCTATCCCATCGTCATCGCCGCTGTCATTGTTGCCGTGCTGGTCAAGGAGGCCTTCGGCGGTGAGGGGCACTATCCGTTCCACCCGGCTGCCGTCGGCGTTGTGGTCGCCGGCATCTCTTGGCCTAAGAATGTCTTTTCCTACCCTGTGCCCGGCACCCAGCTGCCGCTCTTTGGGGAGGTAAACACCACTCTGGTCGAGGGCATGAACGCGACCCTGCGCGACGGCGGTCTGCCCAGCGCCAGCACGATGAATCTGCTGACCGGCAATGTCTCGGCCGCTGTGGGCACAAGCGCCGCGCTCGTCCTGATGGCGTGCGGCCTCTTCCTGCTGGTGCGGGGCCGCGTCAGCCCTCTGGTCGTCATCCCGTTTTTTGTGTTTGTCATCGGCCTGCCGTGGCTTTTCCCGAATCTGAACGAGCTGCCGACCTTCTCCCTCCCGTGGGAGTATATCCGCCAGCGCGTCTATCTCGAAAAATATATCGTGCTGTCCGGCACAGCACTGTTCGGCGGCCTGTTCATGATCTGCGAGCCTGTCACAATGCCGGATCGCCCGATGAGCCGCATCGTCTACGGCACGATGCTCGGCATCATGACCCATGTGTTCCGCACCTTCAGTCCGTATGAGTACGCCGTCTGCTGCGCCCTGCTGATCACAGGCGCCATTCCCGAGTGGCTGGATCTCATCAGCCACCGTACCGAGCGCATCCGCTTTATGAGAGAGGAGGAGCAGCGTCTTGCCAATGCAGCAAAAACCGAGTAAGCGCCGGGGCGAGGAACGCTCCGAGACGCTGATCATCCCGCATATCACCAAGGAGATGGTGGAGACTGCCCGCCGCATGGCAGAGCAGGGGGCCACCCGCGCCGAGATCGAGCAGGCCATCGCCGCCATGCAGGCGGGGACCGCCGTGCCCCAAAAGCCGATCGTACAGCCGCAGGAGCAGCCTGCAGCGCCCCCGCGCAACACCGCTGCCCACAATGATACCGTCATCATCCCCACCAGCCGCCCGCGCTACACCCAAGCCGAGCGCCGCGCCATGCTGGAGGAGGTCCAGCGCCGTCAGGCCGAGCGGGAGGCTGCCCGCCAGGCCGAGGCCCGCGCCGAGGAGGCGCATTTCCGCACCTACCGCGACAGGGAATACGGCAACCCCGGCTTTACCCCGGCAGCACCTGCCCCCGCAGCACCGGCACGGCAGACCGCCGCCGAGGATGCCCGCACCCTGCAGATGCCCGCCGTGCAGCCCACGGCCCCCGCACCGCAGGCAGCCCCGCAGCCGAAGGCCACAGCGCCGCAGCCTGTCCAGACTGCCCCGCAGTCCGCTGCTGCCCCTGCGCCAAAGCATAAACGGACCGCTCCGTGCAACAGCTACAAGGAGGCCGAGGCCGCGCTGAACGAGCGCATCCGCGCCGACCACATCCTGCTCTCCAACCCGGTTGTTGTGCGCGGGCTGGGTCTGGCCCCGGTCATCGGCGCCGCACTGGACGGCCAGCGGGCGCTGATGCTCTGCATCGCCGCGCTGATCCTTGTCACCTTTACCCGCATGCTGGCTGTGGCAGTCTGCCACCTGACCGGCAACCGTTTCCGCCCGGTCATCTACTGCTATACCGCAGCGCTGCTCTACATTCCCACCTATGTGCTGCTCTACGCGCTGTTCGGCGCAGATCTCACACTGCTGGGCATCTATCTGCCGATCCTTGTTGTGGAGCCTGCCATCGTCAAGCGTATGGAATTTTCCGAGCTTGAGCCGGTGAAGGAAGCGCTGCGCCACGGCTTTAACAATGCGCTCGGCATGTGTGTCGTGCTGCTGCTGGTCGGCTGCCTGCGTGAGCTGCTGGCCACCGGTGCCGTGTTCGGCCATGTGGTCATGCACAATGCGCTGCTGCCGCTGGCCGCACTGCCCGCGGGCGGCTTTGTCATTCTGGGCGTTATGGCCGCCTGCTGGTGCGCCGCCGCCAACCTGTATACCGATTACAAGCATGAGGAGGTGCGCCGCCTGTATGCAGACCGTAAACATTGAGCTGCAGCCGATCCTAAGCGGCGTGCTGCAATTTATCAGCTATATGGTGCTGGCTGTCTTTGCGGAGAATGTCGTTCTGGCCCGCGCGCTGGGCGTCAGCCGCCTGATGAAGCTGGTGCCGGACCACCGCACGCAGGTCTGGGATTTCTGCCTGCCGCTGCTGCTGGTCATGACCCTGTCCGCACTGCCGGGCTGGGCCGCACACAACCTGTTTTTTCCATGGCTGCGCGACTTTCTGCCGGACTGGCTGCCGCTCTCAGCCCTGCGCCCCGTTGTCTACCTGACCTGCGGCGTGGCGGCCATGGCCGTCACATGGCTGCTGCTGGGGCTGCTGCCCCGCCGCCTGCGCCACAGCTGCCGCAGCCAGCTCAGTCTGGCCACCTGCAGCACCGCTGTGCTGGGCACCATGCTCGTCTGCGCCAACCAGAACTATACGATCCTGCAGTGCATCGCCTTTTCCCTTGGCAGCGGGCTGGGCTATGTCTTTGCTGTCTACATCGTCCGGGAGGGCCGCCGCCGTCTGCGCAGTAAGGCCGTTCCCTCGATCTTTCAGGGCCTGCCCAGCTCGATGATCTACATCGGTGTGCTGAGTCTGGCCATCTACGCTCTGGTGGGCCATACCGTCGTATTGTAATTTTGCTTTTGTGAGGGGGTCGTTATCATGTCCGAAGCCTGCTTTACCGCAGCCGATATTTTACTGCCTGCCGCCGGTGTTCCGCTGGACCCGTGGGCCTGCATCGCTGTTGATCAGTTCACCTCCCAGCCGGAGTACTGGCAGCGCGCCGAGCAGCGCGCCGAAAATAAGCCCAGCACCCTGCACATCGTCCTGCCGGAGGCCTATCTCGGCACCCCGCAGGAGGACGCGCGCCTGCAGAGCATCCGCCGCACGATGGAGGACTACCGCCACACCGTTCTGACAAGAAAAGTACATGGCTATATTTATGTAGAGCGCACCCAGATGGACGGCACCGTCCGTCAGGGCCTTGTGGGCGCCGTGGATCTGGAGGCCTACGACTACACCATAGGTGCCAAACCCGCCATCCGCCCCAGTGAAAGCACCGTTGTGGAGCGCATCCCCCCGCGCCTGAAGGTACGCCGGGGTGCCACGCTGGAGACCCCCCATGTCATGATGCTGGCCGATGACGCCGGCTGCACCCTGATCGAGCCGATCGGTCAGAGTAAGGACACGCTGCCCCCGCTCTATGACGGGGAGCTGATGCTGGGCGGCGGCCGCCTGCGCGGCTGGGCCGTGGAGGACCCGGCGCTGATTGCACAGGTCGATGCCGCGCTGGCTGCACTGGCTGACCCCGCCGCCTTTGCCCGCCGCTGGCCCGCCGCCAAAGGGCAGGAGCCGATGGTGCTGGCCGTTGGTGACGGCAACCACAGCCTTGCCACCGCAAAAGCCTATTGGGAGGAGCTGAAGCCCACCCTGACCGAGGCGCAGCGCCGGACCCATCCGGCCCGCTGGTGTCTGGCCGAGGTCTGCAATGTCCACAGCCCCGCCATTGAGATCGAGCCGATTCACCGCGTGGTGTTCGGTGTATCCGCCAGAGAGCTGTACGCCGCACTGGATGCGTGGGACCGCCAGCAGGGGAGCAGCACCACCGCCTCCGACCAGCGGCTGCGTCTGGCTGACGCCTGCGGCGAGTCCGCCGTTGCGCTGGCCAACCCGCCCGCACCGCTGACTGTCGGCAGTGTTGAAGCCTTTCTGGCTGATTATCTGCCCCGCCACCCCGGTGTAACGGTCGATTATATCCACGGTGAGAGCGTTGCGATGGCATTGGCTGCCGACCCCGCCAAGCCCGCCACCGCCATACTGCTGCCCGATTTCGCCAAGGCTGACCTGTTCAAGGGTGTTGTGCTGGGCGGCGTGCTGCCCCGCAAAACCTTCAGCATGGGCCATGCCGAGGAAAAACGATATTACAACGAATGCCGTGTCATCGGCTTATAAGGATCAGGTGAATTATGGAAAAGCCCGCCCAGACCCCGAACGGTGCCCCGCACCGTCGTCGCCGCCGTCGCCCTGCCGGGAACGGCAGCGCCCCGCAGGCACAGCAGCCCCAGCGTGAGGGCAAGGCACCCGCTGCCCGCAAGCCTGCACCGCAGAGCACCGCCCCGAACGCCCCCAGAGAGGGGAGCCGCAGCGGTGCCCGCCCCCGCCGCGGACAGTCCGCCCGCCCGGCGGCCCCCGCACAGCACCCGGCCGCGCCGCAGCAGAGTGCGCGTCCGGCTGCGCCCCAGCCGCCCCGGCGCAGCAGCCGCCCGGCACCGCAGACCCCCAGCCGCCCGCTGCCGGACCAGCCCAAGGCACCCCGCCAGCCCCGCAGCGCCCGCCCGCCAAAGCGTATGCAGGAGGACGAGCCCGGGCTGGAGCTGATCACCCGCCGCCCGCCGAAGCAGAAGTTTGCGAACTTTGAGGACTATCTGGCAGCCCACGGCGGCATGACCGTGCCCCTGCCCCCTGAAAAAACCGAGACACCGGAGACGGCCGCCCCCGCCGCCCCGGCAGCGGAATGACCCCCGCCACAGCGGCAGCGCTGCGCTGCCCTGTCTGCGGCGGGCCGCTGCTGCTGAATGCGCGCACACTGCGCTGCCCCAAGGCGCACAGCTTTGATTTGGCCAAGGAGGGCTACGCCTATCTGCTGCCGATGCAGAAAAAGCACACCGCTGACCCCGGCGACGGCAAGGCGATGGTCCGCGCCCGCCGCGCGTTCCTCTCCGCCGGGCACTATGCGCCGCTTATGCAGACGCTGGCCGCCCTCTGTGCCGAGCTGCCCCATGGCCATATCGTGGACGCCGGCTGCGGCGAGGGCAGCTACGACAAATACCTTTATGATGCCCTTGGCGGCCCGCAGATTGCAGCGTTCGATCTCTCCAAGGAGGCCGTGCGGCTGGCCGCCCGGCTGGTGCCCGAGGCTGCCTTCTGTGTAGGCGGCAGCTTTTGCGCCCCCGTGCGGGACGGCTGGGCCGATCTGCTGCTGAACATCTTCTCACCGATGGCACAGACCGAGTTTGCCCGTATGCTGCGCCCGGGCGGACATCTGATCTATGCGGTACCCACCGCACGGCATCTCTTCGGGCTGAAGGAAATCCTTTATGACCACCCCTATGAGAACGAGGTGCGGCAGACCGAATATGACGGCTTTTCGTTTGTGCGGGCGGTTTCGGCTGAGGCCGTCCTCACCCTGCAGGGGCAGAGCGTGCAGGATCTGTTTGCGATGACGCCTTATTACTGGAACACCCCCGCAGACGGGGCCGCCCGTCTTGCCGCCTGCGAAAGCCTGACCACCGAAATCGGGTTCCGATTTTTGGTGTATAAGAAGGAGTAAGGAACCCCTGCCCTGCACAAGCTCCGACCTGCTTCAGGACCTTGCCGCCATGTACTGGCGCCCGACCCTGAGTGCATCGTCACCGCCCCCGGCATCCCGCCCGAGCGGTGGCAGTAATACAATAACGCGGTTATGTAGGGGCGCACAGTGTGCGCCCCTGTTCAGTTTTCCTCCGGCGGCACGATTGCCGGGCCGTATGGCTCCTGCGCCGGGGGAACGATGACCTCCTGCGTGGTGTGCTGCGGATTCTCCTCGCTGTAATGCTCATCGGGGATCTCGCTCAAATCGGTCCAGAGCGCCTCGCGCTCCTCCTCGGCACCGTGGGGACCAAACACATCAAACATACCAAGCACTCCTTTTTTTCGTGTATAAGCGCAGCCCTTCCGGGCTACACTCTGGGCATAGTCTTTGCAAGGGGTGTGTGGGTTATGCGTTCTCAACGGGGGATCTTCTGGTACAGTCTGGGGCTGACGCTGCTGCTGCTTCTGCCCATGATCCTGACGGTGGCCTTTTTTGCCGACCAGTACCAAAAGCAGCAGCTTCTGCGCCGTGCCTCCGCCGCAGACAGTACCCTGCGCATCGAGCCCGGCGCGCAGGGGATCTTCCCCCTTCTGCTGGTCATCCAGCAGGAGGAGCCTGCCTTCCTGCTGGTCCGGGCAGACGGCCCGCAGCAGACACTGACCTTCTGCGCACTGCCCGGTGCGCTACGCGTGGACGCGCCCTCCGGCACGACCACACTGGCGGACTGCACCCTTGCCGCAGGGGCCGGGCGGGCGGCACAGCTGCTCTGCGGCACCGTGGCCACAGGGGAGAGCGCTGCGCCCGCGCTGCATTATATCGCCGCCACCCCCGCGACATGGGCAGCCTGCGCCGGGTCCGATGCCTTGGTCCGGTTCGATACAGCCGCGCTGCTCACGCCCGCTGCACGGCAGGCGCTGGGCTACGGCAGGGAGCCTGTTGCCGAATGCACCGCCGCACAGGCGGGGGCACTGATCGAAAAAATGCAGGGGCTGCTGACAGGCGCCTCGGCGCAGGCCGATGCCCGCGCCGCCGTCTGGGCCGCCTTTGCCCGGCAGAATCAGGCGCTGCCGGCGGCATTTCCCGCGGGGCTGCGCAGCCAGAGCGCACGCCTTTTGACCGACCTGCTGGCCAACGATGTAAGCGCCTTAGAAGATACGCTGACTTATCTCAGCACCCGCCCCGCGCCGGCGGTGGATTATGTAACTGCCGAAACCGCCAAAGCCAAAGGCGGGGTATGCCTGACGGATGCGGGAATGGCAGCGGTGCGTGATTTGTTATCGTAGTAGGTCGGCGTACCCGACGACCCGTGGGCGGGCAATGCCCGCCCACACATTGCGTTCCGCGCCACGGCGTCAAAAAAACACAAAAAAATTTGCAAACCCGCTTGACTTAAACCCGCAGTCGTGTTATTATGGTAGCACCTCTTTTGCGGGTTTATTTTTTATGCCCTTTTTCAAGGGCGCCTGCAAGCGCGAGGGAGGCTTATTAACCGATAATGGAGGTGCCGAACAATGACTGTCAAGATCACCCTGGCCTGCACTGAGTGCAAGCAGCGCAACTACAACAAGGAGAAGAACAAGAAGAATTCTCCCGACCGTCTTGAGATGAAGAAGTATTGCCGTTTCTGCAAGAAGCATACCCTTCACCGCGAAACCAAGTGAGGATAGGAGCTTAGAGATGGCAGATAAAAAAGCAGCCACCGCTGCCGCCCAGACTCAAAGCGACAAGCCCAAAAAGAACGACGGCGCGAAGAAGGTTTCCTTCTTCGGTAAAGTCAAGAACTTTTTCAAAGGGATCGGCAAGTATTTCAAGGATACGAAGAGCGAGCTGAAAAAGGTCGTGTGGCCCAGCAAGAGCGACATCAAGACCAATACGATCACCGTTATCGTGGTCGTGGCAGTCGCAGCTGTCGTGCTGATCCTGCTGGATCTCATCTTTGGCGGCGCCATCCACCTGTTGATCGGCGCCTGAGCGCGTTGAGCGGAGGCAAAGACCATGGCTGAGCAAGCAAACTGGTATGTAGCACATACCTATTCCGGCTACGAGAACAAGGTCGCTACGGATCTTATGACGATGGTGGAGAACCGCCATCTGCAGGATCTGATCTGCGATGTAAAGGTTCCGACCGAGACCCGCATGGAAGAAGTTTTTGACAAGCACGGCAACAAGACCGGCGAGAAAGAGGTTCAGTCGAAGCTCTATCCCGGTTATGTCTTCGTCAAAATGGTCATGAACGACAACACCTGGTACATCGTGCGCAACACGCGCGGCTGCACCGGCTTTGTCGGCCCGGAGTCCAAGCCCGAGCCCCTGACCGAGGCAGAAGTTGCCAAGATGGGCGTCGAAACCACCGTTGACCTCGAGGTCGAGTACAAGGTCGGTGATACTGTCGAGATCACGGCCGGCCCGATGGAAGGCTCCGTCGGTACGGTTGAGGAGATCGACATTCCTGCGCGCAAGGTGCGCGTAAAGATCACCATGTTTGGCCGCGAGCTTCCGGCAGAGCTGGAGCTGCATCAGGTCAAGCTGTTCTGATTTTTTTCAGGACACCCAGTTTCCGGTAAAGGCCGCGAACGGGGAACACCCCGGGGTACGGTTTTTATAGGGTGTGCGGAGGTCGCACGCCCGTGGGAGGTCTGCACCGCAGGCCGCAACTCACCACAAAATTTGGAGGTGCAAGTATTATGGCACAGAAAATCACTGGCTACATCAAGCTGCAAATCCCCGCCGGCAAGGCAACTCCGGCTCCCCCTGTTGGTCCTGCTCTGGGTCAGAAGGGCGTCAACATCATGGCGTTCACCAAGGAGTTCAACGAGCGTACCAAGAACCAGATGGGCATGATCATCCCCGTCGTCATCACGGTTTACGCTGACCGCTCCTTCTCCTTCATCACCAAGACTCCTCCGGCGCCCGTTCTGATCAAGAAGGCTGCCGGCATCGACACTGCTTCCGGCGTGCCCAACAAGAACAAGGTTGGCTCCATCACGCTGGCACAGGCCGAGGAGATCGCCAAGACCAAGATGCCCGACCTGAACGCTGCTTCTTTGGAAGCCGCTGTCAGCATGATCAAGGGCACCGCCCGCAGCATGGGCGTTACCGTTGAGGGCTGAATAGGAGGGTAATACGCAATGAAACACGGCAAGAAGTATATCGACGCTGCTAAGCTGATCGAGAACAACAAGACTTACGATCCCACCGAGGCCCTGGAGCTGTGCTGCAAGACCGCTACCGCTAAGTTCGACGAGACCGTTGAGCTGCACGTCCGTCTGGGTGTTGACAGCCGTCACGCCGACCAGCAGGTCCGCGGCGCTGTTGTTCTGCCCAACGGCACCGGCAAGAATGTCCGCGTTATCGCAATCGCCAAGGGTGACGCTGCCAAGGCTGCTGAGGCTGCAGGCGCTCAGGAGGTCGGCGATGACGATCTGATCGCCAAGATCGCCGGCGGCTATCTGGACTTCGATGTTCTGGTCACCACCCCTGACATGATGGGCCGCGTTGGCCGTCTCGGTAAGGTTCTGGGCCCCCGTGGTCTGATGCCCAACCCGAAGGCCGGCACTGTTACCCCCGATGTCGGCAAGGCCGTCACCGATGCCAAGGCCGGTAAGATCGAGTACCGTCTGGACAAGCAGAACATCATCCATGTGCCCATCGGCAAGGCCTCTTTCGGCGCCGAGAAGCTGATGACCAACCTGGACACCGTCCTCGAGGCCATCGCCAAGGCTAAGCCCGCCGCTGCCAAGGGCCAGTACTTCAAGAGCGCTACCGTCGCCACCACCATGGGCCCCGGCGTCCGCGTTGCTACCAACAAGTACGGTGTTTAATTGAGCGCGTTGCGCATATGCGCGCTCAATTAAACGACGCGAAGCGGCGTTCTGCTATTGGTCGCCCATGAACATGGGCAATGAATTAAGTAGAGAATTCCGCTTTTGCTATTGACAAACGCACGTTCGCGTGCTATAATTATTAAGCTGTTTTTGAGACAGCAGGTGCCGCAAGGCATAACGGGAGAATATCCCACCTGCCGAGAAACGTGCGTTTGAATGCAATGCTTTCAAGCCCTTTCCCGGCGACGGGAAGGGGCTTTTTTTCTGTACATCACAAAAAAGCCGCTTACCAAAACCAATCTGTAAGTGGAATGAGGTGAATTTCAAATGCCCAGTGCAAAGATTCTGGAAGCCAAGAAGGCTCTTGTTAAGGACCTGAACGAGAAGATCGTTTCTTCTCTGGCCGGTGTTGTTGTTGCTTACAACGGCATCAGCGTGGCTGACGACACCAAGCTGCGTAAGGAGCTGCGTGAGGCTGGCGTCCATTACATGGTCGTCAAGAACACCATGCTGCGTCTGGCCGTCAAGGGCACCCAGTACGAGGCTCTGACCGACTGCTTCAAGGGTGACACGGCTATCGCTCTGTCTGCTGAGGATCCGGCTGCTGCTGCTCGCATCCTGTGCAAGTTTGCTGACGCCGACAAGTCCAAGCGCTTTGTCGTCAAGGGTGGCTTCTGCGACGGTGTTGTCATGGATGCTACAGGTGTCAAGAGCCTGTCCACCATGCCCAACCGCGAAGGCCTGCTCTCTATGCTGGCTGGCTCCCTCAACGGTATCGTTGGTGGTCTGGCTGTTGCCCTGCAGGGTATCGTCGACAAGCAGGACGAGACTGCTGCCTGATTTCAGGTCAAGCAGGTTGAGCGCACCGGCGCAGCGCTCTTTGAATACAAACCGCGCCGCTTAAAACTATAAAATTTATGGAGGTAACTACCATGGCTTCTGAGAAGATCACTGCCATTGTCGAGTCTGTCAAGACTATGACTGTTCTGGAGCTGAAAGAGCTCGTTGACACCATCTGCGAGGAGTTCGGCGTTTCTGCTGTTGCTGCTGCCGCTCCCGCTGCTGCCGGTGCTGCTGCTCCCGCTGAGGAGGAGAAGACCGAGTTTGACGTCATCTTGGCTGACGTCGGCGCTAACAAGATGCAGGTCATCAAGACCGTTAAGGAGCTGACCGGTGCTTCCCTGATGGAGGCCAAGAAGCTGGTCGAGACCCCGAACGCCAAGCTGAAGGAGCAGGCTTCCAAGGCTGACGCTGAGGACATCCAGAAGAAGCTGGCCGACATCGGCGCCAAGGTTGAGCTGAAGTAATTTAGCTTACCCAATAGCTTTTCAAGTACCGTGTGGTTTGTACCGCACGGTACTTTTTGTTTTGCGCCGCAGTCGTTCGTCTGAAAGCCTTCCCCCACAGGGGGAAGGCTCTTTTGTTTGTGCACCTTAACAAAAGCTTCATCGTTTCTTTGTACATTCCCACAGTTTTGACCGTGTTCCTGCAGGCTTGTATTTCGTATAATAATGTAGTATCCTTTTGGTATCTATAATGGGAAAGTGAGGCTGTATACCCTTGGAGAATGAAAAGGCAAAAGGCGGCGGTATGGAAAAGCTCGCTGCGTTTATCGTTGATAAACGCAACCTGTTCTTTCTGTTATACATATTTGCGCTGATCTTCAGCATCATTGCCTCCGGCTGGGTCAAGGTCGAGGATGACATCACGACCTACCTGCCGGACACCACCGAGACCCGCCAGGGCCTGACCGTCATGAACGACAACTTCGTCACCTACGGCACAGCCAATGTCATGGTCTCAAACATCACCTACGACACCGCACTTGACCTGCAGGCGCAGATCGAGGACATCGAGGGTGTCTCCACGGTCGAATTTGATGACACCAAGGATCATTACAAGGATGCATCGGCCCTCTTTTCCGTCAGCTTTGACGCTCAGGTAGGGGACGAGCGCGCCGAGAACGCCCTGCAGCAGATCCGTGACGAGCTGGAGGGCAGCTACGATACCTCGATCTACTCGGAGGTCGGCTACGATTCCTCGGCCGATCTGCAGAGCGAGATGGTCGTCATCGTCATCATCGCGGCTGTTATCATTGTCCTTGTGCTGACGCTGACCTCCCGCTCCTACGCCGAGGTCCCGGTTTTGATCATGACCTTCGGCGCCGCCGCCCTGCTGAACATGGGCACCAACTTCCTGTGCGGCACCATCAGCTTTATCTCAAACTCTGTCACCGTTATCCTGCAGCTGGCGCTGGCCATCGACTACGCCATCATCCTCTGCCACCGCTTCAGCGATGAGCATGAGACGCTGCCCACCCGCGAGGCCTGTATTGCGGCCCTCTCCAAGGCAATCCCCGAGATTTCCTCCTCCTCGCTGACCACCATCAGCGGTCTGGCTGCGCTGGCCTTCATGCACTTCGGCATCGGCCGCGACCTTGCCACGGTGCTGATCAAGGCCATCCTGTTCAGTATGCTCTGCGTTTTCACGCTGATGCCCGGCCTGCTGGTCCTGTTCAGCAAGCTTATTGACAAGACCCGCCACAAGAACCTCATCCCCAAAATCACTGCGGTCGGCAAGTTCGACATCAAGACCCGCTTTGTCATTCCGCCGATCTTCGGCGTTGTCATCATCGCGGCGGCCGTCTTTGCCAACCTCTGCCCCTACTGCTACACCTTCACCGATCTGGTCACAGCCAAGCAGAGCGAGCGCCAGATCGCCTACCAGAAGATCAAAAACGAGTTCGGCTCCAGCAACATGGTCGCCGTCATTGTGCCTGCCGGCAACTATGAGGCCGAGGGTGCGATCCTTGACGAGCTGGACAGCTGCGCCGAGGTTAAATCCACGATGGGCCTTGCCAACATCGAGGCGATGGACGGCTATGTGCTGACCGATGCGCTGACCCCGCGCCAGCTGGCCGAGCTGGCTGATCTGGACTATGAGGTTGCCAAAGCGCTGTACGGTGCCTACGCTGTCGATCATGACGAGTACGGCGAGATCATCAACGGTCTGAACGATTACCGCGTGCCGCTTTATGATATGTTCCGCTTTTTGGAGCAGGAGATGCATGACGGAAACATCACACTGTCCGGCGATGTACAGGACACACTGGACGATTTGTTTGACCAGCTGGACGAGGCCCAGAAGCAGCTGCAGAGCGACAGCTACAGCCGTATGGTCGTCTATCTGAACCTGCCTGAGGAAACCGACGAGACCTTTGCCTTTGTCAACCGGATGCACGACATCATCGGCAAATACTACGACAGGGATTCGTTCTATGTTGTCGGCAACACCACCAGCGCCATGGATCTGTCCAGCTCCTTCGGTGAGGACAACCTGCTCATCAGTGTGCTGTCTGCACTGTTCGTTATTCTGGTCCTGCTGTTCACCTTCAAGTCTGCCGGTCTGCCGGTGCTGCTCATCATCGTCATTCAGGGCAGTATCTGGATCAACTTCTCGGTGCCGTATCTGCAGCACACTCCGCTGTACTTCCTCGGCTACCTGATCGTCAACTCGATCCAGATGGGCGCAAACATCGACTACGCCATCGTTATCTCGAGCCACTACACCGACCTGAAGAAGGTCATGCGCCCGAAGGAGGCCATCGTCACCGCGCTGAACGAGTCCTTCCCAACGATTTTCACCTCCGGCTCGATTCTGGCATCCGCCGGTATCCTGATCAGCGTCCTGACCACGAACCCCGTTATCTCCGCCATCGGCACCTGTCTGGGCCGCGGCACCATCGTTTCGATCCTTCTGGTCCTCTTTGTGCTGCCGCAGATCCTGATCCTCGGCGATACGATCATCGAGCGCACCAGCTTTGAGATGAAGGGCGTCGGCGGCATCGCCCGCACCGCCAGCGGCACGATGCATGTCAACGGCCGCGTCCGCGGCTACATCAACGGCGTTGTGGATGCCGAGATCAAGGGTGTGCTGCACGGCCAGTTCAACGCCAGCATTGCCACCGGCACCGAGCTCACGATTGAAAAGCCTGACATGTACCTGTCGGAGGAGAATGTCCGCGAAGCTGCGGATGACCCCGATACGACCGACGACACCACGAAAGGAGGCGACGCCGAATGAACCGCACTTCTGATTTAACGCGCCGCCTTTGGGCTGCGCTGCTCGCCCTCTGCCTGACGCTGAGCCTCGCCCTGCCCGTCTTTGCGGAGGGGGAGAGCGATACCGAGCCGGAGGCCAAGGCGACCTACCACATCGGAACGGTGGACGAGCTTTTGCAGCTGGCCGACTACTGCCGTCTGGACAGCTGGAGCGAGAACCGCACCGTTGTGCTGGACGCCGACCTTGAGCTGACCGGCAGCGGCTTTACCGGCATCCCATCCTTCAGCGGCGTTTTTGAGGGGCAGGGCCATGTGATCTCCGGCCTGAGCCTTGTGGATGACGGCTCGGTTATCGGCTTCTTCCGCTATGTCCAAAAGGGGGCCAATGTCCGCGACCTTGTCGTGCGCGGCCGCGCCATGCCCTCCGGCAGCCGCACCACCGTGGGCGGCCTTGCCGGCAGCAATGCCGGCACGCTGCACAACTGCCGGTTTGAGGGCGTTTCCTCCGGCGCATCCATCGTGGGCGGCATCGCAGGCAATAACCTTGTCACCGGCGTGATCGAGAGCTGCACCACCACCGGCAGCGTCTACGGCGCCCACTTCATCGGCGGCCTTGCCGGGCAGAACCACGGCATCATCGCCAACTCCACCAATGCAGCCAGCGTCAACACCACGGTGGAGCAGAATGACATTGACCTGTCGGAGCTGACCCTCGGCGACCTGATCGGCACCGAGAACGCCGCCTCGATCACCGACATCGGCGGCATCGCAGGCCAGTCCAGCGGCGTGATCCGCGCCTGCATGAACCGCGGCATCGTTGGCTACCAGCACATGGGCTACAATGTCGGTGGTATCGCAGGCAGCCAGACCGGCTACATCGAGGGCTGCGTCAACTACGGCACCGTCTACGCCCGCAAGGAGGGCGGCGGCATCGTGGGCCAGATGGAGCCCAGCAGCACCCTGCAGTACACCAAGGATACCCTGCAGGAGCTGAGCGAGGAGATGACCACCCTGCAGGCACTGGTCGACCGCGCCTGCGATGACGCAAGCGCCGCCAGCAGTGACCTGTCCAATCAGCTGCACAATCTGCAGAACAGCGTCACCAGCTCCCGCAGCGCCATTGAGAATCTGCTCAAGCAGGCGGAGGACGGCCTCTCCATCAGCTCCCAGACCATCAAGACCGATCTGACCCAGTTCAAGCAGAACCTGAAGGACACCACCGGCGATCCAAGCGATCCCGATGCGACTAAGCAGCCGGGCGGCGCGATCGTCGACCCCGGCTACTCCATCGGTGATCTCACCGGCAGCAGCTCGGAGACGGAAACGCCTGCGGCTGCGCCGGAGGAGTCTGCCGACACCACCCCGGCCGAGCAGCCTGCTGTGACGGAGGACGCCCCCGCAGAGCAGCCCGCCGCAGAGGATACCCCCGCCGAGCAGGCGGAGTCGGACACTGCGCGTGAGGCCCACAGCCAGCCCGATCCCGGCACCGCCGCGGATGACAGCGATCCGACCGTTGGCCCCATGCCCACGCCGGATCAGAATCAGGCGGATACCGGCTACATTGTAGAGGAGCCGGAAAACAAAGACATCGCCAAGGATCTGGTGGACGGCATCAGCGATGCCATCCCCGATTCTGTGGATGTTGAGATCCCCAAGGTCGAGCTGACCAACCGTGACGCGATCACGGCCAGCAAAAACGACCTGAGCAGCAACCTGACCGGCATCGGCGATATTGTCAGCAGCCTCAACACAAGCGCCCGCGGCAATTCTCAGGCGCTGATCAACGATGTCCGCGCCATCTCCAACCAGATCAACAAAATCGGCCAGACGCTGTCCGGCGCCAGCGAGAATGTCAACCGGGATGCAGACGACCTCGTGGACGACATCTCCGATGAGGACACCGACAGCGATGTCGAGGCCAAGGTCTCCAACTGCATCAACAGCGGCTCTGTCTACGCTGACATCAATGCGGGCGGCATTACCGGCGCAATGGCCCGCGAGAATGACCTCGACCCCGAGGACGACTACACCATCGCCGGCAGCGAGTCGCTGAACTTTACCTTCAAGACCCGTGTTGTGGCGCGCGACTGCACCAACTACGGCACCGTCAGCGCCAAAAAACAGCGCGCCGGCGGCATTGTCGGCGATGCCGAGATGGGCTCTGTCATTGACTGCCGCGGCTTCGGCACGGTGGACGCCGAGGACGCCGCCGGCGTGGGCGGCGTGGCCGGTGTGAGCAAATCCGTCATCCGCGACAGCTGCGCCAAGTGCCGCCTGTCCGGCTCCAAGCAGGTGGGCGGCGTTGCCGGCAGCGGTGCCACCATCGAAAACTGCCGCGCCATGGTCATGATCGAGAGCGGCAGCGAGCAGATCGGCGCGATCGCCGGTATCGTAAACGACCCGCTGGACGGCAGCGTGACCGGCAACACCTTTGTGGATACGGGCACCGCCGGCATCGACAGCGTAAGCTACAAGGGCATTGCCGAGCCGCTGCCCTATGAGGAATTTGCCGCGCAGGAGAACCTGCCCAGCGATTTTTCAAGCCTCTGCATCCGCTTTGTGACCGAGGATGACTCGCTGGTGCAGCAGTATTACATTCCCTACGGCAGCGATTTCCCGACCGACCAGCTCCCGCCGGTGCCCCATCATGAGGGCCAGTACGGCAGCTGGGAGGATGTGGATCTGACCAACATGACCTTTGACGCTACGATCCATGCCGAGTACAACAGTATGAACACTGTGCGCCAGAGTCAGGAGAAGCGCAGCGGCCGCTCCATCGTTCTGGTGGAGGGCAGCTTTGATACGACCGATGAGCTGATGCTTCATGAGATCGACGATGCACCCCAGACCCTCGGCACTCTGGTCGAGGCATGGGGGCTGGAGCTGCCCGCCGACACGGGCCACACCCTGCGCTACATGCCGCCTGAGACAACCGACAACACTGTGCTGTGGGTCAAGACCGATGCAGGCTGGCAGCAGGCCGAGACGAGTGTGGACGGCAGCTACCTGACCTGCACCGCACCTGCGGGCACCACGGCGTTTGCCGCCGTGCAGGCCCCCGCAAGCAAGGTGCCCCTGCTCGCGGCCGCCTGCGGTGCCGCGGCCGCGCTGCTGCTGGTGATTTTGTTCCTCGCCCGCAAGAAGAAAAAGAAGAGGGCCGCCGCAAAGAAAACCGCCTAAAGCCCTGCCGATGCCCGTCATCGCCCTGCACATGCGGCAGATGCCTTGCACAAAAACCGCTGCAGCACAGAAGCCTGTGCTGCAGCGGTTTTTTTGTTTCAGCAGCTTTCTATAAACGCCTTAAAAATCTTCCGGCTGTCCCCATTCACACGGTACGAAAATTCGGGGTGCCACTGCACAGCCCAGACGAACCTTTTATCAGGCAGGCATACGGCCTCCGTCAGTCCATCCTCCGAGACAGCCATAGCCGCCAGCCCCGGCGCAAGCGTTTTTATGGCCTGATGGTGCAGGCTGTTCACAGCCAGCGTATCCTTGCCCAAAAGTGCCCAAAGCGGGCTGCCGGCCGTCAGCGTCACACTGTGTACCGGCGCGTCGTAGGGCGGCGTCTGGTGGTGGTTTGCCGCCGAGGGGTGCTCAGCGGGCAGGTCCTGATACAGTGTGCCGCCAAGATGGACATTTAAAAACTGAATGCCGCGGCAGATGCCCAGCACGGGCTTGTCCGCCGCCAGCGCAAGGTCAAGCAGCCGTGTCTCCATCGCATCGCGCGCAGGGCAGGTCTCACCGCACTGCGGCGTCGGCGCGGCACCGTACAGGGCAGGGGAAACATCCTGCCCGCCCGTCAGCAAAAAGCCATCGCAGGTATCGGCCAGCTGCCGCAGTGCGGCGGCATCATCCGTCAGCGGCAGCATAACGGGCACGCCGCCCGCCTGCTCCACACCCTGCATATAGCCGGGCAGCATCCAGTAACTCTCGCGCGCCTCATCCACCAGCGGCACGATCCCAATCAAAGGTTTCTTCACATTTCTCCACCTCTCAAACTAAAAAAACAGAGAAGCCCTTGCGTGACTTCTCTGTCCGTTGTGCTGATTATACCGCAACGCGCGGCGGATTGCAAGCCCTTACATTGGCGGGTGGCTGCTTTGGAACCGCTTGTCGGGCGGCAGGGTCGTATATTTGTCGTACAGCTCCCGCAGCAGCACGGTACGGCGCACCATGCCGATAAACACATTGCGGTCATCCACCACCGGCACAAAGTTCTGGTCGATGGCCGCTTTCAGCAGCGTGGGCATGTCGGTCGTGACCGTGACGGCCTTGTAATCGCGGCGGCGAGGGAAACTGGAAATGGGCACATCCTCGCTGGCCTCCAGATCCAGCCCATGCAGGTTTTTCATCGCCCAGAGGATATCCCCCTCGGTGATGCTGCCCACATATTCGCCGTTGCGTTTCAGCACCGGGATGGTGGCATAGCGCTGGTTTGACCATTTTTCAAGTGTCTGGCGCAGGGTGAAATCCTCGTAAATGTACAAGACATCCTGCTTGGGTGTCAAAAAGAATAAAAGGTTCATGCTTTAAACTGCACTCCTTTGGCAATGTTGTCATACTTCTGTAACCAGTATATACGCTTTGCCTGTAAACTTTGTGAATGGAATGTTAAATCCGCGCCACAAAATAAATTTCTCTGAAATCTCTGTTCAAGCGGAGAAAAAAGGTGTATAATAGCTAATGATTCATATCGTGCAGCTACGGCCTTAGCCGCAGCTAACCCTGTAAAGGAGGATCGCAGATGATCACCAAGGTCAATCCCTATGGACATATTTCGCTGACGAACGACTACTTCTCCGGCCTGGTGGAGCAGGCCGCCAAGCAGTGCTACGGCATTGCCGCCATGGGTCAGGCCCCGGCCGAAAGCGTTGTACGCAGCGCCCTGCGCACCGGCAGTCTGCCGCCGAAGGGTGTCACCGTCACGCAGGAGGGCGGCAAGCTGGTCATCGCCCTGCACATCAAGGTCGGGTTCGGCCTGAACATTTCGACCATCACCCAAAGCATTACCCACCGCGTCAAAGACGAAGTTGAACTTGCCACCGGCTTAAAGGTCGCCCGCATTGATGTCTATGTGGACGATGTCATTGCCGACTAAAGACTGTTTTTACCCAGAAAATATGAGGTGTAACGAAACCATGATTACTGGCCAGACCCTGCGTGACGCCATCCTTTCCGGCGCCAACAATATTGCCAACCAGCGCACCCGCGTGGATGAGCTGAATGTTTTCCCCGTGCCGGACGGTGATACCGGCACGAACATGAGCATGACCATCGGCGCAGCCCGCGCTGAACTGGAGGCCATGCCCGACAGCTGCACCGTGGCCGAAGCCAGCAAGACCGCTGCCTCCGCCATGCTGCGCGGCGCACGCGGCAACTCCGGCGTTATCACAAGCCTTTTGTTCCGCGGCTTCTCCAAGGCGCTGAAGGATAAGACCGAGGCCTCCGCCGCCGACCTTGCCGCCGCGCTGCAGCAGGGTGTCGAGGCCGCCTACAAGGCCGTCATGAAGCCCACCGAGGGCACCATTCTGACCGTCTCCCGCCTCGCAGCCGAGAAGGCTGCCGAATGCACCGGCATGGAGGTCCCCGCCATGTGGGACGCCACCCTGCAGGCCGGTCAGGCTGCGCTGGACGATACCCCCAACCTGCTGCCCGTGCTGAAAAAGGCCGGCGTCGTGGACGCCGGCGGTCAGGGCATCATGCTGATCTTTGAGGGCATGAAGCAGGTATTCGACGGCGGTGAAATTATCGCCGGTGCCGAGGTCGCCGCCAAGCCCAAGGTCTCCAGCGAGGCCGCCGGCAAGGGCGTTTTTGCCGATGACCTGATGAAGGTCGAGGACATCAAGAACGGCTACTGCACCCAGTTCCTGCTGCACAAGGACGAGGGTGCCAGCGTTACCCGTCTGCGCGCCTTCCTTGAGTCCAACGGCGACTCCGTTGTCGTGATCGAGGACGATGATGTGGCCAACTGCCATGTCCACACCTCTGACCCCGGCATGATGCTGAGCGAGGCCATCAAGTACGGCTATCTGACCAATTTTAAAATTGAAAACATGCATGAGCAGTTCCTCGCCCGCCAGAAGCAGGCCAAGGGTCTGGAGAAGCAGGCCGAGGCCGAGGAGAACCAGACGAGCGAGTTCACCTACGCCGCCGTTGACCCCGAGCGCGAGTACGGCTTTGTGGCCGTGGCCGCCGGCGAGGGGCTGAAGGCTGTGTTCGGCGATCTGGGCGTGGATGCCGTTGTCAGCGGCGGCCAGACGATGAACCCCTCCACCGAGGACATTCTGGCTGCAATCCAGAGCGTGCCTGCCAAGACCGTGCTTGTGCTGCCCAACAACAAGAACATCATCATGGCCTCTGAGCAGGCCCAGAAGCTGGCCGACCGCAAGGTCATCGTGCTGCCCACCCGCACTGTGCCTCAGGGCATGACGGCCATGCTGAACTTTGACCCCGACCTGAAGCCGGAGGAGAACGCCGTTGCCATGATGCAGGCGGCCGACCATGTCAACACCGGTCTGGTCACCTATGCCGCCCGCGACAGCGAGTTTGACGGCAAGCCCATCCGCAAGGGTGAGCTGATGGCGCTGGAGAACGGCAAGATCGTGGCCACCGGCACCGATCTGGCCAAGACAACCTACCGTCTGGCCCGCGCCATGAAGAAGAAGGACACCCAGTTCATCACGGTCATTTCCGGCTGTGATGTCAGTGATGAGGACGCCGAAAAGACGACCGATCTGGTGCGCGCCAAGTGCGGCGGCAACATTGAGGTCAGCCACATCAGCGGCGGCCAGCCGGTCTACTACTACATGATCTCTGTAGAGTGATCCGGACGCTATAACATAAAAAGGCGAATTTGGGAGCGAACCGAGTTCGCCTTTTTTGGTATATAATTTGCCCCGCGGGCCGATGACGAGCATCGGCCCCCACACAACAACCTTCCGCGAAAGGAGGTCCCGCGATGGCCACCATCAACGATTCCGTCCAATACCTCAAGGGCGTCGGCCCGGCCTTTGCCAAAAAGTTTGAAAAGCTCGGCATCCATACCATCCGCGACCTGCTTTTGTGCTACCCGCGCAAATACATTGACTACACCCAGCCCTACACCGTTGTGTCAGCGCCCTATGACACCGACTGCTGCGTGCGCGCCACCGTGCTGCAGAAGGAGCCGCCCCGCCGCATCACCGGCGGGCGCGTCATGAGCCGCGTGCTGGCGGCGGATGATTCCGGTATCCTGACCCTGACATGGTTCAACGCGGCCTACGCGGCCGACAATCTCACGGTAGGGGAGAGCTACTACTTTGAAGGGCGCATCGGCGGGGCGCTGACCCGCCGCGAGCTGCTGCACCCGCTGGTGCGCACCGAGGCACAGGTTGCGGCCTGCCCCTTCGTGGCGGTCTACCCCGGCACAGAGGGGCTGCCCGCCAGCCGCCATGCGGCCTGCGCCCACGCGGCGCTTGCCTATGCGGACGAGCTGACCGACCCGCTGCCCCCCGCACTGCTGACCCGCTACCGGATGCCCGCCAAAGCGCAGGCGGTACGGGCCATCCATGCCCCGCAGAATGCCGCTGACCTCGCCGCCGCAAGGCGCAGGCTCATCTTTGAGGAGCTGTATCTGCTGCAGATCGGCATCTTTCTTTTGCGCAGCCATGGGCGCAACCGGACCAGCGCACCGATGCACCCGCTGGATCTGGGGCCGTTCTGGCGCAGTCTGCCGTACCCGCCCACCGGGGCGCAGCGCCGCTCGACCGAGGAGATCGTGAGCGACCTGTGCGGCGAGGTGCCGATGAACCGCCTTTTGCAGGGCGATGTCGGCAGCGGCAAGACACTCGTTGCCGCTGCGGCCATCTGGTTTGCCGCCCAAAACGGCTGGCAGAGCGCCCTGCTGGCCCCGACTGAGATCTTGGCCCGGCAGCATGCCGCAACGCTGGCCGACCGGCTTGAGCCGTTCGGCGTCAATGTCACGCTGCTGGTCGGCGGCATGAAGGCCAAGGAGAGGCGCATCGCGCTGTCGGCCATTGCGGACGGCCGCGCCGGTCTTGTTGTCGGCACCCACGCGGTTTTAACCGATACGGTGGAATTTAAAAATCTCGGCCTTGCTATCGTGGACGAGCAGCACCGCTTCGGCGTGCGGCAGCGCGGCCTGCTGGCCGGCAAGGCGCAAAGCCCGCACCTGCTGGTCATGAGCGCGACGCCCATCCCGCGCACGCTGGGGCTTTTGATGTACGGCGACCTCGACATCTCCGTGCTGGACGAACTGCCCCCCGGCCGCAAGCCGGTCAAGACCTGGTTCATCACCGGCAAAAAGCGGCGGGACATGTACGGCTTCCTCGACAAGCAGATCGAGGCCGGACATCAGGTGTACATCGTTTGCCCCGCCATTGAGGAAAACGAAGCCTCCGGCGGTCTGCAGGCCGTGACGACCTATTATACTGAGACCGCCTGTGCGCTGCTGCCCCGCCGCCGCATCGGCCTGCTGCACGGCAAGCTCAAGCCAAAGGAAAAGGACGAAGTCATGCAGAAATTCAAGGCAGGGGAGCTGGATGTACTGGTCTCGACCACCGTCATCGAGGTCGGTGTCGATGTGCCCAACGCCACGGTCATGGTCATTGAGAACGCCGAGCGGTTCGGCCTGTCGGCCCTGCACCAGCTGCGCGGGCGTGTGGGCCGCGGCGCGGCGGACTCCTGCTGCATTTTGATCTCCGACAATGTGAATGAGCCGGTGCGGGAGCGGCTGCAGTTTTTGTGCCGCACCCCGGACGGCTTTGCCGTGGCAAAGTATGATCTGGAAACGCGCGGCCCTGGTGATTTCTTCGGCGCCGCCCAGCACGGCCTGCCGACGCTGCGGGTCGCGGATCTTGTGCAGGACACCAAAACACTGCGGGTCGCACAGGACGAGGCCAAGGCCCTGCTTGCGAAGGATCCGAACCTCATCGACCCGGCCCACCGTGCGCTCTCCGATGAGGTGGAGCGGCTGTTTGAGACCGCCGGGGCGATGAATTAGGTTTTTTGGCTTCCCCCTTTGGGGGAAGCTGCCGCCCGCAGGCGGCTGATGAGGGGCAGGGTTTCCAACGCCGCCCATTTATGGGATATCGCGGCATGGCCGCCCCTCATCCGGGCGCGGTCAGGGCCGCGCCCACCTTCCCCCAAAGGGGGAAGGCATCTTGCCCCTATAAATTCTGTTTCCTCCCTTTTATTTTCCCTTCAATTTTGGTATACTGATAGGTAATTATATAAGGCAACACCGCACAATTCCCGCCTGACGGCTTAAGCACCGCTCCGGCGGCTGCGGCACAGCATCTGCGTTGCCAAAATGCTCGATAAGACATCCAGTATTATCTGCGCTTTTGGCTTAGCAGCTGCCGCACCTCGCTCGCCGTATCGGCACTTAGAATTATGCGGTATTGCCATAAAGGAAATTTTGCCTATGAAAAAATTCTGCGCGATACTCTTTTCCTTCGTGCTTATTGTGGTGCTGGCCCTGCCGGCGGCCGCAGAAGGGGAGAGTGCTGCCCTCTCTGACACAGCCCCGTCACTTACGGCCCCGGCTGCCTATGTGGTCAACCTCGACACGAACATCGTTGTCTATGACAAAAACAGCGAGGTGCCGCTTTCGGCTGCGAGCCTGACCAAGATGATGACAACGCTGCTTCTGCTGGAAAGCTATCAGGACCAGCTCGACTCGATCAGCCTGACTGCGCCGAGTTATATCTATGATCTGATCTGGGAGCAAAGCACCAACGCCTCGACCGCTGACATCCGCCGGGGCGAGACGCACAGCCTGCGCAATCTGCTGTACGCCATGCTGCTGCCCAGCGGCAACGAGGCTGCTTACATCGTGGCCGACTATATGGGCGGCGGCAGCATTGACAACTTTGTTGCGATGATGAACGATGAGGCCGCCGCCATAGGCTGCACCGGCACGACCTTTGTGGACCCCTGCGGCCTGAACCCCAACAACATCACCACCGCGCGGGATGCCTACCTGATCCTGCGGGCGCTGACAGCCTACGATGTGTTTGCTACCGTTGCCGGCACCCCAACCTACGACATGGGCACCAACAGCCGCTACACAACCCCCGGCACCTATATTTTGCAGAACACCGACAAACTCATCACCAACAGCAGCTACCACCGGGATTACACCAAAGGCGGCAAGACCGGCAGTCTGGGCGAATGGCAGAACTTTGCGGGCTGGCACAGTCAGGACGGTGAAAGCTACATCAGCGTTGTGCTGAATGTGCCGATGGAAAGCGATGAGGGCGGCCGCCCCGCCCTGCTTGAGACCGGCACCCTGATGGACTGGGTGTTTGCGACCTACACCATCGCCCCCGCGCTGGACCCCACCCAGCCCATCACCGAGGTCCGGGTTGCCTACTCCACACAGGCCGACACCGTCATGCTTTACCCTGTCGATAACATGATGACCCTGCTGCCCCGGGAGGGCGGCGCAGCCCTGACCGAGCAGGTATTCCATGTCCCGGATCAGCTGCCTGCCCCCATCCGGCAGGGTGACGTCGTAGGCACCGTGACACTGACCATTCAGGGCGAGATCATCGGTACCACAGACCTGATCGCGGGCAGCGATGTCTCCCGCAATCAGCTTTTGTATACGCTGTCCCGCGTGCGGGAGTTTTTTTCCAGCACGTATTGCAAGGTAGTCGTCATGCTGACGATGCTCGTCATCGGCGTCTATCTGATTTTTACCGTCGGCCGCATCCTGCGTATCTGGAGCAAGGAAATGTAAGCCGAATCAATGGAGGTTTTTACCATGTTGGATGTAAAGCGCAATCTGACCACCATGACCGATTTTTATGAGCTTACCATGTCGGCAGGCTATCTGGACGAGGGCTATGTCGATAAGATCGCCGTCTTTGATATGTTCTTCCGCCGCGTGCCGGACGGCGGCGGCTACGCCGTCATGGCCGGTCTGCAGCAGTTCATTGACGCGGTGGATCATCTGAAATTTACCGACGAGGACATCGCCTACCTGCGCTCCACCAAGACCTTTGATGAAAAGTTTCTGGACTATCTGGCCAGCTTCAAGCTGCACTGCAACATCTGGGCCATTGAGGAGGGCATGCCGATCTTCCCGCAGGAGCCGATTGTCACGGTCGAGGGCCCTGCCATCGAGTGCCAGCTGCTGGAAACGCTGCTGCTCGTCACCTTCAACCATCAGTGCCTGATTGCCACCAAGGCCAGCCGCATCGTCCGCTCCGCTGCCGGCCGCCCGGTCATGGAGTTCGGCGCACGCCGCGCCCAAGGCTATGACGCTGCCTACTTCGGCGCGCGCGCCTCCTACATCGGCGGCTGCGGCTCCACCTCCTGCGTCATGGCGGCGCGCGACTTCGGCATCCCGGCCTCCGGCACGATGGCGCACAGTTGGGTCCAGATGTTCCCGACCGAGTATGATGCCTTCAAAAAATACGCTGAGCTGTACCCCGATGCCTGCGTGCTGCTGGTGGACACCTACAATGTACTGCGCCACGGCGTGCCCGATGCGATCAAGGTCTTTGACGAGGTGCTCAAGCCGATGGGCAAGCGCCCCAAGGGCATCCGCATCGACTCCGGCGACATCGCCTACCTGTCCAAGAAGGCCCGCAAGATGCTTGATGAGGCCGGCTACCCCGACTGCACGATCTGCGCGTCGAACTCTCTGGATGAGTACATCGTCCGCGACCTGATCCTGCAGGGTGCCCGCGTGGACAGTTTCGGCATCGGCGAGAATATGATCACCGCAAAGAGCGACCCCGTGTTCGGCGGCGTGTACAAGCTGGCCGCCGTGAAAGAGGACGATGGCAGCTATACCCCCAAGATGAAGCTGTCCGAATCTGCGGAGAAGATGACGATCCCCTGCCTGAAAAAGGTCTGGCGTATTTATGACCAGGACGGCAAGGCGATGGCTGACCTTATCACGATGGCCGATGAGGCGGTGGAAACGCAGCATGGCATCACGCTGTTTGACCCGATCGAGACATGGAAGGAATGCACCTATGTCAACTGCACGGCGCGCTGCCTGTCCACCCTCATCTATGATCACGGCCAGCGCGTTTACACCTCGCCCAGCCTTGATGACATCCGCAAGTTCTGCAAGGCGCAGATCAATACCCTGTGGGATGAGGTCAAGCGCTTTGAGAACCCCCACCGCTACTATGTGGACCTGAGCCAGAAGCTTTGGGATACCAGAAGCGCACTGCTGAAGAAGCTGTCGAAGTAAAAATCTCCGGCTTCCCCCTTGGGGGAAGCTGCCGCCCGCAGGCGGCTGATGAGGGGCAGGCTTGCCAATACCGTCCGTTTACGGGTCGCCGCGGAAACGCAGCCCCTCATCCGTCTGCGGGCAGGGCCGCAGACACCTTCCCCCTTGGGGGAAGGCGTTTTACCCAAAAACTTCCACCATCCTTACAAAATGGTTACAGCCCGCGCCCCCTGCACATACTGTGGTCACACAGCTTGTGCGGGGGGATTTTGTATGTTGGAGCAGCTTTCATTGTTTTTTCTGGGCGGCGGGGCCTATGCTGCGCTCGAGCTGGCCTGGCGGGGCACTACCCACTGGACGATGTTCGCAGCGGGCGGGGCCTGCCTCTGCCTTTTGCAAAAGCTGGCCGCTGCACCGCTGCCGCTGGCCGGGGCCGCCGCCCTAGGCGCAGCCGGCGTCAGCGGGCTGGAGCTGGCTGTGGGGGCAGTCTGCCGCAGCCTGCTGCACACCGAGGTGTGGGACTATACCGCCGAGTGGGGGAATGTGGCCGGGCTTATCTGCCCGCGGTACTCCTTTTACTGGTTTTTGCTCTGCGGGTGGGTCATCTTTGTGCTGCGGGGCGTAGAAAGTACCGTTTATCACCCTCAAAATTCCCTGTCCGACAGTTAAAGTCCAAATTATCGTACCGTCTGTCTGGTATACTGAGATCATACCAGATAAGAAAGGCGGTACACACCATGACCCAGCAGTTTCGTTATGTCGGCGGCCACATTGAGGTCTTTTCCGAGAGCGGCGAGTTTCTTTTCTCTGCGGACACCATGCAGGAGGCATGGGAGGAGTTGTCCGCGTAGCGCGCACAGTTGCCATGTGAATATGTACACTTTGCCGAAATAGTGGAATATATACAAATAACTTTTGTAACTTTGTACAAATTGCAGCTTGCAAAAGCAAGCCCCTTCGCATATAATAAAGACAGAAAGAGGGAAGCGGAAAGCCTCCCGATACACACTGCCCTACACTAGGAAAGGAGATGGGGTTGCAATGTTGAAGCTGCACACTTTGGCCAAATGGATGTACGGTTTTTTGGAGCCTGAGCGCCCCTACGGCTTGCCAGAGGATGTTTACAATGATGTGATCCCTTCGGGCATCCACAATTACAATCGCAACCAGCTTTTTTAAAGCTGCTTACCCTCCAAGCTCCGACACGGCCCGCAAGCCCCGTGCCGGGGTATTTTTTTTGCAATAATGCGGCACGGTGAATCGTAATATATGTAAAGCCTTCCCCCCAGAGGGGGAAGGTGGCCGAGCGAAGCGAGGTCGGATGAGGGGCGCACTTGCCGCAGCCACCCACAAATGGGCTATTATGGGTGGCTGCCCCTCATCAGTCCGCTTCGCGGACAGCTTCCCCCTAGGGGGAAGCCTTTTTCAAAAACTTTTACTTGTTTTTTTCGCCAAAACACGGTATTCTATAATAAGTATATTTTGCCTTTCAAAAGGAGCGACCTATGAAACTCATCACCTTTACCGTGCCGTGCTACAACTCGGCCGCATATATGGACCATTGCATCGAGACCCTGCTCACCGCGGGGGAGGACGCCGAGATCATCCTTGTGGATGACGGCTCCAAGGACGACACCGGCAAGATCGCCGATGCCTACGCTGAAAAATACCCCGACATCGTCCGCGTCATCCATCAGGAGAACGGCGGCCACGGCGAGGGCGTCAATCAGGGCATCCGCAATGCCACCGGCGTCTACTTCAAGGTCGTGGACTCTGATGACTGGCTGGACACCGATGCCCTGCAGCAGGTCCTGACCGAGCTGCGCGCCCACCTCGGCGATGCACAGCCCCTTGACCTGATGATGGCCAACTATGTCTATGAGCATGTGGCCGACAACACCCAGAATGTCGTGGACTACAAGGGCATCCTGCCCGAGGGCCGCGTTTTCACATGGGAGGAGATCGGCAAGTTCCCGCCGAGCAAGAACATCCTGATGCACTCGGTCATCTACCGCACCGAGATCCTGCGCGCCTGCGGCATGGAGCTGCCCAAGCACACCTTCTATGTTGACAACATCTTTGTCTACCAGCCGCTGCCGCAGGTCAAAACCATCTACTACATGAACCTTAACCTCTACCGCTACTTCATCGGGCGCGAGGACCAGAGCGTCAACGAAGCCAACATGATCAAACGCGTTGACCAGCAGCTGCGCGTCACCCGCATTATGATGAACGCGGTCGATGTCTATGCCCTGCCGCCGGAGCAGGCCAAGCTGCGCGCCTACATGCTGAACTATTTCTCAATGATGATGGCGATCTCCAGCATCTTCCTGACGCTGGACGGCAGCAAGGAGGCAATGGCCAAGCGCCGCCAGCTGTGGGACGACCTCAAGGCGCACGATGGCCACCTCTACCGCCGCTGCCGCTTCTCGGTGGCGGAGGGCTGCAACCTGCCCGGCTGGCTGGGCAGCAAGATCAGCATCGGCGGCTACCGCATCGCCCAGAAGATCTTCAAGTTCAACTGAGGGCGCGCCATGCAGGACTATAAAATCATTTTGTTTGATCTGGACGGCACGCTGACGGACTCCGCCCCGGGCATCCTGAACTCCGTGCGCTACGCCTGCCGCAAGCTCGGCCTTCCCATCCCCGGCGAGGAGACGCTTCGCCGCTTTCTCGGCCCGCCGCTTATCGCCTCCTTCCGGGAGCTGATGGGTTTGGACGCCGCCGGGGCCGACCGCGCCGTCAGCGCCTTCCGGGAGTATTTCCCCACGAAGGGCCTGTTTGAGAATGAGGTCTACCCGGGCATCCCGGCCCTGCTGGCCGATATAAAATCCGCCGGGAAAACGGTCATCATCGCCACCAGCAAGCCGGAGGCGTATGCCCGGCGTATTCTGGAGCATTTCGGTCTGGCGCAGTACTGCGATTTCATCTGCGGTGCCACGCTCGATGAGACCCGCACCGACAAGGCCGAGGTCATTGCCTACGCACTGGAAACGGCAGGCATCACCGGCAGGGACGGCGCAGTCATGGTCGGCGACCGCGAGCATGATGTGCTGGGCGCCCAAAAAAACGGCCTGCCCTGCATCGGGGCTGTCTACGGCTACGGCACAGCCGAGGAGCTGACCGCTGCCGGGGCCGCCGCTCTGGCCGACACAGTGGACGAGCTGCACAAGCTGCTGCTGGGATAAATCAAATGGGAGACAGCCTGCGCTGCCTCCCGTTTTTTATTGGTCCCGGTCGTTGTAATAGAGATACCACCCGCGTAAGCCGTACCCAATGCCGAGAGCGCCCAGCATCAGCAGCATAGCCGCCTTGTCGGGCCAAAGCGGCATATTCCGGGTGCAGACCCAGACCACCGCCAATGCAAGGCATACAAGCACCGGCAGGCCGTAGTGCAGAAATCTCTGCACCCGCAGCCGCTTCGGGTCGCCCTCCGCCGCCAGCGCCGATGGATCGCACACCTCGCACCGCACCCGCAGGATCGGGATATTGCTCACATGACTTGAATACCGCACGGCCCTGTACTCGATGCCGTCCAGCGTAAACCGCGGCGTCATGCCCTCGTGGGTGATGACGATCTCCTCGCCGCAGCCCGCCGCCCAGGCCAACAGCTCGGCGGTAAACTCCTGCGGGGTTGCAATGGCGGTGTCCGGCGTAAAGGTAAACTGCCGCTTATGCTCGGCAGCCGCCATTTTCCGGTAGTCCTGCACCCAGCCGGTAAACCAGCCGCCCGCCGGGGCAGGGGCCTCCATCCGCTCAAGGCAGCTGTCCACATCCAGCTCTGCCGCCGTTCGGTCGCCGGCGGCCAGCTCCGTGCAGAAGGCGGCGGCTGCCGCCAGCTTTTGCTGCTCGGCCTCCAGCCGTTGGCGCTGGCGCTCAGCAGCCTCGGCCAGCGGCAGGGTGCCGTTCAGCACGGTGCCGATCTCCTCGACCGGCATATCCAGTGTGCGCAGCATCCGGATCAGCTTCAGCGCGCGCACATCCGCCTGCGAATAGACGCGATACTCATTTTCGGGGTTGCGGGCGGGGGTCAGCAGCCCGGCCTGCTCATAATAGCGGATATTGCGGGCGGACACGCCCGATTGCTCCGCTGCCTGCTTGATGTTCATAACATCACGCTCCTTTCACCTTCACCTTACACCCTGCACCCACTGGAAGGTCAATACTTTTCGTAAAATAACCATATCATATTTCGTAAAATTGTGCTATACTGTTTTCATATATCAATACAAAAGAGGGAATTTATCATGTACAAACCCGGTGACGATAAGCTCGAGGTCCGTGAACTGCTGGTCAAGGCCTTTGCCAGCGCGTGGGAGGCCGGCGAAAAGGCCGTTGACCGCGACACCTACATCAATTCCAGCATCAATGTGATCGACTCTCTGCAGGTCGGCCCTGAGATGATCTACGGCGAGGAGGGGCAGGGTCTGCTGGACGCTGAGCTGGACCACCTGCCGGACCTGCTGCGCGCTGACGGCGCATGGGTCTACTACGCCGTGCCTGCGGAAAACTATTTTATCCTGACCTGGATGGAGGACGCCGAAAAGGCCGCTGCCAAGGTCAACTCGCTCAAGGACGAGGAGGACAGTCTGGCCTGCATCGTGGACCTGACGCAGGAGTGGACGCACACCGAGGCATAAACCGTACAGACGCCGAGAGGGGAGGGAGAACCGCATGAGCCGCGATACGATACGCCTGCCGCGTGATGCTTACCGGCTGCTGCAGACGCTGCGCGCCGCCGGGCACAGTGCCTATGTGGTGGGCGGCTGCGTGCGCGACAGCCTGCTGGGCCGCCTGCCCGGCGACTGGGACATCTGCACCTCTGCCCGGCCCGACCAGCTGCGGGCGATCTTCCATGACCAGCGGCTTATCCTGACCGGCGAAAAGCACGGCACGGTAGCGGTCATCCTGCACGGCAAGCCGTATGAGATCACGACCTACCGGCTGGACGGCAGCTACCGCGACCACCGCCACCCCGACAGCGTGCAGTTTGTGGACGACCTTGCCGCCGACCTTGCGCGGCGGGACTTCACCATCAACGCCATGGCCTACGCCCCCGGCGAGGGGATCATCGACCTCTACGGCGGCCGCAGTGATCTGGCCGCCGGTATCGTGCGGTGTGTCGGCACACCCGCCGACCGCTTTGCCGAGGACGCGCTGCGCATCCTGCGGGCCCTGCGGTTTACCGCAAAGCTTGGCTTTACGCTGGAGCCTGCTACCGCTGCCGCCGCACTGGCGGCCCGCGACACCCTGCGCACCGTCAGCGCCGAGCGGCTCTACACCGAGCTGGACGGCCTGCTGCTGGCCCCCGGCGCCGGGAAAACACTTGCGCAGTACGGCGAGATTCTGGGCGGTGTGGTGCCGGAGATCCTGCCCTGCATCGGCTGCACCCAGCCGGGACGGTGGCACTGCTACGATGTGTGGCAGCATTCGGCCGCCGCTGTGGCAGCACTTGACCTGCGCGGGCAGGACACCCGCGGCGTGCGGGTGCTGTGCTGGGCTGCCTTTTTGCACGACATCGCCAAGCCGCAGTGCCGCACAGTCGGCCCCGATGGCGCGGCGCATTTCAAAGGGCACAACCAGCGGGGGGCGCAGGCTGCCCGCACGATCCTGCGCCGCCTCAAGGCCCCTGCCTACCTTACGGACGGCGCGGTGGGGCTGATTGCCGTCCATGATGCCCCGCTGCCCGCCGACGATGCGGGCATCCTCAAGCTGCTGAACCGCAGCGGGGCGATCTTCCTGCGGCGGCTCTGTGTGCTGAAATACGCCGATCTGGACGCCCACGCCGCGACACCGGAGGTTGCGGCCCGCCGCGCCGAGGTTGAGCGCTTCGCCTGTCGCATGGACGAGCTTGCCAAGACCGGCTGCTACACAATGCGTCAGCTGGCCGTCAACGGTGCCGACCTGATGGCTGCGGGCATCCCCGCCGGGCCCGGCGTTGGCGCAACACTGCAAACACTGCTTACCGCCGTCATGGAGGGCCGCCTGCCCAACGAGCGGGAGGCCCTGCTGGAGGCTGCAACCGTATGATATGGGGAGTTGGCATAGACCTGTGTGACGCAGACCGCATCGAAAAAAGCCTTGCAAAGCCGAGCTTTCTCGACCATGTGTTCGCACCGGCGGAGCAAGCCCTGCTCTCCGCCCTTGGCGAAAAGCGCCGTGCCGAGACCGCAGCCGCCAATTTTGCGGCCAAGGAGGCCTTTTTGAAGGCTGTCGGCACCGGGCTGGGCGGCTTTTCCCTCTGCGATCTGGCCGTACTGCGCCGGGAAAGCGGTGCGCCCTATTTTGCGCTGACCGGCCCCGCCGCCGCATGGGCTGCCGAGCAGGGCGTGACCGTCCATCTCAGCCTGACCCATGAGCGCGGTCTGGCAAATGCAATCGTGATTTTAGAAAAGCCTTGATCTGTCCTGTGCCCCTCTCCCAAGGAGGGCCGGCTCTTTTTGTAGGAGGTTTCCATGCCCGGTAAAACCGCGCGCAGCAGCAATCTGGAGCTGCTGCGCATCCTCTGCATGCTGCTCATCATCGGTGACCATCTGACCGGGCAGGGCGGCATTGCGGACTATACCACGCTGCCGTCCTCCTTCGCGTTCTGCCTGATCGGCTGCGGGTCGCGCATCGCCTGCAGCGTGTTCATCCTCATCGGCGGGTGGTTCCTGTGTGAACAGCCGTACAAGGCCCGCCGCCCGCTCTCGCTTTGGCTGTCGCTCTGGCTCTACACCGTGCCGGTGACGCTGCTCTGCCGTCTGGGCGGGCTGGATGTCTCACTCGGCGCACTGCGCTGGGCGCTCTTTCCGGCGTCCACGCGGCAGCTGTGGTTCATCTCGGATTATCTGCTGCTGCTGCTCTGTGTGCCGCTGCTGAACCGGCTGCTGCACGGGCTGCCGCGCACAGCGCATCGCGGTGTGCTGGCGGTGCTGGCCGTGCCGCTGCTCGTCTACCCGACCCTGTTCGCGGAGAACGGCCTTACCGGCGATACCGCCTGGATGTTTTTGTATGAGTATCTGCTCATCGCCTATCTGCGCCGCTATCCGGACAACCGTCTGACGCGGCTTCTGCAGCGCCGCTGCGCTGCGGTGCTCCTCGGGCTGGGGCTGCCGCTCGTCAACGCCGCCGTGCGCGCGGTGCTTGAAATGCGCGGCCTGACCGATGGCAGGGTGTTCCGGTACATCGCCTACTACCGCACCGCACTGGGCGCATTGCCCAATCTGCTGGCCGCACTGGCGCTGTTTTATCTGTTTGAGGGGTTGTCCTTAGGCGCTGTCCGGTGGATCAACACCCTGTCCGGCACAACGCTCGGCGTCTACATCCTGCACCAGATCCCCGCGTTCCGGGGCTTTCTCTGGAACGGAATCCTGCAGGCGCAGGCGCACCACGGCTCAGTCGGCTACACGCTGTTTGCGGTGGCGGCTGTATTCCTCGGCTGCGCGGCGGTGGATGCTGCCCGCACCGCGCTTGTCATGCGCCCGCTCGAAAAAACAAAGCTGTTCCGCACCCTCTGTGAAAAAGGCGATGCACTCTCCGCAAAAATCACAGCCGATGATTAAAAAGACCTCCCTCTGCTTATACTTTCAGTAACAAGCAAAGGGAGGTCTTTTTTATGGAAGTACACCGCGGAGAGGTTTTTTACGCCGACCTGAGCCCCGTTGTGGGATCGGAGCAGGGGGGCATACGGCCGGTACTTATCATACAGAATGAGATCGGCAACCGGCACAGCCCCACCGTCATTGCAGCCGCCATCACAAGCCGTCAGGACAAAAACCACCTGCCCACCCACATCAATGTGCGGGCCGACCGCTGCGGTCTGGCAAAGGACAGCATCATCCTGACCGAGCAGATCCGCACACTTGACAAGCGCCGCCTGCGCGAGCGCGCCGGCTGCATCCCGCCCGATGACATGCGCCGCGTGGATGAGGCGCTGGGCGTCTCAATGGGGCTGGAAAGCGCAGATGTGCATCATGATGGGGGCTATTTTTGAGCACGCCGCGCTGCCGAATACGCCTTTCACGGCAGGAAGTTCGCCGCCACCGGTGCCAGAAGCGCGGTCATGATACCCGCCACGGCAATCGCCAGCCCGCTCATCGCGCCCTCGATCTCGCCCATCTGCAGGGCCTTGCTCGTGCCGATGGCGTGGGCCGAGGTGCCCAACGCCAGCCCCTTGGCCAGCGGGTCTGTAATATGGCAGATCCTGCACACCGTCTCGCCCAGCAGGCTGCCCACGATGCCGGTCAGGATGATGACCGCCCCGGCCAGCGCGGCTGTGCCGCCCAGCGTTTCGGCCACATCCATGCCGATGGCTGTCGTAACCGACTTGGGTAGAAAGCTCACGGCATGGCTGCGCTCAAGCCGCAGCACCCACGCCATGGCCAGCACACTGCCCAGACTCGTCAGCACGCCCGCCGCGATCGATGCAAAGATAGCGGCCAGGTTCTTCTCCAGCAGCTCCCACTTTTCATACAGGGGGATGGCCAGACTGACTGTGGCGGGCATCAGCAGCCAGCTTACGGGCTGGGCGCTGGCCTTGTAATCGGCGTAGGGCACGCCGAAGCAGCTCAAAAATACGATAACGAAGATACTGCCCATCAGCAGGGGATTGAACAGGGCCTTGCCCGTCTTGCGGTTGACCCAGACGCCTGCGGCATAGGCTGCCAGCGTGGCCAGCACGCCCCAGCTGCCGCAATGCTGCAAAAACTCAGCCATTTTTATGCTCCTTTCCGCCTGCGCATTTCTGCGCCACCATGCCGGTAACTGCCATGACCAGCGCCGTGACCGGCACGATGGCCAGCACGGCGGGCAGCAGCAGGTTGATAAGCTGGCTGCCCAGCTCCATAACGCCGGCCGCCGCCGGGACGAACAGCAGCGGGAAGATGCCGGTCAAAAACAGCCCCGTCTCCCGCACCTGCTCCAGCCTGAGCAGCCCGGTTTTGAGTGCGGCGACCATCAGCAAAAGGCCGTACACACTGGCCGGAATCGGCAGCGGCAGCACCGCCGCCAGTACCTCGCCCGCCAGGCAGAACGCCGTGATGCGGGCAAACTGAAAAATATACTTCACGCAATAACCCTCTTTTACCAAAAATTCGTGTACCATCATACCACGCGCGTCAACATTCGGCAAGTTGTACATTGCATGAAAACCGTCCACATTTTCACACCGCAGTTGTAGGAAACAGCACTTGTAATTTGAAATAAGCTGTGGTATACTAACCGCAAACCAATGAATTTCACTCGAAAAGAGGTTTTGACCATGTCTTTACTAAAAAAACTGGCCGGTCTGGCCGTGGGTGCCGCTGCCTTGGGCGCTGCCGCTTATGTCCTGAAAAACCGTGAGCACGGCGAGGAGTATGAGCATATTGTGGGCCCGGAGGACGAGGTCGAGCCTGAGACCGAGTCCGCCGAGCCCGCCGACGAGGATGCGTCTGCTGTGGCTGAACCTGCCCCCGCTGCCGCACCTGAGGAACCTGCCGCCCCCGCCGAAACGGCACAGCCCGAGGAACCCGCGGAAGTGAAAGAAACCCCCGCCCCCAAGGCTGCCAACTTTGACGCCCCCAATGTGAACCCTGTAGAGCTGGGCCACATCGAGGCTCCCCGCACGGCGGACGGCAAGATCGACCCCACCCAGATCGTTGACCCTGCAGTGGCCGGTGACTGGGAGGAGCAGGGCTGCAAGGGCTGATATACCAAACGCACAAGGCGCATCTTTGTTTATGGCAAAGGTGCGCCTTTTTTGTATTTGCTGCTGCGGGATCGCACCGCGGCGGGCAGGGGACTGCCCGCCCTACACAAGTGCCACGGCCGTAGGGCGGCCAGTCCTCTGGCCGCCGCACCGCAGCCGCAATTTCCGCGCACAAATGTCCGCGATTTTACTACAAAAGCACTTTACAACTTTAGTGCGGTAAAGTATAATAGAATCTGTATCGGATCAGAGAGGTAGGAATGTTATGGAGATCGAACTCAAGAGCTTTACCCCCGCCGAGCAGGCGACCTTCCGTCTGCGCGCCCTGTATGAGCAGGCCGGCTACCGCAAATACCGCGCCTCCCGGTTTGAAGAATACGCGCTGTATCAGGAATATCAGCGCTTCCTGCCGGACTCGCAGGTCATCACCTTCACCGATCTGGACGGCAAACTGCGCGCCATCAAGCCCGATGTGACGCTGTCCATCGCCAAGACGGCGCAGCCCGCCGCCGGGGAGTGCAAGCGCTTTTATTATAATGAGGAGGTCTGCCGCCCCAGCCGGGAGAGCCACACCTTCCAGACCATCCACCAGATGGGGCTTGAGAGCATGGGCGCCGTAGACGCCGATGAACAGGCCGCCGTTGTACGGCTGGCGCTGCAAAGCCTTGCCGCGCTGGCAGTTCCCACCGTGCTGGAAATCAGCCACATGGGCTATCTGACCGCGCTGCTGGATGCGCTGGCGGTGCCCGCCGAGGCACGAGGCAAAATCCTTGATTACCTGCGTGCCAAAAACGCCCATGAGCTGCGCACCGCCGCGCTGGAGGCCGGGCTGGATGCGCCCGCTGCCGAGGCCCTGACCGGACTGCTGGCACTGCACGGCCCCATGGGTGCTACGCTGACCGCCGCGCGCACCGCCTGCCGGTGCGAGGCCCAGCGCGCCGCCCTAGATGAGCTGCAGGCGCTGCAGAACGCCTTGGGCGAGGCCGGACGCGGCACCCAGCTGGATCTGAGCATGGCCGATGAGATGGAGTATTACAACGGCCTTGTCTTTACCGGCTATGTTGCGGGCATTCCCCGCGCCGTGCTGAAGGGCGGCCGCTACGATTACCTGATGCAGCGGTTCACGCCGGGGGCCAACGCCATCGGCTTTGCCATCTATCTGGACGAGCTGGAGCGCCTGGCCGCACCGCTGCCCCCCGTACAGCAGCAGGGCGGCGAAAAAATCTGGCTGAACATCGCCCTGCCGAAGGGCCGCCTTGGCGACAAGGCCTACAAGCTGCTGGCGGGTGCCGGGTACAGCGCCACCGAGGATTACAACGACACCCGCAGGCTGGTGGTGGAAAACCCCGATGCCTGCGTGCGGTATTTCCTCGTCAAGCCAAGTGATGTTGCTATTTATGTCGAGCATGGCGCAGCGGACATCGGCATTGTGGGCAAGGACATCCTGACCGAGTCGGGCGCGGATGTCTATGAGCTGCTGGATACCGGCATGGGCCGCTGCCGCATGTGCGTGGCCGGTCCCGCCGGCTTTGCCGATGACGAAAGCCGCGCACTGCGGGTGGCCACAAAGTTCGTCAACATCGCCCGCAGCCACTATGCGCGCCGCGGCCGTGACATTGATATTATCAAGCTGAACGGCTCGATCGAGCTGGCCCCGATTCTGGGCCTGTCCGATGTGATCGTCGACATTGTGGAGACCGGCACGACCCTGAAGGAGAACGACCTGACCGTTATCGAGGAATTTATGCCGATCTCGGCCCGGTTCATCGCCAACAAGGCGAGCTATAAATTCAAATACGCCCAGCTGACCGATCTGCTGAATAAGATGAAGGAGGCCCTTGCAAGATGATCCGTCTGTATGATTTTGATGAGGTACGCCCCGAGGAGATCCTCAACCGCGACATCCGCGCCGAAGCCGATGTGGAGGCCACCGTTGACGCCATCATCGCCGATGTGCGCGCCCGCGGCGATGCCGCTCTGATCGAATACGCCGCCAAATTCGACCATGCCGAATTGACCGATGTGCGGGTCAGTCAGGCCGAGATTGATGAAGCCTTTGCCGAGCTGGAAAAGAACGATCCGGAGTTTATCACGACCCTGAAGATGGCCGCCGGGAATATCCGCCGATTTCATGAGCAGCAGCTGCACAAAAATTTCGTTGTCAACGACACCCCCGGCATCGTACTGGGGCAGAAGTACACCCCCATCCAGCGCGCGGGTGTCTATGTGCCGGGCGGCACGGCTGCCTACCCCTCGACCGTTTTGATGGATGTCATCCCGGCCAAGGTCGCGGGCGTCAGGCAGATCGTCATGACGACCCCCGCAGGGCGGGACGGCAAGGTAAACCCCGCCATTCTGGCCGCAGCGGTCATTGCGGGCATTGATTTGATTTTCAAGACGGGCGGCGCACAGGCCGTGGCAGCCCTTGCCTACGGCACCGAGAGTGTACCCGCCGTGGATAAGATCGTAGGCCCCGGCAACATCTATGTTGCCACAGCCAAGCGCAAGGTGTTCGGCAAGGTCGGCATTGATATGATCGCAGGACCGTCTGAAATTCTTGTTCTGGCGGACGGCAGCTGCAACCCTGCATGGGTGGCCGCCGACCTTCTGAGCCAGGCCGAGCATGATAAGCTGGCCAGCCCCGTGCTTGTCACCGACAGCTGGGATCTGGCCAAGGCCGTGCAGGCCGAGCTGGAGGTACAGATCCCGCAGCTGCCCCGCGCCGCCATCGCCCGCGCGAGTGTGGACACCAACGGCAAGATCATCGTGACCGATGACATGCGCAAAGCCATCGAGGCCGTGAACATCATCGCCCCCGAGCATCTGGAGATCTGCGTGGATGACCCGTTTGCCGTGCTGAACTCGGTGCAGAACGCCGGCAGCATCTTCCTTGGCAAGAATGTACCCGAGGCGCTGGGCGACTATTTTGCCGGCCCGAACCACACGCTGCCCACCAGCGGCACAGCGCGTTTTTCCAGCCCTCTGGGCGTGGACGATTTCGTCAAGAAGTCAAGCTTTATCTACTACACCCGCGAGGCTCTGAGCGAGGTGCAGGGACGCATCGCCGATTTTGCCGAGCACGAGGGTCTGCACGCCCACGCCAAGAGCGTTACGATACGGTTTGAATGATGGATGGTTTGCCGAAACGAAAGCATCCGAGGTTGAAAAAGTACGATTATTCATCGGTAGGAAGTTATTTCATTACTTTTTGTTCAAAAGATAAAAAGCAAATTTTAAGCCGCGTCGTAGGGCGGGCAGTCCTCTGCCCGCCGCACATTGCCCTGACTCCCCTTGGAAAAGTCGTTGCGGACTGTATCGAACACGCCCACACCATATACCCAACTGTAACCATTGACAAATATGTCATTATGCCAAACCATGTGCACATATTGATGACCATTCATGCCGTGGCAGGTAACGGCGGCCAGAGGACTGGCCGCCCTACGCCACAGAATATTGTACACGCCATCAAAAACGCAACCGCACGGAAATTTTTCAAAGGGCTGTGGCAAGATTCATTCTATGACCACATCATCCGCGACCAACTCGACTATGACACCATCTGGCGCTACATCGATGACAACCCCGCCAAATGGCACACCGACACCTTTTACTTATCGGAGGGGGAGAAACACCCATGAGCCGTTATTTTACCAAAACCCTCGCCTCGCTGGAGCCGTATACCCCCGGCGAGCAACTCAAAATCGCTGATATTGTCAAGCTCAACGCCAATGAAAACCCCTATCCGCCTGCTCCCGGCGTGGCGGCGGCGGTGGCGGCGGCGGTGCCGGGGCTGCGGCTTTACTCTGACCTGCGCAACGCCGAGCTGAACGCCGCGATTGCCCGGCACTGGGGCGTCAAGCCGGAGAATATCCTCTGCGGCAACGGCAGCGATGAAAACCTGCTGCTTGCGCTGCGGGCCTTCTGCGATGAGAACACACCGCTTGCCTTTGCCGATGTGACCTACAGCTTTTACACGGTGCTGTGTGAGCTTTTGCACATTCCGCAGCACATTCTCCCGCTGGAGGACGATCTGACCATCGACCTCAAAAAATACTGCTGTCTGCATGAAACGATCGTCATCGCCAACCCCAACGCCCCGACCAGCCTGCTGGCCCCGGTCGCGGCCATTGAGGAAGTGCTGAAAACAAACCCCGACAACATTGTCATTGTGGACGAAACCTATGTCGAGTTCGCGCCTGCCGGCTCGTCCTGCCTGCCGCTTTTGAACAAATATGACAACCTTGTCATCACCCACACCTTTTCCAAGACCCACAATCTCGCGGGTGCGCGGCTGGGCTTCTGCATCGCGCGACCGGAGCTGATTGCCGACATGAACCGCGTCAAGTTCAGCTACAGCCCTTACAACGTCAATTCGATGACCCAGGCCGCCGGCGTGGCCGCCATCTCCGACGAGGCTTATTTCGCCGATGTAACGGCGAAAGTCATCGCCGAGCGCACCCACACAACGGCTGAGCTGCGCAGGCGCGGTTTCACCGTGTTCGACTCGTCCACAAACTTCCTGTTTGCCGCAACCGACCGGATGCCCTGCCGGGAGATTTTTGAAAAGCTCCGCGACCGCGGCATCCTGATCCGCCATTTCAACGCCCCGCGCATCTCCGGCTACCTGCGCATCACAATTGGCACCCCCGACCAGATGCAGCGGTTCCTCACAGCGCTGGATGAGATTTTAAAAGGGTAATGTATACAGAGGGGGAAGTATTATGATCGCAATCGTTGACTACGGCGTGGGGAATCTGTTCAGCCTTTCATCCAGCGTCAAAAGTCTGGGCGCGGAGGTCTGCGTGACCCGCGATGCGGCGGATCTGCGGGCGGCAGATCATATCCTGCTGCCCGGTGTCGGGGCCTTTGCCGATGCAATGGCCAAGCTGGAGGCCACCGGCCTTGTGCCCGTTTTGCGCGAAGAAACGCAAAAAAAGCCGCTGCTCGGCATCTGTCTGGGCATGCAGCTCCTGTTTGAAGAAAGCTATGAGTACGGCGCACACCGCGGCCTTGGGCTTATCCCCGGTGCGGTCTGCCCGCTGGCGGATGACCTGCGCGACCCTGCGCTCAAGGTGCCCCACATCGGCTGGAACGCCCTGAACATTGTGCCCGGGCGCGAGGCCGACCCGCTGTTCAAGTATATCCAAAACGGTGAGTATGTCTATTATGTACACAGCTATTACGCCAAAAACTGCGCTGCATCGACACTAGCGACCAGTGACTACAGCATCCCCGTGACCGGTGCGGTGCGGCAGGGGCTTGTGTACGGCACCCAGTTCCACCCCGAAAAGTCGGGGGATACCGGCCTGCGCCTGCTGAAGGCCTTTGCCGAGCTGTAACGACAAACGGAGGAGATCACGATGAAATTATACCCCGCCATTGATCTGCGCGGCGGTCAGGCCGTGCGGCTCTATCAGGGCGATTACGAAAAAATGACCGTCTACAACGCCGACCCCGTGGCGCAGGCGCAGGAATTTATTGACGCAGGTGCGAAATATCTGCACGTTGTAGATCTGGACGGCGCTAAGGACGATACCACCGCAAACCTGCAGACCATTGCCGCCATCGCCAAGCTCGGCGGCTTGAAGATTGAGGTCGGCGGCGGCATCCGGGATGAGGCGCGCATCCGCCGCTATCTTGATCTGGGCGTGGACCGCTGCATCCTCGGCACGATCGCCGTCAAGGATTTCGCTTTTACCCGGGAAATGGCCCAAAAGTACGGCGCACAAATCGCGGTCGGCGTTGATATGCGGGACGGCCTTGTAGCTGTCAACGGCTGGAAGGAGGTCACCCCCGAGCCGGGTGTGGCATTCTGCCGCCGCTGCGCCGAGGCAGGCGTGAAAGCCGTCATTGCCACCGATATTTCCCGGGACGGCACACTGCAGGGAACAAATCTCGACCTGTATCGTGAACTTTTGACAATTCCCGGGCTGGAGGTCACCGCCAGCGGCGGCATTGCCGCCATGGCTGAGCTGGCCGAGTTGCAGGCCATGCACTGCCACGCCGCCATTCTGGGCAAGTCCATTTATACCGGAGCCATTGATCTGGCCAAGGCTGTGCGGCTGTACGAGGGGGAGTGAACGCATGATTACCAAACGCATTATTCCTTGTCTGGATGTAAAAAACGGGCGTGTTGTCAAGGGTGTCAACTTTGCCGGGCTGCAGGATATGGCCGACCCGGTCGAGATGGCGCGGTACTACAACGCTTCCGGTGCAGACGAGCTTGTTTTTTACGATATTACGGCCAGTGTTGAGGGGCGCGGACTCTTCACCGATATTCTGCGCGAGGTCGCAAGCCAGATCTTCATTCCGCTGACCGTCGGCGGCGGCATCAACACACTGGACGATTTTGACCGGGTGCTGAAATGCGGTGCCGACAAGGTCAGCGTCAACTCCGGCGCTATCCGCAATCCCGGCCTGATCCCCGCTGCAGCCCAAAAATACGGCAACCAGTGTGTCGTACTCTCCGCTGACATCAAGCGGGTGGACGGCAGATTCATGCTGTTCGCCAAGGGCGGGCGCGAGAACACCGGCATGGATGCCCTCGACTGGCTCGAGCAGGGCGTCAAAAACGGCGCGGGGGAACTGGTCGTAAACTCCATTGACACAGACGGCGTGAAAAACGGCTTTGACCTTGAGCTGCTCGATGCCGTGGCCGCCCGCTGCGCCGTGCCCATCATCGCCTCCGGCGGTGCCGGCAAAAGGGAGGACTTTCTGGAGCTGTTCCGCAACCACCCGGCTGTGGATGCCGGGCTGGCCGCTTCCATCTTCCACACGAAGCAGGTAGAAATCAACGATTTGAAGCGGTATTTGCGGGCGAACGGTGTAGAAATGCGGGTGTGATTGCCCCTTCGCCATGCAGCCACCCGGTAGGGGCCGCACATGTGCGGCCCGCAACATTCCCAAAAGCGTCCTCTTGCGGGAAAGCCGCGGGCCGGGCATGCCCGGCCCCTACTGCGTAACTATAGCAAACCTACACTTTACCTCTTGCCAAACCGCATAAAAAGAGGTACACTAAATTATATGACTTTAGGAGTGTCCACCATGGAAATCACCGAAAATTCCAAGACCCTCAAATTTGATGCCAACGGCCTGATCCCCGCCATCGTGCAGGACCATTACACCAAGGAGGTCCTGACCCTTGCCTACATGAACGCCGAAACACTGGCCCTGACGATTGCCGAGGGGCGCACCGTGTTCTGGTCCCGCAGCCGCCGCGAAATCTGGCGCAAGGGCGAGACCTCCGGCAATGTGCAGCGGGTCGTTTCCATCACCGCCGACTGCGACAAGGATGCGCTCGTCATTGATGTCATCAAGAGCGGCCCTGCCTGCCACACCAGTGCCGAGAGCTGCTTCTTCAACCCGGTGTATGTCTCCGATGAGCTGAAGCAGTTCACATGGCAGGGCTTGTACGCACTCATCGAGGGCCGCAAGACCAACCCGCAGGAGGGCAGCTATACCACCTATCTGTTCGACAAGGGGCTGGAAAAGATCCTTAAAAAGGTCGGCGAGGAATCCACCGAGGTCATTATCGCAGGCTCTAAACGCGACAGGGAGGAGACCATCTACGAAATCAGCGACCTTGCTTACCATGTGATGGTGCTGATGATCGAGCTGGGCATTTCTGTGGAGGACATCACCAAAGAGCTGGAAAAACGACATGTTATCGACCATAAGGTCAAGCAGGAAAGGATGCAGTAACCATGGCAGGCGAATACCTGAAAAGCTCTGTGCACGTTCATTCCAAACTGTGCGATGGCAAAAACACTCCCGAGGAGGTCGCAGTCACGGCTTGGAAGGCCGGTCTGCAGACGCTGGGCTTCAGCGGCCACAGCCACACCCCCCACGATCTTGAATATTGCATGACCCAGAGCCGTACCGCCCTGTACAAGGCACAGATTGCCAAGCTCAAGGAGCGCTACGCGGGCAAAATGGATATTTTGTGCGGTCTGGAGTGGGACCTGTACAGCGACGACGACCCGACCCAGTACGACTACTGGATCGGCAGCACCCACTATGTCCGCGGCCCCAAGACCGGCAAGTATTATGAGATCGACTGGCGCGAGGAGGATCTGCGCGCCTGCATTGACGATGATTTCGACGGCGATGCGCTGGCCGTGGTCGAGGCTTACTTTGCCAATGTGGCCAAGGTTGCCGAGAAGAAGCCCACGATCTTGGGCCACTTCGACCTGATCAAGAAGATCAACGGTGACGGCAAGTTCTTTGATGAGAACGACCCCCGCTACACCGCCGCCGCCAACGCCGCGCTAATGACCGCCGCCCGCAACCGCTGCGTGCTGGAGGTCAACACCTCTGCGGTGTATCGCGGCTTCCGCAAGGATTTCTTCCCGTCCGATGCGATCCTGAAGGAGTGGCTGGTGCTCAGCGGCAATGTCGTCATCACCGCCGACGCCCACGATACCAAGGCGCTGACCTTCGGTTTTGAGGCTGTCGCCGCCAAACTGAAGGAGCTGGGCTACGCCAAGGTCCAAGTGCTGGGCAAGGACGGCTTCACCCCCTGCGAGTTGTAATATGTGCCGTTATTTTTGCGCAAATAATTTTTAAAAGAAAATTGCAGGAAGGGGTTGACAACCCCTTCCGTTTTTTGTATAATAATACCTGCATTCTGGCGGCAGCCACTGTGGAGAGGTGTCCGAGTGGTTTATGGAACTGGTCTTGAAAACCAGCGATCCGCGCGAGCGGACCATGGGTTCGAATCCCATCCTCTCCGCCATTTTGTGATAACAAGTGAATATATAAACTCACTTTGACTTGTGGAGTAATACTCAAGAGGTCGAAGAGGCGCCCCTGCTAAGGGCGTAGGGTGGGAAACCGCCGCGAGAGTTCAAATCTCTCTTACTCCGCCAACAAAAACCCGCGTATCTGCGCAAGATATGCGGGTTTTTGGTTTATCTAAGCACCCGTATACCCCGGCATTTACGACAATCCGGCTTTCCGTTCTTTGTGCAGGCTGCCCAAAATCCTTTGGTTCTTTTGTATTTCCCGCCAAAACTTGCATTGCAGGCGGGAATCCGGTATACTTTCTTTATTACGATTATGCGGAGGTGCCTGCAATGCGTTTATTTGATGTGCTGGGTCCTGTTATGACAGGACCGTCCAGCAGCCATACAGCGGGCGCGGTGCGCATTGGCAGCACAGCGCGGCGTCTGCTGGGCGAGCAGCCTGCCGAGGCCGAGATCCTGCTCTATGGCAGCTTTGCCGCCACAGGCCGTGGCCACGGCACGGATCGTGCGCTGGTGGCAGGCCTGCTGGGCATGCAGCCCGATGATGACCGCATCCCCCACAGCTTTGCACTGGCCAAGGAGGCCGGTCTGCACTTTAAGATCAGCACCGCCAACCTGCGGGGTGCGCACCCCAACACGGCCATGCTGCGGCTGGTGGGTGTTTCGGGCCGCAAGTTGGAGGTTGTTGGCTCGTCTATCGGCGGCGGGCGGATCAGCATCTGCCAGATCGACGGTATCACGACAAATTTTGGCGGCGACCACAACACGCTGATCGTCCACAATCAGGACACGCCCGGCCATGTGGCAGCCGTCACCACCTGCCTGAGCAGGCACGGCGTCAACATCGCCACGATGCAGCTCTACCGCTCCGCCGCCGGGGGCTATGCCGTCATGGTTCTGGAATGTGATGAGCCCATCCCCGATGAGATTGCCGGGGAGCTGCGCATTCTGCCGGGCATCGTCAAGGTCACTATATTAAATTTGTAAGGGGGCAGGCAAAATGGCATTTTCCTCCGTTCGGGATATGGTCGAGCTCTGCAAAGAGACCGGCCAGCCGCTCTATGAGGTCATTCTGGAAAGCGACCTGACCGAAAGCGGCCTGACCCGCGCCGAGAGCGAGGCCGAGATGCACCGGCTCTGGTCGGTCATGTGCGCCACCAGCGCCGGCTACTGCAGCACAGACCGCTCGATGAGCGGCTTTGCAGGCGGCGATGCAGCCAAGGTCAGCGAGGCTGCGGCCCGCGGCATACTTTACGCAGACGGCTATTTTGCGGATGTCATGGCCGAGGCGCTGAAAACCGCTGAGTGCAACGCCTGCATGAAGCGCATCGTTGCTGCACCGACAGCGGGCAGCTGCGGTGTTCTGCCCGCTGTGCTGCTGCCTCTGTGGCGGCGCGGGCTGGCAGATGAGACCGCCATACACCGCGCACTTTACATTGCCGCCGGGTTCGGGCAGGTCGTGGCCGCCCGCGCCACGCTGGCGGGTGCCGAGGGCGGCTGTCAGGCGGAGGTCGGCGCTGCCAGCGCAATGGCTGCCGCCGCACTGGTGGACATCCGGGGCGGCACGGCCGAGCAGTGCGCCGAGGCGTTCGCCATGGCGCTCACAAATTTGGAGGGGCTTGTCTGCGACCCGGTGGCGGGCCTTGTGGAGATACCCTGCATCAAGCGCAATGTCATCGGTGCCATGAACGCCGTCTCCGCCGCCGATATGGCGCTGGCCGGTGTGGTCGGACATATCCCAGCTGATGAGGTCATTGATGCGATGGCCGAGGTCGGCAACGCGATGAGCCAGGATCTGCGCGAGACCGGCATCGGCGGCCTCGCCGGCACCCCGACCGGCCACGCCATCTGCGAGATCGTCACGATGAACGGCAGGGAAGAGGAAGCGTAAATTTCCTCCGCAGCAAACAGGCGGGCGCATACGGCATGCATCCCTGCGGCCGCCCCTACAATCATTTCTATTATAATGCTGGAGCGCATTGAGGAAATGACCGCCCTGATGGGCGGGGAGGGAAGGATGCGGTGAATGTTTGCGGGGTGGCATGCTTTCTGCCATGCTTTCTACGCAACTTCCCGTTTACAAATTCCGACAATGTGGTATACTGAAAGAAAAACTCTGGGAGGATTCCATCCATGAACGATATGCGTTGGGCGTCCATTGACGCCTTTGCCGAGCAAAACCGTGACAATATCCTGCGCGACATTACCCGCCTTGTTGCCGTACCCAGCGTTGAGGGTACGCCGGAGCCGGGCGCACCGTTCGGTGCCGGCCCCCGCGCCGCACTGGACAAGGCGCTGGAGATTGCCGGGGAACTGGGCCTTGACACCTTCAATGCCGATGGCTACATCGGCTGGGCTGAAACCGGCCGCATCACCGATGGCCAGAAGTTCCTTGGCACCATCACCCACACCGATGTCGTGCCCGAGGGCAACGGCTGGGACGCCGACCCCTACACCGTCCGCGTGCGGGACGGCTGGCTGCTGGGCCGCGGCGTGGCCGACGACAAGGGCCCGAGCATCCTCTGCCTGTATGCGCTGAAATACCTCAAGGACAGCGGCATTGAGCTGAAATACCCCGTGCGCGCCCTGCTGGGCACCAACGAGGAGACCAACATGCACGATGTAGACTACTACGCCGAGCATTACCCGATGCCCGCCTTCTGCTTTACCCCCGATGCCGAGTTCCCGGTCTGCAACGGCGAGAAGGGCGGCTTCAACGGTGAGATCGTCAGCCCCCGCTTTGAGAACGGCATCATCACCGCCTTTGAGGGCGGCGTAGCCCACAACGCCGTGCCTGACCGCGCAGCCTGCACCGTGCAGGTGGCCGCAGGCGCACTGGTTCCCTGCGAGGGCGTGACCTTTGAGGCAGGGGAGGGCGGTGCCACCGTCATCCGCGGCTGGGGTAAGAGCGGCCATGCCGCCATGCCCGAGGGTACCGTCAACGCCATCGGCCTGATCGTTGACTGCCTGCTCAAGAGCGGCGTCTGCACCCCGCAGGAAGAGGCCTACCTGCAGGTGCTGCATACGCTGCACGCCTCCACGGACGGCAGTGCGCTGGGCATTGCCGCCGATGACGGCCTGTTTGACCCGCTGACGATCATCGGCGGCACGATCGAGATGAAGGACGGCATCATCCGCCAGAGCTTCGACTGCCGCTATCCCACCAACACTGATCCCGAGAAGATGACCGCCGCCATGGAGAAGATCTGCGGCGCGGCCGCCCGCATCGAGAATGTGACGAGCCGCGTGCCGTTCTATATTGATGCCGACAGCCCGGCCATCCAGACCCTGATCAACACCTACAACGATGTGACCGGCGAGGGCAAGACCCCCTTCACGATGGGCGGCGGCACCTACGCGCGCCACTTCCCGTATGCCGTCAGCTTCGGCCCCGAGCATACCGACATTGCCATCCCTGACTTTGCCGGCCCCATGCACGGCGCCAACGAGGGCACCCCGTTTGAGAAGCTCATCGAGGCCCTCAAGATCTATATCCTGGCCCTGCTCCGCCTGCAGGAGATCGAGCTGTAAGTCCCAGCCCGGCAGCTTTCGCTGCCGGGCTTTTTTCTTTGTCAGATTGTTAATTTTTATACAGCAGTTCAATTCTGCATCGGTTGCGAAAATTGTTGCAATTCTTGCGGGTTCGGCATAAAACTGCCGTCTGCTTGCTTGACTTGACCTTGAAAAATGGTACAATATATCTGTATTGTTATCCACCCGGACAGGGGAGCAGACAACGCCTGCCCGGGTGAGAATCAAAGGACATTGCCGCGCAATTCCCACTGTATCGGCAGTCAGAATGGTGCGGCAATGCCAAAAAGAGAAATGGGGGAAATCAGATTGTTCAAATCCCTAAAGCGCTCTGCCAAGGGTGCCGCTGTGCCGCATGTGAAGGCTACAGCCGGGCTGCCGACCGTCAAGATGCCGGTGCCTGAGCATGTTGTCATTCCCATGTCGATGCACATCGGCGCACCCGCAGAGCCTGTCGTCAAAAAGGGCGACACCGTCATGGTCGGTACCGTGATCGGCAAGGCCGGCGGCTTTGTGTCCGCCAATGTCTACTCCAGCGTGTCCGGCACCGTGCAGGACATTGCCCCGCTGCGCATGGTCAACGGCGCAATGGCAACGGCCGTTGCCATCAAGACCGATGGCGCACAGACCGTTGACCCGGCCTGCGTGCCGCCTGTCGTCACCGACAAGGCAAGCCTTCTGGCCGCCGTGCAGACCTGTGGTCTGGTCGGCGTCGGCGGCGCCGGCTTCCCGACGCATGTCAAGCTGGCTGCCAACACGATCGACACGCTGCTCATCAACGCAGCCGAGTGTGAGCCCTACCTGACCACCGACTGCCGCGAGATGCTTGAGTGCAGCGACACCATCATCTCCGGCATCGCCGCTGTCATGAAGTACTGCGAGATCCCGCACTGCATCATCGGCATTGAGCGCAACAAGCCCGAGTGCATCGACCTTCTCTGCTCGCTGACACGCGAGATGAAGGGCGTTGAGGTCAAGGGCCTGCCGATGCGCTACCCGCAGGGTGCTGAGAAAACGCTGGTCGAGACCTGCACAGGCCGCGAGGTGCCGCAGTTCGGCCCCTCCGGCAAGCCGGGTCTGCCCGCCGATGTGGGCTGCGTCATCATGAATGTGACGAGCGTGTCTACCTTGGGCAAGTTCCTTAAGACCGGCATCCCGCTGGTGACGAAGCGCGTAACCGTGGAGGGTGATGCCATCGCCAAGCCCCAGAACATCGAGGTTCCCATCGGCACGCTCTACCGCGATGTCATCGAGGCCTGCGGCGGTATCAAGGAGGGGGTCGAGCTGGGCAAGATCATCTTCGGCGGCCCCATGATGGGCGGCGCCGCCCCCAGCGCGGACTTCCCGGTTCTGAAGCAGAACAACGGCCTGCTGCTGTTCAGCAAGGCCGCCGCCGCCCTGCCTGAGCCGTCGGCCTGCATCCGCTGCGGCCGCTGCATCGAGGCCTGCCCCATGGGTCTGGAGCCCGTGGTCATTGCGCAGGACTTTGCCAACAAGGATTTTGATGCGCTGAAGGCACGCTGCGTGGATCTCTGCGTAGCCTGCGGCAGCTGCACCTACGCCTGCCCGGCCAAGCGCCCCGTCAGCCAGACGATGGGCCTTGCCAAGGGCTGGTATATGGCCGAGCTGCGGAAAGGAGGCAAATAACCGATGGAAGATCGTCTGATCGTTACCGCCTCGCCGCACATCCGCGAAGCAACCACCACCCGCGGGCTGATGGGCAATGTTGTCATTGCGCTGCTGCCCGCCGTGCTGGCTGCCGGGCTGATCTTCGGCGTGCGGGCTCTTGTGCTGGTGGCTGTGACCAGCCTGGCCTGCGTGGCGTTTGAATACTTATATGAAATGCTGCTGAAAAAGCCGAACACGGCGGGGGATCTGTCTGCCGTTGTCACCGGCATCATTCTGGCGCTGAACATGCCCGTGGGCATGCCGCTCTGGATCGCCGTGGTCGGTGCCTTTGTGGCCATCGTCATCACAAAGCAGCTCTTCGGCGGCCTTGGCTACAACTTTGCCAACCCCGCGCTGGTGGGCCGTATCGTGCTGTTCCTCGGCTTTACCTCCCGCATGACCGCCTATGTCTACCCCGACATGGCCGTTGATGCGCTGGCCACGGCCACACCGCTGGCCGTGGCCGACAAGACCAGCCTGAACCTGCTGGACATCTTCCTCGGCTTCCACGGCGGCATGATGGGCGAGGTCTGTGTGCTGGCGATCCTGCTGGGCTTTGCCTATCTGGTTGCCACCCGCACCATTGAGGCCACTGTCCCCGTCACCATCGTGGCGACCGTCTTTGTGCTGACCGCGCTGAACACCGGCAGCCCCTACACCGCTCTGGTCGAGTGCATGTCCGGCGGCCTTTTGTTCGGTGCTGTCTTTATGGCGACCGACTATGTGACCTGCCCCTTCACCACTAAGGGCAAGCTGTTCTACGGCGTCTTTATCGGTCTCATCACCTTCCTGATCCGCCACTTCGGCTCGATGAACGAAGGCATGAGCTACGCCATCCTGCTGGGCAACCTGATGACCCCGTGGTTCAACGCATGGGGCCACCAGACGCCGCTGGGCTACAAAAAGCCCAAAAAGGCCAAGAAAGGCGGTGCTGAATAATGGCTGAAAATCAGAATACCGAGAAGCAGAGCGCCTTCAAGGAGCTTGTGCTGCCCGTTATCGTGCTGGTCGTTATCTGCCTGCTCTGCAGCGCGCTGCTGGCTGTGCTGAACGATGTCACCGCCCCCATCATCGAGGCGAACAACCGCGCCGAGACGCTGGCCGCCTATGTCTCCGTCCTGCCCGAGGGCACTGTCACCGATGACATGACCGAGGTCGAGGGCCTGACCACCGACGGTGTGGAGGGTGCTGTCACGACCTCCGCCGGTGCGGTTGCGGTCAAGGCCGCTGCGTCCGGCTACTCCGGCAAGGCTGTCACCGTCTATGTCGCCTTCGACACCGAGGGTGCGATCTCCGCCATCTCGATCGACGGCTCCACCCAGACCACCGGCATCGGCTCCAAGGTCTCCGATGACACCTTCGCCTCCGGCTTTATCGGCTGGAATGGGGGAGAGGTTGCCTCCGGCAGCCCCGTGGACAGCATCGCCGGTGCGACCTACTCCAGCAACGGCGCGTTCAACGCCATCAATGCAGCCATCGACTGCTACAATAACGAGATCAAGGGGGTGCAGTAACGATGAACGAAAAACCGAGCAAGTGGAAGGTTTTTACGGCCGGTATCATCCGTGAAAACCCCGTTCTGCGTCTGGTGCTGGGCTGCTGCTCCGCACTGGCCGTCACCACCACCGTTTCCGGCGCCGTGGGCATGGGTCTGGCCATGACCTTTGTTCTGGTCTGCTCCAACATTGTTATCTCGGCGCTGCGCAAGGTCATCCCGGCCAAGGTGCATCTGCCGTGCTACATCGTCATTATCGCCACCTTCGTCACCGTTGTGCAGATGGTGCTGCAGGCGTTCATCCCCGACCTGTACAAGGCGCTGGGCGTCTATCTGGCGCTGATCGTTGTCAACTGCATCATCCTCGGCCGTGCCGAGATGTTCGCCTGCAAGAACACCGTTGCAGACTCCGCACTGGACGGTCTGGGCATGGGCATCGGCTACATCCTGACCATGCTGCTCATGTCCTCCATCCGTGAGATCATCGGCAGCGGCACATGGATGGGCATCACGATCATCCCCGAAAGCGTTGACCGCATGACCGTCATGAACTCCGCCCCGGGCGGCTTCTTCGTGTTCGGCTGCCTGATGGCCGGCTGTGTCTGGCTGGAGCGCAAGCTGAACAAGCCCATCGAGCGCAAGAGCTGCGGCGATGTCATGCTGGAAAAAATTGACGCCGCTAAAGAAGAACAGAAGGAGGGTGCCGCACAATGATTTCTCATATCGCAACCTTTGCCACCATCTTCTTCAGCATGATCCTCGTCAACAACTATGTGCTGGTGCAGTTCCTCGGCATCTGCCCGTTTCTGGGTGTCTCCAAAAAGCTCGATTCCTCCGTGGGCATGGGTGCCGCCGTTATCGTTGTCATGGTCATTGCCACGGCCGTGACCTTCCCGCTGCAGATTTTCCTGCTGGATGCCTATGATCTGGGCTATCTGCAGACCATCATCTTCATCCTCGTCATTGCCGTCCTCGTGCAGTTGATCGAGATCACGCTGCGCAAGTATATCCCGGCCCTCTACCAGAGTCTGGGTGTCTACCTGCCGCTGATCACCACCAACTGCTGTGTGCTGGGCGTCACCATTCTGGCTGTGCAGGACTACTCCTCCGTTGTCGCTGAGTACGGCTTCGGCCTTGCCTTTGCTGAAGCCCTGATCTGCTCCGCCGGTGCCGGTGTCGGCTTCCTCGTTGCCATGCTGCTGTTCTGCGGCGTGCGTTCCCGTGTCGAGAACTCCAACCCGCCGGAGAGCTTCAAGGGCCTGCCCATCACGCTGGTTTCCGCCGCCATCACCTCCCTGAGCTTTATGGGCTTCGGTGGTCTGGTCGAAAACATCATCAACGCGATATTCTGAGAAAGGGGAATAAAGAGAATGAACCCGATCGTATTTGCTATCGTTGTCGTGGTGGTGCTGGGTTTGGCCGGCGGCGTGATCCTTGTGCTGGCCTCCAAATTCATGGCCGTGTATGAGGACCCGCGCATTGCGCAGGTTGCAGAGTGTCTGGCCGGTGCCAACTGCGGCGGCTGCGGCTACGCCGGCTGTGCCGACTACGCCAAGGCCATTGTTGAGGACGGCGCCCCCACCTTCAAGTGCGCACCGGGCGGCGATAAAGCCACCGATGCCATCAACACCATCATGGGCAACGCCACCGATGACCGCCCCAGCCTGCGCGCCACCGTCATCTGCGCGGGCGGCGAGAACTGCGGCACCCGCTTTGACTATCAGGGCATCCAGACCTGCGCCGCTGCCAACGGCATTGCCGGCGGCCCCAGCGCCTGTGCCTACGGCTGTCTGGGTCTGGGTGACTGCACCCGCGCCTGCAAGTTTGACGCCATCCATGTCATCAACGGCGTGGCGGTCGTTGACCGCGAAAAATGCACCGGCTGCACAGCCTGCACCGTTGTCTGCCCGCGCCATGTCATCCAGATGAAGCCCATCGCCCCGCAGCCTGCGGTCAAATGCTCCAACAAGGACAAGGGCGTTCTGGTCAACAAGACCTGCACGGTCGGCTGCATCGCCTGCGGCCTCTGTGTGCGCAACTGCCCGAACGAGGCCATCTTCCTGAAGGACAATGTAGCCGCCATCGACTACACCAAGTGCAACGGCTGCGGCACCTGCGTTTCCAAGTGCCCGAAGAAGGCCATCCAGTGGGTCGAGGGTGCCCCGCGCCCCATCGATGCCCCTGTACCTGAGCACGAGGTTTTAAAGACCCGCGTATAAGCTAAGGTAAGCATCCCCGCGCTCCCCGCCGATAAGGCGGGGAGCTTTTTGTTTTACCCGTGCTTTCATCCGGCTCTGTAGGGAGGGGTCTTGACCCCTCCGCAAAACTTGGCGGCAGCCGCTACGCTGCAGTGGACGGCATATATGCGTCCACTGCAAACTCACGGCAAGTCCGTAGGTGCAGCATATATGCCGTCCGTGCCGCTTTGCAGCAGCAATAACACCGCACGGAGGGGTCAATGCCCCTCCCTACAAACCATATTGCAGAGGACGGCACCCCCGACGCCCTACAAATGCCGCCCAATAAAAATTTTCTCAAATTATTTTTGAAAAGACCAAGACAAATTCCTAAAACTATGCTATACTGTGCCTAGGATAATAACCGGAAACCGTATTAATCAGGAGGTTTGCAGCTATGGAAATCACCAAAGATATTTTGTATGTCGGCGTCAACGACCATCTCATTGACCTGTTTGAGGGGCAGTACGATGTGCCCAACGGCATGGCGTACAACTCCTACCTGATCTGCGATGAAAAGATCGCCGTGATGGACAGCGTGGACGCCCACTTCACCGATGAGTGGATCACCAAGATCGCCGCCGCGCTGGGCGAGCGCGCGCCCGACTATTTTGTCGTGCAGCACATGGAGCCGGATCACTCCGGCTCGGTGGCCGCCTTTGCGCAGGCCTACCCGGAGACCACGATCGTTGCCTCTGCGCAGGCCTTCAATATGATGAAGGCTTACTTCGGCACCGACTATGCCGACCGCCGCATCGTTGTCAAGGAAGGGGACACCCTGCCGCTGGGCCGCCACACTCTGCATTTTGTCACTGCCCCGATGGTCCACTGGCCCGAGGTCATCATGACCTACGATGACGCTGACAAGGTTCTGTTCAGCGCGGACGCCTTCGGCAAGTTCGGTGCGCTCGATGTGGAGGAGCCGTGGCTGCCCGAGGCCCGCCGCTACTTCATCGGCATCGTGGGCAAGTACGGCGTGCAGGTGCAGGCTGTGCTGAAAAAGGCCGCCAACCTTGACATTGAGACCGTCTGCAGCCTGCACGGCCCCGTCCTGCACAAGGAGCAGCTTGGTGATGTGCTGGCCGCCTACGACACGTGGAGCGCCTACCGCCCCGAAACCGAGGGCGTGCTGGTGGCCTACAACAGCATCTACGGCCACACCGCTGAGGCCGCCACCCGGCTGGCCGAGACGCTGCGCGCCAAGGGCGTTGAGACCGTCTCGATGGATCTGGCGCGCTGCGATATGGCCGAGGCCGTGGCGCAGGCGTTCCGCTTCAGCAAGCTGGTTCTGGCAACACCTACTTACAACGCCGATGTTTTCCCCTTCATGAAGGACTTCATCAACCACCTGACCGAGCGCAACTACCAGAACCGCACCGTTGCCTTCATCGAGAACGGTTCTTGGGCACCGATGGCCGCCAAGGTCATGCGCAAGATGCTCGAGAACAGCAAGGCCCTGACCTTTGCCGACACCACCGTCACCGTCAAGGGTGCCCTGAACGATGCCTCCGAGGCTCAGATCGCCGCCCTGGCCGATGAGCTGAGCAAGTAACCCCTATACATAAGCGCGCGCCCCAGACCGCGAAAAAGGCGGTCTGGGGCGCGCTTTTCTTTTCCGTGTACACAGTCCGAAGAAAAAGTGTTGCCAACAAAAATAAAAGCCGCAGATACTGCTATCTGCGGCTTTGTGGTGGAGGATGGGGGACTCGAACCCTCGACCTCTGCGATGTGAACGCAGCGCTCTAACCAGCTGAGCTAATCATCCATGTGCGATTGACAAATGATATTATAAAGGATTCCGCCGCATTTGTCAAGCGCCGGGAACAATTTTTATCTGCAGTTTTTCCAAAGTATGCTTTTCCCGGCAGGATGGACCGCCCTGCCCCAGCATATAGGGGAGGGCACACCGGCCGAGCGCCTTCACTTGGGTTGTTATTCTTCGCACATTTTCGCACGCTCTGTTGTTATCCACGGCACAATTTTGCGGCGGCGCACCCCCTCGGCGTTGTTATCCGGGACACAATTTTCACCCTCCCGGGTTGGAGCAGCGTGCACAGTTTGCCGCCCCGCTGTTGTTATCCAGCACATAATTTCACGCGGCCGCTCCCGCCCAGATTTCCATGGCAGAGTTGTTATCCCGCACACATTTTGCATCCTTGCTCCGCCCTGCCCGCTGTTGTTATTCAGCACACATTTTATGCCTGAAAAAAACGCAGTTGTTATCGGCAGCACAATTCTGCCGTGCGGGATTTTGGCTTTTTGCAGTTTTCTCTGTTGTTATTCTGCGCACATTTTACAGTTTGTAGAATTTCAGCAAGGTTGTTATTCGCAGCACAATTTTCAAAAAAGAACGCTTTTACGCCGGTCTGGTGTTGTTATACAAGGCACAATTCCAAAAATCCTTTTTCAGGAGTTGTTATTTGCGGCACATTTTAGGAAAATCTGTATTTTTCCATCCCCCGTTGTTACGGTCAGCACATTTTTTTCTGTATGCCGGGCACGGTTGTTATCGGCGGCACAATTCCGGTCTGCAGGATTTTTGCTTCCGTGGTTGTTAAACGCAGCACATTTTTTGCAGAGCAGCTTTTCCGCACCGGTATTGTAACGGAGAGCACAATTCAAAAAATTCTTTTTTATGGTTGTTATACCTGACACTTTTCAAAAATCCCACCCAAAATTGCGACCGCAGATTTTTTGCGCAAAAAATATTTTTTTGCGTTGTTACCGTCGGCACATTGTAGTGCAGCGCACAGCCCGGTTGTTAGACAGCGCACAGAAGGGTTGGAATCCACCGCACAGTTTTGTTGTAATTTTCGACATAGCTATACCTTATTTCTAAATATATATAAATATAGCCTAAAATTTCCAAAAACAAAAAACGCATATTTCCGGCGCGGAAAAAGAAATGTGCTGAATGTTACAATAATTGACACCCGGCGCACAATCTGGTATTATACGCTTAACGAATTGCGCGATACTTTTCGGGAAATTCGCATGCTTTTTTAGAATTTTAGAAAATTGTTGTTATTTAAAGCACATTTCCGGACCGTGCAGCTGTAAGGCTGCTGGTTTGGGATGTGTATTTTTCAGTGCGTGTAAAGGCATTCTGTACAAGTCCCGTCTGCGGGTGTTGTGCGGCAATGCCTGAGAATGAGGTTTTCAGCATGGCTTCTTACACACCCACATCCCCGTCCTCCAAGGCAGGGACCAAAAACGGCCGCACCAAAAAGACAGCGGCCAAGGCCGGCGCCAAAAACGGCAAAAATCAAAGCACCGCCCCGGTCGCTACCTACAGCGGCCGCGGCAGCCAGACGATCGTCCGGAAATCCAACGACCTGATCCAGAACGCAATGTACAGCCTTTCGCTGAGTCAGCAAAAGCTGATGCTGCACATTTTCGCCATGATCAAGCCGTCGGATACCGAGCTGCCCCGCTATGAGATGTCGATCTATGAGTTTCTCAAGCTCTGCGGCGTGGACCCCCACAACGGCTCGATGTACAAGCAGGTCAAAAAGAACATCGAGGACATCGCCAACGCCAAGGTACAGTGGATTCGTCTGGCAGGCACCCAAAAAATCACGATGTTCCGCTGGCTTTCCAGCGCAACGATTGATGAGGGCACAGGCAAGATCGTGCTGACGCTGGATCAGTCGCTCAAGCCGCACCTGATCCAGCTCAAAGAGTTCTACACAACAATGAACATCACCTATACGCTCCCGATGAAGAGCCAGTATAGCTTGAAGATTTATGAGTTGTGCAAGAGCTACCAGAATCTCTACCTGACGAAAAAACAGAAGGGCGAGCCGCTCGTCTGGAACATTGAAACGCTGAAAAAACAGGTGGACTGCAACGCGGCCAACTGGGCCCATGTCCGCCGCACGGTGCTGGACAAGGCGAAAAGTGAGATCAACGGACACACCGACATTTATTTTGACTATGAGGTCTACGAAAAAGACCGCCAGCGCGTCATTGCCATCGCAGTCACGATCGAGCCGGTGGACAAGCAGGTCGCGGATGACAAGCTGAACGAGATCACCAAATCCATGTCGAGCAAGGTGCGCAGCAAGAAAAACAAGCTGACGCTGGCAGAGACCGGCACCTTGGACGATGACCCGAATGTCCTGACACTGGAGTATGTCTCGGTGCCCGAGACAACGATTCCATATTCCTACGGTGCTACGCCGGAAATGCTGCGTCAGGAGCTGGAAGTCAAGGCAGAGCTGGATAAGCTGGCGCGGGAGCTGACCGCTGATGAGATGGAGGCCGTGCATACCATCATCGGCGCCATGGTCAAGATGGCCGGAACGCCGCGCGGAAATGACAAAATGATCGATGGCGGCAACGCGCATTTCTTCCAGACGATGAACAATGTCATCGACAACTGCGGCGGTCTGCGCCGCTGGTTCGAGGGGGCTGCGACCCGCTATGCCGCCAAGGTCATCCCGGTGGCACGCACCAAGAGTGCGCCGCTGCCGTATCTGTCCCGTGCGATCCTCGAGGATCTGGAAAATTATCGCCTGTATGTCGTGGGCGGTATGCCGGAGGAGTTGGAGGACGAATACCCCGAAACGCCGGATATCGTGGAGACGACTGACTTTGTGGAGACGGACGCCGAGCCGGTGAACCAGCTGGAACCGGACGATGCTGCGACAAAAAAGGAAATCACAGCGGCCCTGCTGCGCTACATCGACCGCGAGGCGCTCTCGGCAAGGCTGACGACCGGCCAGATGGAGGCCTTTGAGGACATCCTGCAGATGACAGCCTATTTCTGCCGCCGCAATGTCAAGGGCAAGGATGACGGTATGATGGAGGGCAAGGCCAACATGCAGTTTTTGGACGCCCTCAATAAGGTCATCGTCCGCTATGAAAGCCTGACCCTTCTGTTTGAGGCGATGGCGGTCATGATGGACTACGACACCTACTGGAAGGATCTGATGAAGAATCCCAAGATCAAGAATCCGAAGCTGGTCTTTCAGTCCGAGGTGGAGAAAGCGCTGCTGATGCCCTCTGCCGTGATCGGCGCGTACACTGCCCGCAGGGACCAGAATGACAACGGCCGCCCTGCAAGAAAAGAGTACAACTGGACGAAGGTTTTTGAGGAAGAATAACCGCACCGTCTGCAAAATGTGCGCTGAATAACAACCAAAGCCCGTATCCCTCAACGCGAGAGATACGGGCTTTGCATATTTATTCAGATGCTATAAATATTCACAACTGTTTTACAACCACCTCGATAGCGGCCTTATTCAGTCCTTCGCCGATGACGATCAGTACCTCCTGCCCGTTGGGGATCGGCTGCAGGGTCATTGCATCCCGGGCGGCATTCAGCTCCAGCCAGCCGCCCCTGTCGGGAATGAAGCCCTTGATGCGCAGGATATGGCCGTACCCTGCGTCCTGCAGCAGTGTGTGGGCGGCCCGCTGCAGCTGCTCTGCCGTGCGGCCCAGCTCGAGAAAGTACAGCGAGGTGAACGCCTCATGCTCGTCAAAGTGCAGCTTGACATAGCTTGTCTGCTGCCAGCCGCAGCGGTCGATGCGTTCCCAGTCCGCATCGGTCAGCGCGGCCCAGTCTTTGCAGAGGACATCGTCACCGAAACGGCGGGGGCAGCGGCAGGCTGCCAGCGCGCGATTCAGATGCGCAACCACCGCCTCGGCCTGCGCGCAGCTTGCCTGCTGGGCACGGCTCATGACCACCAGCCCGGCGCTGGCAGCCTCCGAGGCCAGCAGATACTCTGCCTGCGGGGAGAGTGTGTCCTCAAGCCGAGCATCCACGATTGCAACGACATTGCCCAGCGCGTACCAGCGGTCCAGCGGCTCGTCCCGCAGGATGTCGTAGAACTCGTCCACATCAAAGATGCCGCTTGGCTCGATGACCACCCGGTCAAAGCCGCGCATCGCCATTGAAATCAGCTTGGTCCGCATGCGGCGCTGATGGGTGTCGCAGTCGCAGCCGCCGCTGATCGTTTCGATGTCGCAGCGCGCCCCGATGAGGTCCTGCAGCAGCATGGCATCTACATTCACCGCACCGAAATCATTTTCCAGAATACAGACATTGTGTCCCTGTTGGATAAGATATTGTACATACTTGCGTAAAAATGTTGTCTTTCCGGAGCCTAAAAACCCGGTGATGAGATCGACCTGTACCATAAGCACCCCTCCCTATGGAAAACAGTATAGCCCATTTGCAGGCAAATGTCCATGAAAGCAGAGAAAAAGGCTGTGCAGGGCGGATAAAGATTTTTTAAAAATCTTGAAGTTTTTTTGAAAAAAGCGTTGACAAATCCTGCGGGGCACGCTATAATATATGAGCGTTGAGGGCAGACGCCCAAGACACAAAATGCGATGGGGATTCGCATAATGGTAGTGCAGCGGACTCTGACTCCGCCCGTGGGAGTTCGATCCTCTCATCCCCAACCACACCGCAGCAGCCTGGCTGCTGCGGTTTTTCTTTCCGGGGTGTAGCGCAGTTGGTAGCGCGCTTGGTTCGGGACCAAGAGGCCGTGGGTTCAAATCCCGCCACTCGGACCATCGGAGTATCCTTTGGGGTACCTGTGACAAAAAATGTCACAGGCTTATTTCTTTTTGTATCGCCTATATATTATATATAAAATAGGTAGGCGCAATCATCATAACCGATAAGAACACCCCGCGGCGAGAGGGTACGCTCCCTTCGCTGCGGGGTGTTTAGGTTTATTTCAGATTCGGGCGGTCCTGATCGCCGTCGGCCTTGAACATGACGAAATTCTCCGGCTTGTTTGTAAAGTAGTAATATTCGGTGTTCTCGTGCAGGGGCGGGGTCAGGTAGTTGGGGATGATGCAGCCGTCGCCCTCGACGCGCTCGGTAAAGCCGGCGGCCAGCCAGACATCGGCGGGGATACCGGCGTTGTAGCAGTCCATGTACTCGGCGCCCTCGCGGTTCAGGATCGCGTCCAGCGCTGCTCCCAGACGGGGCAGCACACTGTCCTCACCGATGAAGTCCACCAGCCGCACCACGGCGGCGCAGCCGGTCTCCTTGGCGGAGACTGTGCGGGTCACGACATAGGCCAGCAGCTTGTTGTTCTCGCAGGCGGCCCAGACATCATATTTGAAGTGCGGGTAGTGGAAGTACCGCCGCCGCATGTACCACACATCCTTGCGCGGTGTGTGGGGTGTGGCGGGCATGCCCAGCGGGATCAGGTCGGCGGCGTCCTCCACCTTGGCAAGGCCCAGATCGCGCTGGACCGGGGGCAGGGAATACCGCAGCGGCTTGGCAAGGTAGTAAGCGCGGCGGCGGCCCAGACGGTAGTAGTGGGGCAGCCGTTCGGCCCGCCAGCCGAGGAACTGGTAGAAGGTGCAGGTGTTGGGGCGGATGTTGTTGCAGGCCACCACATCGGCGTTCAAAAGCCCGGGCAGGGCGTTCATCAGCTCCAGCCCGACACCGTTGTGGCCTTTGGCGGCCACCCAGACGCTGACCCAGATGTCCGGCTTGCGCCGGGTGTTGGCCAATATGTATCCGGCGGCGCTGACATAGTGGCCGTCCTCCTCCGCCACGGCAAACTGGGGCACACCGCCGCGCCCTGCGTAGTAGTGGTGGTACAGCTCGGGCCGGTTCAGCAGCGGCAGGCGCATGTCAAAATTGTCGTTGATAAAATCAATGATGGCGGCGTCCTCGCCGAGGCGCGCCAGCCGGAAGGTTGTCTCAGACAATGGCCGACCCTCCTGTGACCGGCAGCGTTACGCCGGTGATGAACCGCGCCTCATCGGAGAGCAGGAACGCCATGGCCGGGACCACATCGGCGGGGGTCGCGTTGCGGCCCATCGGGTTTTCCTCGGCGGCGGCCTGCACGATCAGGTCGGGGGTGTCCTTCAAAAAGTTGGTTTCCATCATGCTGGGGGCCACGCAGTTGACCGTGATGCCGAAGCGGGCATACTCGACAGCCAGACTCTTGACAAGGCCGCCGATGGCGCTCTTGGCCATGACATAGGCGGCGGTGTTCTTGGGTGGGCAGCCGATGGTGTAGCTGGTCTGGATGAACAGCACGCGGCCGAATTTTGCCTTGGCCATGGCAGGCAGCACGGCGCGGCACAGACGCACGGCGCTGTGGACCTGAATCTCAAGATCTCGGTCAAAGCGGGTTTGGTCAAACGCCTTGAACTTGGCATTGACCACGGGCAGGGCGGGCAGATGGATGAAATGGGTCGGCGCAGGGGCGGACGATGCCAGCACCTGCACAAAGGTGTCCACCTTGGCACGGTCGGACAGGTCCACATCAAAGGGGCGAACCTGACCGGGGAAGCGGGCGCAGAGGTCGGCCAGCTTTTCCAGATCGCCGCAGCCCTGGGCCAGCACAGTCGTGTCGGCGGGGGCGCCGACCAAAAGCCGCTCGATCAGCGCGCGGCCCATATCGCTGGTGGCACCGGTGATAAGATAGGTATAAGCCATGATTTTCTCCTCACAGTTGTAGGGGCGGCAAGGGGGCTATTTCGCCAGTCCGGCCTTGATGATGCCGCGTGTCACGCGCTTGCCGTCCTGATTGGTGATGACCGCCTTGATCTCGGCCTCGCTGCCGATCTCACTGACCGAGACAACGGTCCCCTTGACGGTCAGCGTGTCCCCGATGAAGATGGGCTTGGCAAATTTACACTCAACGCCGTGGAGCAGACAATGCTCTCCGGGCAGGTAAACGCCTGCCAGTGTCGAAAAGAAGCTGGCGCCCAGCATACCGTAGACGACCCGGCCGGGAAAGCCGCGGCCCTTGGCATAGTCGGCATCCATGTGAATGGGGGAGACATCCCCGGTGATGGTGCAGAATGCGTCCATCATCTCCGGCGTGACCGTGACGGTGAACTCCTCGCTCAGGCCGGGGGTCATTTCCGCCAGCGTGTAGTGGTTCATGGCAGACTCCTTTGTATCATTGGAAAAAGGCGGCAAAATTGCCGCCATAAAATTATGCAAAAGTTATGTGGGGGCGGATGCCTGCATCCGTCTGCGGGATCATACCATCCGTGCGACGAGATCCAGCAAATCGCCGACATCCTTCAGGCCGCGGACATCCGCCAGCTTGAACTTGATGTTGAACTTCTTCTCAATGGCGGTCAGCAGGTTGATCTGCTCCAGACTGTCCCAGTCCTCAATATCGTCCGCGCAGGTGCTGCGGTTGATCTCAAGGGAGTCATCGTCAAAATTATCGCGGAAAATATCCTGTACCGCGCTCAGAATTTCCTGTTCGCTCATAATATTAGCTCCTTTATATATATGGTAGATGCCTATACTATACCATAAAAAGGGTGCGGACGCAAGAATCAAAGTCCGTAATCCTCCAGCCGCTGCTGCAGCTCGGCCTCGTTTGCAAGATAGACGCCCTGCTGCAGGGCCAGCACATCGCTTTCAGGCAGCAGGTGTGTGTAGATCTCCTCATAGGTGGCCAGCGGGCCGGTGCCCTCGGCCGTATACAGGGCCGGGTGGCCGGCGCAGTCACGCAGCAGGTAGCGGGGTGGGGCAGCCTGCGGCTGCCCGCGCACAAGCCATGCCAGCCCCGCCGCCAGACAGAGCGCCGCAGCCGCCGCCAGCAGTGCGAGATACACCCCGCGCGGGCTGATTTGTCTGTTTTGCATAATAATTCCCCCTTGCACGGTTAGTATGGCCGCCATGACAGACAAAAACACCGAAAGTTGTGAATTTTGCGTCCGATACTGTACTTTTGCTGCCGTTTTGTGGTATAATCCATTCTATAGCATTGTGCATTTTCGTGTTACGGCGTAAGGCCGCAGCTTTTATATGGACCAAAGGAGGCGGTTCCCATAGAACCCAAGCAGCAGCGCCATATCTCCACAGATGGTGTAAAAACGACCGCAGGTGCCACCGGCCAGCCCGGCGCACCCCAGAACAACCAGAACAAAAAGAAAAAACCGAAAAAGCGCCGCAGCATCATTGGTATGATCCTGAGCTTTATCGGCTGTGTGCTCTGCCTGTGCATCATGGCGGGCAGCGTGGGCGGTGTGCTGCTGTCCATGTATATCGTGCAGGTCACGGCGGATGATGCCGAGACGCTCGATCTGGACAACCAGAAAAACAAGCAGACTACGATCATCTACGACACAAACGTTGACGAATACGCCCAGCTGACCCGCGGCGAAAACCGCATCTGGCGCGAGCTTTCCGCCATGCCGGACAACCTGAAAAATGCCGTTGTCGCCATTGAGGACAAGAACTTCTGGATCGAGCCCGGCATCAACCTCAAGGGTACGATCGGCGCTGCGCTGAACGCCTTCACCGGCAACCGCATCTGGGGCACCAACCGCGGCGCCTCCACGCTGGAGCAGCAGCTGATCAAAAACCTGACCGGCGATAACGAGCAGGACAATATGCGTAAGGTGCGCGAGATTTTCCGCGCGCTTGGTCTGGACAACAAGTACAGCAAGGAGACTATCCTTGAGGCATACCTCAATACGATCCCGCTGACCGGTATCGTCCACGGCATGGAGGCCGGTTCGCTCGAGTATTTCGGCAAGCATGTTGAGGATCTGACCCTCTCCGAGTGTGCGGTGCTGGCGTCCATCACCAAGAACCCGACCAAATATAACCCGGCCACCAACCCGGAGGAGCTCATCAAGCGCCGCAACCATGTGCTGTATGAGATGTGCACGCAGGGATATATCACCGAGGCGGAATTCAACGCCGCCAAGGCCGAGACCATCACCCTGACCGAAAGCTCGGCCATGGCCGAGAACGCGACCCGCTCCTCGAGCAACTCCTGGTTTACCGATGCCCTGTACAACGAGCTGCTGACCCAGCTGCAGGAGGATCTGAACTACACGAAGGACGAGGCCAAGGAGCTGATCTTCTCCGGCGGTTTGCGCATCTACTCCACCGTGGACCCCAAGGTTCAGGAGGGCGTGGAAAAAACGATGTACAACGAGGACGACCTGATCCCCGCCCTGTGGCATGAGGAGCCGGTCTGCCTGCGTGATTACCCCGCCGACAGCAGCAGCTGGGACGAGGTCCAGTACGATGAGGCCACCGGCCTGCCCATCACGAAGGACGGCTACGCGGTCTACGGGCAGGAGGCGATCCCCGTCTACGCTGACGAGGAAGGCACAACGCTGAAGACGGGCAAGTCCACCGACCCCGACTACCCCAACGACACGACCGTCTACCTCTGCGTCTATGAGAAGGTCCGCACTCAGGCTTCCATAGCCGTGCTGGACTATGACGGCAACATTCTGGGCATCGGCGGCGGCATCGGTGAGAAGAAGGTCGACCTCGGCTTCAACCGTGCGACCTCGCCCCACCAGACCGGTTCTACGATGAAGCCGATCGGTGCCTACGCGCTGGCGCTGGACTACAAGCTGATCAGCTATTCCTCCCAGATCCTTGATGCCCCGTACTACTCTGCGGAGGACAAGAAGGTCCTGAAGGATCAGTATATCGGCGTGATGAGCCCCTATTCCGAGGCAGCCCAGTCCCGCACCGATGTCTGGCGTGCATGGCCGACCAACTATGATGGTGCCGGCGGTCAGGGCAACCCGATGCTGATCTACGATGCCCTGCAGCAGTCCTACAACACGGTGGCTGTCTGGGTCGGCGATATGGTCGGCGTGGATTACCTGTACAACTTTGTGCATGATACGCTGGAATGCAGCTACATCAGCGCAGAGAACGATATGGACCTCGGCCCTCTGGTCCTTGGCTCGCAGAGCAACGGTCTGACCGTGGTTCAGCTGGCGGGTGCCTACACGATGTTCAACACCGGCAGCTACACCACGCCGCACTACTACACCGAGGTCACCGACTATCAGGGCAACATGATCCTCGACAACAACAAGTATATCAACACCACGCAGGCCATCAGCGCCGACACGGCCTATATCATGAACCGTATGCTGTGGAATGTTCTGCACAGCGCCAAGGGTACTGCCTACGGCAGAGCCCCCGACGGTGAGATGGATTCCGTGGCCAAGACCGGTACGACGAGCAACTACAAGGATTACACCTTTGCGGGCTTGACGCCGTACTATGTCACCGCCATCTGGTGGGGCTGCGACCGCCCGACCGAGATGGACAAGCTGGGCAAAGCGGGCGCCAGCGGCAAGCCCATCCAGCTGGCATGGAAATACCTGATGGAGGACCTGCAGGCAGATCTGCCGGTCAAGGAATTCGCCAAGGGTGAGAATGTCGTTGAAAAACGGTTCGACACCTCCACGGGTGCCATCGTCTCCGGCGGCGGTGCCGTGGGCTACTACACCGAGGATAACCTCCCCGACAGCAGCTATACCGTCACGAGTGAAGAGGACCCCTTTGCCGCGCTGGCACAGGCCGCCGCAGAGGCAGCGGCAGGGGCTGAATAAAAGCCTTCCCCCTTGGGGGAAGGTGGCGCGAAGCGCCGGATGAGGGGCGCGCTTGCCGCAGCGACCCATTCCCGGGCAATAGAGGCAAAGCTGCCCCTCATCAGTCACCTTCGGTGACAGCTTCCACCGCGAGGGAAGCCTTTATAACAAATCGCCCCAACCGTTTTGCGGTTGGGGTGGTTTTGTTTTTGTGTGAGGTACAGTTGTACCCGCACAAAAGATGCTGGCTTTTAACGGCTGCGGGCTGTGCAATCTGACAAAATGCACAAAAACCGCCCCAAAAGGCTTGCAACCTGCCCGCCGGCGTGGTATTATGGGACACATTGAGAAACACTTGTACACAAGGGGGAAACACAATGGCCGAGAGGCGTTTTCTGCTGGTAGATGCGGATGTTCTGCCGGAGGTTTTTGTCAAGGTGCTGCAGGCCAAGGAGCTGCTGGCTTCGGGTGCGGTGAGCAATATCTCCGCCGCCGCCAAGCAGGCGGGCATTTCACGCAGCGCCTTCTACAAATATAAGGATACCGTCTTTGATGCTGAGACCGGGCGCGAGTCCATCACCGTTGTGGCCACGCTGCTCGACAAGACCGGCGCGCTGCAGAGCCTGCTCTCGGGCATTTCGGCGGCGGGGGCCTCGATCGTCACCATCACCCAGTCCCGCCCGGAGAACGGCGCGGCGCAGGTGGAGGTCACGGTCCGCACCGGCACGATGCAGATGCCGGTCGATGAGATGCTGACCCGCCTGTCCCACCAGCCCTGCGTGGTGGAAATCCACCGCGGGGCATGATGCAGGGGCGAGGCATGCCTTGCCGGCCGCCCTGCCGAATTTGCGCTGTGGCGGGAAAGCTGAGGGCCGGATATGCCCGGCCCAGTGTAAGAACAGGGGAAGATAGAATGGCTAAAATTGCAATTATGGGCTTTGGCACGGTCGGCTCCGGCGTGCTGGAGGTCTGCCGCCGCAATGCGGCATCCATCGCCCGCCGTGCCGGTGAGCCGGTAGAGGTCAAGTACATCCTTGACGTGCGGGATTTCTCTGATTCCCCGGACGCGGCGCTGTTTACAAAGTCCATCGACACCATCCTGAATGACCCGGAGGTCCGGGTCGTGGTCGAGACGATCGGCGGCACGAAATTTGCCTACCCGTATGTGCGGCAATGTCTGGAAAGCGGCCGCAGCGTCTGCACCTCCAACAAGGAGATGGTCGCCACCTACGGCGCCGAGCTGCTTGCCCTTGCCAAGGCGCACAATGCAGCGTTCCTGTTTGAGGCCAGCGTCGGCGGCGGCACCCCGATCATCACCCCGATGCACCAGTGTCTGGCCGCCAACCATATCAGCCAGATCCGCGGCATCGTCAACGGCACCACGAACTTCATGCTCACCAAGATGAAGCGCGAGAGCATGGGCTTTGGCGAGGCGCTCAAGATCGCCCAGCAGCTCGGCTATGCGGAGACGAAGGACCCCGGCGATGATGTGGACGGCCGCGATGCCTGCCGCAAGATCGCCATTCTGGCAAGCCTTGCCTGCGGGCACCATGTCTACCCCGACAATATCCCGGCGCGCGGCATCCGCGACATCACGGTGGCCGACATCAAGGCCGCGGAAAAGCTCGACAGCGCCATCAAGCTTATCGCTTGGTATGACGAGGGCGAGAACGGGAATATGGCCGCCGGCGTGGAGCCGATGCTTGTCTCCAACGCAAACCAGCTTGCAGGCGTGGATGATGTGTTCAATGCCGTGCTGATGAAGGGCGATATGCTTGGCGATGTGGTCTTTTACGGCAAGGGCGCGGGCAAGCTGCCCACCGCCAGCGCCGTGGTGGCTGATGTCATTGATGCACTGAAGGACGGTGCAAAGGTCCATGACAGCCTTTTCTGGAAGCCCGCCGAAAAGCCGGAGGGTCAGCTGGTGGACAAAAATGCCTACCCGTGGTACATCCGGGTAACGGGTGTGGCGGGCGCGCTGCTGCCCAGCGTGGCCGGTGCGGGCCATCTGGTCTTTGAGGAAAACGGCGAGGCCGCCTACCTGATCGACGCCGCCACGGCTGCCGAGGTAGCCGCCGTCACCCGGAAGATCGAGGTGCTGGGCGGCAAGGTCGCGCTGGCCATGAAAAAACTGGAAGAGTAAGAGGGAACAGGGAATATGATAACAGTAACAGTCCCGGCAACCAGCGCCAATGTAGGGGCCGGGTTCGACTCTCTGGGGCTGGCCGTCTCGATGCACAATGTGTTCACCTTTGAGGAATCCGACCGTATCCAGATCACCTCGGTGGACGGCACCCATGTCCCGGCGGGCAGCAACAATCTTGTCTACCGCTCAGCCCGGGTCGTGTATGATCAGCTTGGCATCCCGCTGCGGGGGCTGCGCATCACCCAGCGCAATGATATCCCGATGGCGCGCGGCCTCGGCTCCAGCTCGGCCTGCATCGTGGCGGGCATTATGGGGGCCAACGCCCTGCTGGGCGATAAGCTGACCGAACGCCAGATGCTGACGCTGGCAACCGCCATCGAGGGGCATCCCGATAATGTGGCCCCCGCCATGCTGGGCGGCTTTGTGACGAGCGTCATTGATGAGGGTCAGGTCTACAGCGTCAAAAAGGACATCGATCCGGAGCTGGCCTTTGCGGCCTTTGTGCCGGATTTCCGCCTGTTGACCAGCAAAGCGCGTGCGGCGCTGCCTGCGATGGTCAGCCATAAGGATGCCGTTTACAATCTGTCCCGCGCGGCGCTGGCAACGGCCGCCTTCTGCGAGGGCAACTACGCGCTGCTGGGCGTGGCAACAAAGGATGTGCTGCACCAGAAATACCGCCTGCCGCTCATCGAGGGCGGCGATGAGGTGTTTGAGCTGGCACAGGATCTGGGTGCGCAGGCTGTGTACATCTCGGGCGCAGGGCCGACCATCATGGCCGTTGTGCATAAGGACGATACAGAGTTCTTTGCCCGTGCCGAGGCGGCGCTTGCGGCGGACGGCCCGCTGCATCATTTTACCGTGCATCGTCTGCTGGCCGACAATGTCGGCGCAGTGGTGAGCTGATATACGAAGGAACAGGGGAGAGGGATACTACCAATGGGCTTGATCGTACAAAAATTCGGCGGCTCCTCGGTCAAAGACCGGAACCGCATCTTCAATGTGGCGCGCATCGTCATGAATACCCGCAACGCCGGCAACGATGTCGTTGTTGTTGTTTCGGCGCAGGGCGACACCACCGATGACCTGATTGCCAAGGCGGCCGAGATCACCTCGGACCCGTCCCACCGCGAGATGGATATGCTGCTGGCGGCCGGTGAGGAGATCTCGATCTCGCTGCTGGCCATGGCGCTGCAGGAGCTGGGCGTCTCTGCCATCAGCCTGACAGGCTGGCAGGCTGGCTTCAACACCGACCGCGCCTACTCCAAGGCGCGCATCAAGCGTCTGGACACCGAGCGTGTGGAGAGTGAGCTGGCCCGCAACCGCGTTGTCGTTGTGGCAGGCTTTCAGGGGCTGAACCGTTCCGATGATATTACCACGCTGGGCCGCGGCGGCAGCGATACCTCTGCCGTTGCACTGGCGGCCGCGCTGCATGCGGACCGCTGCCAGATCTTTACCGATGTGGAGGGCGTCTACACCGCCGACCCGCGCAAGATCCCCAAGGCCACCAAGCTGAAGGAAATCACCTTTGATGAAATGCTGGAGCTGGCTTCTCTGGGTGCGCAGGTGCTGAACAACCGCAGCGTGGAGCTGGCTAAAAAGTACAATGTCGAGCTGGAGGTTATTTCCAGCATCAATCCGGTGCCAGGCACCGTTGTTAAGGAGGAATGCAAAGTGGAAGGTATGCTCATCAAGGGTGTTGCAAAGGACACCGATGTTGCCGTTCTGACTGTCAAGGATGTGCCCGATGTGCCGGGTATGTCGTTCAAGATCTTCAGCCTGCTGGCCCAGAAGAACATCAATGTGGATATTATTCTGCAGACCACCGGCCGTGACGGCAAGAAGGATATGAGCTTTACCGTGCCCCTCGGCGATGCCGAGAGCGCTGTGGCCGCCCTCAAGAACGCCACCAACCGCATCGGCGGCGGCGATATCAATGTTGACAAGGGCTGCGCCAAGGTCTCCATCGTGGGCGCCGGTATGCAGAGCCACTCCGGCGTTGCCTCCACCATGTTCGAGGCACTCTTCAACCAGAACATCAACATCAAGATGATCTCCACCAGTGAGATCAAGATCAGCGTCATCATCGACGAGGCCGACGCCGACAAGGCTGTTGCCGCCATCCATGACGCATTCATCAACTAAGCACTTTTGTAAAGCAATATAGAGGGATATGGGTAGGCCCCCGTACACAGTGTGGTGTACGGGGGCCGTTGGTGTTGTATAAAGGCTTACAGGAGCTTTTTGCCCTGCGCAAACTTTGCGGTCAGTGCGCCCTTGCCAAGGTAGGCGTACCGCTCCAGACGCTCGGCGGGGGTGAAGGTGCGCATGTTTTTCAGCGAATCATCGTCCAGCACAAGGGCGTCAAGGGCGTAGCCCTCCTCAAACAGGCCGACCTTCTCGCCGAAATCGGCCCAGAAATCACCGCCGCCGACCGTAGCCATATACAGCGCCTCGGTCATCGTCAGCGGCTTTTCGCGCTGGTCAACATACCGCCAGCGCAGCTTGCTGACCTGCACGGCGGTGGCCATGACGGTGAACAGATCAAGCGTGTGGCCGCCCGCCACATCGCTGCCCAGCCCGATGCGCCAGCCGCCGCGCAGATACCGGGCGGCGGGGGCGATGCCGGCAATGACATTCTCATTGCTGGTGGGGCAGTGGGCGATCATGACGCGGTTTTGCTTCATCAGTGCGTCCTCCGCATCGGGGCAGTAGATGCAGTGGGCCATGACGGTCGGCACACTGCCGCCGAACAGTCCGCACCGGCTGTAGCTTTCGCCGTAGAAGCTTGTGTCAGGGCAAAGCTCGGCCACCCATGCGATCTCGCCGGGGTTCTCAGACAGATGGCTCTGGGCGGGCACGCCGTATTCGGCTGCCAGTGCGCCCAGCCCGGCCATATAGGCATCGGAGGTGCTGGGGGTAAACCGCGGGGTGATCATCGGCCGCACGGTCCCCGCGTGCAGGGTGTTCTCGGCCCGGCAGGTATCCAGCCAGCGGCGGGTCTCAGCCAGACCGGCAGCCGCATCGGGCTCCCGGTAGCTGTCCGGGCTGTTGCGGTCCATGCCCAGCTTGCCGACAAAGGCGGATAGCCCGGCATCGCGCAGTTGGTGCATCAGCTCCAGCGTGGCATCGGTGTGCAGCGTTGCAAAGATGCAGGCGCGCGTGGTGGCGCTGTTTTTCAAATCGCGCACAAAGTAGGCGTAGCCAAGCTTTGCATACGCCGGGTCGGCGTAGTGCGCCTCCTCGGGGTAGGTGTACTGCTGCAGCCAGTCCAGCAGCTCCAGATCCATGGCGGTGCCGCAGTAGCTGTACTGCGGTGCGTGCAGGTGCAGATCGACCAGACCGGGGGTAATGATTTTACCCGTATAGTCGAGAATTTCGACCCCGGCAGGGGCGGCTTCGGAAAAACCGGCGCACAGGCCGTTTTCACACAGCAGGTATCCGTCCCGCACCCGCAGGGTATCGGGGGTGGGGGTGTCCAAAAAAGTGCCTTTCAGGGCGAAACGATCCATAGAAATGACCTCTTTATATAAAATTGCTTTGTAGGGGCCGGGCATGCCCGGCCCGCAAGTGTACGGTGGATACCCCTTTTCATGGGGGTGTAGGGCGGGGTGCCCTCACCCCGCGGCGGCCAGAGGGCTGGCCGCCCTACAAATCGGGCTTTCATAATCTCTATTATAAACAATATATAGCATCTGTTGCAAGTTTTTTGTTTACTTTATGTCGTTAAAGCGGTATAATACCAATATCTATTGATGTTTGAAAGGAATAACGATTTGGAACGTAAACAACTCGCACCCGGCGTATACATCACAACGCTGGATGCTGCTAAATTCAACCGCTGCCGCATCACGCTGCATCTGCGTTTCCCGGCCCGGCGGGAATCTGCCACCGATGCCGCCGTGCTGGCCCTTGTGCTGGAGCGCGGCTATGCGGCCTGCCCCGATATGACCGCCCTGTCCCGCCGTCTGGCCGAGCTGTACGGCGCGGACCTCGGCGTTGACCTTGCCAGCGCGGGCACCGACCGTGTGCTTTCCGCCGACATCTGCGGCATCAAGGACGCTTACGCACTGGCGGGGGAGAATCTGACCGATGCCTATGCCGACATTGTGTTCGGCACGATCTTTGACCCGTATCTTGTGGACGGTGCCTTTGACCCCGAGGCCGTGCGCATCGAAACCGAAACGCAGGCCCGCCGTCTTGAGGCGGAGTTCAACTCCAAGCGGCTTTACTGCGTGCGTCAGGCGCGCCGTAAATTCTACGGCGATACCCCGGCCGGCATCGAGCTGGGCGGCTACCCCGGCGAGCTGGTCCATGTGACCCCGCAAAGCCTCAAGGCTGAGTATGACCGCATCCTCTCCACCGCATCCATTGATGTGATGGTGCAGGGCGTGGAGGAGGCCCGCGTGGCCGATCTGCTGCTGAAAAAGCTGGAGGGTCTGCACCGCGATCCGCAGCCGTTTGCTGCCCCCACCGCGATGCCTGCCACGCCGCTGCGCCACTTTAAGGAGGAGATTCCCGGTTTGACGCAGGCCAAGCTGTGTATGCTGTTCACCACCGGCGAGGAGCACCCCAACCCGCCCAGCGTCAGCATCCTGCGCGTTGCGATGAGTGTGCTGGGCGGCTCTGCGACCAGCCGCCTGTTCCGCAATGTGCGGGAAAAGCAGTCCCTCTGCTACTATTGCGGCTCTGCCGCCCAGCGGGCCACCGGCGTCATGATGATCGACTCCGGCGTCGAACCGGGCAGGGAGCAGCAGGCCGAGGCCGCCATCTTTGCCGAGCTGGAGGGGCTGAAAAACGGCCCCATCACGCAGGAGGAGGTCGATGACTGCCGCCGCGGCCTGCTGTCCAGCATGGACGCGCTGGGGGACAGCCTTGCTGCGCTTGAAAACTGGTACTACGGCCAGATTACCCGGGGCGAGCCGCTCTACCCGCCGGAGTACGGCAAGGTTCTGACCGGCGCCGTCAGTCTGGATGAGGTGCGCCAGACGCTGCAGAGCTACCACTATTCCGTCTGTTACGCCGTGACCGCAGAGCCGGGCACGCAGGGGAAAGGAGGCAGCGAGGATGTTGAATAACGACCACGCCGCTTTTGAGGCGGCCCAGAGCTGTGCTGCCGCCGCCGTAAGCTGTGAAAGCGTTGTACTGCCCAGCGGCCTGACCGTGCTTTGCCGCACGATGCCGGGCTACAGCAGTGTACACGCCATCTACGCCACCGGCTTCGGCTCAATCCACCGCGCCTTCAGGCTGGACGGCAGGCAGGTCACGCTGCCCGCCGGCACGGCGCATTTTCTGGAGCATAAGATGTGCGAGACGCCCAAGGGCGACTCTTTCAATTTTTATGCCAAGACCGGTGCCTCGGCCAACGCCTTTACCAGCTATGACCGCACCTGCTATCTCTTCTCCGCCACGCAGAAGATCGACGAAAACCTTGACATTTTGCTGGGCATGGTCGGCAAGCCGTGGTTTACCAAGGCCACCATCGCCAAGGAGCAGGGCATCATCGGGCAGGAGATCAAGATGTACGATGACAGCCCCGACTGGCGGCTGCTGAACGCACTGTTCCGCTGCCTGTATGCGGACCACCCGCTGCGGGACGACATTGCCGGCACGGTCGAGAGCATTGCCGAGCTGACGCCGCAGATGCTTTACAGCTGCACCAAGGCGTTCTACGCGCCCTCCAACATGGTGCTGAGCGTGGCCGGCAAGATCACGCTGGCGCAGGCGGTCGATGCCTGCAAGCGCAACGGGCTCTACCGCGCCCGCGCCCCGCATGAGGTCGAGTGGGCGATCCCCGCGCAGAGCGGCCCGCTGCCCCACAGGGAGGCCGTCTTTACAATGCCCGTCACAAAGCCCTGCTTCGGTGTGGCTTACCGGGAGGAGCCGCTGGCCGAGGGGGATATAAAGCGGGAGCTGCTGCTGGATATGCTGGGGGATCTCGTTGTCGGCGGCCTGACGAAGCTTTACCGCCGCCTGTACGATGAGGCGCTTGTCAACCCGGAGTTCTCGGGCGATTTCATCGCGGTGCGCGGTGCCTGCGCCGTGGCCTTTACCGGCGAGAGCGATACCCCGCGCGAGGTCGTGGAGCTGCTGCAGGCAGAGATCGAGCGGATGCGCCGTGACGGTGTGGACCCCGAGGTCTTTATGCTGGTGAAAAACCAGATGTACGGAGAGCTGCTGGGCGATGTCGAGGCCGTGGACGATGCTGCCGAGGAGGCCGCTGCGGCCTGCCTGAAGGGACGCACGCTGGCTGACGAGATCGCTGCACTGGCCGAGCTGACGGTGGACGATGCAAACGCTCTGCTGCGCACGGCCCTGCGGGAGGAAAACCGCGCCTATGTGCAGATCGACCCGGCAGAAGCGTAAAGAGGGGAAAGATAAAAATGATCTATCATGTGCAATTTCCCGGGTTGGGCCTTGACCTGACCGTGAACCGGGTGGCGCTGTCCATCGGCGGGTTCAATATCTATTGGTACGGCGTTATCATCGCGGCGGGCATGCTGCTGGCGATGCTCTACGCCTTCCGCAATGCCGTGGACTACGGCATTGACTCCGACCGGCTGGTCGATGTGGTGGCCATCGGCACTGTGATGGCCATCGTATGCGCCCGCATCTACTATGTGGCTATGGCGCCCTTTGCCTACCAGAGCATCTGGGAGATGATCGACATCCGCAAGGGCGGCATCGCCATCTACGGCGCGGTCATCGGCGCATTTATCTTTGGCGGGCTGGCCGCCAAATGGCGCAAGGTGCCGCTGCTGCCGTTGTTTGATCTTGTCTCGCTGGGGTTCCTCATCGGGCAGGGTATCGGCCGCTGGGGCAACTTCGTCAATCAGGAGGCGTTCGGCACAAACACAACGCTGCCATGGGGCATGTACAGCGAGGGGACCGAGGCTTATCTGCGATCCGTGCAGGTCACGCTGCCTGCGGGTATGACGGTGGACCCCACGGCCCCGGTGCATCCCACATTTTTGTATGAGAGCATCTGGTGTCTGGTCGGCTTTTTTGCGCTGGCTTCGCTTTACAAAAAACGGCGCTTCAACGGGCAGATCTTTCTTGGCTATATCATCTGGTACGGCCTCGGCCGCGCCTGGATCGAGGGGCTGCGCACCGACTCGCTGCTCATCGGCAGCACGGGGCTGCGGGCCAGCCAGCTGGTGGCCATCGGCTCGGTGCTTGCGGCAGCTGTGCTGATGGTCATCGGCCTGCGCAGCACAAAGGGAAAAACGCTGACCGTCACGCTGGCCGTGAGGGACATCAAAAAGCAGGCCGAGGCAGGGGAGCGGTTCACCCCGGATACCCTGCCTGCCAATGCGCCCCACGCCGAGTTCGTCAAGGCCACCGATGCTATGAACGCGCGTCTCGATGCGCTGGATTTGAACACCGTGGAGATCGAAGAAATAGAAGGGCCGCAGGAATAACCGGCAACCGCTTGCAGTACGGCGATAGGTGCTGCTGGTGTAAGGGCTGACACCGCTTTGCCCGCCCTGTGCGGACAAAAAATAGATTTGAAAGAGGGAAAGTATCATGGGAGCAACCATCATTGACGGCAAGGCATTGGCCGCAGCCACGAAGGCCGAAGCTGCAGAAAAGGTCAGGGAGCTGAAAAGCCGGGGCATCACCCCCTGTCTGGCGGTCATTCTGGTAGGCGAGAACCCCGCCAGTCAGGTCTATGTCCGCGGCAAGATCAACGACTGCGCGCAGTGCGGCATCGAGAGCCGCAGCATCAATCTGCCCGCCGACACCACGCAGGAGGCGCTGCTGGCCGAGGTGAAAACGCTGGCGGAGGATGCCGCCGTCCACGGTATTCTGGTGCAGCTGCCGCTGCCCGCCCAGATCGACGAGAAGGCCGTTATTGACGCCATTCCGCCGGAGAAGGATGTGGACGGCTTTTCGCCCGTCAATGTCGGCCGGATGCAGATCGGCGAGCCGTGCTATCTGCCCTGCACCCCGGCGGGCTGCATCCGGATGATCGAGTCCACCGGCACTGAGATCGCCGGTAAGAACGCGGTGGTCATCGGCCGCTCCAACATCGTGGGCAAGCCGGCGGCGCTGCTGCTGCTGGCCAAGAACGCCACGGTCACGATCTGCCACTCCAAGACGGCGAACCTAAAAGAGGTCTGCGCCGCCGCCGATATTCTGGTGGCCGCCGTTGGCCGCGAGGGCTTTGTGACCGGCGATATGGTCAAGCCCGGCGCTGTGGTCATTGATGTGGGCATCAACCGCGGTGCGGACGGCAAGCTGCACGGCGATGTCAATTTTGCTGAGGCCGCCGAGAAGGCCGCCTACATCACCCCGGTCCCCGGCGGTGTCGGCCCGATGACCCGCGCCATGCTCATGCTGAACACGGTCGAGGCGGCAAAGCGGCAGAGCCGCTAAAGGCTTCCCCCTTGGGGGAAGCTGTCCGCGAAGCGGACTGATGAGGGGCAACCTTGCCATTGCAGCCCACTGATGGGATATAACCGCAGAATTGCCCCTCATCCGGCCCTGCGGGGCCACCTTCAGTCTACGCGCTAAGAGCCGCCTACGGCGGCTGCGCTCCGACACGCGCCAGCGGGCGCAGCCTCTTGGGGGAAGGCGAAAATTTTAACCTTCCCACGCCCGAAACCCCCTTGACAACTGCGGTGGTTATATGGTAAGATACTAGAGCCGCATGGTATGGGCTGTATAAGTGTGTGCATTTTTCGGCACGCCGCCCTACAGACCAGCGAGACTTATTGAAAGAGGTTATCACATGTACGCAGTTATCAAAACCGGTGGCAAGCAGTACAGCGTTAAGGTCGGCGACGTTGTTTATGTCGAGAAGCTGAACGCTGAGGACAACGCTGAAGTCACCTTCGATCAGGTTCTCGCCGTTGGCGAGGAGGGCTCTGTCAAGGTTGGCGCTCCCGTTGTTGAGGGCGCTTCCGTTGTTGCCAAGGTCGTCAAGACCGGCAAGGGCAAGAAGCTCAACATCCTGACCTATCGTCCCAAGAAGGGCAGCATGGTTCGCAAGGGTCATCGTCAGCCCTACACCAAGGTGGAAATCACCGCGATCAACGGCTAAGGAGGTAAATCACAATGGCACATAAAAAAGGCGTAGGTTCTACCAAGAACGGCCGTGATTCCGAGTCCAAGCGCCTCGGCGTCAAGCGCGGCGACGGTCAGTTCGTTCTGGCCGGCAACATCCTGGTCCGTCAGCGCGGCACCCACATCCATCCGGGTGAGGGCGTTGGCATCGGCAGCGATGACACCCTGTTCGCTCTGGTCGATGGCCGCGTTCACTTCGAGCGCATGGGCCGTGACCGCAAGCGCTGCACGGTCAAGCAGTAAAAAAACCGGTACGGGCGGGCCTTTGCGGCTCGCTCGTTTTTTGTAGTTATCAGAGAGGTACACAATGGCAACCAGTAATTTTATTGATACCGCCACGATCTGGCTGCACGCCGGCAAGGGCGGCGACGGTGCGGTGACCTTCCACCGCGAAAAATTTGTGGCGGCGGGCGGCCCGGACGGCGGCGACGGCGGCCGCGGCGGCGACATCATCTTTGTGGCGGACGATAACCTGTCCACCCTGATGGACTTCCGCTACAAGCGCAAATACACCGCACCCGACGGCGAGAACGGCCGTGCCAAGCGGATGAGCGGTGCGGACGGTGATGACCTTGTCATCCGCGTGCCGCGCGGCACCGTGCTGAAGGAGGCCGAGACCGACCTCGTCGTGGCAGATCTGACCGGCTCTGAGCCGGTGGTTGTGGCCAGAGGCGGCCGCGGCGGCTGGGGCAACAGCCACTTTGCCACTCCGACCCGCCAGATCCCCAAGTTCGCCAAGCCCGGCCTGCCCGGTGAGGACATGCACCTCAAGCTTGAGCTGAAGGTCATTGCCGATGTGGGCCTGATCGGCTTCCCGAATGTGGGCAAGTCCACCCTCATCAGCATCATCTCGGCGGCGCGCCCCAAGATTGCAAACTACCACTTTACGACGCTGACCCCGGTGCTGGGCGTTGTCCGCGTTGGTCCGGAGCAGAGCTTTGTCTGCGCCGATATTCCGGGCCTGATCGAGGGTGCGGCCGATGGTGTCGGTCTGGGCCATGACTTTTTGCGCCATGTCGAGCGCTGCCGCCTGCTGCTGCATGTGGTAGATGTCTCGGGCTGCGAGGGCCGCGACCCCAAGGCAGACTTTGAGCAGATCAACCACGAGCTGGCCGGCTTCAGTGCTGAGCTGGCCGACCGCCCGCAGATCGTGCTGGGCAACAAGTGCGATATCGCCACCCCCGAGCAGGTCGAGGAGTTCAAGAGCTATATCGAGGCGCAGGGCCTGACCTTCCTGCCGATCTCCGCCGCGACCCGTCAGGGTGTGGACGGCCTGCCCGCGCTGGTCTACAACCGCCTGAAGGATCTGCCCCCGGTCAAGATCTATGAGGCAGAGTACAAGCGCCCCGACAAGAACGCCCAGCCTACCCGCCCCTTCACGGTGGAGCGCACCGGCGACCACGAGTTTACGGTGGATGCACCGTGGCTGGAGCGTATCCTTGCCGGTACGAATGTCGAGGACTACGAGAGCCTGCAGTATTTCCAGACGCAGCTGGGTGATTCCGGTATTCTGGATGCGCTGGTCGCGCAGGGCGTTGAGGAAGAGGACACCATCAAAATCGGCGAATATGAGTTCGATTATCTGTATTGATTATGCTGTTTGAAACGAAATCTGAAGTTGACATTCATGAGATGTCGCCGCTGGCACTGGCCTTTGTGGGCGATGCCGTGCTGGAGCTGCTGGTCCGCGCCCGTCTGGTGGGCACGACCCGCCTGCAGCCCAACCGGCTGCACACCGTGGCTACGCATTATGTAAGCGCCCACGCCCAGAACCGGGAGCTGGAGCTGATCGAGCCGATGCTGACCGAGGCCGAAGCCGCTGTGCTGCGGCGCGGCAAAAACGCCAGCAAGGCCACGGTGGCCAAGCACGCCACCGTGCAGGAGTACCGCGCCTCCACCGGCTTTGAGTGCCTGCTGGGCTGGCTCTACCTGCAGGGGAAGAATGACCGCATTGAGGAATTGTTCAACGCGATGTGGGATGGATATAAGCCGGAGTAAAACAAAAAGCCTTCCCCCTTGGAGGAAGGCCGGATAAGAGGCGTGTTTTTCCGCAGCTGCCCGGTAAAGGGGCTGTAGGGGCGGATTCTATATCCGCCCGTGGCTGTTTGCCGTTGCCGCCTATGTACCCCGCGCCCACGGGGGCGCGGTCTGCCTCACTTGCGGCTCTTGCTGTTGGTGGTGTTGGTGCTGTTGCTGGTGCGGCTGGTGCTGCTCTGCTGGGTGCGGTTCGTGGTTTTCTGGGTGCTGTCGCTTGTGCGGTTGGTCGAATTGTTTGTCTGATTCTTTGCCATAGGTGGTTGACTCCTTTCGCAAGTAAAAAAGCGATTTGCGGCCCTTCTGGGCTGCACAGGTAGTTTGCCCGCCCATGGCTTTTTTATGCAAAGGGGGCCGTTTTGGAATTTCCAAAGGATTTTACGGCGCGGGAGAAAACGCTGCTGGGGGACCGCTTTGAGGAGCTGTATACCTACGCCACGGCGCAGCCCGCGCGCGGTGTGACGGTGAATACGCTGCGCTGCACACCGGACTGGTTTGCGGCACACACGGATTTTGACGCAGAACCGTCAAAATTCTGCCGTACTGCGTTCACCACGGCGGCAGACTTCCGCCCGGGGCGGCACCCGTGGCACCATGCGGGGCTGCTCTACGCGCAGGAGCCGAGCGCATCCGCCCCCGCCGCCTTGCTCGATGTGCGCCCCGGCATGCGGGTGGCGGATCTCTGCGCTGCGCCCGGCGGCAAAACCAGTCAGCTTGCGGCTGCCCTGCAGGGGCAGGGTCTGCTGCTGGCCAATGAGTTTGTGGCCGCCCGCGCCGAGATCCTGCGCCAGAATCTGGAGCGGATGGGCGTGACGAACGCTGTCATCACCAACGAGGACACCGCCAACCTTGCCAAAGCCCTGCCCGGGCAGTTTGACCGGGTGCTGGTGGACGCGCCCTGCTCCGGCGAGGGGATGTTCCGCAAGGAGGCGGTGGCTGCCGCCCAGCACAGTGATGCCCTTGTGGCCCACTGTGCAGAGCTGGGCGCGGAAATTTTAGAAAATGCTGCGGCCCTGCTGGCCCCGGGCGGCGTGCTGGTCTACTCGACCTGCACCTTTGCCCCGGCTGAGGACGAGGCGCAGATCGCAGCCTTTCTTGCGCGGCACCCTGAGTTCACCCTCTGCGACCTGTCCGGCTGCGGCTTTGGCCGCCCGGGAGAGGAAAACCGCGCCCCGGCCGGGTTTGCGGCAGGCTGCTGCCGCCGTATCTGGCCTGCGGACGGCGGCGAGGGGCATTTTATGGCGAAGCTGCAAAAAGCCGCCGATGCCGAGGCTCCGAGCACGCCCAAGGTCAAGCCGCCCAAAGCGGTAAAGCCCCCGGCGGAATGGCTGGAATTTGCCCGGGCCTATTTCCCGGCGCTGGCATCACGCCCGCTGGCCGGGGCGGGGGAGTGGCTGCTGCTGCCCGCACCGGGCAGCGAGGGGCTGAACACCGCAAAGCTGCGCATTGTGCGGGGCGGTGTGCTGGCCGGCAGTGTGCTGAAAAAGCGGTTCCAGCCGGCCCACGCGCTCTTTATGGCTTATGGCGCGGCCTGCACGAACCGGGAGGAGCTGACGCTCGCCGACCCGCGCACCACCGCCTGGCTGCGCGGCGAGGAGATTGACGCTGCCACCGCCCAAAACGGCTGGTGCGCCGTGCTGGTGGACGGCTTTCCGCTCGGCGGGGGCAAGGTCAGCGGCGGGCGCATCAAAAATCATTACCCAAAAGGGCTGCGCAACCTGCAATAAAGCGCACGGCCCCTCTTGAAAAGCACGGCCTGTTGTGGTATACTATTTTAATGGTAATTATCGGCTTTACTGCCGTTGCCTTGTGAATACAAATTAGGGGGATTTTCCATGTCCGGACATAGCAAATGGAATAACATCAAACGCAAAAAGGAAAAGACTGACGGCGCCCGCGCCAAGGTTTTCACCAAGATCGGCCGTGAGATCGCCGTTGCCGTTAAGGAGGGCGGCGGCAACCCCGCCTCCAACTCCAAGCTGGCTGCGCTGATCGCCAAGGCCAAGGCAAACAGTGTGCCTAATGACAACATCCAGCGTATCATCAAGCGCGCCGAGGGCGGCGATAAGACGGAGTATGAGGCAATAACCTACGAGGGCTACGGCCCCGGCGGCATTGCCGTTATGGTCGAGACCCTGACCGATAACCGCAACCGCACGGCTGCCAACATGCGCCACTACTTTGACAAGTTCGGCGGCAATCTGGGCCAGATGGGCTGTGTCGGCTTTATGTTCACCCAGAAGGGCGTCATCGTTGTCGATCTCGAGGACAAAGATCCTGATGAGCTGATGATGGACGCGCTGGACGCCGGTGCCGATGACTTCGATGCAGGCGAGGAGGCCGCTGAGGTCACCACCAGCCCCGAGAACTTCACCGCCGTCTGCGAGGCACTCGAGCAGAAGGGCTACAAGTTCGTTTCTGCCGATGTGGCACAGGTGCCCTCCACCACCACCACGCTGACCGATCCCGATCAGCTGGTCCAGATGGGCAAGCTGCTGGATGCGCTGGATGACGATGACGATGTCCAGAACGCATGGCACACCCTTGAGAACGAGGAAGACCTCGACCGCTAAACCACAGAATGCAAAAAGAGAGTGAAGGGCGACTTTTGCTCTCTTTTTTTAATACTGTAGGGGCGGGCCTTGCCCGCCAAGCATGCTTTGATTCGAGAAGGAGAAACACTATGCCTGAACTCCTTTGCCCGCACTGCCTGCAGCCGCTGGACAACGGCTACCACGGCGAGTGCGTCCACTGCGGGCGCTCGCTGGAGAACCGCAACCCCGAGGGTGCGCTGCCCCTCGGCACCCAGCTGGGCGGCAAGTATACCGTGGGCGCATACCTGAGCGCCGACGGCGACGGCCTTTCCTACCGCGGTGTGCTGAACGCAGAAAAGCGCTTTGTGCTTATCAAGGAATATTTCCCGGTCACGCTCTGCAACGGGCGCAGCGCTTCAGGGGCGCTGATGCCCAAGGAGGAAAAAGAGGTCCTTTTCAAGACGAGCCGCATGGACTTCAAGGATCTGTACGACGATCTGCACAACCTGACTCCGGCCACCGGCCTGTCCACCATCCTCGATGTCATGGAGGAAAACAACACGGTCTACGCGGTGGAGGAGAACGAGAAGGGCATGACCCTCTCCCACTATCTCCATCTGCGCAGCCGCACACTGACCCCTGCCGAGGCGCGCACCCTGCTGCAGCCCATCATGGAGGGCGTGGCGCTGCTGCATACCTCCGGGCTGATCCACCGCGGCATCTGCCCGGACAATATCCTGCTGCCCATTGACGGCACGGCCCGCCTGACGGGCTACGGCACACTGGCCCTGCGCACCGGCGGCAGCGAGCTGAAAAGCCAGCTGTACCCGGGCTACGCCGCGCCGGAGCAATACTCCGCCGCCGAGTTCAGCGGCCGCTATACCGATGTTTACGCTTTGGCGGCAGTCTGCTACAGGATGGTCACGGGGCAGACGCCGGTGGCTGCGCCCCAGCGCAGGGTGCGGGACAGTCTGGAGTCTGCCCATAGTCTGGAGGCAGGCGTCCCCACATGGTTCTCGCAGGTATTGGCCTGCGCCATGCGGATGGACCCCGCCAAGCGGATGCAGACGGTGCCCGAGCTGATGAGCGCCCTGACTGACCCGAATGTCGCCAACGCCATGTTTGAGCGGGGCGATAACCAGATCAGCACCCGCAAGATCATGGCGGTGTCGCTGGTCGTTATCTTTGTGCTGGTCGTGCTGCTGCTCTGGAGCCTTGCGGGCGGCAGCAGCAACGGCGGTACGCCGTCCGCCACGCCGCAGCCCACAGCGGCCGCAGCAGCAGGGGAGAATACAGAAGCTGCGACCGTGCCGAACCTTGTGGGGCTGCGCTATACGACCGACATCAAGGGCAACGATGCCTACAGCGAATTCCGCATCGTCATGGTCGAGCAGGGGTCCGACACCGTGCCGCAGGGCGTTGTCATCAGTCAGGACCCGCCCGCGGGCACGGAAAAGCTGATGGAGGACCAGATCATCCAGATCGTAGTCAGCAGCGGCCCGAATCTTGTGGAGATGCCCGACATCATCGGCTTTACGCAGGCAAACGCCAGCAAAAAGCTGGACGCCCTCGGCATCCAGTACAAGATGGTCATGGTCGATAATGATGGCACGATGGCCGCAGGCTGTGTGGCCAAGACCGACTATACGGCGGGCACCAAGATCAATACCGAGAATGTGACGGTCATCGTCAGCATTGCGGGGGAGCGTGATGATACGCTGGTAGCCCAGACGGGGAATGCGGGGGAGAGTACACCCGAACCGACCCCGCAGCCGGAAGAGTGAGTGATAGCGGCAGGTGGGAAAAGCCCCTCCGGTCATCGCTTCGCTCGACCACCTCCCCACTGCGTGAGGAGGCTTTTTGAGGCGGCCAAAGGCCGCCGTCAGAAAGGCTCCCCGCCATGCGGGGAGCTGGCCGAGCCTGCGAGGCCTGAGGGGCTCTTCCCGTTTGCGGTGTAAGAAACAAAAAAAGAGCAGTTCGTGAAGAACTGCTCTTTTTCAGTGCATTTTGGCAATGCCAACGCGGCGAGATTAGTCGCTGACGTAGGGCATCAGAGCCATGTAGCGGGCACGCTTGATGGCAACCGTCAGCTCACGCTGATGGAAAGCGCAGGTACCGGTCACACGGCGGGGAATGATCTTGGCGCGCTCGCTCACGTACTTGCGCAGGCGGGGCAGATCCTTGTAATCGATGTGGTCAACGCGGTCAACGCAGAAGGAGCAAACCTTCTTGCGGCCACGATGCATCGGACGAGAAGAACGATCCATAGCCATTGTGGAAACCTCCTTGTTAGAATGATACTTTCGATTTTAGAACGGCAGGTCGCCCTCATCCTCGATCAGTGCAAAGTCATCGTTGCTGCCGGCAGAGTAGCTCGGCGCAGGATTGGCCTGCACAGCAGGACGGGCGGCGGGGGCTGCCATGGGTGCGCCGTAGCCGGCATCACCCATCGGTGCGGCGTTTGCGGATTTGGGAGCGGCAAAGTTGACGTTGTTGGCCACGATCTCAATCGCGGTGCGGTTGTTGCCGTTCTTATCCTGATACTGGCGGCTCTGCAAACGGCCGTCAATAGCGATCAGAGAACCCTTCTGGAAATACTTGCAGACAAACTCTGCCGTGCGATCCCAGGCAACAACATCCAGCCAGTCAGCCTGACTCTGGCCGTTGGCGTCGCGGCGTCCGCGGTCGCAAGCGATGCGGAACGAGGCAACGTTTTTGCCGGTCGTGGTCTGGCGCAGCTGCGGGTCCGCGGCAAGGCGGCCCATAATAGCAACAACATTCAGCATTGGTTTACTCCTTACTCCTCAACAGCAAGAGTCATGCTGCGAAGAACGCCCTCAGTGATCTTGAAAACGCGGTCCAGCTCAGCCGGGAAATCGGGCTCGCTGGTGAAGCTGATCACCGTGTACACACCCTCGGTCTCATCGTTGATGGGGTAAGCAAGACGCTTCTTGCCCCAATCATCAACAGAATCGATCGTACCATTCGCTGCGATCAGGTTCTTGAACTTGTTGATCAGAGCGTTGGAAGCCTCTTCGTCGAGGTTCGCGGTGGTAACCATCATGGTTTCGTACTTAGCCATATTCTGTGCACCTCCTTTTGGACATTAGGCCTTCTCTTTTAACGGAAAAGACAAGGATAACTGTGTGATTTCACACAGCATCTAATTATAGCAAATTTCCGGCGGCTTGTCAATGCAAAATTTGCCCCGCAGGGCGCAAATTTGCGGACTTTTTTGGAATTCTTTGCACAATTACGAAAAATGTCCTATTGCTTTTTCCTGCGGCTTTGTTATAATGGGCTTTATAATGCACAACTCTTGCTCGGTATCGCAGCAGTGCCCCTGTCCCCGGTTTGCAATAAAAGAAATGGAGCGTTCGTATGAGAATCGTGGTCGTCGGCCTTGGCAAAGTCGGCCGTGCCTTGACCGCCCAGCTTACGGCGGAAAACAATGACATTGTCGTTATCGACCAGAACCCTGACCTGATTGAGGATATTGTAAACATCTATGATGTGCGCGGCGTGCCCGGCAACGGCGGCAGCTATGAGGTCCAGAAGGAGGCGTTCGAGGACGGCGCGGATCTTCTGATCGCCACGACCTCCAGCGATGAGATCAACATCCTTGCCTGCCTTGTGGCGAAAAAGCTCGGCACGCAGCACACCATTGCCCGTATCCGCAACCCGGAGTATGAGAAGCAGCTGCGCTTTATGCGCGATGAGCTGGGCCTGTCGATGGTCATCAACCCGGAAAAGACCACCGCCCGCGAGATTGCGCGGGTGCTGCGCTTCCCCTCGGCTATCAAGCGCGAGCAGTTCTGCCGCCAGCGGTTTGAGCTGGTCGAATACCGTCTGGCCGAGGACAACCCGCTGGTCGGCCTGCAGCTGGCGGATCTCTACCGCAACATCCGCGTCAAGATCCTGATCTGTGCGGTCGCACGCGGCAGTGAGACGATCATACCCACCGGTGCCTTTACGCTGCAGGCAGGGGATAAGATCTACCTGACCGCCTCGGCCCGGGACCTTGAGTCCTTCTTCCGCCGGCTGAACCTCTTTAAGGAGAAGGCAAACGATGTCATGATCGTCGGCGCAAGCCGGATGGCCTACTACCTCGTCAAGGAGCTGCAGGACATCCAGAAGCGCGTCACCGTCATCGACAGCGATGCGGCCCGCTGCCAGAAAATGAGCGAGAAGTTCCCCGGCGTGCTGGTCATCCACGGGGACGGCACGGACGCCGAGCTGCTGAGCGAGGAGCGCATCACCGAGATGGACGCCTTTGTGGCGCTGACCGGTCTGGACGAGACGAACATCATTCTGGCAATGTATGCCTCCCAGATGAACTCCTGCAAGGTGGTGGCAAAGATCAACCGCTCGTCCTTTGCAGATCTGGCCACAGCCAAGGGCATGGTGGACAGTGTGGTCTCCACGGCATCGGTCACATCGGAGTCCATCGCCCTGTATGTCCGCGCCATGCAGAACAGCTTTGAGTCGGAGAACATCAAGACGCTGCACCGCCTTGTGGGCGGCCGGGTCGAGGCACTGGAGTTCAATGTGGCCCCGGGCCTGCCCTTCATCGGTGTGCCGCTCAAGGATCTGACGCTGCGCAAGGGCCTGTTGGTGGCAGGCATCGTGCGCCGCAGCGGCCAGACGGTCATCCCCTCCGGCAATGACGCCCTGCAGGAGGGGGACGATGTTGTCATCGTCACCACTGACACGACGCTGCACGCGCTGCGTGACATTGTAAAGTGAGGGCGGCGGCATGAATTATAAAATGGTAGGGTTTGTGCTGGGGCGCATCTTCCTGATTGAGGCGGCGCTGATGCTCTTACCCATGGGGTGCGCAGCGATCTACGGCGAGTGGGCCTCGATCCCCGCATTCCTGATCCCGGTGCTGATCCTGCTGGTGCTGGGCCTTGCCGCCAGCCTGAAAAGCCCCAAGGACACCAGGATCTATGCCCGCGATGGTCTGGCCATCGTGGCGCTGGTCTGGGTGCTGCTGTCGGTTTTCGGCGCGCTTCCCTTTGTCATCACCGGCGAGATCCCGTCCTTTGTGGACGCTTTTTTTGAGACGGTTTCGGGCTTTACGACCACCGGCTCCACGATCTTGACCGATGTTGAGTCGCTGAGCCACGGCATCCTGTTCTGGCGCAGCTTTTCCCACTGGATCGGCGGCATGGGCGTTCTTGTTTTTGCGATGGCGGTGCTGCCCATGACGGACGGCCGCGCCATGCACCTGATGCGCGCCGAGGTCCCCGGCCCGACCTGCGGCAAGATCTCGAGCAAATTGAGCGACAGCGCCAAGATCCTCTACGCCATCTATCTCGCCATGACCGTTATCGAGACGGTCATGCTCTGCGCGGGCGGCATGCCGCTGTTTGACGCGCTCATTCACTCTTTCGGCACGGCGGGCACCGGCGGCTTCAGCAACAAGACGCTGAGCGTGGGTGCCTACAACGACCCTTATTTTGAGGTCGTGATCGGCGTGTTCATGCTGCTGTTCGGCATCAACTTCAACCTGTATTATTTCCTGCTGCTCCGCCATTTCCGTGAGGCTCTCGCCTCGGAGGAACTGCATGTCTATCTGGGCATCGTGGCGTTTTCGACCCTGACCATCACGGCGAACATCGCAGGGCTGTACGACTCTGTCGGCACGGCGCTGCGCACGGCGTTCTTTCAGGTGTCGTCCATCGTGACAACCACGGGCTACGCCACAGCGGACTTCAATCTCTGGCCAACCTATTCGCGGGTCGTCATCGTGATCCTGACCTTTGTGGGGGCCTGCGCCAGCTCAACGGCGGGCGGGTTGAAGGTCTCCCGCGTTATCATCCTCTTCAAGGCAGCGCGGCAGGATCTGAACAAGATGCTGCACAGCCACGCCGTCACCACGGTCCGGTTTGAGGGTAAGCCGCTGGACGAAAAGACCCTGCGCGGCGTACACAACTATTTTAACATTTATGTCCTGCTGCTGACGCTGTCGGTGCTGCTTGTCTCACTGGACGGCTTTGATCTGGTCACGACCTTTACAGCGGTTGCGACCTGCCTGAACAATGTCGGCCCCGGTCTGGAGCTGGTCGGCCCGATGGGCAGCTTTGCGGAATTTTCCGCCCCGGTCAAGCTGCTGCTGGCCTTTGACATGCTGGCAGGCCGCTTGGAGCTTTACCCGATGCTGACACTGTTTGCCCCGCGCCTGTGGCGCAAGCGCATCAACGCGATGCACGAGGCGAGAGCGAAATAAGTACGAGAGTTTTATTCCTTTTCTTGCAAAAAAAGGAGCCGAAAAGAACTCCAAACAAATAAAGAAAAATGCGGGAGACTGCCGGTAAAAGGGCAGTTTCCCGCGTTTTGTTACTTACTCTACGAATAGCGAATCGTCCCCATACCGCCCAATATAGGATGGGTCTTTCTCGGAATAATACAAATTGCCCAGCACTTCTTCCGGGGCGTTGTCGGCCAGGTAGCGCGCGTGCAGCTCGGTGGCGAAATGGGTGCCCTGCAAAATTTGCAGTGTGTCCGTGTAGCTGGTGCCGTCGATCTCATATTTGACCGTGATGATGTAGACGTAATCGGTGTTGCTCCCATTGACAGAGTAGGAGGTGTGCGCCGTCGCTTTCATGTCGGTAATGCGATAGGCGTCCGGCAAAATCACGCTGGTGTAGGTATGCTTGCGGTAAATATCCATCCCCAGCACAATAAGGATGGAAAACAGTATGCCGATCCCGCAGACGGCCAGCGCCGCCAGCAGCGCCTTCTTGTCGGATTTGGTAATTTTCAGCTTCATGCGGCAGGCCTCCCACAGCGTTTTCTCTATTATACCATACACCGCTGCCTATGTCTATTTCCCGCCGTGCCTGCATACCCTTTACCAGACCATAACAGGGGAGGGGCTTGTAATGCGGCGCAATGCAAACCGGGAGGAACGAGGCGGGCGGCTGCTGTCCGCGCTGGCTGCGGCGGTGCTGCTGACGCTGCTGCTCGGCATTATTCATCGGCTGTACCACTGTGAATATACCGATACCGACACCCCCAACGACTGTTTTGCCGTGTCGGCTGCCACCGGGGAGACGGCGCTGCCCAAAATGGTCTGCCTGACCTTTGATGACGGACCGAGCAAAAATACCGTGCCGATTCTGGAGATCCTTGATCGGGAGCAGGTCCCGGCCACCTTTTTTGTCTGCGCGCAGGACGCCAACGAGCGCTATCTGCCGCTGGTGGCAGACATTGCGGCGGCGGGGCACCAAATTGCGCTGCACAGCGCGACACATCAATACTCGAAAATTTACGCAAGCACCGATGCCTTCTGGCAGGATATCAAGACGCTGCGTCAGGCGCTGGAGCCCTATATTGATGTCGGCAGCATTGACTGGCTGCGCTTTCCCGGCGGCAGCACAAACACGGTCAGCCACCGCTACGGCGGGCGCGGCATTATGAAAACGCTCAAGGCGCAGGCCGGGCAGAAGGGCTACCACTGGATCGACTGGAATGTCTGCGCGGAGGATGCCACCGCCAGCCACCCCGATGCGGCGCAGATCCTGCGCAATATCCGCCGCGATGCCGAGGGGCACGACCTCTGCGTGGTGCTGCTGCACGATACCAAGGCCACCGGCCAGACCGTGAAGGCCCTGCCGGACATCATACAATGGTTCCGGGAGGAGGGCTATACTTTTTGTACGGTCGCACAGATGCAGGCCGTCAAGGATGAGGTAAGCCAGCCAGAGGAACAGCCAGCCGGGTAACACAGGCGGCGCGCCTGACGAAAGGCCCGGCATAACACCCGCCAGAGGCTTTATTCTGGTAGGAAAAGGGGCACGCCTATGTAAAATTGTACAAAATAGACAGCAAATCCTTGCAATGTGGAACAAAACGGGGTATAATGTACAAGAATCGCGTGAAGGGCAGGAGGGAGAAAACACCATGCGCAAAACGGAAAGCCAGAAGATCGCGCTCTGCGGTATGCTGGGGGCGTTGTCGGTGGTGCTTCTGCTCATCGGCAGCGCCTTACAGATCGGCACCTACGCTGCGCCGATGCTCGCGGCTTTTCTGCTCATTCCGGTGCTGGAGGACTACGGCCCGCGCTATGCGCTGACTCTCTACGCAACGGTGTCGATTTTGGCCGTGCTGCTTGTGCCGGAGACCGAGCTGGCGTTTTTCTATGTGCTGGTCATGGGGTATTACCCTGTGCTGCGTGTGAAGCTCAACGCACTAAAAAACACGGTACTGCGTTGGGTTATAAAATTTGCGGTGTTCAATGCGGCTACGGTGCTGGTGTATTTGCTGCTGTTCGCGCTGCTGGGGCCTGCTGTGCTGGACGAACTGCTGGCCGATGGAACGGCCATGCTGGCGGCGCTTTTGGCCGCGGGCAACCTGTCCTTCTGGCTGTGCGACCGGGCACTGGCCGCGCTGACGCGATATTACCATCTGGTGGTCAAGCCAAGACTGAAAAAGAAGTTTTGATTTTGGAAGGAGAAAAACATGTGGTACGAGGAAGCGGTAGTTTATCAGATTTATCCGCTGGGCCTTTGCGGTGCGCCGCTGCAGAACAGCGGTGACCAGACACAGGCCGGGGAGCATCGCCTGCTGCGTGTGCTGGACTGGGTGGAGCATATCAAGCGGCTGGGAGCAACCTGCGTGCTGTTCAACCCGCTGTTTGAGAGTGACGCCCACGGCTACGATACCCGTGACTACAACAGGGTAGACTGCCGTCTTGGCACCAACGATGACCTCAAGCAGGTCTGTGCGGCGCTGCATGCGGCGGGCATCCGGGTCCTGCTTGACGGTGTTTTCAACCATGTGGGGCGCGGCTTCTGGGCGTTCCGCGATGTGCAGGAAAAGCGCTGGGACAGCCCCTATAAGGACTGGTTCCATATCAGCTTTGACGGCAACACGAATTACAATGACGGCTTCTGGTATGAGGCGTGGGAGGGCTGCAACGAGCTGGTCAAGCTGAATCTGCAGAACCCCGAGGTCAAAAACTACCTGTTCGATGCCGTGCGCGGCTGGGTGCGCGACTATGACATTGACGGTCTGCGTCTGGATGTGGCCTACTGCCTCGATCTCGGCTTTTTGGCAGAGCTGCGCGGATTGGCAAACAGCATCAAGCCGGAGTTTGTGCTGGTGGGTGAGACGCTGCACGGCGATTACAACCGCTGGATGAACGACCACGCCTGCCACAGCGTGACGAACTATGAGTGCTATAAGGGGCTGTATTCCAGCTTCAACACCGGCAACATGCACGAGATCAGCTACAGCCTGAACCGCCAGTTCGGCGCGGAGCAGTGGTGCCTGTACACGGGTAAGCACCTGCTGAGCTTTGTGGATAACCACGATGTAACGCGCATTGCTACGATCCTGACCGACAAGAGCTGCCTTGCACCCCTCTACGGGCTGCTGTTCGGCATGCCCGGCGTGCCGGCGGTCTACTATGGCAGTGAGTGGGGCATGGAAGGCGACAAGAAAAACGGCGACCCGACGCTGCGCCCGGCCATCGAAAAGCCGGAGGAGAACGGTCTGACCGCATGGATCGCCGCGCTGGCCCATGCCCGCACAGGCAGCAAGGCGCTGTGCCGGGGCAGCTACCGCAATGTGCTGGTGCAGCCGAAGCAGCTGATTTTTGAGCGCTATGCCGACGGTGAGCGGGTGCTGGTAGCCATCAATGCGGACGGCAATCCGTTTGACGCCCACTTTGACGCAGGCTGCGGCCGCGCGGTGGACCTGATCACCGGGGCCGACCACGACTTCGGCGGCGGCAGCAGGCTGGAGCCCTACAGCTGCTATTTCTGGAAATGTGAACGATAATACGATATAAAAAAGGCACCTGCCGGGGAATCGGCAGGTGCCTTTTTGCCTTATGCTGCAGGGGGCAATGCAGGCATCCGCCCCTACAGGATGGCCGTATTTATTTACAGGTTCGTATACCCCATCAATTTTTCATCCACCACGGCGGCGGTGTCGCGGCCCTCGCGTAGCGCCCACACGACAAGGCTCTGGCCGCGGCGCATATCGCCGCAGGCAAACACCTTCGGGTCAGCGGTGGCGTACTTCACATCGGCCACCGTGCCGCGTGCCGTCAGCCCCACGCCGAAGGCATCCGCCACATACGGCTCACAGCCGGTAAAGCCAGCCGCGATCAGCACCAGATCACAGTCTACCGTGTATTCCTCGCCGGTGGGGACCATCTGGCGGCGGCCGTCTACGACCTCGCTCTTCAACTTGGCGATCAGCGCACCGCAGACCTGCCCGGATTCGTTTTTATAAAACTCCTTCACGGTGGTCTGGTAGACGCGGGGGTCATCGCCGAACAGGGCGATGGCCTCCTGCTGGCCGTAGTCGGTTTTCAGCACACGCGGCCACTCCGGCCAGTCATTGCCGGGGGCGCGGGCGGCGGGCGGGCAGGGCATCATTTCCAGCTGCAGTACGCTCTCGCAGCCTTGGCGAATGGCCGTGCCCACGCAGTCGTTGCCGGTGTCGCCGCCGCCAATGACCAATACTTTCTTGCCTGCGGCATTCACAGCCTTGCCGTCCGCAAAGCCGGAATCCAGCAAACTGCGGGTCACGCTTGTCAGGTAATCCACCGCAAAGTAGATGCCCTGCGCATCGCGGCCGGGTACATTGATGTCGCGGGCCTGCTTGGCACCGCAGCAAAGCACGACCGCATCATAGCGGGCCTTCAGCTCCTCGGCGCTGACGGTGCTGCCCACATCCGCGCCAAAAACAAACTCGATGCCCTCATCCTGCAAAATTTTTACCCGGCGGTCGATGACCCACTTCTCCAGCTTCATGTTGGGGATGCCGTACATCAGAAGGCCGCCGGCGCGGTCCTCGCGCTCATAGATCGTCACCTTATGGCCGCGCTTGTTGAGCAGGTCCGCCACCGAAAGCCCCGCAGGCCCCGCACCGATGACAGCCACCGTCTTGCCGGTGCGCGCCGGGGGCGGAACCGCGTGGATAGCGCCGCTCTCATAGCCGTATTCCACAATGGCACGCTCGTTCTCCTTGACGGTCACGGGATCACCCGTGACATTGCCGCAGGTGCAGGCGGCCTCGCACAGGGCGGGGCAGACCCGGCTGGTAAACTCCGGGTAGCGGTTTGTGGCGATCAGGCGGTGTACGGCCAGATCCCACTTGCCCTGATAGACCAGATCGTTCCATTCGGGGATGAGGTTATTCAGCGGGCAGCCGCTGAACATCCCGCCCAGCAGGACGCCGCTCTGGCAGAAGGGCACGCCGCAGTCCATGCAGCGCGCACCCTGCGCCTGCTGCTCATCGGTGTGCAGCGGAAGATGAAACTCGTTGAAATTCCGGATGCGCTCCTCGGGCGGCAGCTCCAGGCTGGTCTGCCGCGCAATCTCGATAAATCCTGTCGGTTTTCCCATTGTAGTCTGCCTCCCTTATTTTGCGTTTTTCATGGCGTAGAATGCTTCCATCTGCGCCTGCTCGCTGTCCTCGCCCTTTTCTTCCATCTGGGCAATAAGGCGCAGCATCTTGTCGTAATCGTGGGGCAGGACCTTCTTGAACTTGGGCAGGTATTCGCCGAAGTTGTCAAGGATGTGTCTGCCGCGCGGCGAGCCTGTCAGCTCGACATGCTCACGGATAAGATCCTTCAGCAGCGATACATCGTACTTATGCTCAACAGGCTCCAAACTTACCATGTCCTTGTTGACGCGCTGGTAGAAGTCCCAGTCCTCGTCCAGCACATAGGCAATGCCGCCGCTCATGCCGGCTGCAAAGTTTTTGCCGGTCTTGCCTAAGACCACCACCGTGCCGCCAGTCATGTACTCGCAGCCGTGGTCGCCCACGCCCTCGACAACGGCGATGCCGCCCGAGTTGCGCACGCAGAACCGCTCGCCCGCGACACCGTTGATGAACGCCTTGCCGCCCGTGGCACCGTAGAGCGCCACATTGCCGATGACAATGTTCTCACTGCGGTCAAAGGCGGCGTTTTTCGGCGGGTAGACGATGATCTTGCCGCCGGACAGCCCCTTGCCGATGTAGTCGTTCGCATCGCCGACCAGCTCCAGCGTCAGCCCCTTGGGGAGGAACGCGCCGAAGCTCTGGCCGCCATAGCCGTGGCAGACCACATGGAAGGTGTCATCAGGCAGCGTATTGCCGAATTTGGCGGTGATCTCACTGCCGAAGATCGTGCCGAACGCGCGGTCGGTGTTGCCGACATCCAGCGCGACGGTCATCGGCTTCGGCTCGGCGGAATCAAAGCTCTTCTTGAATTTCTTCATCAGGACGCGCATGTCGGGGGTCTTTTCAAGCTGGAAGTTATAGACAGCCTTCGGGTCGAAGTGGATGTTGGAATTTTCGATGAGCGGGTTCTGCAGCAGCGCCGAGAGGTCCATCTCACCGGCGCGGGAGCCTGCGGGGGCGGGCTTGACCTTCAACAGGTCGGTGCGGCCGACCAGCTCATCCACGGTACGCACGCCCAGTCTGGCCATGTAGGCGCGCAGATCCTCGGCCATAAAGCGCATAAAGTTCATGATGTACTCAGGCTTGCCCTTGAACCGCTTGCGCAGCTCGGGATTCTGGGTACAGATGCCCATCGGGCAGGTGTCAAGGTTGCAGACGCGCATCATGACGCAGCCCATCGCAACGAGGGGGCCGGTGCCGAAGCCGAATTCCTCGGCACCCAGCAGGGCGGCGATGGCCACATCGCGGCCGCTCATCAGCTTGCTGTCCGCCTCGATGCGCACACGGCTGCGCAGACCATTCATGATCAGGCACTGGTGCGCCTCGGCCAGACCCAGCTCCCACGGCAGACCGGCATTGTGGATGGAGTTGCGCGGCGCTGCGCCGGTGCCGCCGTCAAAGCCGGAAATCAGGATGACCTCGGCGCCCGCCTTGGCCACGCCGGCTGCAATCGTGCCGACGCCGGCCTCGCTGACCAGCTTGACATTGATGGCCGCCTTGCGGTTGGCGCACTTCAAATCGTAGATGAGCTGCGCCAGATCCTCGATCGAGTAGATGTCATGGTGCGGCGGGGGAGAGATGAGCCCCACGCCGGTCGTGGAGTTGCGGGTCTTGGCGACCCACGGGTAGACCTTGCCGCCGGGCAGCTGGCCGCCCTCGCCGGGCTTGGCACCCTGCGCCATCTTGATTTGAATTTCACTGGCGGAGACGAGGTACTTGCTCGTGACGCCGAAGCGGGCGGACGCCACCTGCTTGATGGCGGAGTTGCGCTCTGTGCCAAAGCGATCCTCGGCCTCGCCGCCCTCGCCGGTGTTGGACTTGCCGCCCAGTCGGTTCATGGCGATGGCCATGCACTCGTGCGCTTCCTCGGACAGCGCGCCGTAGCTCATGGCGGCGGTCTTGAACCGCTTCACGATGGAGTCCACGCTCTCGACCTCCTCGAGCGGGACACCGGCCTCGGGGTAGTTGAAGTCGAGCAGACTGCGCAGATGCATCGCATCGCCGCCTTCATTGGCGGCGGCCGCCGTGTACTGCTTGAAGATGTCATAGCTGCCGGTCCGGCACGCCTGCTGCAGCAGATGGATGGTCTGCGGATTGTACAGGTGCTGCTCGGCAGCGGGGCCGCCGCGGTACTTGTGAGCACCCAGACTCGGCAGCTCGCGGTTGATGTCCAGCCCCAGCGGGTCAAACGCCTCCTGATGGCGCGCCTCCAGATCGTTCTGGATGTCCTGAATGGTAATACCGCCCACGCGGGAGACGGTGTTCGTGAAGTACTTGTCCACGACCTCTTTCGAGATGCCCAGCGCCTCAAAGATCTGGCTGCCGGCGTAGGACTGGATGGTGGAGATGCCCATCTTGGAGGCAATCTTCACGATGCCGGCCAGCACGGCCTGGTTGTAGTCCTGCACAGCGGCGTAGTAGTCCTTGTCCAGCAGGCCGTCCGTGATGAGCGCGCCGATCGTTTCCTGCGCAAGATAGGGGTTGATGGCGGCGGCACCGTAGCCCAGCAGGGTCGCAAAGTCATGCACAAGGCGCGGCTCGCCGCTCTCAAGGATCAGGGCCATGGCGGTGCGCTTGCGGGTGCGCACCAGATATTTGCTGACCGCGCCGACAGCCAGCAGGCTGGGAATGGCGACATGGTACTCGTCAATGTCGCGGTCAGACAAAATCAGGATGTTGGCGCCGTCGCGGTAGGCGCGGTCCACATCGACAAACAGCCGGTCGATGGCTTTTTCCAGATCGGTATTCTTGTAGTAGCAGATGGACAGCGTCACAACCTTGAAGCCGGGCACATCCATCGCCTTGATCTTGAGCAGGTCGGTCTCGGTCAGAATCGGGTTCTCGATCTTCAGCACCTTGCAGTTGTCGGCGTTTTCCTCCAGCAGGTTGCCCTGCGCACCGACATAGACGGTGGTGGAGGTGACGATCTTCTCACGCAGGGCGTCGATCGGCGGGTTTGTGACCTGTGCGAACATCTGCTTGAAATATTCGCTCAGGGACGGGCGGGTGTGGCTCAGCACCGCCAGCGGAGTATCGCTGCCCATCGCCCCGGCAGGCTCGCTGCCGTTCTTCGCCATCGGCAGCAGGATCGTCGAGACATCCTCATACCGGTAGCCGAACGCCTTCTGCAGCCGGACAAGCTGCTCCTTGGTGTAGGAGGGAACCTTCTTGTTGGGGACCTTCAGGCCGGACAGCGGGACCAGATTGCGGTCCAGCCACTCGCCGTAGGGCTGGCGGCCGGCGTAGTCGGCCTTCAGCTTTTCATCATCGACAAGCTCGCCCTTGATGGTATCGACCAGCAGCATCTTGCCGGGGCGCAGGCGGTCCTTGCGGACGATCTCCTCAGCGGGCAGATCCAGCACGCCGACCTCGCTGGAAAGGATCAGCCGCCCATCCTTTGTGATATAGTAGCGGCTGGGGCGCAGGCCGTTGCGGTCCAGCACCGCACCCATGACATCACCGTCACTGAACAGGATGCTGGCAGGGCCGTCCCACGGCTCCAGCATCGTGGCGTAATACTGGTAAAAGTCGCGCCGCTTGGGGCCCATCGCCTTGTTGTTGTCCCACGGCTCGGGGATCGTGACCATGACGGCCAGCGGCAGATCCATGCCGTTCATGACCATAAATTCCAGCGTGTTATCCAGCTGGGCAGAGTCAGAGCCGCCCTGATTGACGATGGGCAAAACCTTCGTCATATCGTCCTTCAGATAGTTGGAGCCGATGGTCTCCTCGCGCGCAAGCATCGTATCCACATTGCCGCGGATCGTATTGATCTCGCCGTTGTGCAAAATAAAGCGGTTGGGGTGGGCGCGGTTCCAGCTGGGGGCTGTGTTGGTGGAAAAGCGGCTGTGTACCATGCCGATGGCGGATTCGTAGTCGGTGTCCTGCAGGTCGGGGTAGAACAGCCGCAATTCCTTGACGAGGAACATGCCCTTGTACACGATGGTACGGCTGGACAGGCTGCAGACATAGGTGTCGGGGCTGGACTGCTCAAAAACGCGGCGCACCACATACAGGCGGCGGTCAAAGGCAATACCGGCGTCCAGACGCGGCGGCTTGCCTACAAAGCCCTGCCAGATGCTGGGCATACAGGCCACAGCCTTGTGGCCAAGGATCGCAGGGCAGGTGGGTACCTCGCGCCAGCCCAAAAACGGCAGACCCTCTTTTTTGCAGACGATCTCAAACAGCTTTTTGGCCTGGTTGCGCTTTAGCTCATCCTGCGGGAAAAAGAACATGCCAATGCCGTATTCGCGCTCTTTCCCCAGTGTGATGCCCAGCTCGGCCGCAATTTTCTGAAAGAATTTGTCGCTGATCTGTGTCAGAATGCCTACGCCGTCGCCGGTCTTGCCCTCGGCGTCCTTGCCTGCGCGGTGCTCAAGATGCTCCACGATCTGCAGTGCATCGTCAATGGTCTGGTGGCTCTTGCGGCCCTTGATGTCCACGACCGCACCGATGCCGCAGTTGTCGTGCTCAAATTGGGGGCTGTACAGCCCGGCGGGGGACTTGCGCTCGGTAAAGTTTTCCATGCCTTGTAATCGCTCCTTCCCAAATTCCGAAAGCATCGCAGCTACGCACATAACGCTGCGGCTTTCGGGGTAAACAAAAAAGACGCCCCCACAGGGCGCACAGGCCCCTTGTGGGAACGTCTTTGTTCTTGTCTGCATCATACCATAGATACAGGCGCTTTACAATGCTAAAGCAAAAGATTTTACGGAAATTAAGCGAAAAAGCTTTTTAAATTTAATTCGAGAAGGTAAAACCTAATAAAATTAAGCACCAACCCGTACAAGCAGGGTCGGGTTCCATGTCGAACCGGGACCCGCGCCGCTGCCGCCAAGGCTGCAGCAGGGTGGAGTTACGCCGTCTTTTCCTCGTTCTGCTTTTTCAGCTCGGCAAGGATGTCGGCCAGCAGCTCCTCCTGCGTGGGGGCGGCGGGGGTTTCCGGCTCCGCGGGTGTCTCCTCCGTGTGCTTGCCAAGGGCCATCAGCTTGTTCATGCCCTTGACGATGAGGAACAGAACCAGAGCCATGATCAGGAAGTTGATGACCGAGGTGATGAAGGCACCGTACTTGAAAACCAGCTTGCCATCGCCGAAAACATCCCACATCATAGCGTCAAAGTTGACCTTGCCCAGAATACCCAGAATCGGGCTGATGAGGTTATCAGTCAGCGAGGTCACAAGCGTTGAGAACGCACCGCCGATGATGACACCGATGGCCATATCCATCATGTTGCCCTTCAGGGCAAAGGATTTGAATTCTTCCCAGAACTTCTTCATAAGGAACCCCCCTCTTTCCAAAAACTGCGGCGCGGTGTTGTTCCGCGCCGCAGCAAATTTACCGTAATACCGCCGGAGCGGCATTTAGAATTATGCGGTATTTCCCTTACTTTTTCAGCAGCTTGGCCACCGTCTGGGCGGCGTTGTCAAGGTAGTCGCCCGCAAAGACCTCGATCATGCCGGCATCGGCCTCCTTGGCCAGCTCGGGGTCAATGGGCATTTTTGCCAGCACCGGCAGGCTGTACTTGTCGGCGATCTCATCCACATGGCTGTCACCAAACACATGGATGTGCTTGCCGCAGTCGGGGCAGACGGCGTAGCTCATATTCTCGACCAGACCCAAAATGGGCACATGCATCATCTGGGCCATCTGGACGGCCTTGCCGACGATCATGCCGACCAGCTCCTGCGGGCTGGACACGATAACGATGCCGTCCACCGGCAGCGTCTGAAAGACGGTCAGCGGCACATCGCCGGTTCCCGGGGGCATATCAACGAACAGGAAATCAACATCCCACACGACCTCCTGCCAGAACTGCTTGACAGCACCGGCAATGACGGGGCCGCGCCAGACCACGGGGGCCTCGGGGTCATCGAGCAGCAGATTGATGCTCATGATCTCAACGCCGGTGCGGCTGCAGATCGGGTTGATGCTCTCGCCGTCACCGGTGGCAGGACCCTTTACGCCGAACAGGCGGGGAATAGAAGGGCCGGTAATATCGGCGTCCAGCACGCCGGCCTTGTAGCCAAGGCGGCGCATCGAGACGGCCAGCATGGCGCTGGTCATGCTTTTGCCGACGCCGCCCTTGCCGGAAACAACGCCGATGACCTTTTTAATACGGCTTCTTGCGTGCGGCGGCTCATGCTGCGGCGCGCGGTGATCGCAGTTAGCCTGACAGCTGCTGCAATCATGGGTACATGCTTCGCTCATTTGTAAATGCTCCTTTAAAAATGCTTTTATAACAGTGTACCAAAATTCGCGCAGCTTTGCAAGATGCTGCGCAGCGAAAAGGCTTCCCCCAGAGGGGGAAGCTGTCCGCGAAGCGGACTGATGAGGGGCAGACTCTCCGTGATTGCCCGGTAACGGGTGGTCGCGATAACATCGCCCCTCATCCGGCCTGCGGCCACCTTCCCCCAAGGGGGAAGGCTTCACACGCTGGTATACCCGCTGCGCCTTCCGCATATCCATCAGCAGGGGAAGGGGGCGGCGTATGAACAACCGCAGGAATTATCTGCACAATGCAGCGCTGCTTACCGGGTCGGGGCTGGTGCTGCGGCTGCTGGGTATGGGGCTCCGGGTCATGGTGGCAGCGTCCCTCGGCAGTGAGGGGATGGGGCTGTACCAGCTGATTCTGGCGCTTTACATGGTGTTCGTCTCCTTTGCCACGGCGGGCATCCATGTGGCCTCGGCGCGTCTGGCAGCCCAAAGTCTGGCCCGCGGCAGCGGTATGGCGCAGACGCTGCGCGGGCTATGCGGCACGGCACTGGGCTTTGGCACGGCGGCTATGGCTGCGCAGGCCGTGCTGGCAGGCCCCTGCGCGCGGTATCTGCTGCATGACATCCGTGCCGAGACGGCGCTGCTGATCCTGGCACCGAGCCTGCCGTTTATGGCGGTATCGGGGGCGGTGCGGGGGTGCTTTCTGGCGGCGCGGCGGGTGCAGCCCAACATCGCAGCGCAGCTTGTTGAGCAGCTTGTGCGGATGGCGGTAGCTGCGGCGGGGCTGCGCCTGCTGGCGCAGTGGGGTGCAGGCTACGGCTGCGCGGCTGTCATGCTGGGCAACACAGTCAGCGAGGGCGTTTCCTGCGGTATTATGCTGCTTTTTGCTGCCCGAACACCGGAATTTGCGCCCCGCCCCGGCGCCCCGCTGCATCCCTACACCGCGCGGGAGCTGTACAGTATCCTCTGGCCGGTCGAGGGCAGCCGTCTGCTGGCCAGCGCCCTGCAGGCCGCCGAGAGCAGCCTGATCCCTTACACGCTCACCCTCTGCACCGGCAGCCGCACTGCGGCGATGGCGCAGTACGGCGCACTCAAGGGGATGGCGCTGCCGCTGCTGTTTTTTCCGTTTTCGGTGCTGACCGCCCTGTCCGGCCTGTTGATGCCGGAGATCACCCGCGCCCACACCCGGGGGGATGTAGCCGCTGCGCGGCGGCTGGTGTTTACCATGCTGCGCTTCACCGGCGGGTTTTCTGTATTGGCGGGGGCAGGGTTTGTGCTGCTGGGCGCGCCGCTGGCAGAGCTTGTCTACCGCGATGCCATGGTGGGCCGCTATGTGCAGATTTTGGGGCTGGCCGCGCCCTTCATGTATCTGGAAAGCATGGTGGACGGTGTACTCAAGGGGTTGGGGGAGCAGCTGGCCACCTTCCGGTATTCGCTGCTGGATTCGGTGTTCCGCATCACAGCCATCTGGCTTGTGCTGCCGCAGTACGGCATGGCAGGTTTCCTGTGGATTATGATTGCATCAAATGTGATGACATGCGGATTGAATATGAGAAGGATGATGGTACAAATAAAAAAGCCTTCCCCCTAGGGGGGAAGGTGGCCGAGGCCCCGTCCGAGGCCGGATGAGGGGAGGCTTACGGAGGTATCCCGTGAATGGGGAGGTACGGCAGGCTCTCCCCGTATCAGTCCGCTTCGCGGACAGCTTCTCCCCCAGAGGAGAAGCCTTTGGCGCGGGTCACAGCGTTTCCGCGCTCACAAGGCCGTTCCACAGCCGGTAGTAGACGCCTTGCCGGGCAAGCAGCTCCGCATGGCTGCCCTCCTCCTCGATGCCGTCCCGGCCTAAGACAAGGATGCGGTCGGCGTTCTGGATGGTCGTCAGGCGGTGGGCAATCGTCAGCGTTGTGCGCCCCTTTGCCAGCTTGTCAAGGCTCTGGCCGACCAGAATCTCACTCTCGTTGTCGAGCGCACTGGTGGCCTCGTCCAGCAGCAGGATGCGCGGGTTCTTCAAAAATACGCGGGCGATGGCAAGGCGCTGCTTCTGCCCGCCCGAAAGCTTGACGCCGCGCTCACCGACATAGGTGTCGTAGCCGTTCTTCAATGCGCGGACAAAGCCGTCGGCTCCGGCCAGACGGGCGGCCTCCTCGATCTCGGCGCGGGTCGCACCGGGGCGGCCATAGGCGATGTTCTCCGCCACGGTGCCGCTGAACAGGTAGACATCCTGCTGCACCACGCCAATGGCCTCGCGCAGGCTGCGCAGTGTGACGCTGCGCACATCCTGCCCGTCGATCAGGATCTTACCGCCCGTCACATCATAAAAGCGGGGAATCAGGTTGCAGAGCGTGGTCTTGCCGCCGCCGGAGGGGCCGACCAGCGCAACATTCTCGCCGGGGCGGATCTTGAGATTGACATGGCGCAGGACCTTATTGTGGTCATCGGGGTACTCAAAGCTGACATCGCAGAAGTCGATGCCGCCCTCCCGCACCTGCAGCGGCTCCGCACCGGGAAGGTCGGCGATGGCAATGGGGGTGTCCATGATCTCGGCAAAGCGCTCAATGCCGGTCATGCCGCGCTGGAACTGTTCGGCAAATTCCACGATGCGGCGGATGGTGGCGATCAGTGTGGAGACATACAGCACATAGGCCACCAGATCGCCCGCGCTGATGGCACCGTACGCGAGGGAAAGACCACCGGCCAGAATGACGACAAAATACATCAGGCCGTCAAAAAGGCGGGTGGAGGTGTTGAAGGCCGCCATGGCATGGTAGCCCAGCGTCTTGATTTTTTCAAAATCGCGGTTGCCCTGCTCAAACTTTTCGCGCTCCAGATCCTCGGCCGCAAAGGCCTTGACCACACGCTGGCCGAGCAGACTGTCCTCAATGGTGGCGTTCAGCTCGCCGATCTGAAAGCGCTGCTGGCGGAACCGCTCGCGCAGCTTGTGGTTCAGCTTGACCGAGACAACGCCCATCAGCGGCACACAGGCAAAGACAACGAGGGTCAGCGGTATGTTGGACTGACAGAGGATCACGAACGAGGCGGCGATCTTTATGCCTGCAATGAAAAACTCCTCAGGGCAGTGGTGGGCAAACTCGGTCACATCGAACAGGTCGTTCGTGATGCGGCCCATGATCTGGCCGACCTTGGTGTTGTTGTAGTAGGTGTGGTCGAGCTGCAGCAGATGGTCAAAGGCATCGCGGCGCATATCGGTCTCGATATGCACGCCCATGATATGGCCAACGCCGGACATAAAGTAGCTGGCCGCACCGTCAATGATGCGCAGCACAAAGTAGAGTGCCGCCAGCTTCAGCACGGTTTCGGCCGTCAGGGACGCCGCTGTGACCGTGTTTGTCAGGGTGCTCATGATTTTGGGCAGGGCAATGTCGCACAGGGTCGTCAGAGCGGCACAGAACAGATCAAAGGCCAGCACGCCGCGGTACTTGACCAGATAAGGGAGAAAGCGTCGGATCAGCGCACTGTTTTTCGGGCGCTGCGGAGTAGTGGTTTCGGACATGGGTACCTCTTTCTTTTGGTTTATGAAATAAAATGGATGCAGAGAATGCAGGGGCGAGCATTACTCGCCCGTGCAGCGCGGCAGCAGGCGCGGTGTAGGGGCGGATTCCATATCCGCCCGGAAGTTTTGCGGCTGCCGCTATGTCCCGCGGGCGACCAATGGTCGCCCCTACAGGGGCGGTTATTCTGTTGTTGTTTCCGATGAGGACGATGCGGTTCCCGATGTATCCTCCGTGGGGGCGGGTTCCAAAGCGGGGAGAGTCTCCTTGTAGGTCTGGCTGCACACTGAGCAGGTGTACACATCGTATCCATCCACACCGACTTGGGCGTCAAGATGCTCAGTTAGCTGCCAGCTGTGCTGGCCTGTGGCGGGCGATGCTTCTGTCTGCGTTTCACCGCATGCGCACTGAAAGGTTTTTACGCCGTCAGCTGCGCAGGTGGCCGTGTCGCTTACAAGTTGGAAACTGTGTTCATGCGGTGTCGGGGTTGGTGTCAGTGTGGGAGTTGGCGTTGGGGCAAGCGTTGGGGCGGGGGACGGTGTTGCCGTTGCCTCTATGACCTCAGTGTGAGTTGCATCGCACCCTTCGCGGCGGCAATAATAAATAATTTCGCTGCCGTTCTGCACCCCACCATCCCAGTCATGGCCGAGGGCGGGCAGCTCTTTTTCAATGATTTCACCGCAGATCGTGCATGTATACTTGGCGGAGCCGTTGGTTGTACAGGTGGGGTTCACCCGCGTGTCCTCAATCTCCGCATAGTTGTGCTCGTGGGCATCGGCCTTGAAGTGGGCCGTCAGCACCACACCGCCCGCGTCGGCGTTCTGGGGCATCGTAAAGCTGAGGGATTCACTGCTGTAGCTGCCGCCTGAGCTGGCGGTCCAGCCCGCAAAGACAAAGCCTGCGTCCGGCACGGCGGTCACGGCCCCGGCGGTCGCCCCCTTTTTGACAAGCTGGCTGGTGGTACCGGACAGCGTACCGCCGTGTTCAGCAACAAATTCCAGCGGGACCTTGGCACCGCGCACGGCGATGGGGTCCTTTGTGATAAGGTTTGCGGGCACGCCGTCCGGCTGCGGGATGCTCCCCAGCGGCTGCGGGCGGCGGTCCTCGGTCTGGTATGCGTGGGTGCGCACATAAGTAAAATACGCCTCAACAGCTTTTTTGGAGAGGTGTACGCCGTCTGACAGGGTGTAGTCGGTTTTGGCCCAGCCGGTGGCATCGTCCCGCAGGACCTCGGCGCTGTTCAGAAATTTAAAGCCGTTCTCCTCGCACATCTGCACCAGAGCGGCGTTGTAGGCATCGACCTGTGTCATCGTCAGGTTTGTGTTTTCGCGCTGCTTATCCAGCGGCGGGATGGCGCTTACGATGATGTCGCAGTAGGACCACGCCTGCCGGATGGCCTGCAGCCCCTGCAGATAGGTGGCGATGAACCGGCTCGCATCGGTGGAGACGCCGGAGAGGTTGTTTGTGCCGTAGCAGATGATGATCCGCTTCGGCTTGAGCATGGCAACCGATTCCGGCACGGTGTACATGGTCGAGGAACCCTTGAACTTTTCGCATTTCAGCGTGGTGATCGCGCCGGCTCCCATGCTGACAACACCGATGTTGTTGGAAAGGCTTGTAAAAGCGGTGCCCGTATCATCGGCATACAGCAGGTAGCGCGCGGTGTTGGAATCCCCGATGAAAAGTGTCTCGTCCAGATAGCTGCGCCCGGCGTCCGCGCCTGCGGGCAGCACGGTGCCCACTGCGGCAACGGGCTCGGCTGCCGCAGGCTGCGCGGTGGCCGCAGGCGCGGCGGTGGGGGCGGCACTTTCCGCCGTGGCAGGCTGCCGGAGGGTGTCGGGCGTTTTGGGGGCGCAGGCGGTCAGGCAGCCGGCCAGCCCAAGCGCAGCAAGCAGGATAGATACTTTCATGAAGGGCACCTCGCACAAAAGTTTGTAATTGTTTCTATGATACACCATTTTTTCGAGATACGCAAACGAAACGAAGCAGTTTTACAAAATTATTGAAAAACGATAAAAAATACTTGCAAAACGATATGCGATGTGCTATACTGCAGGCAATAAACCGGGAGGCGGATACAGATGAAGCAGCTTTGGAACGATCAGAAAAGCATACTTTTGACCCGCGCCGTTGTGGCGCTGGCGATGGCGGGCAGCGTGGTTATGACGGTATGCGGCCCGAAGATCACGCATTGGATGGTTACAGCACATGGGCTGCCGCCGCGCAGCGGCCCCCTGCTGCTTGGGATGGGGTATGCCTGCGCCGCGCTGGCGCTGGTCATGCTGTGCAGCCTGTATCAGTTTTTGCGCCGCATTGAAGCGGGTGAGGTCTTTGTTTCCACCAATGTTGCGGCTCTGCGGCGCATCAGCTGGTGCTGTGCTGGCGCGGCGGGATTCTGCCTGCTGGCAGCGGGGATCTATCTGCCGTTCCTGTTTTTGGCGGTGGCGGCAGGGTTTATGGCGCTGATTGTCCGGGTACTGAAAAACGCCTTTGCGCAGGCCGTCCGCATGAAGGACGAGCTGGACTACACCGTGTAAGGGGGGCGTCACGATGCCTATTGTGGTCAATCTGGATGTCATGATGGCCCGCCGCCACAAGGCGGCGGGCGAGTTGGCCGAGGAGATCGGTATCACCCCGGCAAATCTTTCCATCTTAAAGAACAACAAGGCCAAGGCAGTGCGGTTCTCTACCTTGGAGGCCCTGTGTAAGGCGCTGGACTGCCAGCCTGCAGATATTCTGGAATACGTGCCGGAGGAAAAGCTATGACGCTGTATGCACTTTTGATGTACCCGCTGGCGTATCTGTACATCCGCGGAGTGATGTTCCCGGCGGAGTACCCCGGCTGGGGAATGCCGCTGTTTGCCGCGGTGTTCATTCTGTATGTCGGGCTGTCCGCCCGCGCCGTCCACCGCACTACCGCCAGAGAAACGCCCCTCTGGGCAGGCTGCTGGTTGGCGCTGTCCGTGTCACTGTCACTGTACGGCTACCAGCCGGAGCCGCTGGGGAACTGGCAGTGGATGGTATGGCATCTGTTCGCCGTCTGGTATGTGCTGGCACGGTGCGGGATGCTGGCGCAGGGGCAGAGCGGCAGCCTGGCCCCGCTGGACGCGCTGGCCGGGTTCGTCCTCCTGCCGTTCGGGAATTTCTTTCTGCGGGCGCGCACTGTCCTTGCTGCGCTGCGCACCCGCCTGCAGGACCGCACAGGGGCACAAAAAATTCTGCGCCTCACCGTTACGGCAGCGGTGACGCTGGCGCTGTGCGGTGTGGCATGGGGCCTGCTTTCAGCGGCCGATGCCAACTTTGCCGCGCTGGGACAGCAGATGTCCGGCTGGTGGAACAGGCTGCTGAACAATGTGAGATTCATCGACCGGCTGATGTATATCCTGCTCTCACTCCCGGTGGGGGCATGGCTGTATGGGCTGGTGGGCGGCTCCCTGCGCCGCGAAGCACCGCCCGCCACGGCGCAGCAGTGTGCCGCTGTGCTGGAAAACTGCCGCGTTGTGCCGCGAACCACGGCGGTGGTGGCCGTAACGGCGCTGTGCGGTGTTTACGCGCTGTTCTTTGCCGTGCAGGCAGGGGAGTGGCTTGCCGCTGCGCCGCTGGGGCTGGATGCACCGGACACTGCTGCCTTCGCGGTGAACGGCTTCTGGGAGCTGCTGAAAATCCTGCTGCTCGACTTTTCGGTGCTGGCGGGCATACAGTTCTTTGGCCGTGCGCCGCTGCCTAAAGCGTTGGCCGCCGTGTTCTGCGGGTTCGGTGTGGCTTTTGCCGCGCTGGCAGCGGGCAAGCTGGCCGTCTATGTGACGCTGTACGCGCTGACACCCCGGCGGTTCACGGCTGCATGGTGCCTGTTTGTGCTGGCTGTCTGTGCGGTGCTGGCGCTGGTGCGGGTGTTCAGGCCGATCCCGGCGGCGAAGCTTGCCATTTTTGCGGCAGCGGTCAGCTTTACACTGCTCTGCTGCGTGAATGTAAAGCAGCGGGTCATGGATGTGAATTTGGCACGGTATGAAGCCGGGATAGATGAAAAATTGGATTGGGGCGTATTGTGGGAATGCGGATACCCGGAAGAACCGTAGGGGAGGGATAAATCCCTCCCCTACAAAATAAAAGGAGCATCACCCTGCCCGGCTGATGCTCCTTTTTATTTATGCTTTTCTAAACCCCACGCTCTGCATGAACCTGACGAACGCGGCCTGACCCTGGGCGTCCTGCTTAAAGACACCGGCATTCTCCAGCACATGGCTGAAGACGGTGCCGATCTCGGCCTTGACGGCCTTGTTGGCGGCCTCGGGCTTCATGCCGGTGCCGTACTTGGCAATCAGTTCATCAATCCAGTCGGCATGGACAGCCAGTGCATCGCCCTCGATACGGCTGGTGTTCGGGCGCTGGCCTGCCAAAATTTCGGCGATCTGCGCCCCCTGCTCCTTCAGGCGGGCGGGCAGGATGGCCAGACCCATGACCTCAATCAGGCCGATGTTTTCCTTTTTGATGTTGTGGTATTCCTTATGCGGGTGGAAGATACCGTCCGGGAACTCCTCGCTGGTGCGGTTGTTGCGCAGCGCAAGGTCAAGAATGAACCCGTCGGTCTCATCGTAGTGCAGGATCGGCGTCACGGTATTATGCGGTGTGCCGTCCGTTTCTGCCAGAATACCGACACTCTCATCGCTGTAGGCGCGCCAGGCGCTCAGGATGTTGTTGGCCACGATCTGCATCTGCTGGCTGCTGCGGCCGACCAGACGCACGGCGGAAACAGGCCAGTTCAGGATGCCTGCCCTGACGCCGGGGTAGCGGATGTCGGTCATCGGTACGGCAATGTCAGCCTTCTGCATCGGGAAAACATACCGCCCGCCTTGAAAATGGCTGTGGCTCAGGATGCTGCCGCCCACGATCGGCAGATCGGCGTTGGAGCCGCAGGTATAGTGGGGGAACTGTGCCACAAAGTCAAAAATCTCGGCCAGCGTCTGTTTGTTCATCTCCATGGGCTTGTGCTGGTCATGCAGCATGATGCAATGCTCATGGAAGTAGGCGTAGGGGCTGTACTGCAGGTAGAACTGCTCCCCTGCGAGCGTGATGGGTACGATGCGGTGGGTCTGGCGCGCGGGGAAGTTGATGCGGCCCGCGTAGCCGATATTCTCCTTGCAGAGCATACAGGCAGGGTAGCCGCTCTTGGGCTGCAGACGCTCCAGCGCGATGGTCTTGGGGTCCTTCTCAGGCTTGGTCAGGTTGATCGTGATTTCCAGCTCGCCGTAGGGGGTGGCGGTGTTCCACTGGATGTTTTTGGCGATCTGCGCGGTGCGGATGTAGTTGGTGTCCACACACAGGCGGTAGAACCAGTCGGTTGCAGCCTTGGCGCCCTGCTTCTGGTACAGCTTTTTGAACTTTTTGCAGACCTCGCTCTCGCGGGGCATCAGGGCACCCATCAGGCGGGTCTCAAAGTTGATGCGGTACTGGTTTACGGCACCGTCAAAAAGCTCCTTCCGGGCGGCCAGCTCCACCATTTCATCCAGCAGGGCGGCGGGCGTCTCGGGGTCCTCCTTCGGGGGCTTGGCCTCGCTGGGGGCAGCCAGTGCCAGCAGATCCAGCAGCGTGTTGCGCGCCACCAGAACATCGAGATCCTTGATAAGCTTATGCTTGCGGCCGAAGCGCAGCAGGCGCTCCACATCCAGGGCAAGGCGTGCGTCACGCTGCTCCGGGGTCAGGGTCATAAGATCAACTTCATTCTTTGCCATGATTGCCCTCCTGTAGCGGTGTGTTGTGTATTCTGTTGTATTAACCATACCGCCTTTTGCCTCCGCTTTCCATAGCATTGTGTGTCAGGGTTTTGCAATTTTCAACCAAACGCCGCCGATGGTACATCGCTGTTTTATGATAGCGCTGCCTTATAAAAAATCCCCCGTCATACGGCGGGGGAAAGGTGCAGTGTGTTGTTTACTTCTTCAGATCGCTGAACAGGTCTTTCTTGTACACGCCGTCTGCGACCAGTCTGGCAAAGCTGTCGATGACGGTCTGCTTGTCCTCAGCGTAGGTGACGCCGAACCACTTGTCGTGGGTGGGCAGGACCTTGACGCTGACCTTGTCCGCGTGCAGCAGCTCATCAATATAGATGGGCAGCAGATACTCAGCCTTGAGCGGGTTGGCAGGCGCGGCCTTCTCAAAGAACTCTACAAAGCCGGCGTCGAGCAGATCGACAAACTCGGGGGTCAGTGCCCACATATTCATCGAGACAAGGCTCTCAACGTCGATGCTCTTGCCGCCCGCGGCTGCGCCGTCGGCGGTCTTTTCAATGCCGCTGGTCTCCAGCACGCCGGTCAGGTAATGGGACTCGTTCATCTGGCAGATGCCGCGGGTCACGGCGCCGTTGTCGCTCAGGGTGTTCTTCAGCACAAAGCCGGCCATGGCCAGAGCACCGGCCTTGTCGGGCGTGTAGCCCTGCAAAAAGTCATGCAGCCGGACGAAGGCCTCCTTGCCGTAGTAGTCGTCGGCGTTGATGACGGCGAACGGCTCCTTGATGATGCCCTTGCAGGCCAGCACGGCCTGACCGGTGCCCCAGGGCTTGGAGCGCCCCTCCGGCACGGAATACCCTGCGGGGACATTCTCCAGCGCCTGAAAGGCGTAGTCGATCTCAACGCCCAGCTCGGCGCAGATTTTCTCAATGCGGTCGCCGATGGCCTCCTTGAAGGCATCCTCAATGTCGTGGCGGATGATAAAAACGATCTTGTCAAAGCCGGCCTCGATCGCGTCATGAATGGAATAGTCCATGATGATCTCGCCGTTGGGACCCACAGCCGCCAGCTGCTTGATGCCGCCGCCGAAGCGGGAGCCAATGCCTGCAGCCATAATAACCAGAGCAGTTTTCATGATTTTCCTCCTATTTTAACACCATTGGTGTATTGTGCGTTTTTCTTTGGTGATGCTGTGTTTATGCAGGGGGCGATGCCTGACATCCGTCCCGCAGGACAGGATACAGCAAAGCTTTTAATAGCCGCTTATCGACAGGGCGTACTGTACAAAGCCGGGCCCGGCCAGATTGATGACCAGCGAGGCAAGCAGCAGCATGATGCCGAAGTAGAGCAGCGCCGCCAGCAGATTCGTGCCGCCCTTCTGCAGCAGGGCATCGGTGCGGGCCTCGCCGTCAGGGTAGTCGGCGTAGATGCGGTCGATATTTTTCTTGGCCTCCCTGCGGTACCAAGAGACCGCAAACAGCCCCAGAATGATGTTCAGCGCCCAAGATGCCACGGCGCAGACATTGACAGCGACCGGCAGCCAGCCCAGCGGCATCGCGCCGAGAAGCGAGGGATTAAAGACCGAGATGATCTCTATAAAGGTAGGAATGCTCAGCACAATGGTCAGAACGGCAGTCAGCAGACCCTCCTTCCACATTTTGCGGTAGAACAGGTACGCCGGGCCGAAAAGGAACGCCGACAGGCAGACGGCGGCCTTGCGATTCGTGATGCTCATGCGGAAAAACTGCATCAGGTAGTACATCGGGCTGCGGCCTACATAGGCGGCCCAGTCCTTAGCCTTGATGCCGTCAATCGTATCCTCGGGGCCGATCTCCCGGCGGTAGATGCCGCCCTCCCGGTCAGCGCTGTAGGTTTCGATGTGCGGGCCGGGGGCGGCGCTGCGGTCCTGATGCAGGGCGGCGGGGTCCCGGGCGTAGATGGGGACCTGCTCCTCGGGCTTGTCGGCATCGGCACTGTCGCCCTCGCTGCGGGGCAGGGGACAGCCGCAATGGCTGCAGCGGGCCGCGCCCGGCGTGTTGCGGGTGCCGCAGTTGGGGCAGGTGGCCTCATGCGCGGCCTTTACGGCCTCGGGGCCGATCTCGGGCTGCCACTCAAACCCGGCGGCATGCTCGGAGCGGTGCATACAGGCCCCGACCTTTTTCCAGCAGTCCCGGTGGTAGGGGGTGCCGCAGTCGGGGCAGACAACGATGTCGTCCGTATCGGTAAAAGCCTGTTCACAGACAGGGCAGTGGTTTCCTGTGTAGCGTGTCATTGAATATCCTCCCAGTAACATAAAGTCATTATACCGCATCAAATGGATAAATGCAAAGAAAACATAAAAACTTTACAAGATAGATGGATTTTACAGGGATTTGTGCTGTAGGGGCGGCATACATCCATCCCTGCGAATATTTTATGCGTTCCGCCCTCTTTACAACGCTGCGCAATTCGCTTATAATGGTACTATGTAATTTTATGCGAACTTATGGGATGAGGGATACTCTATATGATTACCATTGACGAACTGAAAGCAAAACTCGGCGGCATGAAGACTGCCGTGGACGACCTGCGGGACGCCCTTTCCATCGAAGCCAGTGAGAAGCGTCTGGCTGAGCTGGAGCACCAGATGACGATGCCCGGCTTTTACGATGATCAGGACCGCAGCCAGAAGATCATCGGTGAGATGGGTGAAGTCAAAAATAAGCTGGAGCGCTTCGGCAAGCTCTCCACCCAGTATGAGGAGGCCGAGACCCTGCTGGAGATGATCGAGGAGGAGAACGACCCCGCCCTCGCCGCTGAGGGCGAGGAGGCTGTCAACGGTGTGGAGAAGGCCATTGATGAGCTGCAGCTTATGACGATGCTCAACGGTGAGTACGACCACAGCAACGCGATCCTGACCTTCCACGCCGGCACCGGCGGCACCGAGGCGCAGGACTGGGCCGAGATGCTCTACCGCATGTACACCCGCTGGGCCGAGGCCCACGGCTACAGCGTTGAGGTGCTGGATGTGCTGGACGGTGATGAGGCCGGTATCAAGTCTGCCTCGATGATGGTCAAGGGGCCCAACGCCTACGGCATGCTCAAGAGCGAGCACGGTGTCCACCGTCTGGTGCGCATCAGCCCGTTTGACGCCAACGCCCGCCGCCAGACCAGCTTCTCCAGCCTTGAGGTCATGCCCGAGCTGGACAACAACATCAACATCGAGATCAACCCCGCCGACATCGAGATGCAGGTGTTCCGTTCCTCCGGTGCCGGCGGCCAGCACATCAACAAGACCTCCTCTGCCGTGCGCCTGATCCACAAGCCCACCGGCATTGTGACCAGTTGCCAGACCCAGCGCAGCCAGCTGCAGAACCGTGAGTACGCTATGGAGATGATGAAGGCCAAGCTGTACCAGATCGCTTTGCAGCAGCACAAGGATAAGATTGATGACATCAAGGGCGTCCAGAATGAGATTGCCTGGGGCCACCAGATCCGCAGCTATGTCTTTATGCCCTACACGCTGGTCAAGGATCACCGCACCAACTACGAGAGCGGCAATGTGCAGGCTGTCATGGACGGTGATCTGGACGGCTTCATCTATGCCTACCTGAAAGCAAGCTCCCGCGGCGAGCTGCAGGATGTCTGATATGAATGATCGTTTTATCCGCCTGTCCGTCTCGCTGTCCCGCCTGCAGAAGGTCATCCAGCGCATCAAGACGGACGGCATGAACCGCATTGAGCTGAAGGCCGGGCACACGCTGGTGCTTTGCCAGCTTGATGCTGCCCCTGACGGCTATCGCTTTTCAGAGCTGACCGAGCGGTGCGATCTTGACCCGGCGATGATCTCCCGCGTGCTGGCCGATCTGGTCCGCGGCGGTCTGGTCCAAAAGTGCGGCGCGCCCGGCAAGTATAACGCTATCTACCTGCTGACCGATGCGGGCCGCGACCGCGCCGTGCGGGTAAGGGCCGTGGTGGCCGATGTATCGCGCCGCGCCGATGAGGGGATAGACCCCGGCGAACTGGCCATATTCTATAAGGTGCTTGCACAGCTGACCGAAAATCTCGAGGCTGTCGAGGCCGACCCCACGGCAGCCTTTGCACCGCTGGAGGACTAAGTCGGCGCTGCCCTGCAGGTCAATATGAGCAAAACTGCCCGACTGCACCAAAATGCAGCCGGGCACTTGTTTTGTTCATACTTGATGGGTATACTTGCCATAATAAAGCGATGTGGATCGTTTATGCTGTAGGGGCCGGGCATGCCCGGCCCGCAGCCGAACGGCAAACGCGCAATCACGGGAAAGCCGCGGGCCGCACATGTGCGGCCCCTACAGCCCACCCAATTCCACCCGAAAGGAGCCTCCTACATGCCATCGTATCACGGGCTGACCGCTGCCGAGGTCGAAACGCGCCGCGCAGCGGGCCAGACGAATCAGCCGCCCCGCTCCCAGACCAAGACCACCGGTGAAATCGTGCGGGATAATATCTGTACCTATTTCAACCTTGTGTTTCTCGTGCTGGCCGTCATGCTGGCGCTGGTCGGCTCTTGGCTGAACATGGGCTTTCTCGGCATCGTGTTCTGGAATACCCTCATCGGCATCGTGCAGCAGCTGCGCGCCAAAAAGACCATTGATGAGCTGACCCTTGTATCGGCCCGCAGGGTGCGCTGCCTGCGCGATGGCCAATGGTGCGAGGTGCTCTCCGATGATCTGGTCCGCGACGATGTGGTGGAGTTCGGCGCGGGGGACCAGATCGTGGCAGATGCCGTTGTGCTGGACGGCAGCGCACAGGCCAACGAATCCCTCATCACCGGCGAGGCCCGGGCTGTGCCGAAGGAGGCGGGCGGCGAGCTGCGGTCAGGCAGCTTTCTCATGGCGGGGCGCTGCACGGCGCGGCTGACCCATGTCGGTGCGGACAGCTACGCCAGCAAGCTGACAGCCGAGGCTCAGGCCAACGGCCATCGTGTCGCCCGGGGCGAGATGATGCGCAGCCTTGACAGGCTGATCAAATTTATCGGCATAGCGCTTATCCCGATTGGCGCGGTGCTGATCTGGAAGCAGCACTGGGTGCTGGAGCTGACGATGAAGGAGACCGTCAACGCCACGGTGGCGGCGCTCATCGGCATGATCCCCGAGGGGCTTTACCTGCTGACGAGCGTGGCGCTGGCCGTGAGCATGATGCGCCTTGCCAGACGCAGGGTGCTGACGCGGGATATGAACTGCATTGAAACGCTTGCCCGGGTGGATACCCTCTGCGTGGACAAGACCGGCACAATCACCGAGAGCGCTATGCAGGCGGATGACCCGCTGCCGCTGGCAGAAAATGCGCCGCTGGACGAGATCCTGCACGCCTTCTACGCGGGGGAGCAGCCCGACAACGACACCGGCCGCGCCCTGACCGACCGCTTTGGAGAGGGGAGCGCCGGCTGGCTTGCGGTGCGCACGGTGCCCTTTAACACGGCGTACAAGTACAGCGCCAAGGATTTCGGCGCGCAGGGCTGTTATGTGGTGGGCGCACCGGATATTTTGGCGGGGACCCGCGCCGGGGAGCTGACGGACGCTCTTTCCCCGCTGCTGGCACAGGGCCGCCGTGTGCTGCTGCTGGCAAAATACAACGCAGCCCTGCCTGACCCGCCCGCGGCTCTGGATGCAGCGCAGCTGGAATTTTTGGCGCTGCTGCCGCTGCAGAACCGCATCCGGGAGAATGCCCCCAAAACCTTCCGCTTTTTTGCCAAGCAGGGAGTCGATGTCAAGGTCATCTCGGGCGATGACCCGCAGGCTGTCAGCCATGTGGCGGCAGGCGCGGGCATTGCGGGGGCGGAGCACTGGGTGGATGCCGCCACCCTGCGCAGCGAAAATGAACTGGCCGAGGCCGCCGAGCGGTGTACGGTGTTCGGCCGTGTGACGCCCGAGCAGAAGCGCCAGCTTGTTCACGCGCTGCAAAAGCGCGGCCACACCGTAGCCATGACCGGCGACGGCGTAAATGATGTTCTGGCGCTCAAGGATGCCGACTGCGGCATTGCCATGGCATCAGGTGCGCAGGCGGCCAGTCAGGTCGCGCAGCTGGTGCTGCTCGACTCCGACTTTGCGGCCCTGCCCAGCGTGGTGGCCGAGGGGCGGCGTGTCATCAACAACATCCAGCGCTCGGCCTCGCTGTTTTTGGTCAAGAACATCTTCTCGTTCCTGCTCAGCATCGTGGCGCTGGGGCTGCCGCTGGCCTATCCGTTCCAGCCGCTGCAGCTGTCCCTCGTCACCTTTGCCACCATCGGCGCACCGGCGTTTTTTCTGGCGCTGGAGCCGAACCATGAGCTGGTGCGCGGCAGATTTATGCGCAATGTCATGCGGGCCGCCATGCCCGGAGGGCTGACGGATTTTCTGCTGGTATTTTGCGCACAGGGCTTCGGCTTTGCGTTCGACATCCCCTCCGAGATGGTGGGCACGATCTGTACGCTGGTCATCCTCTGTGTCGGCCTGCAGATCCTGTGGGGCGTCTGCATTCCGTTCACGCCGCTGCACTGGGCTATCTGGGGCAGCATGGCGGCAGCAGGCATCGGCGGGGTGCTTTTGCTGGCACCGTGGCTGCCGCTGGTTCGCCTGAATCTGGGCGGTGTGCTGGTACTGATCGTGCTGCTGGCGCTCAGCACGCCGACACTGGCAGGGCTGACCTTTCTGGGCGAGCGGCTGCACGGTGTCTATAATGATCTAAAAAACAAACACGCCCGCAAGCAGGCATAAAAATATCCCGCAGACCGCCATGGTCTGCGGGAAATTTTTTGCCCTCAGTCCGCAAGCTCCTCCTTGATGAACATAAGGCAGAGGCTTACCGCGAGCAGGGCGCAGGACAGCCAGATCGTTTTGGCGCCCAGCACAGCTACGCACTGGGTCCCCACACCGGCACCCAGCGCAAAGACAAGGATGACGCCGAAATAGTGCAGTGCCTTGTACAGCAGGCTTTTATCCCGCGTATGGCCGAACGCCACCAGCGAATCCATGCCGCTGCGCAGATTGCCGATACACATGGTACTGGCAAACGGATAGCCGTGTACCTTGCGGAAGGCCTGTACCTGCATGGCACAGGCAAAGGATACCACAGCATTGGCACCCATGTCCCACGAGGCAGGGAAGAACCCGACCACGAACAGCAGTACGATCTCCGCCAGCAGCACCAGCTGCCGCCAGTGGACGCGCTGTGCTTCCCGCCAGCGCAGGCGGATGCACTCCGCCGCCGCGACACCCAGCGCAAAGGACAGCACGGGGATAAAATAGTGGGCGAACCGCGCAAAATCGCCCTCGAACAGGCTTTGGCTCATCAGGACGATGTTGCCGGTCTGGGCATTGGCAAACACCTTGCCGCGCCCGATGTAGGTGTAGGCATCCTGCAGCCCGCCCGATGCGGACAAAAACATGACCGTGCGGAACGCCTCGGACATCTGGCCGCGGTGATGCAATAGTGAATGTGACATGATTTTCCGACCCCTCTATGTGATTGCGCGTGCAGGGGCGGCCAACGGCCGTCCCTGCAACCATCGCCCATTATAGCGCGCCGCGCCGCCGCTGTAAAGTTTACGGCAACAGATGCAGCGTTTTGTACCAAAGCTGCGCCGTTGAGGCGAGGGCGGCGCTTGCATTGACAAGAAAAACACAATCCCGATTTTGTACAAATAAAACTGCACAAAAAGTACTTGCCATATTTGGTCATAGTGCTATAATACGGCTGAACTTGAAATGGGGCGATCCTATAAATAGGAAACCGCAGGACAGGTAAAGCTCTCAAAGAGTGAGGTGCATTGCATGAAAGATGTAAACGACCTGATGCAGGCCATTTTGGAGATGGACGCCGCCCAGCGCAAGGCCAGTGAAAAGGCCAAGCTGGAACGCACGGCACGGCTGGCCGCGCTGGACGAGCAGAAGCAGAAGATCATTGCGGAGTGTGACGCCCGCGAAAAGGCAGCCTGTGAGGCCGCTGCCAAGGCTGCCGAGCAGGGCAACGCCGCCGCTCTTGCTGCGCTGGAGCAGCAGTGCCAGCAGGCCGCCGAGGCCATGACCGCCGCCGCCCGAAGCCATGAAGCTGAATGGTGCGCAGCGCTTGTACAGCGCACCCTGAGCGGGGAGGCCGCACAATGACGAAGGCAAGCAATGCCTCCGGCAATGCGGTGCTGGCCAAGGCGCGTGCGCTGTACGGCCGCCGCCTGCGGGCAGAGGATTACCGCCGCCTGATAAGCTGCCGCACAATGTCTGAGTTAGCCGCCGCCCTCAAGGAGCAGCCGCTCTACAGCGCGGCGCTGGCCGATGTCAACCCCCAGTACGCCCGCCGCGCCCAGCTGGAAAGCCTGCTGCGGCAGAGCCTATACACCCGGTATGACAGCCTTTGCCGGTATGACCGCAGCGCAGGCAGCAAGGTGTATGAGTACTTTACCCTCTGCTGTGAGGTGGACGAGCTGACCGCCGCCATGCGGTGTCTGGATGCGGGCCGCCCGGGTGATTACCTGTTCCGGCTGCCCGATTTTATGCAGCAGCGCTGCTGCATCGACCTCTATGCGCTGGCCAGGGCAACCGGGCTGGACGGTATTCTGGCCGCAGTGGCCGGTACCCCGTGGGAAAAGGTTCTGGCTCCCTTACGAAACGCCAGAGCAGACCGGGGCCTGACCGCACAGGCCGAGCCGCTTTTGCAGGACTGCCGCCACAAGGCGCTTGTGGCGCTGGCACCGGCGGGCCATGGGCCTGCTGCCGAGCCGGGCCTGCGGGAGCTTATCGAGCTGGAGTGCGATACATCGGCGGTTTCCAATGCGGCGCGGCTGATCCGCATCGGCGCGCCGGATTCCGCCGTGCGCAGCGCAGCGCGCCGCGACTGCACGGCCCTGACCGCCGCCGAGTGGGAGTATCTTCTGGCGGCCCGGGACCTTGCGGAGTTCAAGGCACGGTTTGCCAGAACGAAGTATGGCCCGCTGCTGGGGCATCATCCCTATTCGGTGCTGAAGGAGGGCTTCTTCCACTACCGCTGCGACTGGTGCCGCAAGTGGCTCCGCTTCTCGACCGACCCGACGCTGGTCATGATGTGTTATGTCTGGCTGGCCCGCTGCGAGGTGCAGGATCTGGACCACATCATTGAGGGCGTGCATTACAAGCTGCCGCCCGAGGAGCTGAAGCCGCTGCTGGTCGGGTTTGATGAGAACGATTGATTCTTAAACTTGCCTCTCTGTAAGAAATTGCACGGTAGGGGCGGGGCTCGCTCCGCCCGTGGCCGTTTTGCCGTGTGTGTGGCTTTCCCGGAAAGGAGCGGCTGCGTAAAGCTGGCGGGCGGAGCAGAGCCCCGCCCCTGCGAAGCGGCAAAAGACCGGAGAGGGGCAAGGTTGCTAAGGAGTGTGAACTGATTGGTTGAAAAGATGAAACTGGTGCGGGTGCAGGGCACGATGCCCCAGCTGAACGAGTTTATCGGCTCGTGCTGCATGGACGGACGCTTTGATCTTGAGCCTGCCACCAGATATATGTCGGAATCGCTGGGCTACGGCGCGCTGAATGAGGAAAACCCCCACACCGCGATCCGCGACCAGATCGAGACGATGGCTGAGGAAGCCAACATAGAGCTGCACGAGGGGCAGCAGCACAGCGACCCGGTGGACGAGGAACAGCGCGGTTTCCTGAGCGACCTGCTGGAGAAAATCGACGACCTGTGCGCAGAACGCAAAGTTCTGCTCGACCAGAAAAAGCTTTGCGAGGACGGCATTGAACAGTACAGCCATTTTACCGGGCTGAAGGTCAATGTTGATGATATTCTCGGCTGTGCCCATGTCAAGGTCCGGTTCGGCTTTCTGCCGACCGAGGGCTATAATAAGCTGATGAACAACTACGGCGATGACCCGTACATCCTGTTTACCCCCTGCAGCCAGACCAAGGCTGGCTATTGGGGCGTCTACATGACCCCGCGCGAGAAGGCACTGGAAACCGACGGCATCTTCTCGATGCTGTACTTTGAGCCGGTGCATGTGCCCGGCGCGGCGGGCTCGCCTGAGGAGATCATCACCCACTTCAAAGAAAATCTCGATGTCGTCAACCGCAGTGTTGACGATGTGAACGGCCGCATTGCCGCCCTGTGGCAGCAGAACGCCGATAAGGTGCAGCTGCTTTACAACACGGCCTGCTACTATGCTGCCGTGTATGATCTGCGCCGCATGGCTGCGGTCAAGGGTCAGCACTTCTTCTGCGTCGGTTGGGTCCCGGCATCGGAGGTGGACGAGGTCGCGGACAAGGCCCGCGCCGTCAAGGGGCTGCGCGTCACGGTCGATGGGCCGGAATCCGCCGGCAAGATGACGCCCCCCACCAAACTGAAAAACCCGTGGTGGAGCCGCCCTTTTGAGTTTTTCGTCGAAATGTACGGTCTGCCCGCCTACGGCGAGACAGATGTCACCGGCTTTGTAGCAATCACATTCACCGTGCTGTTCGGCATGATGTTTGGCGATGTCGGGCAGGGGATCGTGCTGGCGCTGTTCAGCACCTATATGTGGAAGGTCAAGCACAATGACCTGTTCCATCTGATGATCCCCTGCGGCATTTCGAGCGCGATCTTCGGCCTGGTCTACGGTTCTCTCTTTGGCTACGAGGAGGCCCTCGACCCGCTCTACCATGCCATTGGCATGGCGGGCAAGCCCGTTTCGGTCATGGATTCCATCACGGGTATCCTGATGGTGGCTGTCTACATCGGCATTGTGCTGGTGCTGGCGGCCATGGCCCTGAACATGTACACCCACGCCCGCCACAAGGAGTGGGGTGAGTTCATCTTCTCGCCCAACGGCCTTGTCGGCATGGTGACCTACCTGTGCGGTGTTGATCTGGCGTCCGCCTATATGGGCGCGGTCACATTCCTGCCGCAGGCCGCTGCCGTCATCGGCATGGTGGCCGGTCTGATCCTGCTGCTGTTTGCCGAGCTGCTGGCCCCGATGGTCGAGGGCAAGCCCTGGCAGCCTGCGGGCGGCATGGGCAACTACCTGATGCAGAGCGTGTTTGAGCTGCTGGAAACGGTGCTGAGCTACCTTTCCAACACGATCTCCTTCCTGCGTGTGGGCGCGTTCGTCATTGTCCACGCCAGCATGATGATGGTCGTCTTTACGCTGGCCGGTACGCCCAACAACATTGTGGTCGTCATTCTGGGCAACATCGTGGTCATCTGCCTCGAGGCGCTGCTGTCCGCCATTCAGGGCATCCGTCTGGAGTTCTACGAGATGTTCAGCCGCTGCTACAAGGGCGGCGGCCGCAAGTTCGTGGCGTTTGATTTGAAGAAAGAAAAAGTATAACCTGCAAATTGCCATTAGGAAAGTATAAACTAAAATTTACGGAGGGTTCCATTATGAAAACCAAGTTCAGCAAACTGTTCGTTACCATTCTGATTGTGGCTGCCGTTACCTGCTGCGGTGCGCTGGGCGTCTTTGCCGCCGATGATACCGCCGATACGGCTGCCGCCGCTTCTTCTTCCGAGACGGTCAACACCGACAATGACCACAACTCCTCCCTGAGCATCGGTCTGGTTGCGGCCGCACTGGCCACCGGCCTTGCCGGTATCGGCGGCGGCATGGCCGTTGCCTCCGCTGCCCCCGCTGCCATCGCGGCCAACAGCGAGAACGAAAAGACCTTCGGTAAGAGCCTGATCTTCGTTGCTCTGGGCGAGTCCATTGCTCTGTACGGTCTGGTCATCTCGATCATGATCCTGTCTAAGCTGGTGTAACGCCATGCGGTTCTTTCTCATCAGCGATAACTCCGATGCCATGAACGGCCTGCGTCTGGCGGGCATTGAGGGCACCGTAGCCCGCAGCGAGGCCGACCTGCGGCACGCGCTGGCGGATGCCGCCAACCAGCCGGACATTGCCGTGCTGCTCGTCACCGAGAAAATCGCCGAGACTTACACAGCCACGCTGGACAGTGCCCGCGCTGCCGGTGGGCCGCTGCTCATCACCGTGCCGTCCACCGGCGGCGGTGCTGCCGGTAAGGACCGCCTGACCCGCTATATCCGCGAGGCCATCGGCGTCAAGATTTAAGAGGTGTGACCATGAACGAATTAGATACCCGCGCCGAGCGCTTTCTGGAGTCCATCCGCGCCGAGGGCGAGGCTGCCTGCGCTGCTATCCGTGAGGAGACCGAGCGCGAAGTTACCGGGCGGCTGGACGAGACCCGCCGGGCGGAGAATGCCCGGGTGGAGCGCACCCTGCGCTTTGAGACCGAGCGCGCGCGCACCCGCGCCAACCGTGACCTGAGCGCCGCGCACATGGCGGCCCGTGCCAAGCTGGCCGACCAGCGCCAGAAGATCGCGGACGAGACCTTTGCCAAGGCCCGTGAGCAGCTGGCCGCCTTTGCAGCCGGGGACGGCTATGCCGCTTGGCTGCAGGGCGAGACCGCCGCACTGGCCGAGGCGCTGGGGGAGAACGCCAACCTTTCCGTCCGCAGCATCGACCTGCCGCTGCTCAAGGACGTCAAGCTGCCTGCAGGCACGACACTTACGGCCGATGACAGCATTGAGCTGGGCGGCCTGAAGGGCGAGAACGCCGCCAAGGGTCTGGCTGCCGATGACACGCTGGCAGCACGCCTGAACGCCCAGCACGACTGGTTCCTGAAAAACGCCGGGCTGGAGATCAATATTTGAGGGGCAAAGCAATGGAAAATAAAATTTACAGCATCAACGGCCCCGTTGTCACCATAAAGGGCAAGACCGACCTCGAAATGATGGAGATGGTCTATGTGGGCAAGGCCCGCCTTGTCGGCGAGGTCATCCGCATGAACGAAAAAGAGACTACGATTCAGGTCTATGAGGAGACCGGCGGCCTGAAGGCAGGCGAGCCTGTCGAAAGCACGGGCGGCCCGCTGTCGGTAACGCTCGGCCCCGGTATCCTGCGCAACATCTATGACGGTATCCAGCGCCCGCTGCCCGCCATTGAAAAGGATATGGGCAGCTTTATCGAGCGCGGCGCGCACGAGCCGTCCCTTGATGAGCAAGCCAAGTGGGATGTGACCGTCACCGTCAAGGCAGGGGATACCCTGACCCCCGGCCAGATCTATGCTACCTGCCCCGAGACCCCGGCCATCCAGCACCGCTGCATGGTGCCGCCGATGGTTTCCGGCACCGTGACATGGGTTGCTGACAACGGCAGCTATACCGTCCATTCGCCTATTGTTAAATTGACCGATGCCAAGGGTAAGGAGCACACGCTGACCCTCTGCCAGAAGTGGCCCATCCGCACCCCGCGCCCGTCTGCCGAGCGCATGACCTCGCCCCGGCCGCTCATCACCGGCCAGCGCGTCATTGATACGATGTTCCCGCTCGCCAAGGGCGGCGCGGCGGCCATCCCCGGCGGCTTCGGCACCGGCAAAACGATGACCCAGCACCAGATCGCAAAGTGGTGCGATGCGGACATCATCATCTATGTCGGCTGCGGCGAGCGCGGCAACGAGATGACGCAGGCGCTGCAGGAATTCAGCGAGCTGGTCGATCCCCGTACCGGCAAGAGCCTGATGGATCGTACCGTGCTGATCGCCAACACCTCCAACATGCCTGTTGCTGCGCGTGAGGCATCCATCTACACCGGCATTACGCTGGCTGAGTATTACCGCGACATGGGCTACCACGCCGCCATGATGGCTGACTCCACCTCCCGCTGGGCTGAGGCCCTGCGCGAGATCAGCGGCCGTCTGGAGGAGATGCCCGCCGATGAGGGCTACCCGGCCTACCTGCCGAGCCGTCTGGCCGAGTTCTACGAGCGCGCCGGTTACGTAAAGACGCTGAACGGTGCGGAGGGCTCTGTTTCCGTTATCGGCGCCGTCAGCCCGCAGGGCAACGATTTCTCGGAGCCTGTCACCCAGAACACCAAGCGCTTTACCCGCTGCTTCTGGGCGCTGGATAAGTCGCTGGCCTACGCCCGCCACTATCCCGCCATCAACTGGAACGACTCCTACAGTGAGTACCTCGGCGACCTCGGCGGCTGGTACTATGACAATGTCGGCCACGACTTCATGTCCTGCCGTGAGCGCATCGCTAACCTGCTGCTGCAGGAGAACAACCTTATGCAGATCGTCAAGCTGATCGGCTCCGATGTGCTGCCCGATGACCAGAAGCTGACGATCGAGATCGCCCGCGTTATCCGCGTCGGCTTTTTGCAGCAGAACGCTTTCCACGCTGTGGACACCTATGTCCCGCTGGAAAAGCAGCTGAAGATGATGGAAACCATTCTGTACCTGTACGACAAGTGCGCCGCGCTCGTTGCCAAGCAGGTGCCGGTCAGCCGCCTGCTGGCCACCGGCCTGTTTGACGAGCTGGTGCAGATGAAATACACCGTGCCCAACGACGACTTTGCCAAGCTGGACGAGCTGCACAAGCAGATCGACCAGAAGCTGGCCGCCGTGGCCCAAGGCTGATGAGGAGGGAACAACATGATTCTGGAACATATCGGGCTTTCCCAAATCAACGGCAGTCTGGTCGTGCTGGACGGCGTTAAGGGCGTCCAGTACGATGAAATGGCCGAGCTGCACCTCGATGACGGCTCGGTTCGCGTTGGCCGTGTCGTCCGTGTGGACGGCGACCGCTGCGTCATTCAGGTGTTTGAGGGCACCCGCGGGCTGAGCCTTGTCAACAACCGCACGGTGCTGACCGGCCACCCCATGATGATGGACCTCAGCCCTGAGCTGCTGGGCCGCGTGCTGGACGGTCTCGGCCGCCCGATTGACGGCCTTGGCGACATCTACCCTGTGGCCCGCCGCGATGTCAACGGCGCACCCATCAACCCCGTAAGCCGCGTTTACCCCCGCAACTACATCCACACCGGCATTTCCTCCATCGACTGCCTTGCTACGCTGATCCGCGGCCAGAAGCTGCCGATCTTCTCCGGCTCCGGCATGAAGCATAATGAGCTGGCTGTTCAGATCGTCCGTCAGGCCAGCGTGGCCGATGGTTCCGACTTTGCCATTGTCTTTGCCGCCATGGGCGTCAAGAACGATGTGGCCGCCTACTTCCGTGAGAGCTTTGAGAGCTGCGGCGCGATGGAGCGCGTTGTCATGCTGCTGAACCTCGCCAATGACCCGATCATCGAGCGTATCATCACCCCGCGTGCCGCGCTGACGGTGGCCGAGTATCTGGCCTTTGATCTGAATAAAAATGTGCTGGTCATCCTGACCGATATGACAAGCTACTGCGAGGCCCTGCGCGAATTCTCCTCCTCCAAGGGCGAGATCCCCGGCCGAAAAGGCTTCCCCGGCTACCTGTATTCCGATCTGGCCAGCCTGTATGAGCGGGCGGGCATCATCAAGGGCAGCAAGGGCTCTGTGACGCAGATCCCGATTCTGACGATGCCCGGCGATGACATCACCCACCCGATCCCCGACCTGACCGGCTATATTACCGAGGGTCAGATCGTGCTGGACCGCGGCATGGACGCTACCGGCCTGTACCCGCCGGTCTCCGTGCTGCCCAGCCTGTCCCGTCTGATGAAGGACGGCATCGGCGCGGGCTATACCCGTGAGGATCATGTCACCCTGTCGAACCAGCTGTTCGCCTGCTATGCCAAGGTGCAGGACGCCAAGGCACTGGCGAGCGTCATCGGCGAGGAGGAGCTGTCCCAGAGCGATAAGCAGCTGATGGCCTTCGGGCGTGCATTTGAGCAGGAGTTTATCGGTCAGGGCAACACTGACCGCACGATGGAGCAGACGCTCGACCTCGGCTGGGAGCTGCTGGCTGCGCTGCCCCGCAATGCGCTGGATCGCTGCGATGCCGAAACGCTGGATAAGTACTACGAACCGGCGAAGGCGAGAATCAGTAAAAAGTAACCCCAAAGCCTTCTCCCCATGGGGGAGAAGGTGCCCCCGCAGGGGCGGATGAGGGGAGAGCGTGCGGGGAATGCCCGTAGACGGGTGATAATGGCACACTCGGCCCTCATCAGTCACCTTCGGTGACAGCTTCCCCCCCGCAGGGGAAGCCAAAGCAGTATAAAAGGAGTACCCAATGGCACAGCAGGTTTTTCCTACAAAATCTAACCTGATGGCGACCAAGCGCAGTCTGGCGCTGGCCGCGCAGGGCTATGACCTGATGGACCGCAAGCGCAATATCTTGGTGCGCGAGATGATGCAGCTGATCGACCGTGCGGAAGGTATACAGGACCGCATCTCGGCGGCCTATGCCGAGGCCTATGAGGCCCTGAAAAAGGCCAATATCATGTTGGGCTCAGTCGGCGGCTATGCGGCCGGTGTGCCGGTGGAGCGCGGTGTGCAGCTCAGCACCCGCAGCGTTATGGGTGTGGAGCTGCCCACCCTCAAGCTGAACACCACCTCGCCGCTGGGGCTGTACTACGATCTGGAATCGACAAACGGCACCCTCGATGTGGCCTACCTCAAATTCAATGAGGTCAAGACCCTGACGGTCGAGCTGGCAGAGGTCGAGACCAGCGTTATCCGTCTGGCCGAGGCCATCCAAAAGACCCAGAAGCGCGCGAACGCCCTCGGCAATGTGCAGATCCCGCAGATGCAAAGGACGATCAAATCCATTGATGAGGTGCTGAGTGAGCGCGAGCGTGAGGAATTCAGCCGCTTAAAGGTCATCAAGGCGCAGAAAGAAAAAGAAGAAGCGTAACCCCTTCGGGTGCGCTGCAGGGGCGGGCATTGCTCGCCCCTGCTTTTTTGCTGTAGAATTTTCACAAAGGCCGCGCTACTTTTCCAAATGGCGCTGTCAAAAAAATAACGGTATAATAAGCTTGGAATCTGAAATCATCGGCCAAAAGCCGATATAATAAAAGGAGAGAATTTCTATGGCAAGTCGTATTGTTCTGAACACGATCTCTTATCACGGCCACGGTGCGATCGAGAATATCGTTCCCGAGCTGACCTCCCGCGGTTACAAAAAGGCTTTTGTCTGCTCTGACCCCGATCTGATCAAGTTCGGCGTCACCAAGAAGGTCACCGACCTGCTGGATGCCGCCGGCTTTGCCTACGCTGTCTACAGCGAGATCAAGCCCAACCCCACCATCCAGAATGTTCAGGACGGCGTTGCCGCCTTTAAGGCTGCCGAGGCTGACTGCATCGTCACCATCGGCGGCGGCTCCTCGATGGATACCGCAAAGGCCATCGGCATCATCATCAACAACCCTGAATTCGCCGATGTCCGCAGTCTTGAGGGCGTAGCCCCCACCAAGAAGCACGCGGTCTTTACCATCGCCGTGCCCACCACCGCCGGCACCGCTGCCGAGGTCACCATCAACTATGTTATCACCGATGTCGAGAAGAAGCGCAAGTTCGTCTGCGTTGACACCAATGACATCCCCGAGGTTGCAGTCGTTGACCCCGATATGATGTCCAGCATGCCCAAGGGCCTGACCGCCGCCACCGGTATGGACGCCCTGACCCACGCTATCGAGGGCTACATCACCAAGGGCCACTGCACCATCTCCGATATGTTCCATCTGGAGGCCATCAAGCTGATCTCCGAGAATTTGCGCGGTGCCGTGCAGAACACCCCGGAGGGCCGCGAGGGCATGGCTCTGGGCCAGTACATCGCCGGCATGGGCTTCTCCAATGTGGGCTTAGGCATTGTTCACAGCATGGCGCACGGTCTGTCTGCCCTGTATGACACCCCCCACGGTGTTGCCTGCGCCATCATCCTGCCCACCGGTCTGGAGTACAACAAGAATGCCGCCGGTGAGCGTTACCGCGCTGTCGGCAAGGCCATGGGCGTGACCGGCATTGACGAGATGAACGATGCCGAGGCCGCCGATGCCACCATCGCTGCCGTCAAGAAGCTGAGCGCCGATGTGGGCATTCCCGCCGACCTGAAGGGTATCCTCAAGGAGGAGGATGTTCAGTTCCTGGCTGAGTCCGCCTTTGCCGATGCCTGCTGCCCCGGCAACCCCCGCGACACGAATGTTGAGGAGATCAAAGAGCTGTACCGCAGCCTGATGTAATTTAGTATTACATAATGTAAGAGGGTATCTGCTGAAATGGCAGATACCCTCTTTTTTGTTATTGCACTGTAGGGGCCGGGCATGCCCGGCCCGCGGCCTTCCCGTAAAATCGCTTTTGCCGTAAGGTTGCGGGCCGCACATGTGCGGCCCCTACAGAGCGGCAAAATTTGCAGGGCAGGGCGGCGGGGTAATATAAGTAGGGGAGGCATTCATGCCTCCCGGGGTGTTGGCGTTGCCGCAAACCTCCCGGGAGGGATAAATCCCTCCCCTACGAATATTTTGTTTGGAATTTCTTCGGTTCCTTCTTTGTAAAGAAGGAACAAAACCCCCGTTAAGAATCCGAATCCAGCTTCAGCACGGCGGTGAATGCCTCGCTCGGCAGGGTCACGCTGCCCAGCTGGCGCATCTTCTTTTTGCCTTCCTTCTGCTTTTCCAGCAGCTTCTTTTTACGGCTGATGTCGCCGCCGTAGCACTTGGCCAGAACATCCTTGCGCATGGCCTTGACCGTTTCGCGGGCAATGACCTTGCCGCCGACAGCGGCCTGCACAGGAATCTCAAACAGCGCACGGGGGATATTCTCCTTGAGCTTTTCGCAGATGCGGCGGCCCTTGGCGTAGGCATTGTCGGCAAATACGATCATCGACAGCGCATCTACCACTTCGCCGTTGAGCAGGAAATCCAGCCGGACGAGCTTGCTCTCGTGCCAGTCCTCCCACTCATAGTCGTAGCTGGCGTAGCCGCGGCTGCGGGACTTGATAGCGTCAAAGAAGTCATAGACGATCTCGCCCAGAGGAATCAGGTAGTGCAGGTCCACGCGGGTCTCGTCCATATATTTCATGTCCACCAGCACACCGCGCTTTGTCTGGCACAGATCCATCAGCGGGCCGACATAGTCGTTAGGGGTGTAGATATGGGCGTTGACGAACGGCTCCTCCTGCTTGACGATGCGGGTCGGGTCGGGATAGGCAGAGGGGTTGTCGATGATCTCAACCGTGCCGTCGGTCAGCGTCAGCCGGTACTGGACGCCGGGAGTCGTGGTGATCAGATCGAGGTCGAACTCGCGCTCAAGACGCTCGGTGATGATCTCCATGTGGAGCAGGCCCAGAAAACCGCAGCGGAAACCAAAGCCCAGCGCCGCACTGGTCTCCGGCTCAAAGGTCAGGCTGGCATCGTTGAGCTGCAGCTTCTCCAGCGCATCCTTCAGGTCGGGGTAGTCCGCGCCGTCAGCGGGGTAGATGCCGCAGAACACCATCGGCGTCACGGTGCGGAAGCCGGGCAGCGGCTCCGGCGTGGGGTTGGCCGCCAGCGTGACGGTATCGCCAACGCGGGTGTCGCGCACCGTTTTGATGCTGGCGGTCAGATAACCGACCTCGCCGGCCTCCAGCTTATCGCAGGGGGTCAGGCTGGTCGCACCCATGTGGCCGACCTCGACAAGCTGGAACTCGGCACCGGTGCTCATCAGGCGGATGGTATCGCCGGGCCGGACGGTACCCTCAAAGATGCGCACATAGACGATAACGCCCTTGTAGCTGTCATAGATCGAGTCAAAAATCAGGGCCTTCAGCGGCTGGTCAGGATCGCCGACTGGGGCGGGGATCTCCCGCGCCACGGACTCCAGCACATCCTTGATGCCGATGCCGAGCTTGGCGGAAACGCGGGGCGCCTCCATGCAGGGCAGGCCGATGACATCCTCGACCTCCTTGGCGACGGCGTCCGGGTCGGCGCTGGGCAGATCGATCTTGTTCAGGATGGGTACGACCTCCAGATCATGGTCAAGCGCCAGATAGCAGTTGGCCAGCGTCTGGGCCTCCACGCCCTGGCTGGCGTCCACCACCAGTACGGCACCCTCGCAGGCGGCCAGACTGCGGCTGACCTCGTACTGAAAGTCCACATGGCCCGGGGTATCAATGAGGTTGAACTCATAGGTTTCGCCGTCATCGGCCTTGTAGCGCATTGTCACGGCGCGGGCCTTGATCGTGATGCCGCGCTCCTTCTCAATGTCCATGTTATCCAGCACCTGGTCGGTCATGGTGCGCTTGTCAACGCTGTCGGTCAGCTCCAGCATACGGTCGGACAGGGTGGATTTTCCGTGGTCGATGTGGGCGATAATGCAGAAGTTGCGGATGTTTTTGCGGGCCATCAGGTTTCCTCCAAATCGTTCCAGATATCACAGATGTTGCCGTTTTCCTTGTATACGCGGGGTACGCGGCGGGCAAGGCCGCAGAGAATCTCATAGTTGATGGTGCCGGTTTTGGCGGCAATGGTATCGGCGGTATCACCGCCGCCAAGGCCAAAGACCGTGACCTCGTCACCCATTCTGACATCGGGAATGTCGGTGACGTCAATCATCGTCTGGTCCATACAGACGCGGCCCAGCACAGGGGCGGGCTGCCCATGCACACCCATGATGCCCAGTCCGCCGGACAGGCGGCGAGGGTAGCCGTCGGCGTAGCCCACGCAGACCGTGGCGGCGCGCATCGGGTGCTCAGCGGTGAAGGTGCGGCCGTAGCTGACGCTTTGTCCGGGCAGCAGCTCCTTCACGAAGGTGACCACGCATTTCAGCGACATAACCGGCCGCAGATCGGGAAAGTGTACCTCGTCACTGGGGTCCAGCCCGTACAGGATGATGCCTGCGCGGGTCAGGTCATGCCGCCACTCCGGGTGGCGCAGCTGCGCGGCCGAGTTGGCGCAGTGCACCGTGCCGGTGGCAAAGCCATCGGCCTGCAGGCGGGCCACCACGCGGGCAAACAAGGCATGCTGTTCATCTGTGTAGTCTACATCGTCAGGGGCTACACTGTCAGCCACGGCAAAGTGTTGGAATACGCCGCAGATGTCCAGACCCGGCAGGGTATACAGTGCCTCCAGCTCGCGGATGGTCTCCTCAAACCCGGAGCGCACCGCAAAGCCGATGCGGCCCATGCCGGTGTCGATTTTCAGATGCACCTTGACCTTCACACCGGCCTGCACGGCGGCGGCAGAGAGGGCGCGGGCGTATTCTGTGGAAAAACAGGCGGTGGCCAGCTCATTGTCGGCCAGCACCGCCGCATAGGCCGGGTCGGCATAGCCCAGAATCAGAATCGGCTTTGTGATGCCGCTGCGGCGCAGATGACGGCCTTCGCCCAAAGAGCTGACCGCGAAGGCTGCCGCGCCCTGCTCCTGCAGCACGCGGGCTACAACGGTGTCACCGTGGCCGTAGGCGTCCGCCTTGACAACGGCGCAGACCGGCCCGCCGACGGTGCGGCAGATATAATCAAAGTTTTCACGCAGGGCAGTCAAGTCAATCTCAGCCCAACAGTGCTTTTCAAGTGCAAAATCATTCATAGTGCGCCTTTCCCTCCGTAACACTTTATTATAGCATGAAAACGGCGTACCTGCAACTGAATCGCTAATTTTCGCCGTCATCGTTTGTGTGGAAATGTTGGGCGTCCGTCTCGGCCCATTTGCCGTGTACGCGCTGCACACCAACGATCCGCAGCTTGGAGTGCAGAAAGTGCTGCTCACGGTAAAGGCTGAAATAACTCGACAGCATGTAGGAAACGGCACAGGCCAGTGCAAACAGCGAGATGCACTGCCCGCCAAAGACCTCGATCGCCAGACAGATGGACGCCAGCGGGCTGTTGGTGCAGCCGCAGAACAGCGCAACCATGCCCAGTGCAGCGCCCAGCTGCGGCGGCAGGCCCAGCAGCGGTGCGGCCACGCAGCCAAAGGTCGCCCCGGTGAAGAAGATGGGAACAATCTCGCCGCCCTTGAAGCCTGCGCCCAAGGTCAGCGCAGTGAACAGCATTTTTAACAGGAACGCATACGGTACAGAGTGACCGTCGATGGCGGCCTCGATGACGGCGGCACCGGCGCCGTTGTAGTCGGTCGTGCCGAGCAGCTTTGTCAGCGCCAGAATCAGCACGCCGCCCGCCGCAACACGCAGATAGGCGTTGGGCAGAAATTTTTTGTAGAGTTTGGGCGCGGCATGCAGCAGCTCGCAGAAGAAGATGCTCAGCGCGGCCAGCAGCGCCCCCAGCACGATGACCCGCACAAGATTCAGCGGCGTTGCATCGGCCCCGGCCTGCAGCACAAAGGCCTCGGGCGCAAGGCCCATCTGCCCGCTGATAAAGACGCCCAGCAGCGCCGAGAGCAGGCAGGGGAGCAGTGCGGCGTACTGCATTGAGCCGACATCCACGACCTCAAGCGTAAAGATGGTGGCAGCCAGCGGCGTGCCGAAGATGGCCGAGAAGGCGCCCGCCATGCCGCACATCGTCATCAGGCGGCAGTCGCGGTTTTCGAGGTGCAGCACCTTGCCGAGCTGCCCGGATACCGAGCCGCCCAGCAGCAGCGCGGCACCCTCGCGGCCGCTGGAGCCGCCGAACAGATGAGTCATGACGGTGGAGGCGAAAATCAGCGGTGCGGTGCGCAGGGTCAGGGGCTTATGCTCCCGCACAGACACAAAAATCTGATTGGTTGAGCCGCCGCCGTCCGGGTCAAGATGCTCGTACAGAAATACGATGACAAGACCCGCCGCAGGCAGCAGATACAGCAGCCACGGCTGCGCGGCGCGGGTGGCGTTGGCCCAGTTCAGAGCCAGCCCGAACGCCGCCCCCAGCGGCCCCACAACACAGCCGACCAGCGCGGCCAGCGCCAGCCATTTGGCACAGACAAGCAGATACCCGGCGGCACTGCGAAGATGACGCTTGATCCTTTCCATAAGCCCTCCCGAAAAAAGAAAAATTTGAAATTATTATAGCTTTTTTGCAGGGAAAACACAACAGGAAATACTGCACAGGGAAGGGGCGAAAACGGCTTTTCTGCCATGCAAATAAAAACGCCCGCTCTGCATTTTCATGCAAAACGGGCATTGGAGTGTGAAGCGCCATCTTCGACCATCCGGAAACCATAGGAGCTGCCTTGAAAATTCCGACACAGCACCGTTTTTTTGCGGTTTACAGATATGGTTTACATTGTAAGCGCACACTTTTACTATCGAGGTGACAGGACTCGAACCTGCGGCCTCGTGGTCCCAAACCACGCGCGCTACCAACTGCGCAACACCTCGTTCTTATAGCTTACCTATTATAATACACGAAGGGTGCAGGCGTCAAGCCCCAACAGCGGTATGCTGCGGCGCATACGGCAAATATCACGCAAGGAGGCGGAGAAGCCCCAGAATCAACAGATGGGTGGGATAAAACGCATAGAAAAACCACTTATAAAAGGTGCGGCCCCGGACGGCCCGCTTTCCGTTATAAAGGTACAGGATGACGAAGCCGGACACTAAGACCGGCACTGCGCAGCCGAGGGCATCTGCCAGAGAACCGCTGCCCAGCCCGGCCATGCCGCCGTACAGCAGCGCCGCTGCGGCAAAGGCGGTTTTTTTGCGCGCGGGCGTGTCCTTTGCCCACGAGAACAGCAGCGTAAAGATGGGTGCCAGCAAGGCCCAGTCACAGAAAAGCGAGGCGCAGATCAGCAGGACAATGCAGATGCCGCGCAGCACGCGGTCGTGTACCTGCTCCTGCACCAGCAGCACCAAAAAGCAGAGCAGCAGCGTGAACAGCATATTGAACTGCACAAACCCCGCCATGCCGTACTCCGGAAAAGCCAACTGGTAGGGGAACTGCGAAAGAAGTGCAAAAACCAGCAGCCGTGCAGCGTAGTTCCGCTTGGAGCGGGTGTAGCCGTAGCCCTCCACAAGGAAATAGCACATCGTCACGGCGGTAAAGTAGCCGATGAACAAAAACAGGTTCGTCAGCGGCTGCCCGGCGGGCAGAAGGGCGTTTGCAATGTGATTGAGCAGCATGGTGAACATGGCAAGCATTTTGATGGCGTCGCGGTTCATGGAAAAGACCCCCTTCACTTTCATTGTAGAGTACGAGGCAGCAGGGGTCAACATTGCAAAGCAGAAAAAATTTGCGCAGCCCTTTCTTTTCCCTTGGCCCTGCGCTATAATAAAATCCGGTGAAAGGAAGGTATATAAGATGAAGGAATCCATACAGTTCAGCCGCAGGGTATTCTGTGACGGTATACGGGACGGGTTTCCGATTGCGCTGGGATATTTTGCGGTTTCGTTCTCACTGGGCATCGCGGCCCGGAATGCGGGCCTGACGCCGATGCAGGGCTTTTGGGCCAGCCTTTTGAACAATGCCTCGGCGGGGGAGTATGCGGCTTTTACGCTGATCGCCGCCAAGGCTACCTATCTGGAGGTGGCCATCATCACCCTGATCGCCAACGCACGGTATCTTTTGATGAGCTGTGCGCTGGCTCAGCGCTTTTCGCCCGAGACACCGTTTTTTCATCGGCTGCTCATCGGGTACGATGTCACGGATGAGCTGTTCGGCATCACGATTGCGAGGCCCGGATACTTAAACCCCTGCTACACCTACGGTGCGATCCTGCTGGCAGCCCCGGCGTGGGCGATCGGCACGGCGCTGGGCATCGTGGCAGGCAACGCCCTGCCGCTGCGGGTCGTCAGTGCGCTGAGCGTGGCGCTTTACGGTATGTTTCTGGCCATCATCATTCCCCCGGCGCGCAAGGACCGCGTTGTGGCGGCGCTGGTGCTGCTCAGCTTTGTGCTCAGCTTCGCCTGCAGCTACCTGCCGGGCGTTGCGGCCCTGTCTGACGGCACCCGCACGATCCTGCTGACGGTGCTGATCTCCGGCGCAGCGGCGGTGCTGTTCCCGGTGCCGGCACAGGAGGAGGTGGGCGACAATGAATAACTACATTTACATTGCCGTTATGGCGCTGGTATCCTACGCCATCCGCATCCTGCCGCTTACGCTGATCCGCAAGCCTATCAAAAATCGCTTTATCCAGTCGTTTTTGTACTATGTGCCCTATGTGACGCTGGCGGTCATGACCTTTCCGGCCATCATCCGCGCAACCCAGACGCCGATCTCGGGTGCGGCTGCTCTGGCAGCAGGTATCATCGCAGCATGGTGCGGTGCGGGGCTGTTCCCTGTGTCGGTCATCTGCTGCGCACTGGTGTTTGTCATTGAGCTGTTTGTGTAAGCCGAATCAGCAGCAGGAAAGACTGCTTTTCAACATGCGATGCCTCCCTCACAGAGGGAGGTCAGTTTGTAGAAAAAGCCCTTTTTGGGGTAGAAATGTAGGGATGGGTCTTGACCCATCCGCACCGCTGGCCGCGCGCAGCGCATAAAATCGCGCCGAACGGCGCACTATTTCCCGATATATCGTACTATTGGCTAGACTGCACGGAACGGTCAAGACCGTTCCCTACAAACCCGCCGAAAGTTCGCAATCGTCCCGTTAGGTTTATCGACAGCCTGGCCTCCCTCACAGAGGGAGGTTTTTTGTTTTGTGCAGGATGCACAAAATACAAGCATGATTTTTGGTGAGCGAAAATGACTGAAAATGATTGATTTTGACGCAATGCGTGGTATAATACAGACACAATCAATCAGAAAACATCACAAAACACCAAAAACAGTCACACATAAGACCGGAAAGGGGGCTGCTCATGTTAGCAGAAGAACGCTTTGCACTGATTTTAGATCTCCTGACGGAAAAACGCACTGCCACCGTTCAGGAGCTCTGTGAGGCACTGAACGCCAGTGAATCCACCATCCGCCGCGATTTGACCGAGCTTGACCGGCAGGGCCGGCTGAATAAGGTCCACGGCGGCGCAACGCTGCCGAACGGCCAGTTTTTGGCGGACGAGCCTACGATGGCTGCCAAGGAGTCGCTGGCCGTCAGCCAGAAGCAGAGCATCGCCGAGGCAGCGGCAGCGCTGATCAATGCCGAGGATTTCGTCTATGTTGATGCGGGCACCTCAACGCTTGCGATGGTCCGGGCGCTGAATGGCCCTGCGCTCGAGGCGCATTATGTGACCAACGGCATTGCCCATGCGCGGCTGCTGGCGCAGAAAAGCTGCCATGTCTGCCTGCCGGGCGGGCTGCTACGCCCCAGAACCGAGGCCATCATCGGCGCAGCGGCTGTCACGGCGCTGCAGCAGTTCAATTTTACCAAGGCATTTATGGGGGCCAACGGCGTGGCGATGGAGGCGGGCTTTACGACCCCTGACCCCGAGGAGGCCGCCGTCAAGGCCGCCGCGATCCGCCGCGCCCGGCAGATTTGGTTCCTGACGGATGATTCAAAGTTCGGGCGTATCTATCCGGCCGTTATCAGCGCGCTTGGCGATGCCGCGATCCTGACCAATCGCTGCCCTGATCCGAAATACGGCCAACTGACACTTGTAAAGGAGACAGAGCGATGATCTACACCGTAACTTTCAACCCGGCGATTGACTATGTTGTGCGGCTTGACAGAGAGCTGCGGGTCGGCGATGTGAACCGCGCCAAAGGAGAGGACTGCGTGCTGGGCGGCAAGGGCATCAATGTGTCCGGTGTGCTGGCACAGCTTGGCTGTGAAAGCGTGGCGCTCGGCTTTGTGGCGGGTGAGACCGGCGCCTGGCTGGAGCGCGGCCTTGCTGCGCAGGGGCTGAAAACCGACTTCGTCCGCCTTGCAAAGGGAATGACCCGCATCAATGTCAAGATCAAGGCGGGGCAGGAGACCGAGCTGAACGGTGCCGGCCCCGACATCCCCGAGGATGCAATGCGGGCGCTGGAAGAAAAGCTTGACCGCCTGCAGCAGGACGATATTCTGGTGCTGGCAGGCAGCATTCCCGCAAGTCTGGCGCAGACTACCTATGAGCGGATTCTGGCCCGGCTCGAGGGCCGCGGCGTCCGCGCGGTCGTGGATGCCACCCGCGACCTGCTCGTGAATGTGCTGCGCTACCGTCCGTTCCTCATCAAGCCGAACAACCATGAGCTGAGCGAGATCACCGGTGTAAAGCTGACCACCGACAGGGAGATCGCAGCGGCGGCAAAGATGATGCAGGATAAAGGTGCGCGCAATGTACTGGTCAGCATGGCAGGGGACGGCGCCCTGCTGCTGGATGAGCAGGGCGGCGTGCACCGCATCGGCTGCCCCAAGGGCAAGGTTGTCAACAGTGTCGGCGCAGGGGACAGCATGGTGGCCGGCTTTGTGGCGGGCTACCAGCAGAGCGGCGGAGATTATGAGGCTGCGCTGCGTCTTGGCACCGCCTGCGGCAGTGCCACCGCGTTTAGTCTGGGTCTGGCGACAAAGGCGGACATTGATAAGCTGCTCAAGACGATGGAGTAAGCGGCTTTTGCGGAGCGGTCAAGACCGCTCCCTACAAGGCACCCATAAACCTCAGTTTGTAGGGAGGGGGTCTTGACCCCTCCGGGGCAGTTCGCCCCTATACAAACATACATTATAATTGAAGGAGAACTGTCTTATGCGTATTACGGAACTGTTCACTGCGCAGTCCATCGCGCTGGATGTCGCAGCCCCGGATCAGGCTGCCATCATCGACAAGCTCGTTGATCTGCAGGCGACCCATGGCAACATCACCGACAAGGACGCCTACAAAAAAGCCCTCTATGCCCGCGAGGCCGAGGCATCCACCTATGTGGACAACGGCATCACGGTGCCCCATGCCCGCACGGCCTGTGTCACACGGCCCAGTCTGGCGGCCCTGCGCCTGAGCGAGCCGGTGCAGTATAATGCGGACGATGACGGCAAGACGGACTTGCTGTTTGCGATTGCCGCACCGGAAAACGGCAGCCTGCACATCGACATGCTGGCCCGTATGATGCAGATGCTCATGAACGAGGATTTTGTTGAAAAGTTGCGCGCCGCCAAGACACCCGCCGCCTTCCTTGATGCCATTGACGCACAGGAGGACGCCCAGTTCGGCGAGGAGAGCTTTACCGAGCAGGAGATCCCCCAGAACGGCTACCGCGTGCTGGCCGTGACGGCCTGCCCCAACGGTATTGCCCACACCTACATGGCGGCCGAGGCCCTGACCAAGACAGGGGATAAGCTGGGCCTGCCCACCAAGGTCGAGACCAACGGCTCTGACGGTGCAAAGAATATTTTGACGGCCGAGGAGATTGCCGCCTGTGACGGTATCATCATTGCGGCGGACAAAAATGTTGAGACCGCCCGCTTTGACGGCAAGCCGGTGCTGTTTGCCCGCGTGGATGACGGCATCCATAAGCCGGAGGAGCTGATCAAGAAGATCGCCCACGGCGAGGCCCCCATATTCCATGCCAAGGGCGGCGCGGCGCAGAGCCAGAGCGTAGGCGGTGCCGGCGACACGGTGGCGCACAGCCTGTACAAGCACCTGATGAACGGTGTTTCCCACATGCTGCCCTTTGTGGTGGGCGGCGGCATCATGATCGCGCTGGCTTTCCTGCTCGATGATTACAGCATCGACCCGTCCAACTTTGGTATGAACACCCCGGTGGCCGCCTTCTTCAAGACGGTGGGCGGCGCGGCGTTCGGCTATATGCTGCCGATCCTTGCGGGCTTTATCGCAATGTCCATCGCCGACCGTCCGGGTCTGGCGGTCGGCTTTGCGGGCGGCGTGCTGGCAATGAACGGCACAAACTTTGCGGGGCTTGCTTCCGGTGATACGACCGGCGTCTCCGGCGGTTTTCTCGCAGCGCTGCTGGCCGGTTTTGCGGCGGGCTACATTGTGCAGTTCCTCAAGAACATCACCGAGAAGCTGCCCACCAGCCTGAACGGCATCCGCCCGATGCTGATCTACCCGCTGGGCGGTATTCTGGTCATCGGTCTGGTTATGTGCGGCATCAACCCGCTGATGGGCATCATCAACACTGCCATGAGTGACTGGCTGAACGCGCTGGGCGGCAGCTCCAAGATCCTGCTGGGTGCGATCGTGGCCGGTATGATGAGCGTGGATATGGGCGGCCCCTTCAACAAGGCAGCCTATGTGTTCGGCACGGCGGCGCTGGCCTCCGGCAACTATGAGGTCATGGCGGCGGTCATGGTCGGCGGCATGGTCCCGCCCATCGCAATCGCGCTGTCCACCACCTTCTGCCCCAAAAAGTGGAGCCCCGATGAGCGCCGCAACGGCATCGTCAACTATGTCATGGGCCTCTGCTTCGTCTCCGAGGGCGCAATCCCGTATGCGGCCACGGATCCGCTGCGTGTTTTGCCCAGCTGCATTATCGGCTCGGCTTTGTCCGGCGCACTGTCCATGGTGTTCGGCTGTGCGCTGCGCGCCCCGCACGGCGGTATCTTCGTATTCCCGGTCGTTGACCACGCACTGCTCTATGTGGTGGCCCTAGCCGCCGGTTCCGTTGTCGGTGCCGTGATTTTAAGCCTGCTTAAAAAGGACTACACCGCAGAATAAACTTGTATATGGCAAAGGCCGCTCTCAAATGGGAGCGGCCTTTTTTGCGCAGGGATGCCATATACAAAAGCTGCCCCCGCCACAAAGGGCAGGGGCAGAAAGCAGAGCGGTAAAAGGGTTTGTGCGGGTAGAGAATCAGCCCAAGCTGATGCCCATGGCGCGGGCAACATTCAGCATGTCGCAGTCGCCGGGTACACCGCGGGTCTTGCCCGCAATGTCGGCCAGCGGGTTTGCGGTGACATGGCGGTTCACCATGGCGACGGTCACGCCGTAATGCTCGTCCGCCACCAGCCCGGCTGCGTAGGAGCCGAACTGGGTGGCCAGCACGCGGTCGTAGGCGCTGGGGCTGCCGCCGCGCTGCATGTGGCCGGGCACGCAGATGCGGGTCTCGGCGCCGGTCAATTCCTCCACCTGCTTTGCAATGCGGGCCGTTGCGGTGGTGTAACCGGCCTCGGCACGCTTGGCGGTCCACTCCTTGCGCTTCATCTTGGCCTCCTCGACCGAGAAAGCACCCTCGGCCACGGCCAAAATCGAAAAGTTCTTGCCCGCCTTGGCACGGTTTTCGACTGCGGCGGAGACCTTCTTGATATCGTAGGGCAGCTCGGGCAGCAGGATGATATCTGCGCCGCCCGCAATGCCGGAGTACAGCGTCAGCCAGCCGGCCTTGTTGCCCATGATCTCAATGCACATCACGCGGCTGTGGCTGCCGGCGGTGGTGTGAATGCGGTCAATGACCTCGGTGGCGATGTCCACGGCAGTGTGGAAGCCGAAGGTCACGTCGGTGCCGTAGATGTCGTTGTCGATGGTCTTAGGCAGACCGATGATGTTCAGCCCTTCCTGGCTGAGCAGGTTCGCGGTCTTGTGGGTGCCGTTGCCGCCCAGGCAGAGCAGGCAGTCCAGCTTGGCAGCGCGGTAGTTTTTCTTCATCGCGGCGACCTTGTCCACCTTGTCGTCTTCGACCACGCGCATCTTTTTAAAGGGGGTGCGCTTGGTGCCCAGAATGGTGCCGCCCACGGTCAGGATGCCGGAGAACTCGTCGGGGGACATCTCGCGGTAGTTGCCGTTGATCAGGCCGTCATAGCCGTTCATAATGCCAACGATCTCAACTTTATCGCCCATCCGGTGATACAGCGCCTTGGCCACGCCGCGCAGGGTAGCGTTCAGGCCGGGGCAGTCGCCGCCGGAAGTCAGGATGCCAACACGAATCGCCATAGTAAAAACCTCCCAATGCTGTATTTATACTACTATTATAAATGTACGCTTACTGCAACTGTATGTCAAGAAAAGTTTTTGCTCGATGCTGTGATGAAAACGCGCTTTTTTCAAAAAATCACAAAAAAAATCAAAAAAAGGCTTGCATTTTGAAAATCCCTCTGCTATAATAACATATGTCGCCGGGAGACACGGCGGACACAAACTGAATAAGGGAGCTTTCCCGAGTGGCCAATGGGGACAGACTGTAAATCTGCTGCTTAATGCTTCGGTGGTTCGAATCCACCAGCTCCCACCAAAAGAGTCGTGGCAAGTATATTGCCGCGACTTTTTCTTTGTTTCGGCACTGTAAAAGGCAACCGAACCAGCTGTATTTTATAGTGTAGCCCCAACTTGTTTTTATTCCCTTGTGCACTTGCAATTTGCGTTGGGAGCAGGTATAATAGCTTTGTCACAGCACCCTTGCGTGGCAGCAAGAAATTGAATATCAGTCTCAGTAGCTCAGCTGGATAGAGCACACGCCTCCTAAAAATCGAATCGTTCGAATCTTGGAGCCCTATAAAAGTGAATATTTTCTGTATAAGCCCCCGTAGCTCAGTTGGATAGAGCGGTCGC